>APMI01021068.1_pt1 | contig 10557 bp, 7 predicted proteins | sample 667938 | NCBI WGS metagenome assembly APMI01 (sample SAMN01084076, study PRJNA167559) | wastewater metagenome | biome: Wastewater | place: Denmark: Ejby Moelle, Odense | collected 2011-11-28
GAAACGCCAGGCATGCGGCGCATATTTTCACCTACCACGGCTACCACGGCAAGCCCATCTTCATAATTGACATCCGAAATGAGTCCGGCATGCAATTCGTCAGCGAAAGTCCTTCGCAGCAACTGGCAGGCATATTCTGCATCTGTCTGCATCAGGCCAATACAAATGGAGTGTTCCGACGAAGCCTGGCTGATTAAAATCACACTGATCTGGTGCTGTGCCATTACTTTAAACAGCCTAGCCGATACACCTGCAACTCCCACCATACCACTTCCTTCGAGATTTATCAGGCATATATCTTTAAGCGATGATATCCCTTTAATGAACCCGTTTTCATTTCCCGATTCCTTGCTGATGCGTGTCCCCTTGTGCGTTGGGTTGAATGTATTTTTAACCAGGATTGGGATTTCAACGGCCATGGCTGGCTGCATGGTTGCCGGGAAAATTACCTTGGCGCCAAAATGCGAAATCTCCATAGCCTCGTTGTACGATAGCTGCTCAATGCTGCGTGCTTCAGCCACATACCTGGGATCGGCGGTCATTACCCCGTCAACATCCGTCCATATTTCAATGGCTTCGGCATGTAGCGCAGCGCCCAGTATTGATGCGGTGTAGTCGGAACCACTCCGCCCCAGCGTTGTTGTTTGTCCCTGGGCTGTGCTTGCAATAAAACCTGTAACCACATGAATGCCTGTGCCTGAAGCAAAATAGTCGCGAACGTGTTGGTTTGTAACTTCAAAATCGACTTTAGCATGACCGAAATTTCCGTCGGTCCTGATCAGGTTTCGGGCATCCGTAAAAGTACCAGTCCCGGTATTTGCTTTTAATGCCTGGGCTAAAACAAATGCCGACAATCGTTCACCGAAACTCAACACCAGGTCGCGGGTGCGGGGTGTTAACTCACCCACCAGTGAAGCTCCTTTGACAATTCCCGAAAGCTCGTTACAGGTAGCCATTACTTCGGCCATCACTGATGGTTGCAGCGCCATGGGTAAAAGTTCTTTAATAACGAGCAGGTGACGTTGTTCTATTTCCAGGATCAGCGATTCGCACTTTGTTTTATCTGTTGGAATCAGTTCGCAGAGTTTCACCAGTTGGTCGGTTATGCCTCCCAATGCCGATACCACAACTATAACCCGGCTATTTTCAGCCTGGTAATTCTTAATTATTTCAATTACATTATTAATTCGCTCCGGACTTGCAACCGATGAGCCACCAAATTTTAAGATGCGCATAGTTAGTCTGCTTTAGAAATTGAAGAACAAAAAAAAAGCCCTTCTCTGTTGTTGAGAAAGGCGTGCAGTATAAAAGCATTCCATCTCAACCCAATGGAGGGCCGGTGGTGGTAAAAGTAGAAACGGTGAAGGATAAATTCATTGCTGTTTTTGTTTCGCTGATGCAAATATACTCATTTAATTATTCACGATTATGGATATTTTGACCTATAACCCATATTTACGTGCTTTACTTAAACCCAAAATCTGATTACAACTTATCTGGAAATGCTTTTTGCTTAAGTTGCTACATGAATTGTACAGGTAGAATTATGACCTTGCAGTGTTTTCAGTTTTTATGTAAGTTTGTATTCAAAATTTAAAGAAAATGAAACTCTCAGCATGCGGATTGATCTGCGATGAATGCGAATATTACGAAAAAGAATGCAATGGTTGCATTGCCGTTAGCGGACAAACTTTCTGGGCAAAGGAAATGATGCCTAACCACACCTGCCCGTTGTTTAATTGTGCCATAAATGAAAAAGGGTTAGTGAGTTGCGGCCATTGCCATGAATTGCCCTGCGACATGTTTAGGCAGATGAAAGATCCAAATAGTACCGACGAAGAACATGAACGCTCGCTGGTACAAAGGGTTAGCCGATTAAAGCAATCGGTTTAGATTTATATTCCTCGTTTAAAGGAAAATTTGAATAATTTTTGGTCAAAAACACTTTGCCCGGCTTACATTATTGGTTTTTCAGTGTGATCTGCCAATTACCGGGTTTGTTAATTTTTATCCTGATCGTGTTATAAATAACACCCGAATGGATTTTATTTGAACAATTGTAGGTAATATCGAGCTCAATCGGGAAATCTATTTGCTCAAAATAAATCCTGGAGTAGGAAAAGCGCTGGAAATATTTTCCGGTAGCGTTTATTTGCGGGATAATATATTTATTAAAAGGATCCAATACCGAAAGTTCTATCTGGTTTCCTTCACCAATCAGTGAAATCCTGGGATCTACAATGCCTGTTTTGTTCGAAATTACATAGGGGTCAATTTTTACTTTACCCAGGTACTTGCCTTCGTCCCAATAACCGGCTGAAATACTATCAGGCGAAATGCTTTTATAATACAAAATTCCTTTCCCGGAGAAGCGTCCGTTTACAAAGTTTCCTTTGTATATATCGCCGTTTCCATAAGTATAAGTGCCTTCCCCATTGGGCATTCCTTTCCTGAAATGTCCTTCGTAAGTATCGGCGCCAACAGCTGTTCCTTTGCCATTAGCCAATCCGTTTTTAAGCTCGCCCTCATATTTTCCGGATATTTCTTTCATCAACACCGGCCCTGTATTTTCCTGACAAAATGCCATATTGCAGCAAATGGCCATAATCATAAACGATATTATTCCTTTCATATTGAATAGTAGATTTGATCTGCTAAATATATAAACAATATTTATTTGTAAATGAGATGAAATATTTTTTATTTATAAAATGAAAAACCTCAGCCATTACGACTGAGGTTTTTTACATTTGATGTATGTGCTAATTGCACTAAGCGTAGCTTTCGATCGGAGCACAGGTGCACACAAGATTCCTGTCGCCCCAGGCGTCATCAATTCGGGTAACCGCCGGCCAGTACTTGTCTTCTTTAGCCATAGGTACCGGGAAAGCAGCTGTTTCGCGGGTATACGGATACGACCAATTGTCCGATGCCACCATTGCCAGGGTATGCGGAGCATGTTTTATAACGTTATCGTGTTTATCAACATTGCCTTCTTCAATAGCAGCAACTTCTTTCCTGATACTGATCATAGCATCAACAAAACGGTCAATCTCGCTCAAGGGCTCACTTTCTGTAGGTTCAACCATGAGCGTTCCCACAACAGGGAAGGCAACTGTAGGTGCGTGAAAGCCATAATCCATCAGCCGTTTTGCTATATCGATTACGGCTACATCGGCGGTCTTCAGGTACTGGTTGCAGTCGAGTATCAACTCGTGCGCAATGCGGCCTTTGCTCCCGGTATACAGTATTTTGTAATGATTTTCGAGTTTCGATTTAATATAGTTGGCGTTCAGGATTGCGTATTTTGTAGCTTCGGTAAGACCATTGCCACCAAGCATTTTGATATAGGCATAGGATATAGGCAATACCAGTGCACTTCCATAGGGTGCTGCTGCAACAGCCTTTATGGCTTGGTTGCCACCGGTTTTAACCACAGGATGCCCCGGCAGGAACGGAACCAGGTGTTCGGCCACACCGATCGGGCCAACGCCAGGGCCACCGCCTCCATGAGGGATAGCAAAAGTTTTGTGAAGGTTCAGGTGGCAAACATCAGCGCCAATGGTTCCCGGATTGGTAAGCCCAACCTGTGCGTTCATATTTGCACCATCCATATAAACCTGCCCTCCGTTTTCGTGGATCAAGGCAGCAATTTCGAGAATACTCTCTTCAAAAACACCGTGTGTGGAAGGATAGGTAACCATGAGTGCAGCCAGGTCATCCTTGTGTTTGATGGATTTCTCCTGTAAATCGACTATGTCTATATTGCCGTTGGGATCAGTTTTTACAACCACCACCTGCATGCCTGCCATGGCAGCACTGGCCGGGTTTGTTCCGTGGGCTGAAGCAGGAATCAGACATACTTTGCGGTGTCCTTCGCCACGGCTTTCATGGTACGCTTTAATTACAAGCAAGCCTGCATATTCGCCCGATGCACCCGAATTGGGCTGCATTGATACCGCTTTGAAACCGGTGATTTCGCACAATGCTTTTTCCAGTTCACGGATCAGGATAGTATATCCTTCGGTCTGATCAGCCGGGGCAAATGGGTGTATGGCTCCGAATTCAGGCCAGCTGAGGGGAATAAGTTCAGTTGCAGCATTCAGTTTCATCGTACACGAACCCAATGGTATCATGCTGCGGTTCAGTGCGAGGTCGCGGTTTTCGAGTTTTTTCAAATACCGCATCATCTCGGTTTCCGAGTGATAGCTGTTGAAAACCGGGGCAGTAAGATATTCCGACTCTCTTTGCATGCTGGGGGCAAAAGTGCGGATCTGGCTGCACTCTACCGGATTGCAGACAAATTCAGTGAACTGCTTTTTAGCAGCCGAAGCAAAAATATGGAGCAGCAGGTTCACGTCTTCGAGTGAAGTAGTTTCGTCGAGGCTGATTCCGATTTTATCCTGGTCAATATAATTCAGGTTTACCTGGCTTTCGAGTGCCAGTTTCCTGATGTTGTCGATCTTGACATCTTCAGGAAGACTGATTAGCAGTGTATCGAAGAAATTGGCATTTAACTGTTTGTAGCCCAGTTTCTGAACTTCAGCCGAAAGCACACCAGTAAGTATGTTGATATGCCGTGCAATTTCACGTAATCCTTTAGGACCGTGGTATGCTGCGTACATTCCTGCCATAATGGCCAGCAATGCCTGGGCTGTGCAGATGTTCGAAGTAGCACGTTCGCGTTTGATGTGCTGCTCGCGGGTTTGGAGTGCCATGCGTAACGCCCTGTTCCCCTGTGCATCAACAGATACTCCAATGATACGACCGGGAATGAACCGTTTGTAATCTTCTTTTGTGGCAAAAAATGCTGCATGAGGTCCTCCGAATCCCATCGGAATTCCTAAACGCTGAGTTGACCCTAATACAACATCAGCTCCCCATTCGCCCGGAGGAGTAAGCAGTGTAAGGCTTAAAAGGTCGGTTGCCACGGCAACAGCAATTCCGTTCTCGTGGGCCCGGTTAACCAGTTTGCGGTATTCATGAATTTCACCAAACTGGTTCGGGTATTGAAGCAACAGCCCGAAAATATGGGATTCAGGTTCAAAATCGTCGCAGGATTTTATTTCAATGTCAATTCCAAGGTTTTTGGCACGGGTTTGCAGTACTTCTATAGTTTGCGGGTAAGTATTTTGGGCAACAACAAAAGTATTGGCTCCGGCTTTAACAGCTTCCCTTGATCGTGCATTGTGCAACATGATCATGGCTTCAGCGGCCGCAGTAGCTTCGTCGAGTAACGATGCATTTGCCAATGGCATGCCGGTAAGATCGCTCACCATGGTCTGGAAATTAAGCAAAGCTTCCAGTCTTCCCTGCGATATTTCAGCCTGGTAAGGCGTGTACGAAGTATACCATCCCGGGTTTTCGAAAACATTGCGCAAAATAACCGAAGGGGTGATGGTATTGTAATATCCCATCCCGATATAGGTTTTAAAAACCTTGTTTTTCGATGCCAATGCTTTAATATGGTTCAGGTATTCGTATTCATTTAAACTCGGAGGCAGACTTAATGGTTTTGAAAGACGGATGGCGGCTGGTACGGTTTCGTCAATCAGTTGGTCCAGTGTTTCTACACCGATGGCTTTCAGCATAAGTTCGGTTTCGGACTTCCTTGGACCGTTATGCCGATTGATAAAGTTGTTGGTAATCATATAGTTGTGAGTTTTGTAGCGTTTTTTTTTGCTGTGGCAAAGATAATAATCTTAATGTGATACCATTAAAAATCTGAAGTATTGTTAAATATTTCATGAAGTTTATTTGATAACAATTAGGTTTATATTTAACTATCAGTAATACAGGTATTTATTATAATTTTATACAGCGGGTAATTTCGCACAATTAAAATGTTTTGCAGTTGTTACCTGATGATTGCAATAAGCAAGCCTCCAGGCAGTGAAAGAAAAACCGTACTTTTGCAACCGCTTACTGAAAATAAAACAAATCAGCCTTTATGAAATTTAACAGGACAGTTTTTACCGGGGCAATGGCTATTTGTATTGCTGCTATTTTATGGGGGCTCGATGGGGTAGTTCTTACACCTCGATTATACAGCCTCGATATCGGCCTGGTCGTTTTTATTTTCCATGCGCTTCCTTTCCTGATTATGAATATTTTCATGTACAGGCAGTACCGGTACCTCAAGAATTTTACCCTGGGCGATGTTCTGTTGTTCTTTTTGCTTTCACTTTTTGGAGGGGCCGTTGGTACACTGGCGATTGTTAAAGCGCTATTCCTGGTTAACTTTAAAGCGCTTACCATCGTAGTTCTGTTGCAAAAATTGCAGCCTGTATTTGCTATAACGCTTGCAGCCTTATTATTGGGCGAAAAATTAAAGCGTAATTTTTTACTATGGTCTGCACTGGCTATTGTCGCCGGGTATTTTCTCACTTTCGGACTTCATGTGCCGGATATGGAGACCCACAGCCGCACAGCGCTGGCAGCAGCTTTTTCGTTGCTGGCAGCTTTTTCGTTTGGCAGTTCCACGGTATTCAGTAAGAAAGTGTTGCGGAAATTTTCATTTTTTACAGCCACGTTTTACAGGTACGCTTTTACGAGTTTAATCATGCTCATGTATGTTTTATCAACCGGCATGCTAAAACATATTCCTGAAATAAACGGATTTCAGTGGATGATATTTGCAATCATTGGGATAACTACAGGATCGGGCGCTATTTTCCTGTATTACTTTGGCCTTACCCGCATTCGCGCCATGCTTGCCACTATCTGCGAATTGTGTTTCCCTGTTTCGGCCATCTTTTTCGATTATTTCGTAAATGACCGTACGCTGACTCCTATTCAATGGATAAGTGCTGCGGTACTCATATTCGCTATTCTGAAACTCAGCCTGGAAAAAGAGCAGGAGGCAAGCAGGATCTGAGAGGTTATTCTATCTCTTTCAGAATTCGCAATGATTCGGAAATATGTTTCTCAATCCTGAGCTGGGAGTTGAAAATATGCCTGATAACGCCCATTTTATCAACGATATATGTTACCCGGCCGGGTAACATACCCAAAAAATCAGCTGGTACACCAAATAATTTTCTGACTGACTTATCCTTATCGCTTAACAGGATAAAAGGCAGCCTGTGATGCCCTGCAAAATTGTTATGCGATTCTTTATCATCGGAACTTAATCCGATTACTTCTGCACCAGCATCAATAAAATCCTGGTAACTGTCGCGGAAAGCACAAGCCTGTTTGGTACATCCTGCAGTTTCATCTTTTGGATAGAAGTATATTACCATCGATTTTTTCAGCAATAAGCTCCCAATATTGAAATCTTTTCCGTGCTGATCAGGAAGAATAAATGGTGAAATTTTATCTCCGGGTTTTAAAGCCATATTTGTTTTAGCAATTTAAAAAAGCCACAATTCGCTGATAGAGTTGTGGCTTTTGAATTTAAATATATGGTTTTCTGACTAATCAGCGAAATCTTTAAGCGTGTCCATTAACTTGCGGCGTGTGAAGAATATACGACTTTTCACAGTTCCAATCGAAATATTCAGGTGATCGGCTATTTCTTTATATTTATACCCCTGGTGATGCATTTCGAATGGCATCCGCTGATCAGCATCGAGTTTTGAAATGCTCTTATTAATTTCTTTCTCCGAGAATTTAGAATCCGGTGAAGGGAAATCAGATTTGCGCGGTACATTCAGGTAAAACAAATCCTCCGTGCTGTCAATAATGGTATTGGCTTTCTGGTTACGGCGGTAGTTATTAATGAATGTATTTTTCATAATGGTATAGGTCCACGCTTTCAGGTTGGTGTCAGCGGCAAATTTATCGCGGTTAGCCAGGGCTTTTAGATAAGTATCCTGAATAAGATCTTTTGCTTCCTCACGGTTGGAGGTTAACAGGTTAGCGTAATATTCCAGGTTCTGGTATAAACTTATCAACTTATGATCGAATTCTATCTGAGTCATGACACAGGGCGTTTAATTATTATGGTGCAAAGTTAAACAGTTTTATTTAGACTAAGTCCAAATAAAGTTAAAAAATTGTTAAATTTTTCTAAAGGTTTATCAAGCATATTTTAGACTCTGAGATTCAGTTATTTATAGCGAATAAATATTGTTACTAATTTACGGCGAAATATTCAACAAACTACATGTTTTATGTTAATAATAAGTTATATTTTGAATCAATAAATAAAAATGCCGGTATCCCGGCATTGATTTGCATTCAGAAAACAAATTATATGTATGAATTACAAGGTATTAAGAAATTCGATAAAATCAGGAATGTTCTTAAAAAGTGTAAAATTGGGTGGAAATGTCACTGCGTTTCCATGAAAACAATGCCCCCCGATCAGTATTTGCTTATCTCCGTATAAGCTATTTAGCTCCTGAACAATTTCTACAATATTTTCCTCAGGCAGGTTAGAGGCAATGGAGGTAAGAAGAAAATCAATTTGGTGACCGGAAAAAACATTTTTAAGATTAACTAAAGGAACGTTTTGCCCAAGGTATACCACTGTATGGCCCTGTTTACGAATCAGAAAATTCAGATAAAGTAAACCAAGTTCATGGTATTCGTTTTCGGGTAAAAATAACAGGAATGTTTTATTGTTGGGCCGCTGTTCATTCTGGCTGTCGATAGCCAGTATCAGTTTTTGCCTGATGAGTTGCGAAATGAAATGTTCCTGTGCCGGGTAAACTCCTCCTGTTTGCCAGAGCATGCCTGCCTTTTCCAAAAAGCGGAACAGTATATTTTCAAATGTATATTCAAATCCATGCTTTATGATAGAGGAAGAGATGATTTTATCGAACTTTTTCTCATCCATTTCAATCATTGACATAACAAGGTTATCCACAAGGTGCTCATTGTCAACATCCTGCTGGCTCAAATCAATTACAGACTTTGAGATTTCATCGGACGACATACCCTGTATATTGGAAATTTTGTATCCATATTTATTAAGGATAGCCACGTTCATCAGGTGCCTCAGGTCTTCATCAGAATAATACCTGATATTGGTAACTGTACGGGAAGGCTCAACAATACCATATCTTTTTTCCCAGATGCGAATGGTATGTGCTTTTATGCCTGTAATCCTTTCAAGGTCTTTTATTGAATACCTGATCATTTGCTCCTAAGGTTTGAATAGTTGTAATATCTGTTCTTAAACAAGCTGTATGTAATTTTGTTTAACTTTTTTTTAAATAGTTTAAAAATAATTTATTCCATTTAAAAGCTTATCATCTGGAAATTACATTTTTATGATCAGCATGGAAAATTCTTTTTCAGCAAGCCACGTTACTCATTGAGAGGTTAATATGAATGGTTTGCAACCTGAATGTAACCATATGACTTGGCGAAGATACTTCAAATTCAGGTTTTATTTTTGATTTTTCAAGTGATGATTGAACTATTAATGGTAGTATATCAGAGCGTTACCGAAACCTGCTTGCCGTTTTCGACCAGCTTGTTGATAACAACTTTGCCGCCACTGCTTATCTTCAGCCTGATGTGGCCTGCTTCCCGTTGAATTTCCAGATCAAATTCCTCCCGGAATCCGTGTACATTTTTTAAGTTCATAAAATTCCAATCATCGGGCAATTGTGGTGTAACAGTAAACGTGTTCAAGCCCGTTGGACGGATTCCGAAGAGTCCTTCGGTGAAAACCCTGCAATACAACCCGCTTTCGGCCGAAAGATGCCTCTGACCTCCTTCGGGGTAAGCCTCTACCGGGTAAGGAACATGCTCACCCAGCAGCCTCCGGTTCGAATAATATTGGAGAAATTTAAGCCCGCGTTTTGTGTCGCCTGCCGCAAACACCCCACGAAGTGCATAGAGTGTCGACCGATCCCAGAAGGTTTTATCGCCCGATTGTGAGGCAAGCCCGTCGGCTGTCCAGAGCTCGGGCGAAAATAGTGCGTCAATGGTACCTTGTTTCCGGTCGAATATATTAACGGTAAGCGGAATACAGATCCATGCCCGCAGCTTATCGTTACCCTTGTAATAACGGTATGTATCGAACCCCATCACTTTGGCCCCGAAATACTTTTCGATATTGGTTTTTAATAATGTTGCTTCTTTTACATAAGCCGAAACCTGTTTTTTGTCCTTTCCCAGCGTTTTACCAAGGTACGATGCTGAAACCAGGGCATCATAATACAGCGATGAAGTGCATAAGTTTGCATCGCCCGCGGGAAACCTTCCTTCGAGTTCATCCGAATCGGAGGATACAACTCCATCTGAATTTAATTTTCGTCGGTTATATTCGAGGCACCAGGTAATGAGAGGCCATAGTCCTTCTGCCATTTTCTGGTCGCCCTGCGAGAGGGCAAAACGGGCAGCGCCATAAGCAATCATGGCTGCATCGCCACGGTCGCCGGCACCATCCCATATGTCAGTTCCTTCGGCAATTATTGAACTTGGTATTGGTTTATATTCAGGATTCATAAACCTGGCAAAATGCTGGTAAGCATTCAATGCCGATTCGATACCGTAATTGTAACCCAGGTAAGGGAAGAATGGATTAATGTACTCGGCCTGGTCGTTGGCCCAGATGGCGGCATAATAACTTAAACCTCCCGGTCCGTGTAAGGGCCC
>APMI01030989.1_pt1 | contig 10555 bp, 9 predicted proteins | sample 667938 | NCBI WGS metagenome assembly APMI01 (sample SAMN01084076, study PRJNA167559) | wastewater metagenome | biome: Wastewater | place: Denmark: Ejby Moelle, Odense | collected 2011-11-28
TGCGAAGGTTCGATTTCGGCGACGGTAATATCCAGCAACTTATGGTTTGTCTCAATGATATAGACCGGGTTTGTCCATTTCCATGCATCATATACTTTGCGGGGCAGGGAAGGATCTTCCGCCGGCCTTTCACCATACATCAGGTCCAGGGGTATATAATGAAGTTCCTTCGTACCGTCTTTAAACGTTAACTGCAGGTCAACGGGCATAGGCACCAGGCCAACCCTGCTCAGCCGAAGCCTGGTTTTACCACCATCATCCCACAAACTATCAATCGCATAGTCAATCGTCTTGGTTGAGTTCACCCAGTATTCCTTATACCAGTCCAATTGCAAACCACTTGTTTTTTCGGCCACCCGCATAAAGTCGTTTGCATCCGGGTGTTTAAACCGCCATTGGTTATAATAGGCCAGCAAAATTTTATCCCGCACATCCGCACCGGTGATATACCCCAGCTGCTCCAGGAATACAGCACCTTTGGTATACGCAGCGCTGGTATACGCAAAATTTGTATTGAAATGATCCGCATGTGTTGTTAACGGTTCTTCCTTGTTACTTTTTGCCAGGGCATAATACCCTTTGTAATTGCCCGCCTGCGCAAAACCAGTATCCTTTTCGAGGTAAGCCATCACCCTTGATTCGGCATAACTGGTAAATCCTTCATCCATCCAGGCATACAAGGCCTCGTTGGTGCCCATCATCATCTGGTACCAGCTGTGCATCCATTCGTGGATGATCAGATCGGGACCGGCACCTTTTAACAAAGTAGCCATCGGGTACTCCATGCCTCCGTCTCCTCCCTGTATAAACGAATATTGTTTATACGGGTACTTACCAAATGTTTTATCCATATATGGTAATGCTAATGCAGCCACGTCCAGCACTTCTTCCCACTGCCCTTTATAAAAAGCCACATAATTATCAGGATTGTTTTTATACTCTGCTTTCCGGGCAGCGGGCAATGCTTCATATTGTTTCCTGAGTAATTCAGGAGCAATCTTGTAAAAAGCATGAAGCACCATACCATCCCTTACCGGTTTTGAAATATGCGTATAATCCGGGTCCGCAGCCCAGACAAAATCATGCACATTAGGCGCAATAAAATGCCAGAGCAGTTTTTCCCCCGCCGGTCTTACCACTTTAGTTCCGGGAGCTTCATAACCGTACCCAACCTGGTTAGGATTTTGTAAATAACCGGAGGCCCCGATAATATAGCTTTTATCAATGGATATCTTTACTTCAAAATCGCCCCACACTCCGTAGAACTCCCGGGCGATATAAGGGTTGGGATGCCAGCCATCTTTATCATATTCACAAAGCTTGGGATACCACTGGCTCATGCTAAACCTAACCCCTTCTGCATTATCCCGGCCGCTGCGGCGAATCTGTAAGGGCACTTGCGCTTCAAATTCCAGTTCGAATACCACTTTGCTTTTTGGCAAAATAGGTTTGTCCAGTTTCACTTCCAGGATGGTTTCCAGCATTTTAAAAGATTGTGGTTTACCATTCATTTTAAGTGATAGTACTTTCTGGTACCCAATCTCTTCTTTATTCAGTTTGCCGATCCTGTCTTTTACACGTCCATCCCAATCAACGCCACGGGGACCGGGGATGGTTCCCTGCCGCTGGCTTCTTACATCCATCATACTGCCCGGCTGAAAGGCATTCCAGTATAAATGATAAAATACTTTTGTCAGCGTATCCGGGGAGTTATTCCAATATTCTAATTTTTGCTTCCCTGTAAACTGGTTGGTATTGGCATTTACATCCACATCCATCGTGTATTTGACTTTTTGCTGCCAATACCCGGTTTGTGCTGTTGCCAGCAACGGCAGCATTGCTAACATACTAATCAGAACTTTCTTCATGTACGAACTATTAATATTGATTGATTATTTACCCATTAATTTTTCATTGAACTCCACTACCAGTTTGAACAAATCTTCATGCTCAGTAAGTGGCAACGTTGCCGGCTTATCAAAAACATCGTGATAGGCTTTGATTCCTCCCAATGTATAAAAGAAAAAAGCCGGTACGCCTTTTTCCGTAAAATGGTAATGATCGCTGTTGGCGGCTTTGCCTCTTGCATTGATGGCAGCCAGTAATTGATGCTCTTTGTTGATTGCGTTCATCATGGCAAATTCGTCCGGAAATTCGGTTGCATTCACAACAGTAATACCTTCCTCTCCTGTTCCTGCCAGGTCAGTATTGGTGAGAAAACGGATGTTTTTTAATGGTACCAGCGGATGTTCAGTAAAGTATTTAGAACCGAGTAATCCTGCTTCCTCTCCGGCAAAACAAATAAAGCCGATGGAATAAGGCTGTGGGTTGGCTGCATAATAACGGGCCAGGTTCAGCAATAAGGCAACACCACTTGCATTATCGTTTGCTCCCGGAAAATAAGTATCCTTACCCATCCCACCCAGATGATCATAATGTGCAGTGATCAGGATAAATGAATCAGGCCTGGAAGTCCCTTTTACCATACTGCAAACATTCGCAGTTTTAAATTCGCTGATCAGCCTGTTCTCAATATTCACCTTAAAAGAAGAAGGATTGCTTACGGATTTTTTATCCACCAGTACAACAGAATACCCCGCTTGCTGCCCGGCTACAGACCACGTGAGTTTATCTTCCAGCACCACTATGAAAGCATTTTCCCGGTTCACAAACTGCACACTGTCTGCCTGTACAAAATTTCCTTTCCCTTTTACGCCTTTACAATCCGGATTTACAATAAAATCTTTTCCCGGCACCAGGTCTTTGCCATTAATGCTTAATTCCATTTTACCCGGGAAAATGTTTACCGGGTATGAAAGTGGTTGAAAAAAATCCTTCCCTTTCATGGGTTGCAAACCAAAGGATTGAATTTGCCCCGCCAAAAAATCAGCGGCCTTTTGCATTCCATCATTGGTATAGCCACGGCCCCAGAATGTGGAAGAGGTCAGCGTATCCACCATTTTGCGGCCGAAAGCAATATCCTGGGAAAAACTATTCAGACCGGTGAAGCATAATGCAATGAACAGGCATCTTTTCATCTGTTGCTGTTTTGAGTGGCTCAAAATAGTAAAATTCGCCCATTAGCTGTTACCATTAAAACAAAATTGACCGGCGGTTTCGGGCAGAACCACCGGTCAATTTGCTGTTTATTCCCTGTTGACAGGACAAATAATTATAATGTTATGGAAGTCCGCAACAATCTCCCTTTTTCATTGAAATAAAGAAATTTCTTTTGCAGATCATTCTTCTCCACTTTCAGCCTGTATTGTACCACATCTCCCGGCAGGTAAATAACTTTTACATTGGACACTTCCCGGTCCGCATATTTGCTTTTTTGAAACCCGTCTTTCACGGCATCAGCCAGTTTATCATAGCTCCATTCTTTCTGAGTACTTTTCCAGATGCCTTTATTGCTGTATTCAGCATTCATCTGCTCACCCTGCAGGTCAAACTCAACATTGACATTTACAATATCGTTGCTCCATTTTACACTGGTGGCACCGGGATATTGTTTGGCAAAATTCTCTTTAGCCTGCTCCGGAACGGAAGTGATTTGTGCAAATCCTGCTGAGGTTACAAAAGAAAAACAGGCAGCCAAAACAGCAATAAGAAGTGATTTCATAATGATGACTTTGATTTAACCGGCAAAGACAGGAAAATAATGCCAGTTTTGGTTAAGAAAAACTTAGTCCGTTTTTCCGGCAACAACAATTACGATCTCACCTCTGACTGTTTTTTGATTGAAATAGTCAGCAACTTCCCGGAGGGTTCCCCTTTTATTTTCTTCAAACATTTTGGTTAGTTCGCGACTTACAGAACATGGTCTGTCTTCGCCAAAATAAGTAATAAAATCTTCCAGCGTTTTCACCAGGCGAACCGGCGACTCATAAAAGATCATGGTTCTTTCTTCTGCTGCCAGTTGTTTCAGCAAGGTTTGTCTTCCTTTTTTCAGGGGCAGAAATCCTTCGAAACAAAAGCGGTTAGTGGGAATACCACTGTTGACCAATGCCGGGACAAAAGCAGTGGCGCCTGGCAGACATTCCACATTTACACCTGCTTTAATACACTCCCGCACTAATAGAAATGCAGGATCAGAAATTCCGGGTGTGCCTGCATCGGTTATCACTGCCATTTTTTTTCCGGCTGATAACTGATCTACCAGATGTTGCAGCACTTTGTGTTCATTATGCTGGTGATACGGAGAAACCGGCTTGCTGACCTGGTAATGATTGAGCAGGTGGGAACTGGTTCTTGTGTCTTCAGCCAGGATAAGATCAACCTCCTTCAGTACTTCCAGTGCCCGGAGAGTAATGTCTTTGAGATTTCCGATGGGGGTGGGAACAAGGTAAAGCATAGTTGATAAGTTGATCTGTTCATAGTTGATAAGTGCGGAATCCGCTTCAACTCATCAAACCTGTCAACTAATTAACAGATACTTCAAAATATTCCATAACCGGGTTGGAAAGCAGTTTTTTGCTGGCTTCTTCGGCAATAGCTTTTGCATTCTCGGGAGAATCGGCCGCTACCTGCAGTGTAATGTTTTTACCTACCCGCACATCTTCCACACCATTTAAGCCGAGGTTTTGCAGGCCGCCCATCACTGCTTTTCCCTGCGGATCAAGCAATTCTTTCAGCGGCATTACTTTTATCTGAACAGTATAGGTCATGCTGTTTTATTTTTAAAGAGCAAAGATACCAAAACATACGTGATGAAAATAACCGGAACAGCCAGCCAGCCCAATAAAAATACTGCAGCGAGTCCCGCGAGGACAATCACAATGAACGGCACAGCAGATTTTATCGTTAGCCCCTTGAATTTCAAAGCCAGCATCGGCAAAGAAGAAACCATCAGGAAACCAAGCAGTGCAATTACAACATACCAAAGCCATTTATTCAGCAGGATATTCACTACAGTAGCATTATCAGAAAACCAGTAGATCAGCGGAAAAGAAGCCACTGTTAATCCGACCGCCGGCGTCGGTACGCCCAGGAAACCATAGGTCTGCCGGGTATCTAAATTGAATTTGCCCAGGCGCCAGGCTGCGGCTGCGGCAAGTATAAATGCAGGTGCCAGCCATATAAAAGAAGCATCCAATGCACCGCTTTCCTGTGCCAGACTTAAACGGAGAAACTGGTAGATAATCATAGCAGGTGCCACACCAAAACTTACCACATCTGCTAAAGAATCTAATTGTTTGCCGAGTTCCGATGTTGCTTTGAATAATCTTGCCACAAAGCCATCTAAGAAATCAACTACACCGGCAAGACCGATAAAAAGTGATGCCAGTACCATTTTCTCAGGTGTATTTTCCAGCTGAACAGGTGTAGTGAGGATATTACCCGCGTCGTCTAAAGGCAGCAGGATAACGCCTTGTTGCAGGGTGAAAACGATAGCTATACAACCAAAAACCAGGTTCAGCAGCGTAAATAAATTGGGGATTTGTTTCATGAGTGGTCTATAGTCCATGGTCGACAGACCATAGCTCAGTCGTTTAAAGTATTAATTAATGCCTGAATCATTTTTACTAATAATTCAACCCGGTTATACAGCTCTGTAAATTTTTCCTCTCCCAGGTATCCTCTTCTTCTTGCCAAATATAAGCAACCTACCACTTCAAGGGCAGAACGGTTGGCAATTACCAGGAATCTTCTGAATTCCGCATTGGTTAAACCGGTTGATCCTTCAACAATAACTGATAGATACTGAATTAGCAGCCCTTCTAATCTGGCTTGAAAGGAATAAAGTTCGTGAGCAGGAAAAGTATTGGCCAGTAAATCAACCTCATCAGCTAACTCCAACGATAATTGCCACACTTTTAAATTCTCAAACTTAAATGCCATTTCGATCTGTTGGGTTTTTGCTGTGGACTGTTGACCGTGGACTATTTCCTTTTCATCAACGCCTCAATCTCTTCTGCCGTGATCGGAATATTTTTCATCAGGTCTTTATTGCCGTTCTTCGTGATCCAGAGATTATTCTCGATCCGGATGCCCATTTGTTCTTCTTCGATATAAATACCGGGTTCCACGGTGAATACCATTCCGGCTTTGATGGGTTCAGTCCTGGTACCAAGATCATGCACGTCTACTCCCAGATGATGTGAGATACCGTGATATAAATATTTCCGGTAAGCCCTGTTTTCGGGATCTTCATTTTTCACATCGGTTTTTTTCAGCAAACCGATCTTCAGAAATTGCTGTGTGGCTTCCTCCCCTACTTTATCGGTATAATCCAGGATGCTGATGCCGGGCTTTAATAAGCTTTTTGCGTAATCATGTAAATGTAAACATGCGTTATAAACCGTTTTCTGTCTGCGGGTAAATTTCCCGTTCACGGGAACCGTTCTTGTCAGGTCAGCACAATAGCCGCCATATTCGGCGCCAAAATCCATCAATATCAATTCCCCATCTTTACACTCCTGGTTGTTGGAAACATAATGCAATGTCCGGGCCCTGTCGCCACTGGCAATGATACTTCCGTATGCTTCACCGGTTGCTCTTTGTGATAAGAAAGAATGATATATCTCTGCTTCAATTTCATATTCCATCACCCCGGGTTTGATGAATTGCAGCAAACGGCGGAATGTCCTTTCAGTAATATCAATAGCCTGCTGCATTACTTCCACTTCGAAAGAAGTTTTTATAGCCCGCAGTTCTTTCATGATCTTAGCCGCACGCAGGTAATTGTGCAACGGGTAGCGGCTTTTCATTTCATCAATGAAACGGTAATCCCTGGTGCGGACAAGACTGGCTTTGCGGTCGTTTTCGTTACTATCGAGATAGATATTATCTGCTAAATGAATCCAGGGTTGTAATAAGCCATCAAGACTATCCACCCACACAATGGTTTTGATGCCACTGATATCCTGAGCTTCCTTCACCCTTAATCGTTTCCCATCCCATTTTTCTTTTAACTCGTTAGGGCGAACCAGTACAAGAACTTCCCGGTATTTGGAGTCCGGGTTATCCGGGAACAGGATGACCATACTATCCTCCTGCGTAATACCGCTCAACCAGAACACATCACTATTTTGTTTGAACCGGTAGATCGCATCCCCGTTAACCGGCACTTCGTCATTACTCACAAAAATGGCGATTGAGTTTTTTTGGAGCTGGCTGGCAAACCGTTTCCTGTTTTGGATAAAAATTTCAGGATTAAGAGGTAAATACTTCATGAAAAGGGATTTAGGGTTAAAGATAATGACCATTTATATCGGCTTCCTGACTTTCATCACAAAAGAGATGAACCGGCTGAAAAATGAATGATTTTCAAAAAAAAATCATGGTTTTTAAAAGCCTTCAATTTTCGTTCTAAAATTTTGAAAATGAGTACTGTTGTTATTGAAAAATTAGCCAGTTTCCAATGTGTAGAACTAACACTTGTTTGTACAAAGCCGGGTTTGTGACTTACCTTTGTCGCTTCACCAAATATGCTTGCTTATATGTCAGTACCAACGATCACTATTTCTGCCAAACATTTATTAAAAATTGGGCTCCGCAACACAGAGTCTGTTCACTACCAGCTTTCCCCTGAAGAGTTAGTGCAGGACACCCTCCGTATCGGTGAGGGTGTTTTGAACGATACGGGAGCTCTCGTTATTCAAACAGGAGAGTTCACCGGCCGCTCTCCCAAAGACTAGTTTACAGTTAAAGATGAGACTACTGCCGACTCCGTTCACTGGAATGATTTTAATATCCCTATAGAGTCAAAATACTTCGACAATGTTTTTAAAAAAGTAACCGAATATCTCGACATGTTACCCGAGATATGGATTCGTGATTGCTATGCCTGCGCAGATTCCCGCTACCGCCTGAATGTAAGAGTGGTAAATGAAAAACCCTGGAACAACCTGTTTGCCTATAACATGTTCCTTCGTCCGGATGAAGAAGGCCTGGACAATTTTGAACCTGACTGGCATGTAATTTCTGTACCCGGATTGAAGCTGGATCCTTCCGTTTGCGGCACACGCCAGCATAACGGAGCGGTCATTTCATTCAAACATAAAATGATCCTGATAGCCGGCACCGGTTATACAGGTGAAATCAAAAAAGGCATCTTTACAATACTCAACTATATTTTACCACATGAAAAGAATGTGTTGAGCATGCATTGCAGCGCCAATATGGGTGATGGGGGTGATACCGCTATCTTTTTCGGGCTGAGCGGCACCGGTAAAACCACATTAAGCGCTGATCCCAACCGTAAATTGATTGGCGATGATGAGCACGCATGGACCGATGATAATATCTTCAATTTTGAAGGTGGTTGTTATGCAAAAACAATCAACCTGACTGAAGAAAAAGAACCTGAAATATTCAATGCGATCCGTCCGGGTGCATTAGTGGAAAATGTTACATTCTATCCCGGTACGAATAAGATCAACTTTGATGATGCTTCGGTTACGGAAAATACGAGGGTTTCCTATCCGTTGCATTTTATCAGCAATGCCCAGGAACCTTCTGTTGGAGGTTTACCTAAAAATATTTTCTTCCTGACCTGTGATGCATTTGGTGTATTACCGCCGGTTTCCAAATTAACGGCCGGCCAGGCGATGTACCAGTTTATATCCGGGTACACAGCAAAAGTGGCGGGCACAGAAGCTGATGTTACAGAACCAAAACCTACTTTCAGTGCCTGCTTTGGCGCGCCCTTCCTTCCCCTGCATCCCGGTAAGTATGCGCAGATGCTGGGGCAAAAAATGCAGGAGAACAATGTGAGTGTATGGATGATCAATACCGGCTGGACAGGCGGACCTTATGGTATCGGGAACCGGATGCGATTGAAATATACCAGGGCCATGATCACAGCAGCGTTGGAAGGGAAACTGGAGCATGCACTGTTTGAGACACACCCTGTTTTTGGAGTTGCCATGCCTGTCTCCTGCCCGGATGTTCCGGCAGAAGTATTGAATCCCCGCAATACCTGGGCTGATAAAAATGCTTATGATGAAAAGGCCAGATACCTGGCCGGTTTGTTCATCAGGAATTTTGAAAAATATGCATCGGGTGTATCTGCTGAAATTTTAGCAGCAGCACCCCGTATTTAAGATACGACCCGGACGGTTGTTCCCGTTGTAGCCCCGGCAGTCTGAAATGTTGCCGGGGTTTTTATTTTCTTTAACGTGAGCCATGGCCGGGCGTAAAATTTTTATAGCGACCTTACGTTGATAAATTATGCAAAGAGTATTAATTAAATATGTGACTGTTATTTCACTGCTCTTTTCTTCAGTAGCAGTTGCCCAGGGCAGCAATGAAGAAACAATTGAATGGAATGCTTCCCGTAAACTGAATTGGGGTGATTACAAAGCCACACCCAATCCTTCCTCAGATGCTGCGGCCACCACCACTACCTACGTAGGGATCGAGTATAAGATCAGCAATGATAAGTTCAGCTATTTTATTCATTGTCGTTTTTCAAAAGACCGTTCCTGGGGATTACATAAAACGGACTACATATTAAGCCACGAACAGGGGCATTTTGATATTGCAGAGCTATTTGCCCGCAAGCTGCATAAAGAAATGAGCAACTATGTTTTTAATAAAAAATCCTTTCAGAAAGACCTGAAAAAAATCTATAATTCCATTATGGAAGAAAGAGAATCCTTGCAGAACCAGTACGACAAGGAAACCAACCACAGCATCAATAAAGAAAAGCAGGCCGAATGGCTGAAGAAGATACAGTCCCTGCTTAACGAGTATAGTGCTTATGCCGGTTATCCGTGACCGCTTATCTTAATTCTTCCACTTTCACCCTCGATGGAGTTTCTTTCCCGGCTATAATACCTTTTGCACTTAAAGCAATAGAACGGATGATCATGGCCATATTTTCCAAATCCAGTGTTTCCACATGATCAGATACTTTATGATAGTTGGGTTCACTATCCATTTTAGAAGTTGAAATAGTATGAGCAGGAACACCCAGCCTGGCCAGCGTGGCATTATCAGAACGATAAAATAGTTGCTGTGTCGGGTAAGGGTCAGGATAAAAAGTAAATCCTGTACCAACCAGGTTCTTCTCCAGGATCAGTCCCATGTCTGTTTTTTCATACCCGGTTATGTACGCTGAGTTTTTCCCCCATTTACTTTCCGTACCGATCATTTCTATATTGAACATAGCCATCACTTTAGCGGGATCGAATTGGCGGGAGAAATATTGCGAACCATAGCCACCCACTTCTTCTGCAGTAAATGCTGCGAAAACAATTGTTCTTTCGTTATTCCCCAGCGCTTTAAAATAGTTGGCTAATAAAATCACTGCCGTTGTTCCGGCAGCATCATCATTAGCGCCGTTGAAAATAGAATCACCATCAACCGGTTTGCCCACACCAATATGATCGTAATGCCCGGAAAACACCACGTACTCGTCCTGCTTGCTTTTCCCGGGCAGGATACCCACCACGTTGGCCATTTGCTGCTCAGTTATTTCATGTTTAGCTTCAATAGAATAGTTTTTCGGGGAAGTATTGCTCAGGATGAATACTACCGACTTATCCGTTTTAAAAATGGAACGCTTTAAAGCCGCTAATCTTGGAAAATCCGCTGCCAGGCTTTCGTC
>APMI01065756.1_pt1 | contig 10553 bp, 11 predicted proteins | sample 667938 | NCBI WGS metagenome assembly APMI01 (sample SAMN01084076, study PRJNA167559) | wastewater metagenome | biome: Wastewater | place: Denmark: Ejby Moelle, Odense | collected 2011-11-28
ACGCGCTTGATGTCGTTCTGGATGATGCCCAGAAAGCCCATGAACAAGGCCGTGATGGAGCCGATGACCAGCACGAAATTGAGGGCCGTGTCCGACATCTCAAACAGCGGTGACATGCGTGCCACCATGAAGATGCCGGCCGTCACCATGGTGGCGGCATGGATCAGTGCGGAGATCGGAGTCGGGCCTTCCATCGAGTCGGGCAGCCAGGAATGCAGCGGAACCTGCGCCGACTTGCCCATGGCACCGATGAACAGGCAGATGCAGGCGACGGTGATCATCAACCAGTCGGTACCGGGGAGCAGCGCAACACCCAGCTCCTGCTTCTTGGCAAAGATCTCGCCATAGTTGAAGCTGCCGGCATAAGCAGCCAGCAGGCCGATGCCGAGGATGAAGCCAAAGTCACCCACGCGGTTCACCAGGAAGGCCTTCAGGTTGGCAAAAATCGCCGATGGTTTCTTGAACCAGAAGCCGATCAGCAAATAGGACACCAGGCCCACCGCTTCCCAGCCAAAGAACAGCTGCAGCATGTTGTTGCTCATGACCAGCATCAACATGGAGAAGGTGAACAGCGAAATGTAGGAGAAGAAACGGTTGTAGCCATCGTCCTCTTCCATGTAGCCGATGGTGTAGATATGCACCATCAGCGACACGAAGGTCACCACGCACATCATCATGGCCGTGAGGCTGTCGACCAGAAAACCAACCTCCATCTTCAGGCCGCCCACCACCATCCAGGTGTAGATCGTCTGGTTGAAGCGGGCCCCGTCGACGGCCACGCTGTACAGCGTGGACGCCGAAATCAGGAAGGAGATCAGCACGCCCAGAATGGTCAGCGTGTGCGAAGCGCGCCGTCCAATCCAGTTACCACCGAAGGCCGTGCCAAAAAGACCGACCAGCAGTGAGCCAGCCAACGGCGCCAGCGGCACCGCCAGAAGGGTCGAAGCAGAAAGGGTTTGACTCATTCTTGAGAACCTTGCAAGTACGGCACCGCCAGAAGGGTCGAAGCAGAAAGGGTTTGACTCATTCTTGAGAACCTTGCAAGTACCGGTTAACCCATCACCCCTTAAGGGTGTTGAGATCTTCCGCATTGATACTGGTTCGATTACGGAACAACAGCACCAAAATGGCCAAGCCAATGGCCGCCTCGGCGGCCGCGACGGTGAGAATGAAGAACACGAAGACCTGGCCATGCATGTCGCCCAGGTAAGACGAGAACGCCACGAAATTGATGTTCACCGCAAGCAACATCAATTCGATCGCCATCAAGAGCACGATCAGATTCCGGCGATTCAGGAAGATGCCTACTACGGCCAGGGCGAACAGCATCGCCCCCAGTGACAGGTAATGTCCCAGGCTCAATATCATGCTGTCTTCTCCTGCGGATTGGCGTTGGCATCGGCCACCGGTTCCGGTGCCTGCTGGGTCACGGGCATCTTCACCACGACCAAGCGCTCGCTCGGGCGGGCACGCAGCTGTGCCGACACGTCGCTGGCCTTGACGTCCTTGCGCTGACGCAGCGTCAGGGCGATGGCGGAAATCATCGCCACCAGCAGAATCACCGCGGCGATCTCCACAGGGTACAGATACTCGGTGTACATCAGGCGACCCAGGGCTTGGGTATTCGAATAGGGAATGGCCTGACCTGCCGCGTTGAGCAGCTCGGCGACCGGCTTGGGCTCTTCAACACCGCGAAAGCCCGTCATCAGCACGGCCGCCATCTCGAAGGCTACCACTGCACCAATCAGGGCAGCCAAGGGGAAATGCGTCCAGAACCCGCGTCGCAAGGTGTCGATGCGGATATCCAGCATCATCACCACAAACAGGAACAGCACCATCACGGCGCCCAGGTACACCAGCACCAGGGCAATGGCAAGGAACTCGGCCTTCAGCAACAGCCACAAGCCTGACGCTTGGGAGAAGGCCAGAATCAGATGCAGCACGGCATGCACGGGGTTGCGCGCCGTGATCACCCGGAATGCTGCGTACAGCAGCACCACCGAGAACAGGTAGAAAAATCCGGTTTTAACGTCCATGGATCGGGTCTTTTCAAAAGTTCAGGTGTGATGCGCCACCCGATCAACGGTATTTGGCGTCGGCAGCCTTGGCTGCGGCAATCTCGGGCTCATAGCGGTCGCCCACGGCCAGGAGCATGTCCTTGGTGAAGTACAGGTCACCGCGCTTTTCGCCGTGGTATTCAAGAATATGCGTTTCCACAATCGAATCCACCGGGCAGCTCTCCTCACAGAAGCCGCAGAAGATGCACTTCGTCAGGTCGATGTCATAGCGCGTGGTACGGCGGGTGCCGTCGGCACGCACATCGGATTCGATGGTGATGGCCATGGCCGGGCAGATGGCTTCGCACAGCTTGCAGGCAATGCAGCGCTCTTCGCCATTTTCATAACGGCGCAGCGCGTGCAGGCCGCGAAACCGCGGCGACAGCGGCGTCTTCTCTTCCGGAAACTGGATCGTGACCTTGCCGCGGAAGGCGTAACGCCCCGTCAGCACCATGCCTTTGGCCAATTCCCAGAGCAGGAAGCTCTTGAAAAAATCCTTGATCGAGAAGGATGCAGGAGCAGCAACAGCAGTCATGAATGATGTCCCCGCTTATTTCCAAATATTCCAGGGCGACAGCAGCCAGGCGCCCACCACCAGCACCCAAACCAGGGTGACTGGGATAAAGATTTTCCAGCCCAGACGCATGATCTGGTCATAGCGATAGCGCGGAAAGGTGGCGCGGATCCAGATGAACATGGAGACGACCACGCAGGTCTTGATGCCAAGCCAGATCCAGCCAGGAATAAAGCCAAGAGCCTCGACCGGCGGCAACCAGCCACCGAGGAACATGATCACGGCCAGGATGGATACCAGCCACATGGCAGCGTATTCAGCCAGGAAGAAGATGGCAAAGCCCATGCCCGAGTATTCGACCATGTGGCCGGCGACGATCTCGGCCTCGCCTTCCACCACGTCAAACGGGTGACGGTTGGTTTCGGCAACACCCGAAATCAGGTACACGAGAAAAATAGGCAGCAGGGGCAGCCAGTTCCAGGACAGAAGGCCCAGGCCCATGCCCGCCATGGCGCCGCGGTTCTGGGCCAATACGATATCCGTCAGGTTCATGCTGCCCGTGACCATGATGACCACCACGAAACAGAATCCCATGGCAATTTCATAGCTGACCATTTGCGCTGAAGCACGCAACGCGCCCAGCAAGGCATATTTGGAGTTGGATGCCCATCCCGCGATGATGACACCATAGACCTCTATCGACGCAATGGCCATGACCAGCAGCAAACCTGCATTGATGTTTGCCAGCGCCGCCTCGGGGGCGAACGGCACTACCACCCAGGCGGCCAGAGCCGGCATGATCGCCATGACAGGCCCCAGGAAGAACAGCCCCTTGCTCGCGGCCGTCGGCTGGATCACCTCCTTGGTAAGCAACTTCAATCCATCAGCAATAGGTTGCAGCAAACCCCAGGGTCCTACTCGGTTGGGGCCTGGACGGACTTGCATCCAGCCAAGAAATTTGCGTTCCCACAAGGTCAGATAGGCCACCGCACCCATCAGTGGTGCCAGCACGCATACGATCTTGATCAGATTCCAGACCACGGGCCAGCCGATGCCAGTCCACCAGTTTGCAGCCACCAGGTTCAGGCCGGCGTTGTAGAAGGCGTCGATCATGCGGCGGCTCCCTCATGTGCCGCACGCGCGTCGGCAGTCAATTGCAGCGCTGGTGCGCGACGCACCAGGCTGTCGAGCTGGTAAATGCTGGCCACCACGGGCGCGGCCTGCGACCCCTGGGCGACGACAACCGGTGCCTTGGTGGCGTTGGACAGTTGGTTTGCTGCCAGCTGTTCTGCACCGGCCGTGACCTGCTGCAGCACATCCTGCGAGGATTCGAAATCCACACCCTGCAGGCCCATGATGTTGGCCAGCACGCGCAGCACCTTCCAGGCCGGACGCGTCTCACCCAGCGGGCGCACGACGGCGTGGAAACTCTGCACCCTGCCCTCGGCGTTGACGAAGCTGCCCGAGGTCTCGGTGAACGGCGCAATCGGCAACAGCACGTCGCTGACGTCCATGTTTGTCTTGAACGGGCTCAGCGTGACCACCATATCCACATCGGCCAGACCCTTGGCCGCGTTGGCACCGGCGGCGGAATCGAACTCGGGTTCGGTGTTCAGCAGGAACAGGGCCTTCGTCTGACCGGCCAGCATCTGCGCTGCATTCAGCCCGCCCTGGCGCGGTTGCGCACCAACGAGCTGCGCGCCAACGGTGTTTGCGGCTTCAGTCAGATAGCCAAAGGCAGCGCCCGTTTCCTGCGCGATCCATTGCGCCAGCGCCAACAGGCTAGAGGCCTGCCCATGGTGCGCGGCCGCATTGCCGAGCAGCACGGCCTTGCGCTCGCCAGCCATGAGGGCACGGACGATGGCCAGAGCCTCGTCGTTCGCCTTGCCGGCCGCAGCCGGTGCAGCAATACCCTTTTCCTGCGCCACGGCTGCGGCCACATCGGCCATGGCCTGCGCCCAGTCAGCAGACCCAACTACTGAATGTGTAGCAGGCAGGGCCCAGTCGTAAGCCCGGGCGTTGATGGCAAAGACCTTGCAGCCCTTGCGCGCGGCCTGGCGGATACGCTGTGCGAACAGCGGGTGATCCTTGCGCAGGTTCGAGCCCAGTACCAGTACCACCTGGAGATCGGTCAATGCCGCGATCGGCATGCCGAGCCAGCGCACGCCTTCAGGCTGCGCGAATTCTGCATGGCGCAGGCGGTAGTCGATGTTGTCGCTGCCCAGGCCACGCACCAGTGTCGTCGCCAGCTGCAGTTCTTCCAGGGTGCTGTGCGGGCTGACCAGGGCGCCGATGCCAGAGGCACCATGCTTGTCGCGCACGCATTTCAGGCCGTTGGCCACGTATTCCAGGGCCGTCTGCCAGTCGACCTCCTGCCACTGCCCTCCCTGCTTGAGCATGGGACGGGTCAGGCGGTCTTCGCCGTTCAAGGCCTCGTAGGAAAAGCGGTCGCGATCTGCGATCCAGCATTCGTTCACGGCCTCGTTCTCGTACGGCACCACGCGCATCACCTTGTGGTTCTTGACCTGGACGACGAGGTTGGCGCCGGTCGAGTCGTGCGGCGATATCGACCTGCGGCGCGACAGCTCCCAGGTGCGGGCGCTGTAACGGAACGGCCGGCTGGTGAGCGCGCCCACGGGGCAGATGTCGATCATGTTGCCCGAAAGCTCGGAATCGACCGTGTCGCCCTTGACGGTGGTGATCTCCGAGTGCTCGCCCCGGTTGATCATGCCCAGCTCCATGTCGCCGCCGATTTCCTGACCAAAGCGGACGCAGCGCGTGCAGTGGATGCAGCGCGTCATTTCCTCGGTGGAGATCAAAGGGCCTATGTCCTTCTTCAGCACCACGCGCTTTTCCTCGCCGTAGCGCGAGGCCGATGCGCCATAACCGACGGCCAGATCCTGCAGCTGGCATTCGCCGCCCTGATCACAAATCGGGCAGTCCAGAGGATGGTTGATGAGCAGGAACTCCATCACTGACTGCTGCGCCTTGATCGCCTTGTCGCTCTTGGTACGCACGATCATGCCCTGGGTCACGGGCGTGGCGCAGGCCGGCATGGGCTTGGGAGCCTTTTCGATATCGACCAGACACATGCGGCAATTGGCCGCAATGGAGAGCTTCTTGTGGTAGCAGAAATGCGGAATGTAGGTGCCTGACTTCTCGGCCGCATGCATGATCATGCTGCCCTCGGCGACCTCCACCTTCTGCCCATCGAGTTCAATTTCAACCATATGCTTTCTCACACGGGGGCAGCAGATGTGCCCTGCTTGACCGCAGCCTCGATCTTGGCCACGAACTCGTGGCGGAAATGCTTGATCATGGCGCGCACCGGCATCGCCGCCGCATCACCAAGGGCGCAAATCGTGCGTCCCATGATGTTGAAGGCCACGTTGTCGAGCAGCTCGATGTCGTCCTCGCGCCCCTGGCCATGCTGAATGCGATGCACCACCCGCCAGAGCCAGCCCGTACCCTCACGGCAGGGCGTGCACTGCCCGCAGGACTCGTGCATGTAGAAGTACGACAGGCGCTGCAGCGACTCGACCATGTCACGCGTCTCGTCCATCACGATGACGGCGCCAGAGCCCAGCATGGAGCCGGCCTTGGCGATGCTGTCGTAGTCCATCGTGCATTCGTTGATGATGGTCGCCGGCAACACGGGCGAGGAGGAGCCGCCGGGAATCACGGCCTTGAGCTGGCGCCCGCCACGCACGCCGCCGGCAAGCTCAAGCAGCTTGGTGAACGGTGTGCCCAGCGGAATTTCGTAGTTGCCAGGGCGCTCGACGTCACCGCTGATCGAGAAGATCTTGGTGCCGCCGTTGTTCGGCTTGCCGCATTCCAGATACGCCTGGCCGCCGTTGCGGATAATCCAGGGCACCGCCGCGAAGGTCTCGGTGTTGTTGATCGTGGTCGGCTTGCCATACAGGCCGAAGCTGGCCGGAAACGGCGGCTTGAAGCGCGGCTGGCCCTTCTTACCCTCGATGGACTCGAGCAGGGCCGTTTCCTCGCCGCAGATGTAGGCGCCAAAACCGTGGTGTGCATGCAGCTGGAAGCTGAAGGCGCCGCCAAGAATGTTGTTGCCCAGATAGCCGGCGGCGCGCGCCTCTTCCAGCGCGGCCTCGAAACGCTCGTAGACTTGGAAGATCTCGCCGTGGATGTAGTTGTAACCCAGCGAAATGCCCATGGCGTAGGCACCGATGATCATCCCCTCGATGACGATGTGGGGGTTGTACATCAGGATGTCGCGATCCTTGCAGGTACCCGGCTCGCCCTCGTCGGAATTGCACACCAAGTGCTTCTGCCCGGGGAACTGGCGCGGCATGAAGCTCCATTTCAGACCCGTCGGAAAACCCGCGCCGCCGCGGCCACGCAGACCCGATTCCTTGACGGTGGCAATGACCTGGTCTTGGGTCAACCCCTCGCCGCCATCCTTGCCCAGGATCTTGCGCAGCGCCGCATAGCCGCCACGCGCCTCGTAGTCCTTGATGCTCCAGTTGCTGCCATTCAGACCCGCATAGATCTGCGGGTTGATGTGGTGATCATGAAAGCAGGTCTGTACGCCCGTGGCCTGGAACTGCGATAGAACTTGTGCCACCGTGCTCATTGCTGACCCTCCGCAGCACGCAGGCCATCGAGCAGCTGGTCGAGCTTGTCGTTATCCATGAAGCTGCACATGTGGCGGTCGCTCACCAGCATGGCCGGCGCATCGGCGCAGGCCCCCAGGCACTCGCATTGCTGCAATGTGAACATGCCATCCGACGTTGTCTCACCCATCTCGATGCCTAATCTGGCTTCAAGATGCTGCAATGCCTGGTTGCCACCGCGCAGCTGGCACGGAAGGTTGGTACAGACGGCGAGCTTGTATTTGCCCACGGGCTGCTGGTTGTACATGTTGTAGAAGGTCGTGACCTCGTGCACGGCGATCTGGGGCATGCCCAGATAATCGGCAATCACCGCCTCGCTCTCCTGGCTGACCCAGCCCTGCTCCTGCTGCACGATGGACAGGCAGGCCATGACGGCAGACTGTTTCTGCTCGGGTGGGTACTTGGCCACTTCGCGCGCGAAGCGCTCCTTGGTCGCTGCGGTAATCATCGGTCAATCTCTCCGAACACGATATCCATGGTGCCGATGATGGCCACGGCGTCGGCAATCATGTGGCCGCGCGTCAGCTCGTCGTAGGCCGCCAGGTGTGCAAAGCCGGGGGCGCGTATCTTCAGGCGATAGGGCTTGTTGGCGCCGTCGCTGACGATGTAGATGCCGAACTCGCCCTTCGGATGTTCGACGGCCGCATAGGCCTCGCCCTCGGGCACCTTGAAGCCCTCGGAGAACAGCTTGAAATGGTGGATCAGATCCTCCATGCCGGTCTTCATGCGCTCACGCGGCGGCGGCGCCACCTTGTAGTCGTCCACGATGACGGGGCCTGGGTTGGCGCGCAGCCACTTCACACATTGCTGGACGATGCGATTGGACTGGCGCATCTCTTCGACGCGCACCAGATAGCGGTCATAGCAGTCGCCGTTCTTGCCGATCGGCACGTCGAAATCCACCAGGCCGTAAGCGTCGTAGGGCTGCTTCTTGCGCAGATCCCAGGCCACACCGGAGCCACGCAGCATCACGCCCGTCATGCTCAGGTTCAGGGCGCGCTCGGCGGAAACTACGCCGATGCCGACGGTACGCTGCTTCCAGATACGGTTTTCCGTCAGCAGGGTTTCGTACTCATCCACCAAGGCGGGAAACTTGGAACAGAAATCGTCGATGTAGTCGAGCAGTGACCCTTGGCGGTTGCGGTTGAACTCTTCCACCGCCTTGGCGCTGCGCACCTTGCTGGGCTTGAGCTGCGCCATGCTGTCGGGCAGGTCGCGATACACGCCACCAGGGCGATAGTAGGCCGCATGCATGCGTGCGCCAGACACGGCCTCGTACATGTCGAACAACACCTCACGCTCGCGGAAGGTGTACATCAGCACCGTCGAGGCCCCGAGATCCATGCCGTTGGAGCCCAGCCACATGAGGTGGTTCATGATGCGCGTGATCTCGCCGAACATGGTGCGGATGTACTTGGCGCGCAGCGGCACCTCGATCCCCAGCAGCTTTTCGATGGCCAGGCAGTAGGCCTGCTCGTTGCACATCATGGACACATAATCCAGCCGATCCATGTAAGGCAGGGACTGGATATAGGTCTTGTATTCGGCCAGCTTTTCCGTGGCGCGGTGGAGCAGGCCCACATGCGGGTCGGCGCGCTGTACCACTTCACCGTCAAGCTCGAGCACCAGACGCAGCACGCCGTGGGCGGCAGGGTGCTGCGGTCCGAAGTTCAGGGAATAATTCTTGATATCAGCCATGATCAAACACCTGGGCGGCAAGCCGCCTCAGTGCAGGCCTCCGTATTTTTCTTCGCGGATGATGCGCGGCGTAATCTCGCGCGGCTCTATGGTCACGGGCTCGTAGATTACGCGGCGCTGCTCGGGGTCATAGCGCATTTCCACGTGACCTGACAAGGGGAAGTCCTTGCGGAACGGGTGACCAATGAAACCATAGTCTGTCAGGATGCGGCGCAGGTCATTGTGACCATCGAAAACAATGCCGTAAAGGTCAAAGGCCTCGCGCTCGAACCAGTTGGCGCCGCTCCAGATGTCCGTCACCGAAGGGATTACCGGAAAGTCGTCATCCGGGCAGAACACCTTCACGCGCACGCGCTGATTCAGGGAAACCGACAGCAGGTGCGACACCACGGCATAACGCAGGCCATCGGTGCCGACATCGCGGTAGGCGGAGTAATCGACACCGCACAGGTCGATGAGCTGCTCAAAGCGGCATTGAGGCGCATCACGCAGGGTCTGCATGGCCTCAAGATAGTCGGCTGCAGCAACCACCACGGTGAGTTCGCCGAGCGCGAGCGTGATGGCGCGCACCTTGTCGCCGAGCGCCGCTGCGACGGCATCGCGCAGCTTTTCAGGGTGAATGGCAAAGTCGGTCATCAATTCCCCTCAGGCACGCGCGATGGTGTGGGTGCGGCGGATTTTCTGCTGCAACTGGATGATGCCGTAAATCAGCGCCTCGGCCGTGGGCGGGCAGCCCGGCACATACACATCCACCGGAACCACGCGGTCGCAGCCGCGCACCACCGAATAGCTGTAGTGGTAATAGCCGCCGCCGTTGGCGCAGGAACCCATGGAAATCACCCAGCGCGGCTCGGCCATCTGGTCATAGACCTTGCGCAGTGCTGGCGCCATCTTGTTGCACAGCGTGCCGGCAACGATCATCAGGTCTGACTGGCGCGGGCTGCCGCGAAACACCTCGGCGCCAAAACGCGCCAAGTCATAGCGTGCGGCCGCGGCGTGCATCATCTCCACCGCGCAGCAAGCCAGACCAAACGTGACAGGCCAAATGGATCCGGTCTTGGCCCAGTTCACCACGGCGTCGTAGCTCGTGGTGACAAAGCCTTCCTTCATCACACCTTCAATCATTGCGTCATTCCTTGTGTAGCGCCGCTCATTCCCAATCCAGGGCGCCCTTTTTCCACTCGTAAGCAAAGCCTATGACCAGGATGGCCAGGAACACCACGACCGCTACGAAACCCGTTATCCCCACATCCTTCAAGGCCACGGCCCAGGGGAAAAGGAAGGCAATTTCCAGGTCGAACAGGATGAACAGGATGGCCACGAGGTAGTAGCGCACATCGAACTTCATGCGCGCATCATCGAAGGCCTCGAAGCCACATTCGTAGGGGGAGTTTTTTGCCGGGTCGGGGCGATTGGGCCCCAGCACGTGCCCCAGGACGAGCGGTCCGACGCCGACACCGGCGCCAACCAAGATGAACAGGAGAACTGGGAGGTATTGATCGAGGTTCATCTAGCGACTGGCTCACCGTTGAAAAACCGCCTCGCATGTCACGCGCATCAGACCTGCGAGACGGTTTTTTTATTTTGGTGCCGTCGGCGAGACTCGAACTCGCACAGCTTTCGCCACTACCCCCTCAAGATAGC
>APMI01039690.1_pt1 | contig 10551 bp, 6 predicted proteins | sample 667938 | NCBI WGS metagenome assembly APMI01 (sample SAMN01084076, study PRJNA167559) | wastewater metagenome | biome: Wastewater | place: Denmark: Ejby Moelle, Odense | collected 2011-11-28
TTCATTTTGTCATTTAAGAAATGCGAGTAGCCTTCCACTTTGGTTAATTATTCGAGGACTTTCATTTTTTATTGCTTCGAGTATTGTTTAACTGACAAATTCTCCATCTTTTTCATTAACCATTTTTTCTAGTTATAATTTGACATGTGCATATATTCGATACCAACATAACCACAGTAGATTTCTTTCAATCTTTTTTCAATCTCTCGCAGAGTCCATTCTTGCTTATCATCTAAGAAACTCTAAATTTAATCAAATATTACTGAAATTTCCCTTGAGAAAATTGAATGCTTGGGGACTTTAAAAGGTACATCGAGATCAGTTTACACTAATATTTTGTTGTTCTTTAAATCAAATTATAGCGGCTTCTTAACATAAATTTTGCCGAACTCTTAAAAATTTTTCAAGTCTAAACAATTGGCCACAAATTACTTAAAGGATCAAGTTGAGCGGACTCATGACCACGAGTTCTGTAATATCGAATCAAAAAGTAAGCTGAGAGTGCAAGTTCTTTTCCTCTCATTTCATCCTGAAATGACATAGCTGAAGCATCATTTTTTTGAGTGCTTGTTGGTTCATGCTTAAAATACTTATCCCAGTCTTCATGTACGAGCTTTGGATCTTGGTCCCAAGCCTATTTCATTTTTTGAGCATAGGTTGACAAACGAGGAATGAGGACAGATTTACGGAAGATATTTGCTAACATATGTTTTTTGTCGTATATTGATTGAATTAGATCAATTAAATATAATTTATAGCCTTAGAATCATAAAATACAATTTAATCAATTATGTTACCTCAAAGAGCCAATCTTTTTAACTAGCTTTCGGATGTCCTGGCAATCCCTCCATCTTTAACAACATTAAACAAAAAAGCATAAGCATTGAGCAACTTAATTTAACAATTTTCTAAAAAATAACAAAAGCATTACCGACACAAGTATTCTCCCGGCCAGATAACGAACTTCCAGGTTTACTTTTAGTTGTGCATTTTTCATAACATTGGTCCAGTATTGTTTCGTATTTGTCGTAGAAAAACATCCTGTTGAACTGTAGGATTTTGTTCTATGTTGTAGCAGTAGTGCTCATTGAGATTATTATTATTAAATATATCTGTGGGAGTCTGTAAGCATCAAGGTAAATATATATAAATGCAGTCTTTTAAGGACTAAAACAGATTATGTTCATTATCTATTGGCGAAAATGTTGAATTATGCTATTTTTGCACATTATCCTCCTTTATCTGGATCGAATTTTACTATATTGATTGAACCCTGTAAAATATATAAAATAAACAATTACAGTGGTGCTAATTATTGCCAATTCATTTTGATTGCCCACAAAGCCGACTTTTGTTACTTTTTATGTCGTCCTGAACAATGCGAAGCTCCACTCTGAATCAAAATATGACGATAATTTAGACAGAATAGAAAGTTTTGATTTTTTGTTCTTTGTGAAAGTCTCATCTTGTTCAGCCTACGATCAATATTATTTTTACTTGTTATTATGTGGGCTTTAATGCGAAAATATGAATTGTTCCACTGTCACTACTGCAAGCCAACCATTTCGATTTTATATCAAATGCTAAAGAGTATATGGTCGCGTATTAAGACCCACGTCGTAATTATTGAACGCATTCACCTTTTTGAATGTCGAAAATGCGAATTAATGTACCTTTTTATGAAGCTGTGGCCATTTTGTATCCATTTGGGCATAGCATCAGTGAACATAAGGGTGATTTATGAGCTTATATTTTCTTGCGTTATGTGCTTGACTAGGTTAGTATTTAAACAAATCCTATCTTTTTACTAGGGTAAGCTAATATTAATTATTCTCTAAGACTGCCCATTGAGCACAATCCTTTAGGGTTCGGACAGGTTTCAATAGACTAAAGCATCCTAAAATCCGCGAGGTTAAAAATAAATATTTTTGTTTCCAGGATAACAACGCATCGATCAATTTTAATCTTAACCGCTTTCACTTCTGATTTACAGCTAGTCTCCACAATAACTTTCAAAATAGCTAAAAATAACCCTATATATTTACAGTCATCCCAGATCATAAGTTTATTTTTCGGATAGCGAGGAGTACGCCCGCCACCGACTAGCGCAAATATATTAGTTTTATGTACCATTTCAATAATGCCAATACCTGCGCCAAATTATCTATTTATTTATTAAGTTATCTCATGACCTAACTTAAATATTCGGAATCCTTTCTGAGTGCCTATGGAGAAATATGATTGATCTTGGTTGAAACTTATGTGAATTATCTATTATTTTTATTGATCCATGTAGTATATGGTTAAGCGTGGTTGACAGAGTACTTTTTTATAATATAGCTTTTTGTTTGCTTATTATATTATTAACATGTATACTAAGATATTATTAACATGAATAGCAAGAAAACAGCCAAACGGGTATAAATATCAAATATGATCAAGACTTATTCTTCATTTCGTACTCCCTTGCTCGAAGTATAATGAAATTTATTTCAGTATACATTTTCGTAACTGTTCTAGTGTGAGGCTTTAATTTTCAATTTCAGGATTCATTTATATTGGGTCTCTGCCTTATTCAAGTTTTTTGTTACGGATAGGCTAGTAGAATTTAGAGTTTAGAATATCGTCGATAGTTGCACGATCATTCGGACTAAATTTCAGGGTTTTCTTAAGAACTTAAATTGCTGTTTTATCGACTTTTGGAAACATTTCATCGAATGTTTTACGACCAACTATTTACAGCTTTCTCACATAATCTTTTGCTTTCTCATCAGTCAAAAATGAGATCTATTCTTAAGTAGGCTTACCAATTGCAGACAATATCATATACAGCTGATCACCTCTGCCTTGCGGGTACCCATCTGAGCTAAACTATATATGATACTTTTGTAGATTGCTCCAAGAGTACTTGGAGACACAGGGTAGCAATACTTTCCAGGGAATAAAGGAAATCTTTGTAAAGTATCTGCACAGACACTTCTTTGCATTTTTAACAGTTCTCCTAGAATGCAGCCCGCAGACCAGATGTCGATTGGCTTGTTATAATCTTTATCAAGTAAGATGATTTCAGGAGCACGATACCATCTAGTAGTCACTCTAAGGGTTAATTTGACCATTGGATTAGATAGTTTTTATTGCTTTTTTAGTCTCATATCGTGCTATTTATCCTAATGACTTTCAATATGCTGAGCACCAGTACCCATTCGTTTCAGTCCTCCTTTTCCTCCCCTTTTCGAAGTTCCAGTATTATGCGCTTGATTTTTTTCTTCAGATGCAGGCTAGTTGGCGCCTTTCTTCTACTCTTACTTATCACTCTCCTATTCACTTTTGTCGTTTTAAAGTACCTCATCGCCAACAATCCTCGACAGTCCGAAATCGCATATTTTAACAGTTAATCCCTTCGTGTTGATAAGTACATTTGCTGGCTTGAGATCGCGGTGGATGATATTAGCAGAATGAAGATATTTTAGTCTATGATAAAATAATATAGTACCCGCACATGAGCTGATATGAAATATGCCTGATATGCTAAATTTCCAAATAATTTCCATCGAGTCTAAACACTTTCGCTAGATCGCTGTCACAATATTCCGTTACAAGGTACAGCTAGGTAAAATTTTATTAGTTCTGTGATTTTGGCATCATGACATCGATTAAGTGTACAATATTAGGGTGTTTGCAATTCTTCAACAGTACGATCTCACGTAGGATGCGTCTAGTTTCAGGGAGAGAGTTAAACAGGCCTGTTATCTTTTTAATAGCCACCGACCCTGCTTGATTCTTACGGGATGCTTTTGCCACATGACCGTATGAACCTTTACCGATTATTTTCTTCACCTGGTAGCTTGGAATGTCATCAGGTGGAAATATTTAGTCAATGTATGACGTAATTTTCTGCTACTGCTTCATTATGGTTTAACTTAGACGTATTATAAATCTAAAACTAATATTTCATTTATTAATCATATCAACCTTATATCTATTTAGCATGAAGTTAAAATTCGTAAATAACTCCCATATAAATACTACCGAAATTTAACAAAAAATGATGCATGTGAACAATTTTAAAAATCCAATATATGTGTTTCTTAGTGTTTTCAAGCATTTGTTGACGAAATGTTAGATGAAGTTTTATTAAAATCTAATTGTTTAATTGTTCTGGATTTTGGATATTCTATGAAGGAAATAAATATTTATTATTTTATTCTATCTATAGTAAGCAAATAATAAATCATTTAATTAAATATCATATACCACAAAATTGAAAAAATAATAAACCTCAACTAATATGTTAAAAAAACCTTTAAAAAAACAATACTAATCAACACATATATTCCACAATAGAAAAATATTTAATAATTAACTAGCTCAAAATACAATAATGATAATTATAATATCAACCTGATTTCTATTTCATTTAATGTTCTTCCAGACTAATATTAATTTTACTGGTTCTTTTGCCACCGATAAGCATTAACGACTATTCAGTTTGCATATTTTTACGTTTTTATTCTATTATGTGGTTGTTTATGTAATTTATTCTTGTCTGGTTTTACACTCCGCATATTAGGATGTCCGTTATACCGTCTCCTAATAAATATAGAATTATTATTATAGTTAACTGTTAGAATATTGAGGATCGCTGTTCGAGAATAAATGTTGTCACACACTGGAAAATAAATGTAAATAATAGCGATGATATTGTTTTCAAGTACATCGCTAATAATTTTTAAGTCTACATCCGCTATTTGCAATTGGTGATATCATATTTCTACCATATTGATACATGGGATTACTTGCTTGAAGTGTAATAGCTACTACCTACTTTCCCGATCCATAAATATGTGCCCGGACTGAACAGTCTTAGTATTTTGCTTGGTTATAAGTTAGGTCTTGCTTTATTAGTATTTTGAACAAATATCCACAGTACCATTTATATTGGTTTACCTAGCAATGGAACTAGAAAACTAGCAGCAACGATACTGCCAAAACTTCGATATAGCAAATTAACAAATATTTTTGCCAATATATTTTTCTTTTTCTATATTTTTGCTCCTAACTGCTTACAGTAGAGCAAGGCGATGACAGTTTAACAGAAGCCCTTGAAAACAAACCCTCCAAAAATGGCCCAGAACACAACAAACCAAGCTAGTATTTTCTGCACATAATGGCCATCATAGTACTATGTGAACATGTCTGGTATTTTGTTTGAGGAATCTTTTGGAATTGAGGTAATTAACCAGAAATATCCTATTATGCATACAGTGTAATGAATTAAGTACAGAATAATGAATATGAAGTAAGTTAATATCTAGCTTCGGGTTATTATTGGTACGTATTTTAATTATTACTACCAAGGTTGTTTTTGTTATTTTCGTATTTTGTACAACTAGACTGACATTGATATCAGAATAATAAGAGCAAACAGAGCAAATACAATCCCTAGTACAAGATATCGAATTTCAAGTGTAAAATACGCCAATCCCAGATACCCATGATAATTAATAATAGGTAAAACCCCCTAAAAAATGCCAGCTTGATAAAAATAAATAATAGATATTGCCACACTCAACAGCATAGCCAGTACAGCAGTTATGACAAATATACGCTTGACTGATACATTTCTAATAAGCGCATGCGAGATAACAGATAAGATAATAGCTGAAAATGCACCTGCAACAATCCAATAAAATTTCTATATTTCTATATATTTTATATTTACATTGTATATATCGATGGCTGATATTTTGAACAACTGGTACGATACTCGCGTGTATATACTCTATGCGCTGGCATTCAATGATTTATACATAACTGAATGCAATGGCAAGCATATATTGCCTACGCTTGTGTAAGTTGGGTACCCTATCACTCTGCTTTTGCTTAGTTTCTAGCTATATTATGAGTACGGTAAGGCTGTTGCATCGTATAAACATTTGAATTTGAAATAGCACTCGATTTTGTCTACTTAGTTATTAGCTTGCATTGAAGGGCATTTTTTAACACAGACTGTTTTGTTATTGACCAAAGGGTTATAAAAGTATGCGTATGGATACTACTGAGCATCACCCATGCCACATCGATAATCCTGCCCAGTGGGATACAAAAACTGTTCAACATTTCTCTGCTTAACACCAAGCGCCAATGATCCAACAAACACCAATGCCAAAAACATTATCAGTACTAGACAGCAAATATCATGAGTCTCTCTTTACGAAGAAGGAGTTGATGAGTCAATATTGTGATGCCTAAATGCTGGGGCTTTTGATTTCTCGTAGGCTGGGATCTAGACTTAAATCATTATCTGTGTATTCTTATATTAATCTTAGTATAAATAAAAGTGGTATATCATGAACATATATTAATAACAATTACATAATGTTGATTTATTATCAATGTTATTTCTCCTTTGAAATGGAACACAAAATATACTTAAAACCCTCATGATTAATACAATAATGAAACTATAATCCACGAAAACATAATAACTCTCAGCAAAACATTAAAATAATTAAATTTCCTCACAAACTGACATTAAATATGGTATAAATGCATAAAATACTGAGTATCGATATATTTTAATCAAATTCTAGCTGTATTTTCACCAAGAATCAAGTCTTTAAGGGTCGAGTCTGATGTTGATTTCAAAGAATTTCTATTTCATATAATACACGTTCGCAGTGCCCTGATCATCCTCAGTCTGTTTGGAGTACACCAAATGTCGGTCCTTGATGACTCTCTGGTATAATACCTTCTACTTCTTCAGCTTTCGTTCTAAGAATTTGATTACGTCTATCACATTTCTGGACTTTGTCATTTTTTGTAGCTTTTGGTAATGGCTCTTACATTGGTGCGAACTGCGGGAAATAAACTGCTTTGACATGTTCACGAATACTTTATTTGATCGTCGTGACAGCAAATCTTAGAAAGCCGGCTGGTGGATTAAGAGGAATTGATAAAATGTTTTATTCTACTCATTATCCCATAGCTTGTAGCATTAGCGAGGTTTTCTCTTGCGTTTCTAGGCTATAAATTTCTCGGGCTCCTTTAATTTTCTAGGAAAAAAATCGTCGTCCAAATCAGTGACTTTCTTAGAGTATTCAGATTTACGATCTTAATCATTTTAAGACTTTAAATACTTTCGTGTTTACTTGTCCATTTCTTCAATTTATCTGCCAATAACCCTTTATTTTTGATTATAATAAAATCACACGCGTTAAACATTAGTGGAATCTCGTGGTAGTTTATATTTTGTAATTATTTTAGCACCGAGTGCCTCAGTTGACTAGCTTGTTATTATTGTTATTATTCTTAATGGTTTATGACAGCCAATAGCACAAATATTTCAATCAAGTTATTAAATATGAAACTTCTCCCTCAATAGATTATAAGAAAATTGATCAATTTAAGTAGTCGATTAAGGAGTTGGATTCGGACTGCTATTTTGCACTGTTATTAATTTTGAAATACGCTCGCTCAAAAAATAAATCTGTGCTCCTTGAAACCTGAAGAATCTCGATGCGAATAGTGCAAAGCAATGATCTATTCTTTGATTATGCTTCTAACTATTTAATCGGGGTGCTTCTTTTATATTTAGTGTGGAAAGTATGCCTTCCATAATAATCACACTGTCATCAACCGATAGCAAAAGAGGGATGTAATATTCATATAAGATTGAGCGGAAACTATTAAGAATTAGTTAGTCTTATATTATTGAGCCTTTTGTATTGGCAGAATAATTTGGTTTAGTTTCTGATAAAAGTGAGGAAAAATAAATGAGGGTAATTCAATCAATAAACGAAGAAAACCTTTGTGAACTTCAATTACGAAAACTATCTTCTTTTAACTTAATGTTAATTATTCTTGATAGCAATGATTCTAATCAAGAAACTGAAATTATTTTTTGAAAAATATCAAATTGATCATCAAAAATGGACTCTCTATGGATATTAAAGACAAAATTAGTTAGAAAATTGATCAATAGCCCAATACTTTAATAATCATGTACTTCAAACTATGACTAATAATATGTAAGCTGAGTAATAATAAGTCAACGCCTCAAAAAGATTTGAACAAAAACATTAAACCTATACTGATATGCTTATATCACTATTCAAAACATGAGTAAGCATTCACCAAATTAAAGGGCAATTTGATTTGGATTTAAATCATATTTTGAATGTCTCTGTCTTCAAATAAAATAAACTTAGACATTTAAATATGAAGAAGAGAGCGAAATCTTCAACATGAATCAATGCAGTTATATATCTCGTGCCAAGAGCTTGCCATTATTTGCCAATACTGCTTACGCTCATTATTCTATCCTGATTATATTAATAAAATCAATTATCAATAATAATTAATAAATAAATTGACAAAAATATGTAAATAAAAATTCTCATTACTAAATATCAAAGCGCATGGTCTTCAAGGCCATCTCAATCTCCATTATCACTTTCTTGCGCCACTTAATTTCCTTAGCCGCGTACTCTCTTATCGGTATTTCCTAGAAGTAAACAGTGAAGCAGTCACCACTGCCTTTGTCCACCAGTTCGAATACTGCATTTTTGTTTGATTGTGGTATTTTTGGTTTTATTTAACTTTTTGGTTTGTTTGCCATCTGGTATTAGTCTTATCTCATGTCATCGTTGCTACTCTCATCGTAGTATATGTTGAACGATGCCACAGAGAGGGGTTTCTTTGTGATGAGTATATCGTCAGCACTTATGAATTTAATATACTGGCCATCCATGATAAGATACACTTGATCTCCTTGTGAGTTGGTTAATCGGCATGGTATTTTTATTTATTTGGATATTATATCTCGGTCTTAAGGACTACTACCAATATCTTAGATTTGCTATTATTTTGTATTTCTGGTACCGAGTATGTGTTTCAGCATTATAAAGTACACTATATCGCATTCTATGTCTCTGAAGATATCGTTGCTGAACTGCGTTGCCGCATTTCTGTTGCAGTTTTAATAATCGTGTATTTTCTAATTATTGCTGTTAGACCAGATTACCTTCTTTATTTCCTTAATATGTTTAGTGAAAGTCTCCCAGCCTTCAGTCAAGATATAGTATACAAGTTTACCCATCGATTGCCGGTAATTCTCACATAAATCTGCTGCAAGTGTACCATCTTGATCTTTCTATTTTTATTTCTCCTTTACTTGGTCTTGATCTTTATTAGTCTTACTATTGCTGCCATTTTTATCTTTATCCTTGCCTGTCATTCCATCTTTATCTTAATTTGGCATGATATAATCTTAACTACTTTAATCGAGCTGATAGTCTAACACTTTAATATACCAGTACATCATGCCGACTAGCATGAGTGATCGACACTTTTTAGTAATTTTAAGTAAATCTGTAATTTCTTACAAATTAATTTTTTCCTGTGAACTCGCATTATTCTTATTACTGTTATTATTACTGTGACTAATACCATTATTATTACTATTACTACTATTATCCTTGATACTGCACATAAGCACCAAATAATAATACGTAAGCTCCTAACTATTATCCTAATATATTTTCTTACCGCTACCAGATTAACTATCACTACTGGTCTTACTACTCACATGGTTATGGTTATGGTTATTATGTTTACTGTTTTTCAATGCGATATTTATGATACCTGTGAATAATGGGTTTATTCTTATTGGACTTGAAAATCTAGACAAAAGGGAAGTTTTGCTTTTTAATACGAGAGTGTTATTACCACGGATGTTGTTGTCTTGAATTTTATCCACGATGTACACGCATGAACTTTTGTATAATGAGTTTGATGATGTCTATGCTGTTGCGTGTTTTATCTATTAATTTAATTTAACTTATACGCCGATAACTTCACTAATCTTCCGCATCTAATCAGCCAACCATTTGTAATTACTAGTGGGTATATACGAACGCATTGCTTTGAATACCATGGAGGAGTATGATGACATTGTTGATTTCTTTTGCTTCTGGGAAGTTGATGTCTGTTGTAGAGTTGATTTTGAAACTGGAGATATTTGTGATGATGGTAGTTATACTACTTAGACTGCCTATGATTGATACACTGATTTATTGGATTTGAAATCAGAGTATATCTATTTGTTATCAAGTATAGTCTGTTCATCATCTTGTCCATTATACAGTATCGTTAAAACATGCTCCTTGATAGTAGCTTAGCATTCACTAAACATCCAGTACCGTTAATCCAATCTTTCTTTCTTATTTTTCAAATATTCCCAGAACTAGCAATTGATATATTTATGCAGCATTTCCTAAAAAGCTAATTTAATTTTCAAAATAGTATTAATTTTCAATATTTTAATCAATAACAACATACCATTAATAAACCCATTTATATTTTATTAGTTTTGCGAACATTTTGAAAAATATTGGTAAAATGTGCGACCCAAATAAGATATGAATGTGTTTATGTAGATGTTCAAGTGTTGCCGGATGTTGCCTGTTTTGAAATTTATGTGGCTGTTGTTGGTTTGGGATTGAGGGTTTTGTTGTGATTGGTACTATTATTGAGATATTGGCTGTTCGT
>APMI01017160.1_pt1 | contig 10549 bp, 11 predicted proteins | sample 667938 | NCBI WGS metagenome assembly APMI01 (sample SAMN01084076, study PRJNA167559) | wastewater metagenome | biome: Wastewater | place: Denmark: Ejby Moelle, Odense | collected 2011-11-28
TGGCGCTTATTATCGTTTCTGCATCATGTAACAAAACAAAGGACTGGACTTGCTCCTGCACCGATAGAGGCGGCGGCGGCGGTACCGAAAAGTATTATTTCACGGGGATGAAAAAGGATGATGCAAAAACGAGATGCTCGGCAATGGAAACGACAAACTATGTCGAAAACTGCAAACTGGATTAAAAAGTTGTCGCCAGGCGGCGGTCTGGACGGCGATTAGTCGTATTTTCGCATTTCATAGTGATAGGGTTTATAGGGGCTGGCTTGTTCACAAGCTGGCTTTTTTATTGGTGCAAAGCGGAATCCTGCATTTGCCTTTGGTAAGCCCCCCTTCTGCTTTGTGAGGTTGGCAAGCAGGGCTTTGGACAAAAGAATACGACCGAAACAGATGCGCTTCAAATGCGGCCGGTGGAGATTGTTTTGTTCAAACCGCAGGCAAACCGCAGGCGTGGCCTTGCTTGCCAATCCTCACAAGGACATACCTTTGCTTGCCAATGGCTGTGCAGGTCGTGGGTGGGTTTAATTCGGTTAGCGCGGTGAAGGAATAGCCGGAACCCGGCTTTGCGGGTGCAGGGTATGACGAAACCAAGCTAACGGAATACATGCTGATAGAATTACGCTGCCGGGGATAAAAGACTAAAGGAAGGTAAGGCGATAGCCTTTCTTTCCTTACCGATAGAAAGCAAAAGGAGATTTCAAAAGTTCCAGGGTTTATAGGCTGGTTTTAAAATAGGATTGCTGACGGCGAACGGAGCGTCGCCTTTTAAGTTTGGTTAGTATGATTTCTTTTTTATGGTCGCATGTTTGTAAAGAACCATCTTGCCATGAAATTCATAGCGCTTATTTCGTGCTTACTCTTTTTCTGTTTGGTATCACACTCAAAAATAGGATGTTCATTTTCGTCTTTATTTATAGGCTGCATACCAAAACCAAGGCAGAGATTTTCACCTGGTCGGGTCCAACCTACAGCAGCAAATTTTTTTATTTTCTGATCTCTCAAATGTTTGTAGAGAAACGACATCATTAAAAATTCAAGAATTTTTGATGAACTTGTTTGTCCATTGGGAGTTTTTTTAACTGCGATTGATAATATGAGCAGATTATATTCAGTCGCGGTGTCATAACTTAAAATGTTATCGGGCGTTATTTCTGTTTCCTGCAATGTCCCGTTTTTAAAAGCTTCATATGTTTTGTCATTTACAGGTACTGCATTTATATAACCAAGAACTTCTTTTGTAAAGTTGTCTTCTACGAACATCCAAATATCTGGCTCCGTCCTAAACCAAGTCAACCCTTGATTAATAGTAACGGGTGAACTTTGATATACAGCGTCATCGTATACCTGATTGTCGATTAAAACTGATTGGTCAAATTTTTGCCTGATTTGTTCTTCGCTTAGGTCTTTACCATGCAAAATGGATAATTGATGGGGCTTGTCGTATATATGTTTTTTGAACATTGTGATAAAATGCTCCTCGTAATTAAAATCACCATGTCCGAAGTGTTCCACATTGGTCTCAAGAATAAAAGAGCTTTTTTGGAGAAATCCATACTTTGTACATGTTCTTGTTGAACCTGTTATCAGAAATGACAATGAAACCACCCAGTCTCTTGGAGCTCGTTCATAAACGATACTCCCTACTTGATCGTTAAGGATTAATTTAAACCAATCGAAATTTTCAGGAACTATTGACCCAACAAGAAAAATTTTGTCGAACTTTATTTCTGGGTATTTCCCTAACGCTTTCACAAGAATATACGACCCCAAGCTATGAGCAATAATGGACGGTCTGTGATAAGGCTTGGTAATATCTATGTCATAGCTCCTGCTGTTTACAGCATTAAAATACCATTCTTTAAATTTGGAAACGTCATGTTTTATATGCCATGGAAAAATCTTCAAAATTTTTCTACCGTACGTGTATGGTATACTAGTAAGATTGATCGAATTGATGCTTGTAGTTAAGAGTAATTGCCAATCGCGATTGGAGTTCCAACCATGAATAGACATGACATTTTTAGGGGTAAAATATCTTTTTGGCGGTTTTTTCTTAGCCATTAATAAATGTATTTCGGAGCTAATAAATTCAAAAAAAAAATTAAAGAAAAATAGCAGGAATGTAGGAAACATATTGTTACCATCAAAGGCTAATCTATATCCATCCCCTTATCCCTGCCCTGACTTTGTCCAGGTTTAGGCTGCATCCGGTGTTTAAATTCTTCGCGGCGCTTGTCCTTGTCTTTCTTGTCGTTAGTACCAATATCGTCTTTGTTCTCGCTGAACTTTTCCTTTAGTGATTTTTCTTTCTCCTGACCTGTGATCTCCGGCGCATTATCCTTGAAAGCCTCTTTTGTGGATTTCTGCTGTTCCGGCTTTTGGGCTGGCTGCTGCTGTTCAGCGTTAGTCATGTCTTTTGCATTGCTGCTAAATTCTTCCTGCATGGTTTTATATTTTTTAGTAAGTGCTGCTTTTTGTTTGCCTTTGTCATCACCGCCGCGTTCCTGATTGTCCTTGCGGGTTTTCCGCGCCAATGTGATGGCGTCTTTCTCGCCCAACAGGCTTTCATTGCGCAGGCGTTGCCGGACTTCTTTCAGGCGGACGCCCTGAAGCTGGCGGGTCAGGTCATAGGATCGGCCCAGCTCGTCCACCACCATGTAAGGGCTGCGGCCCGAACCTTCGGAAATGATATAGCCGTTCTTTCTTGCCGCCGTGACGAACTGCGCTCCGGTGCCGGTCTGATGCCAAAGCGCCGAAAGGCTGGCTTTCAGTTCCGGGCGGTGCTTGTTACGGTGCGGAGTCTGCGCATGGCCGAAGGTGGTTTCCATTTCCTTACGGGCGCGATCCTGGGCCAGGCGGGAGAAACTATCGCTGACCATCTTGCCGCTGCTATGGTCGTAACGTTCCCAGACGACATGCGCATGTGTGCGGCCTTTCTTGGTGTGCAGCACAATGGCGCGGCGCTGGTTCTCCAAACCTAATTGCTGGCCAAGTATGTCGGCGGCCTGTAGCCAACCCTCATCCCCCATCATGGCATCCTCGCCGATGGCCGGATTGATCTGTGAATGGTAAAGGCCCTTTTCGCTCTTGGTCAGTTCGGCGCTCACGCCCATCATAAAGATGGCTTCGTGAAGTTCTTCCGCGCTCGGGTTAAGCTGGCCGTCAATGTCCAGAATGCGGATCGCCTCATTATCTTTCTTTGCCAAAAGATAATGGGATAGCTGCCGCCCGTTCCCTCTTGAATTACCCCGAATGACCATCGTGTCCTAATTCCTTGGCGATAAGCGCGGTTAATGTTTGTATATCATTCAAAGCCCCCTTAACCCATTCCATGGAAAACCCTGTCAGGGTGTCAGCGTCAGAGCGGCGATTAAGCGCCCTTGCGATCTGGTTCACGTTATTGCCGACGCGGTTCAGTTCGGCTTGCAAGTGGATCAGGGCGGCGCGTTCCGGCGTCGCCTTACGGATATGCGGCTTGCTGCCAATGGTCTTGACACGAATAAAATCGCTCGGCGTGTACCCGGCTTTTGCAGCCAGGTCATGCAGCGTGTTTTTTTCGGCGGCGGTGAAACGGGCGCGGACAATAATGTCGCGCCGGGCTTCACTTCCTTTTTGAGGTCGTGCCATAAATCCTGTTTGAGGGCTATCGTTTTATCGGTTGCAGAGGGTCGAGGGAGACGCGCTTGCGCATTGTCTCTTTCGCAAGACGGTTTGGGGCGACACAAAAAACTTTAGTTTTTGTGGCCACAAACCACGTCTTGCAACATGATAAAACTATAGCCCGAATAACCTACCGCGTCAAGACTAACTTCACAAATTAACAAGCAATAACAAACACATGCAATGCAGTTCAACAAAGCGCAACTGCGTTCAAAGTCATTCATGCGGCGCGTGAAAAATATTCAGAATTGTCGAAATAAAATACCGTGAAAACACGGTACCGCAGAAAAAAACTTATTTGTATAATTGCCCTGCACCCATTCGATTTCATTATGAGCGTACCTGACTATAAAGGCTGGTTCGATGTTTCTTCTGATGACCTGCGTTATCTTTTAAAGCGCCGCCCCAATCCCGAGGGCAGGACAAGATTTATCCTTGGACTGGTTACCGTCTTTTTGACGCCGATTACGCTTGCCGGGTCATTGCTTGGCTATGTACGCGCGTATAATCGCTTCATGTCACCGCAGGATGAATACCCGGATTTTTACCCGATGCGGCCAATCGTCCGGGTCGCTATGTTCCTGGGTGCGCTGGCAATATGGGTTGGCCTGTTTATCGCGGTATGGCTATTTGCCCAAGTTGTGCCGCAAGACTGGATCAGAAGCGGGGTCATCTTTTACTATATGGGCATTAACATTGCGGTTGGCTGTATCGTGTTCGTATTCTTCCGGCGCTGGCGGATAGGCATTGGCAATGCCTTGGTCGAGGGCGGTAAATTTGGCTCGGCGCGGTTTGCCCGGCCCGATGAACTTGCCCCATATTATCCGCAGGATGGTTTCTACATAGGCGGCGGCCTTAGCTTCAATGATAAAGGCCATATCCTGACCGTGGCAGGCACAAGGGGCGGCAAAGGCACCAACCTCATAATCCCGAATCTGCTTGGCGCCAGCCATTATTCGGGATCCTGGGTGGTAATCGACCCGAAGGGGGAAAACGCCGCTATCACGGCGCGGTATCAAAGGGAGCGCGGCCAAAACGTTGTAGTCCTCAACCCTTGGGGCTTGCTGTCTGAACAATTAGGCAGCGCCCAGACCTATAACCCGCTCGATATACTTTCCCACAAAGCGAATATTCACCTTGTGGACGATGCGCAGATGATCGCGGAAATGATCGTGCCGATTGATAAGAATGACCGAAACAAGTTCTTTACCGACAACGCCAGGGCGATTGTAACCGGGCTGCTTATCCATATGGCGACCTATGAGGACAAGCCAGCCGAGCGCAGTCTAAAAACGCTGTGGCAATGGGTAAGGTTGCCGGATGAGGAATGGCTGACGCTTATCGAGGATATGAACGTCAACGACCATGAGCAATACGGCGAAGCCGTAAAGCAATCCGCGCATGAAATCGAAAAGCTGATGAAAGCCGGTGACAAGACCTGGGGCAATATCATTGCCACGGTTCTGCAATGCACGGACTTTATAAAATCCCCGGCCCTGCAGCAATCAATGGAAAGCGGCCTTGACCCAAAAACGCTATCGGATGGCAAGACAACGCTCTATGTGATTATCCCTGCTGACAAGCTGCAAAGCCATGCAAGGTGGCTGCGCCTGGTCGTGACAACCACCATGCGGGCCGTAGTCAGGAATCCAAATAAGCGGGTGTGCTTCCTGCTCGATGAATTTGCGGCGCTGGGCTATCTGCCAGAGATCGAAACGGCGCTTAGCACCTATGCCGGTTTTGAGATAACAGTCTGGCCGATCCTGCAATCGCTTATTCAACTGAAAGCGAACTATAACGATAATTGGGAAACCTTTGTTGGCAATTCTACCATCAGACAGTTTTTCAGCATCAACGATAATTTTACGGCAGACTACGTAAGCAGCGCCATCGGTGTATCCTCGCATGTGATCGTTGAACAGTCATTGATTGGCATTGAAGAGTCAAAGTCCAATCAGCGCCCGCTGGTGACGCCGGACGAATTGCGTCGCGCATCGGGGCAGAATATTTTCGCGTTTATTGCTGATAAGCCTGTGACCTATTATCCAAAGCTGCCTTATTATCAGATGAAAGAATTGAATGATAATGGCAAGCAAAGGTTCGATAAAAATCCTTATTTCAAATAAAAATCTCAAAATATGAAAGTAGTTTCTTTAGTAGTTTTTTTGGCTCTTTTTGTATCGTGCAAAAATTATGAGAAAATAGATAGCTTGAAAAAGCAAATTGCCGACATAGACAATAAAGTACAAGGCTATCAAAATCAGGTGAACGATGACAAAACTAAAGTGCAAAGCTTGACAAGCGAAAAAGACCGACAATTCTCCATTTCGTCCTCGTTAACAGATCAGACAAAAAATTTTGCTAAGGAATATCCCATGGCATCGGCATACATCTATGAGTTTGACAAAATGCCGATAGATATTTTGCGGGAGTATATTGAGGCAAAAAATGATGATGAAAGAAACGGTCTTTTATTCAGCCATATATTTTTACTCGGATACTACAATATGGGGCACAATAGTGATACTGTAAGTTACGCGCGGAGTGTTCTTAGTGAGTTAGACGAAAAAAAGAAACAATGCTTGATAACGGTTGACTCATTAAAGGACCGTATAAAATCCTATGAGGCTGAAATTCTAAGTGGTGAATCAAACGTCGCTCTTTTACAGCCATTACGCGATAGTCTGACATCAGAACTTAAAAAAGAAACTGAGTGAAAAATGATTGGAAAAGTCCGGCAATCGTAGTCGCCATTATTGGACTGTTGATCTCTATGGCTGGGAATGTCATGCAATATCACCAAAATCAAATATTAAACAGCCAATCCGAAAATCAAGGATTGCAAATGAAAAGGCAAATCGATGATGAAATTGCCGCAAGACGACTGAAAGAAAGTCTTATAAAAAACCTTCGAGATCAGATGCTATCTATTGAACAACAACTAAGCTCTGCCGAAGATAATGTTAAAATTTCGGAAGTAATGATGTCAATGGCAGACAACCAGGTATCAACCAATGCCCGGGCACTTTACAGGCGAAGCAAGGACGATATTAGTAAATTGGAAGAAAAGAAGCGTGACGTAACGGCGCAACTTAATAGCTTAGTAGCGAACTATTGAGTTTCTATGAAGCAAGTGGCAGAATTCTTAAATAGTGGAAAGTGAAAGTTTGATAAAAATCCTTATTAAATTTAATCTAAAAAATTTCATCAATGTCATTTAAAAGAAGGTTACCCGAAGAAAAAGAAGAATTAATAACGTCGATGTCAATTTGGGTTGTGCTCTTTGTCGCCTTCTTGATGGGCATAGTCTTTATTTGGTTGTTTAATGCTGCCTACATTGCTCGAAAAAATCAATTTACTGTTGAGAATATAGGAATTCAATTTTTACTTGCTGGATCAAGTTATGCTATAGGAGTATTGGTAGGCTTTCTATTTGCAATACCGAGAATTTTAAATCATTCAGAATATGCGAATCAAGACCGTAATGTCCAAAAATTTATTGCTCAAAACGATAACCTCGTTCAGATAAGTGACTGGCTGACTAAAATAATTGTTGGCGTAGGATTAACACAACTTCATAATATACCAGGTTATTCTTTAAAGATTGGAACTTATTTTTCTACATCCTTTAGTGCATCTAATCCAAATATTGGCACATGCGCTGCAATTTCAACGATAGTTTATTTTCTTATAATCGGCTTCTTGAGTAGCTATCTTTGGACGAGATTATACCTAGCAAGAATGCTTGATACAGTCGAAGGGGGGCTAAATAGACTAAAAACCAACATCGCAGTTATTGAAAAGAAATTAACCGCTACGACAGATTCGGTTAATTCTGTCAGGAATATTCTTGCTGACATGAAAGAAAGCAAATACTACGACGACCCAAATAAAGGAAAATTTGGGGGCAAGTCCCAGGATAACGACAGGGAGATTTCTGCTATTATTGAAAAGACAAACATACAGGATGTTTTTAGGGTAGAACTTTTGGTTAGAAGTCTAAACGATCAAAAACCTTTAGATGATGTCGTTATCTTCCATTTACATCCTCAAATCGTTAATCCTAAAAGAAGCGTAAAAGTTAAAAATGGAATCGCCGAATTAACATTGAATTCTATAATAGGCCCCTTTACTATTGGGGCAGTCATGGACAACGGTAAGACCTCACTTGAATTAGACTTATTAAATATTTCTAATTTGCCAGATAATTTTATAAAGTAGTCGTTTTTTCAATTTAATTATGTTATTTTTTGCACATAATGTTGATATTATTTTATCAGAATAAGTTAAGAGTCCCTAATTTTATTTAAAATACAGTTCTATGCCGATTGAATGCGATAGCGTTATAGAGTATAAAATAGATAACGAACATTCGAGGTCTCAAAATCTTGTTTCCAGGTTACGAAGATCCAATAGACCTAGATCGAAACCACATAGATTAAGGCATGGGGGGCATGGCATGAGCAATGACATCAAAAAAGGACATTATCAAAATGAGAATGGTCCAGTTGGAAAGGATGTGCTATTACGTTTTGCAATCTCATATGGCGTAGATGAAGCTATTGAAAGATTTGCTTCGAACTTAAACGATGCTCAATTTTTAAAACAATTTAAGCAAGAAAATGATAGTGAAACGCATAACGCATTATTGAATGCAATCGTAGAAATGGATCGCACCAAAAATCAGAATAAGCCTATTCTTAACTAACTAAAACTGATTTTCTGTTAATATTCCTCTCCGAACCAAGTAGTTTTCAAAATTTATATGGCTTTGAGAGTCTGGATTTAGATGATATTCACAGTAGTAAGGAAAGCCCTTATATTTCCAAAGGTCTTCACCCTCCTTCGTCATGATGAAATTATACGGATCAGTATAGGGGAGCTTGAATCTCTTAAGCATGTCACAATAACGAATGTGCGCATTATGGTCCATTAAAAAACCAAACTTAATAGCTGTGATATAAGAATTTCTCCAATGTAAATCTTCGAAATTATTGCCTGCTGTACAGGTCACCTTTTCAAATCCATCGGCTTGGCAGTAATCAATGATGCTCTTAAATATTCTTGCTCCAAGACCTTTTCTTTGATTATTCCGCTCAATTGAAAAATCGTAGACATGAACCACCTCTTTTATATAATCCAAATAAATTTCAATTTCTAAACCTGTAACTTTTATATGAACTTTTAGATTATTAATGGTGCCATCTATGTCCCAATTGCTACTACGAATAGGAATTGTATTTTTGAAAACATTAACTCCAACATAGTTTAAAAATTCAAGAGGGTCTTTATCCAAGAGATAGCAGCTATCCTTTGTAATCCGCTCTTGTGATAAATTTTTATACCTCATAGTTCAAATTAAATAGAAGGGGCTTACAAGGTAAAAATTTTTATTCTACTAATTCGCAGTAGATTATTAATTGGAAATAAAAATCCACAAGTTATTAACATTTAAAATCTTATATTTTATAATACTGTCGTTCGCCTTCGTAATATATGCGGTAAAATAGGGAAAGGAGCTTCTTTTACGAAGCTCCTTCTTATAATTATCCGCGATAACCTTTCAACTGACACTCGTTAAACAGATACGTGTCAACAGGAACCCGAACTTCTTCGATCCCATCTTCGACGCGCTGTTCCTGAATGTCGTAGGTGATAACCAGCGTGCCATGCTGATCTTTGGCGATGCTCTTTTTCAGCTTATTCCAGTTTTTGAGTGTTGCCCATCTCGGCGAGATGTAGCCTTTGGCGATTGCTGCTTCTTTCAAGATCTGAACGATTGCGGCGTCGAAGTAAGGTTTGTGTGTCATGGCGTTTAAAGGGATCACGTCTGTTTCTCCTTTGCTGGATTTCTTAGTAATGTTTTTTGCAATTTTGGTCATTGGACTTTCCTTTATTTAGGTTGATGGTTGCAGGGGATGATTAACCGGAGCATTAGCGACCAAACCGACAAGAATCTTGGTTGGGCTGTGAATGGCCTATAAGGCCAGAGAAAGATTCTTGTTGGTGTCGGGAGTGGCTTCGGTTATCCCAGGCAACAACCATCGACCTGGCTTAAGAAAGGAATGGCTGAAGACGTTGCAAAACACGACGAAGAAATTACAGGATGGGTGTTATGCCTTATTGGTGATGTCGGCGGTATTGTCATTAAAGCTGTCTATTAGAGCCTTAATGTCTTCCGCGCGCCATGCGGTAATGCCGGGGCTTATCTTTACGGATTTGGGATAGATGCCTGACTTAACGCCATTCCACCAAGTTGTTTCGCCTACCGGGAAAAAGTAGAGAACTCGGTCTATACGCAAGAAGCCTGTTTCAGGAAGAGTGTTACTCTCTGACATTGTAGTCCTTTCAGTTTATGGGTGCGACGAATCGGGCCGATTTTCGCGGCTGTCTTTATAGCTATTGTGAGGATGCGCCGTGTGAAAAAATCACTTTTACAGCCTCTGTATATACCGGAGAACTGGAATGAACTTGGATGAACAATAACGCTATGTTAGAGCCGCGCTCATGGCGCCGGTTATTATTCGCTTGATCGGGCGAATTGTCTTTAGTAATATGATGGGGTGAGCAATTTGTCAAGGAATATTTTCCTAGCAAGAATTTTATCCGCGACCTGATTATTGACAAGTAAAACGGGGGCCTGTTTGGGGGCTCTTAAAAAATTAACCTTTAAATTATCCAATAAAACCGTTGTGTTATTTAATATCTGGCTATCCTGCTCGAGGAGCCATCGCCCCCTTTCAGGGCGTTCAATACCCTTCAAAAAACATAGACAAAACCTTGAAAACAAGCTATTATATCTTCAACGGTCTTCAGCCGAGTTCAGCCCCATCCGCCAAAAGTGGGGGCCATTCTGGGGGCCTATGGTAAAAATTACATAATTCGAGGC
>APMI01017277.1_pt1 | contig 10549 bp, 8 predicted proteins | sample 667938 | NCBI WGS metagenome assembly APMI01 (sample SAMN01084076, study PRJNA167559) | wastewater metagenome | biome: Wastewater | place: Denmark: Ejby Moelle, Odense | collected 2011-11-28
GCCCTGATCACGGGCGTCGGTACGGGCGGCCACATCACGGGCTGTGCCGAGGCGCTGAAGAAGGTTTGGCCGAACCTGAAGGTGTTCGCGGTCGAACCGACGCTGTCGCCGGTTATCTCTGGTGGACAACCTGGCCCGCATCCCATCCAGGGTATCGGCGCCGGTTTCGTGCCCGCCAACCTGCATACGCAAATCCTCGATGGTGTGATCAAGGTCGATCCCGCCGATGCGAAAACGATGGCCAAGCGGGCGGCGACCGAGGAAGGCATGCTGGTCGGAATTTCATCAGGCGCGACGCTTGCCGCGATCGCGCAGAAGTTGCCCGACCTGCCGTCAGGATCACGCGTGCTGGGCTTCAACTACGATACCGGCGAACGCTATCTGTCGGTGCCCGACTTCCTGCCGGAATAGCCATCAGATCAGGGCTGCGCCGGCCCCTTTTGCTTCGCCCAGAAACAGAAGCACAGCGTCCGCAACCTGGTCCGAAAGCTGGATATGAACGCGCCGCCGATCGTGCGGGTCGGCGACGCGTTCGAACATGCCGGAATCGGTCAGCGTCTTGATCCAGCGCAGCGCGGTGGTGGGTGGAACGGCGGCAGCGATGCAAAGGCTCGACACGGCGACCTCGCGCCCTTCGAGGCGCGCGGCCGCAAGATCCAGCATCATGTCCCAGGCGGGATCTGCAAAGAGATCACCCGCGAACGACGCGTCACGCCGTCGTCTCCAGCGGATCATGTTCCGGATGTCACGAGCCTCGACCTCGACCGGTGAACGGCTGGGCGGTCCGCGATATCCGACAAGCCCGTCCCTAACTGGCGTACTGCGGCCCTCTTGGGGCAGACCGGCAATGACACGTGCGATCCGCGAGACTTCATCGGTCAGGGCAAGCAGGTGCCGCGCTTCAGCCGCGTGGCCGGTTTCGGCAACACCGATGGCATTGGGCATCGCCATATGCAGCGCAACGACCCAGTCGGCGGGCGACGGATCGCACAAAATCGTTGTGTAGGGCGCTGTAAAATGTGCCGCGACGGCGTCGAGGATCGACGGCTCGCAAGACACGATTGCGGGCATCCGGCTATCAATTGCGCGAGCATCGAGCGTTTCGAGAACGGCCGCGGCCTCATCGGAAAGTGGGGCCCCCATCTCGATCAAAGCAAGGGAAACGCCTCGTCTCTCTTGATGAAATGCGCCTGCCTCGCCGAGCGAGAGCATTTCCGCGACCCGAAGACCACAGGCCTCCACATGCGCCCGCAATGTCTCGGCAGCGCCATCGCTGATGACGACGACTTCGGGGCGCGGATCGCCGATCTGCCCTGATACGAAAAAACTGCTTTGCATCAGAATGCCCGAGGCAAAGTCCCGGTTCGATCTGCTACGCGAACGGCGCCACGCACCATCGCTGGATCGATCTCGATCGGCAAATCATCCAACGCGCCAAAGCACGCGGCGTCCTGCTGATTCACATAAATCGATATGTCGTCGGCAGCGTCCATCAGCGATGCGGCTAGGACAGCGATCGCAGCGCGCTCGGCCGCGAGTTCGGCTTCCACCGTCCGGCGCGCGTCGGCAAGGCCGCGCTGGTAACAATCACAGGTGCCGCTCGCGCAGGATGTCTGTTGGCTGCTCATGAATTTCGCCAACTCCGTCCGGCCAATGAACTCTCGGCTTACTACGGCAATTTCCGCTCGGATTTTAATGAAACGATTTTCGCACTCCGCCCTAAAGCGCCCGCAATTCATTCCGTTAAGGATGGTGTGAGGCCAAACGCTTCACATTCACAGACAAGCGAGCGGTCGGACTGGTCCCCTATCGCACGGTTGTTGATCCCCGGCGCTACCCCACCACGGCGCCGGGGATCATATTTTTCGAGCGCTGGTCATATTATCAGGCTCTCGTCAGCGGCCATTCACAATGTGCTGCTATGCAACAAATCATGCCAACCAAAGCTTTTGCGTACGCCGCACTGGTCATCGGACTCGTCCCCAATGCGGCTTTGGCGGAAGCGGCTCCCGCAGCGGCGGCGGAAGCAACGCCCGCAGCGACTGCGAGCCCAGCGCCCGCCGAAGAAGACGACATCGTCGTCACGGCCCAACACCTGAATGGCGCAGTTGTCAGCGATATTCCCCCGGTCGTGGAACTGGATGCGGCGGCGGTCGAAAGCTATGGAGCCTCGTCCATCACCGAACTTCTGACCGCGCTGGCGCCACAAACTGGTCCCGGGCGCGGGCGCGGCAGCGGCGGCCCCGTTGTCCTGTTGAATGGACAGCGCATTTCAGGATTCGGCGAATTGCGCGACCTGCCGCCCGAAGCCATCCAGCGCGTGCAAATCCTGCCCGAGGAAGTCGCGCTGCAATATGGCTATTCCGCCGATCAGCGTGTGGTCAATTTCATCCTGAAGGACAATTTCCGTGCGGTCACGCTCGGTGGGGAATACGGGACATCGACGGCGGGCGAGCGCGCCGCGTCCGAACTCCAGGCCAAGATGGTCAACATCGGCAAGAACGGGCGGCTGACGCTCGGCGCCGAATACGACAACACCACACGCGTACTGGAAAGCGATCGCGGCATCGTCCAGCGCGCGCCCGTCTTTCCGTTCGCCGATCCGGGGCAGTATCGTACACTCTCCCCCGCATCCGATACGCTTCAATTGAACGGCGTTCTCAACCGCAAGCTCACTGACACCGTCTCTGCTACCGTCAATGCGAGTTGGCAGCGCGATACCAGCACAGCGCTCCTTGGATTGCCGACGGCAACGCTGGCAAGCGTTACGCGCCCGCTGGTCCTTCAGGCGCTCGGACGCGACGTAACGACCGACGCGCTGCACGGCGGCCTGACACTCAACGGCAATATGCAAAAATGGACGTGGACGCTGACCGGAAACTACGACCGGTCGGTGTCTCGCACTCTCACCGACCGCGATGTCGATCCCGTTATCCGCGGCGGCGACACCGCACGGACGCAAACCGATACGTCGAACGGCATCTACACCATGTCGGGTCCACTCATCGACCTTCCGGCGGGCGCGGTCCGGACGACACTCAAGGCCGGGTTTGCAACGACGCGGCTCGACAGCCAGTCGGTTCGCGGCGGGATTTCTCAATCGGGTAGCCTCGCCCGTGACGAAGCCAATGGCCGCATCAATCTCGAAGTGCCGCTGGCCAACGCCGACCGTGGCATAGCTGAGGCGCTGGGGCGCCTGTCGATCAACGGCAATTTCGCTTATCGCAAGCTGTCCGATTTCGGCGGTCTTGTCAGCTATGGCTATGGCCTGAACTGGACACCGACGCCCGGCCTGACTTTCCTTGCCAGCGCGATCGGCAGCGAGAACGAACCCGGCATTGCAGATCTCGGCAACCCGACGATCGTGACGCCGGGCGTTTCGACCTATGACTTCACGCGTGGTGAGACGGTCCTCATCAATCGCATTACGGGCGGCAACCGGGCGCTGCTGACCGAAGTGCAGCGCGACACGAAACTGTCGGTCAACTACCAGCCTCAGATGCTGAAGGGCCTGACGGTCGGCATCGACTATTTCCGCAACCGCAGCACCAATCCGGTCGAAGCGTTTCCGATCCTGACGCCGGAAATCGAAGCCGCTTTCCCGGGCCGCGTCACTCGCGATGCGACCGGTCGCCTGATCAGTATCGACAGCCGCTCGATCAACTATGCCGCGACCCGCAGCGATGTCGTGCGCGTGGGCTTCACCTTCCAGAAGGAGTTCGGCATGCCCGCGGGCGGACGCGGCGGGTTCGGCGGACCTCCGGGTGGACAACAGCGCGCCCGTCCGGGACGGCCGGGCGGCGGCGGATTCGGCCGTGGTGGCGACGGCGGACGTTGGACAGTCGCACTCTACGACAGCATCCGTTTCAAGGACGAGATCGAAATCCGTGCTGGCCTGCCCGTGCTCGACCTGCTTGGTGGCAGTGCGACGGGCAGCAGCGGCGGATCTCCCAGGCACAGCTTCGACTTCGACAGCGGCTGGTTCAACAAGGGCCTCGGCTTCCGGCTGAAGGGCAGTTACCAGAGCGGCTCGGTCGTCACAGGTTCGACCGCGGCATCGTCCCTGCGTTTCGGCGATCTGGCGACGTTGAACCTGGAAACCTTCTTCAACTTCGACAGCCGCAAGTCGCTGATCGAGGCGGTGCCGTTCCTGAAGGGATCGCGGCTGCGGTTCAGCGTCAACAACATCTTCGACGCGATCCGCGACGTTCGCGACGGCACGGGCACCGTCCCGCTAAGCTACCAGGCGGGGTATCTCGATCCGCGTGGGCGGTCGTGGAAGATCGATTTCAAGAAGACGTTCTAGCGCGATCTATTCGAGTTCATCGAAGCCATATGACGTTCGTCGCTGTGCTGTTGATCTGAACGGTTTTCCGTCGTGTCCGGTACCATCAAGGCGAAACCGCCGGGTGGGAGGACATGACATGCGCAGTTCGATGATCGTTATAGCGTTGGCCGCAACAATCGGTGCAGCACCCTTGGTTGCGGCACCGACATCGCCCGCGGTGTCGCATGCGGTCGAGGATGCAACGAGACCCAAGGCGGACCGCGATGCCGACGCATTACGCATGCCCGCCGAAACCTTGGCGTTCGCGGGCGTGAAGCCCGGCATGACGATCGGTGAATTCTATCCGGGCAGCGGATATTTCACGCGGATGATCAGCGACGTCGTCGGTCCGAAAGGTCACGTCTATGCGATGGAAAACGTCAAATGGAAAAGCCCCGACACCGACAAGCTGTCTACGGGGCTAAACAACGTGTCGGTGGATGCGGAGCCGTTTGGCACAGTCCGTTTCCCCGCCCCACTTGATCTCGCATGGGTCACGCAGAACTATCACGACCTGAAGATCGCGAAATATGGCCCCGTCGATATCGCCGCCTTCAACCGCGCGGTATTTGCCGCGTTGAAGCCCGGTGGCGTATTCTTCGTCCTTGACCATGAAGCACCCGCGGGCACGGACGATGCCGGGATCGCGAAGCTTCATCGCATCGAACGGGCGCAAGTCATCCGTGAAGTGACGGCGGCCGGTTTCAAGCTGCAGAGCGAAGGCAGTTTCCTGCGCCGCCCGGCCGACGACCACACGCTGCCGATCTTCGACAAGGCTATCCAGGGCAAGACCGACCAGTACGCCCTGCGGTTCGTCAAGCCGCGCTAATGCCCCTTAGCTGACCGCTGCCATCTGGTAGAGGAAATCAGCGAAACCGAGGGTCGCCTGCGGCAGGCTCGCGACCTTCGGATTGCTCGATTCGATCACATAATATTCGTCCGGCGCATGTGCACCCGATCCGTGACCGAGACCGAACTGCCCCGCGGGGATCGAGACCGGCGGCGCGGTAAACACGGCGCCCGGCCACGACCCGGCGAGCCGCGGCGTCATCGTCGCGATGATGCCCGCCTTCTTGTAGGTCGCCAATTCCGCACGGATGACGCGGCTGTCCTCGGCAGTCTCGGTCGGGTCGTAGCCACCGGAGACGTTGACCTCGATATCGGTGAAGCCACGCTTGTCGAGGTGGGCGCGTAGTTTCTTCGTCGCTTCGGCGCGCGTCTGGTTGGGGACCAGGCGGCAATCGATCTTGGCGACAGCGCGCGCGGGCAGCACGGTCTTGCCGCCCGGGCCGGTATAACCCGCGACCAGTCCCTCGATGTTGACCGTCGGTTGCGATGCGAGGCGTTCCAGCGCCTGCGGGAACGGCAGATCGTCGATCCAGTGCGGCACGCCCAGCGATGTCTTCATATCCGCCTCGTTGTTGTTGCGCGCGTTCTCCGCGATCAGCGCCTTCTCGCGTGCGGACAGCGGCCGGACATTTTCGAACCAGCCGTCGATCGCGGGCGTGTTGCCGTCCGCGCTGACCAATGTCTGCAACGCCTGCACCAGCCGCCACGTCGGGGAATCGACCATCGCCTTCAGGCTGGAATGGATGTCCTTGGCTGGCCCGCGGCCCCACTTCTTGCCGCTCGCGATCAATTCCAGTTCGATAATGCCCTTTGCGCCCAGGTTGACGTCGACATTGCCCTGCCGGTCCTGCCAGCCCGAGGGGATCACGATGCCCTCACACTTCTTGAGCGCTGCAAGCACTTGCGGCTTGGTCACCAGTTCCTTGAAGTTGGGCGAGCCGATCTCCTCTTCCCCTTCCGCCACGAGCACGAGGTTGACCGGCAGTTTCGTACCCGACGCGCGGAATGCGTGAAGCGCCGACAGGAAGGTCGCCTCCGGGCCTTTTTGATTGATAGCCCCGCGACCGACAATGACCTTGCCGAAACCGGGTTTGTCGACGATCCGCGCCTCCAGCGGCGGTGACGACCATTCGGCCGGATCGAACTGCTTCACATCATACATGAAATAGATGCCGACCGTCCGCTTGGCTCCGGCATCAAGCGTGGCGAAGACGCCGGGATGGCCGGAGGTCGGAATGATTTCCGCCTTCTGAAAACCCGCATCCTTGGCCAGCGCCGCCATGTACTCGGCGCCTTTCTGCATGTCGCGGTTTTCGGCGGCGATGGAAGGGAGTGCGATCCATTCCTGGATACGCTTGATCGCGGCGTCGTTCCCCGCCTCAACCGCTTTCGCAAGCTTCGCCATGTCGCCGCTGGCGGCAAACGCCGCGCCGGGTGCGGCAAGCAGGCCCGCGCCGATAAGACCGGAACTCAAGAGGCTGCGGCGTGTCTTGTCCATGGCTGATCTCCCTATTCGATAGGAAGATTAGAGCGCGGGATGACAACGGTGTCGAGGTGGCTGGACGAAAATAACCCAGCCACCTCGCTTAGCGGTGCCGGCAGGTCAGCCGTCGATGTCGAGACCCAGCGCGAGCCGCCCTGAAAAGCGCAGCTGGGCCTTTTCCTGCATAGGATGGAAGCGGGCGCCCTGAACGTCGCGGAATGCGTGCTCCAGCCCGGCCTTGCGATAGAACGACCGACCACCAGCGACTTCGAGCGCTTTCTCTACCGTCCGGATCGCATTATCGCCGGCAAGTGTCCGCCCCGCCATCGCGCGACTCGTGGTCGCCGGACCGGGCATGTTCTTTTCGGCATTCGCGATCATGTCGTTCAGCGCGAGCGACGCGACCATCAGGGCATTGTCCATTTCACCGACCAGATAGGGTAGGTCCGCCGACTGACGCCGCCCGCCGACAAGCGAGAGCGCCGCGGCCCGGGCGCCATCCGCGACGCCGACATAGGCCGAATAGATCATCGGGAACGCCACCATGGAAATGGCGTGGAACAAAGGGTGCCACTTGCCTTGCGGCCGCCGTCCGGAGACCGAGGCTTCGGCCACGAACACATTGTCCAGCACGACATCGTGCGAGCCGGTGCCGCGCATTCCCATCGTGTGCCAGGTCTCCTCGATCGTCACCCCTTCCGCTTTCAGCGGGACGCCGAAGTGAAGGACAGTCGGGCCGCCGGCGGGGTCGTCGAAGACCACACTCGTCATCAACAGGTCGCCGGCAACACAGCCCGACGCGAACCCCTTGCGCGCGTTAATGCGGAAACCACCCTCGACTTGCGTCGCGGTCCCGGCGCTTTCCAGCCAGTCGGACCCGCCGCTCGACACAAGGATCAAGTCCTCGTTCGCGATGCGTTTCAACAGTCCGTCAACCGGCGCCTTCTGGTTGCGCCAACGCCAGACGGCGGTTGCGACCTGATGCTGATGCATGGCAAAGGCAAGCGCCGTCGACGCGCAGGCCGCGCCGAGGTGGCGGATAACGCCGCACATCTCGCGATAATCGGCACCGTGGCCGCCAAACTCGACCGGCACCATCGCCTTAAAGAATTCGGCATCGCGCAGCCGGGCATAGCTTTCGGATACGAAGCTCGCCTCGTCGTCGTGACGCTCAGCAAACGCAGCGATGTCGATCGCGATTGTCTCGGCGAGGCTAGTCCAGTCGGGCACCGGATAAGGAACCTTCAATTGAACCGTGGCGGTCATTTTCAATTCTCCGTTCTGATGTGGTAACGAATAATTGTCACGCCGCATCCGGACCCTCCAGTTCACGAACTGAATCTGGCCGGTACAGAAAATGAATCTGCCTGAGATGCGTCGGCCATGATGAGCACACGGGGGTGAGTAGGATGGCGCGCGGAAGCTACTTACAGTTTTGCCCAGTTGCGATGGCCGCAGAGGTCCTGTGCACACGTTGGACGGTCATCGTGCTGCGCGAAATGATCTCGGGCTCTACGCGTTTCAATGATTTACGCCGTGGCGTTCCGCGCATGTCGCCTGCACTTCTCTCACAACGACTGAAAGAACTCGAAGCGGCAGGTATTATCGAACGCATCGCGCTGGCTCGCGAGCCCGGCATTTTCGAGTATCATCTGACTGAAGCAGGCCGCGACTTGGAGCCGATCGTCATGGCCTTCGGTATCTGGGGCCAGCGCTGGGTTGAACGCAAGGCATCGCTAGAAAAGCTCGATGCCAAACTCTTGATGTGGGACATGCGGCGCAACCTCGTGCCCGAACCGATGCCACCGCAGCGCAACGTCATCCAGTTCCGCTATCCCGAACTGCCCGCAGCGGAGCGATCCTATTGGCTGGTGGTCGAGCCGGAAACCGACGTCGACCTTTGCCAGGTCGATCCGGGCTATGACGTCGATCTTTACGTCTCGAGCGACCTGCGTACGATGACCGACATCTGGATGGGCGGCGACACGGTGCGCGGCGCCATGGACGATAATCGCCTGATGCTGACGGGCGACCCGAAGCTTGCCACGCACATGCAGGCATGGCTCGGCCTCAGCCCGTTCGCGCCGGAACATAGCCGGTTAGCCAATGCCTAGTGGGCTAAGGCTTTGACGATATCCTCGACCATCTTCTTCGCATCGGCGAGCAGCATCATGGTCTGGTCCATGTAGAACACGTCATTGTCGACGCCCGCATAACCCACACCGCCCATCGACCGCTTGATGAAGAACACCGTCTTCGCCTTGTCGACGTCGAATACCGGCATGCCATAGATCGGCGATGATTTGTCGGTCTTGGCCGCCGGATTCACCACATCGTTCGCGCCGATGATGAACGCGACATCGGTCTGCGCGAATTCGGAGTTGATGTCCTCCAGCTCGAACACCTCGTCATAGGGAACATTCGCCTCGGCGAGCAGCACGTTCATGTGCCCGGGCATACGGCCCGCGACGGGATGGATGGCGTATTTGACGCTGACGCCTTCCTTCTTCAGCAGGTCGGCCATCTCGCGCAGCACGTGCTGCGCCTGCGCCACCGCCATGCCGTATCCGGGCACGATGATGACGCTGTCCGATTGCTTCATCATGTAGGCCGCGTCTTCGGCCGAGCCGCGCTTCCACGGGCGCTGTTCCTTGGCTTCGCCGCCACCGGCGCTTGCCTCGGCGCCGAAGCCACCCGCGATGACGCTGATGAAGCTGCGGTTCATCGCCTTGCACATGATGTAGCTCAGGATCGCACCCGAAGATCCGACCAGCGCGCCGGTGATGATCATCGCGGTGTTGTGCAGCGTGAAGCCCATCGCCGCCGCTGCCCAGCCCGAATAGCTGTTCAGCATCGACACCACGACTGGCATGTCCGCACCGCCGATGGGCACGATCAGCAGGAACCCGATGACGAAGCTGAGTGCGACGACGATCCAGAAGTCGACCGGCGACTGGGAGTCGTAGAAGCCATAAGTGAAGAACACGATCGCGAGCAGCATCGCGATGTTGATGATGTGGCGTGCAGGCAGCAGGATGGGCTTGCCGCTCATGTTGCCGTTGAGCTTCAGGAACGCGATCACCGACCCGCTGAACGTGATCGCACCGATGGCGACGCCCAGAATCATTTCGATCCGGCTCGCGCCATGGATAGCGCCGAGTTCGTCCGTGATACCGAACGCGACCGGATTCATGAACGCCGCGACCGCGACCAGCACGGCAGCGAGACCGACGAGCGAGTGGAACGCCGCAACAAGCTGCGGCATGTCGGTCATCTTGATCTTGCGCGCGGTCGTGACGCCGATGACGGCGCCGATGGCGATGGCGGCAATGATCTGAGCAACCGTAATCCAATCAACTACAAATGCAGGATTGTAGGTAATGGCTTTGCATGCAGAGCCTTGCGTCCCGCCTTCGGCGTAAAGTTGATTGCAGATTTCGCCATGCGCCGAAATCGAAGACAGCGCGCCTGGCACATGCGTGACCAGCGTCGTGACCACCGCGATCAGCATGCCGACCATGCCGAAGCGGTTGCCGCGCTGCGACGTCGCCGGGCTCGACAGCCCGCGCAGCGCCAGGATGAAGCAGACGCCGGAGATCAGATAGGCGAGACCCACCCAGGGGTTCTGTGCAACATGCTCCATCCCCCTAGCGATCCTTCTTCTTGTACATGGCCAGCATTCGCGCCGTCACCGCGAACCCGCCGAAGATGTTGACCGAGGCGAGCACCACGCCCAGCAGCCCGAGCCACTTCGACGTCTCGCTACCCGCCGCCGCAGCCGCGATCAGCGCACCGACGATGATGACCGACGAGATCGCGTTGGTCACCGCCATCAACGGGGTGTGCAGGGCGGGCGTGACCGACCAGACGACATAATAGCCGACGAAACA
>APMI01008486.1_pt1 | contig 10542 bp, 3 predicted proteins | sample 667938 | NCBI WGS metagenome assembly APMI01 (sample SAMN01084076, study PRJNA167559) | wastewater metagenome | biome: Wastewater | place: Denmark: Ejby Moelle, Odense | collected 2011-11-28
TATTGGACTACGCTTCGCTTCAAAGAATAATCGGGAACAAACTTACCACTCTTGAAGACCAAATTAAACAGTGAATGATTATTAATTTGTATAAATATTGTTTAGTTTAATCTGAGAATAATAAAGTTAAATAAATATCAAAATTATTCATTTTTTAATCATTTTCTTCTTGAACGATTTTGGCTTGAAAGTTCGCTATTTTTTACGGCCTTTTTATCTTGTCTCTTTTGAAAATTTATTAGCCTTGAATTATTTGCCTTATTTTTTCTTAAAATTTACAACCCCATCCCCTTTTATTTTCTTCTTGTTTAATTTCAATAGAGTTCGACTGTCTTGTATAGCAAACTCGACAATGAATAATCGACTCTGGATACTCTTTGATTATTTGATGATCCAGTCCAAGAATTATTTTGAAATTTCATGCTTTTTAAACTCAATGAAAGCAAATCCTGCTGATTTTTTCATGTCCTTTTCAAGCATAAGTTTGCACTAAAAATAAAATATAATTTACATAAGTGAGACTGCTTGGAGAAAGATTATGTGAAGACAAAAACCTATAACAGATTGAACGAATATCTTATTCTGTTATAGTCTTCTATAAATGTTTAAGAATTATACGAGTTTGAGAAATAGAACTGTTTGGATTTTTAAGTTTTTCTATCTTCTATCTTTAATGAGATTTCAGCATTTAGTAATCAAATTTGTTCATGTTATCGTGAGCTTTCCATCGACCTAGCAAAGCAAGAGATAGTTTTCTTTTATCATAAGTATCAATTTTTACCAAATCTTCGAGTTTTTTTATTCTTTTGAGTGGTTTAACTTTTTTCTATTGTTTCTCATTACCTAATCTTTATTTAAGTTTGTCTTGGATACCATTTCTAGATTCAACTGGGAATATTTTCATGATCATTCCATCAATTTCAAGCTTAATGTTAGGATCGGCGACAAAGTGATTGAGCTTTTTCAACAAAAACATTTCATAACTTCGGCTGTATTATATTAATTTCTTTGCGATTTCAGAATCAGTAAACTTAATGAAAGCTGTACCTTTTGAAACATTTGTCTATTTATTTTTGCAAATTCTTACAAAATCTATTTTCCCATGTTTTCTAAATTGTTTAAATAACTCGTCTTCAGTTGTAGAAATAGGCAAGTTCCTAATAAATATTTCTCGTTCGTGATCTTCCTTCTATTTTAAAGCTTTTTCTCCTGATGACTCTTATTCTTCCTCTTACTATTATTATTACTGCTCAGATTAAACATTATCATTGTTCTCTTCCTATTATTGTCCTTCTTATTTTTATTGATTGTCTTAATTGCTCTGTTATTATTCAGCTACTTCTTATTTTTTCTCAGTTTTACTTTCATTTTTAGTAGGATTCTCGTTTAATTTTTCAGTCATAAATTTTTCTTTAGAGACAGCCTAATCAAGCACAATAGGTCTACCTTTATAATGAGTTCCATTAAGTTTATGAATAGCTTTAAGACATTAATTTCTATTAGTCATTTCAACAAATGCGAATCCTTTACTTGTATTTCGATCTGGATGCTTAGGAATATTGACATCTTTAATTGTACCAAAAGGCTCAATCAACTTCCTAATATGTTTTTCATTAATATCAATTACTAAATTTCTAATAACAAGTCTAGCTCTTTTAACTATTTTCTTAGTTTTGGCAGCAGCAGCATCATTAGTCTAATTAGCTGGCTTATATTGGACAGTTTTAGGAGCTTGATTTTACTATAATTTCACTTATTTTTTAACAGAATATGCTTTAGGTTTGGCAGCTTGCTCGCTATGCTCAAGCTTAACCCTTGGGCCATTATGGTACTTTTTACCCATTTATCAACAATTATAATATAATCAGAGTTTTGCGATTTAGTATTATAACAATTACATAAACATAAACGACATTGTTATGGATAATTATGTTTTAAAACCAATTAAATTATTGGAATAAAGAAGAAGAAACTTATGAATTATTTATTTATTAATAACAAATTAGATATATTAAATTTCAAAATAATCTAGACCGAAATTAAAAGTCTCAAATTAAATATTTTAAGTATTCAAACTTATTACCTATTGTTAAACATGAAATGTATTAATAATTTTTCAATATTTATTTTATATCATTTTAATGAGTGTAGACTAAAAGTTATTTTTTTATTTTATATATTAAGGCAAGTAAAATGTGTTTGTTACCATTAGACTATTGATAGAAATCTTATGTGATTAAACATTGCCGTTCAATTGGTCTTTAATCATCAAGGTTAGATATTAATGCTAGAAATAAAATATAGATATAATCAAACTCTTTTTCTCGGCTCAATATTACTATTAGGTTGCAATTGTTTTGGAATTTCTTTGTCTTTATCTTCTGGATTATAATTTGTATGACAAATTTATGTTTTACCAGATTTTGAAGGACTAGTTTGAGCTGAAGTCGCTGGCTCTGATATCCTTTTGCTTATATTATTTGACTATTCTCTTTAAGTTTTTGGTCTAATGTTTTCATTTATTTTGGTTCTTTAACTAACGCAGCCCATTTAAGATTTTATTAAATTAATATAAATATGTGTTGATAAGTTTTAAATAAGTATTAAAATGTTTTCTAACATTTAATTTTTAAATATAAATAACAAACATTTTTACCCCAATAGATCAAATCTGATTTTAATAATCGACAATCGATAATATATAAATAGCGAGTAAAATGTCTGAAGATGAGCGAGAGCAATAAATAATTTTTATTGTCGATACCATATTCAAAAAATACGATTTGAATGGAAACCAGAAGCTTGACTAGCACTAAATTGAGCAAATGTTAAGAGACTCTTTTAAAAAGATGGGACATCATGAATAATAAACCATCCATTAAAGAGTTAAGCTTTTTATAGCGAGAGCTGATTTAAATGGTGATCATAAGATCTCAAAATAGTAAATGGTCAAAATTGTAAGAAACTTGGACAAGAAGTGAATCTAAGTTGATTAAAACTTTTAATTTTTTATCTCCCTAAATATACAATGAGGTATTTTCATTACAGTTAAATATATTAATAGATTTTTCATGAAAACTAAGTAATCATACGATTTGCTGCTCTTCTAACGGCCTATAATTTAAGTGAGCCTTTCATGCTATACAAATTATCCATATTCTTTTTTGATATTTTAATCATGTGCATTCCCCTGTCAGATCTTTATGTTTGACCTTCTTTTTCTTCACATCGAACTGATACCTACGAGAGCATATGATTGAGTTCTTCCATTTCTGATCGTCCGGTCTATCCACCTTATAAATGAACAACTATATCTCTTTATTTGAAGCCATGGAAAGACTCTTGTAGTCTCGATCGGCCTGACCTATCGGTAAAGCCTGGTCGTTTTGTTAAAATAAATTATTCCTTAATAAGGATATCATCGGGGTCATTTTAATAAATAACCTACATATTCTTATACCGGTTGCTTTATTTTTTTATTTCCTAGGCGATGAACTCATTAAATAATTGATTTTTGCTCATTCCCATCTGATTACGAGATGGAGAATTTAAAGAATTTAAATGGCTTCTTTAAGTATCTGCAGGGTTGTCTTGAAGAGTTGGCTTCATTTTAATAGATTCGAATAACTATGGACGACTTCTATTTGATCTTTTAGATATATCTCCTCTATCGCTACCTCTGCCTCGAGGAGAGTAATCACTGACTTCAGGGTCAGCAGGAGGTAAAGTATCATTTAAGGGCCTATCGTAATGATAAGAGAAGTCTTATTTAATAAGTTTTCTGCCATTACGGATAAACTAATCTCCATCTTCAATGACAGTCTCACTTTCTCTAATCATAACAGATTATCTAGATTTTTTTCCAAAAACGTATTCCACACTCTCATTGACCACATCTTCGCTTAAATCTGGATATTTCTTTAATATTATTTCTCTCAAAGTTTACAGTGAGTACTCAAATGGATTTATTTCTCTTTCAAGTTCAACCAAAAATTATTTAGGATATCGTGATGAGGTAAACTTGAAAATTTATGAATAGAACAGTTACTTTTTTTGAGTTACTTATTTTTACTTCTGTTTTGCCATATAGCGATCGTAAGGACCCATTGATTTAATGGGCTTGTATATTAGGTGCTGACAGTCCATTTTGTATTTATTACTAAAATTATAGGAATATCATATCACAAAAATTGCAAAAGGAAGTCTCTCAAATTTCAATTTTTTTCTTACGATCCTTAGGAATCATAGGAAGTTGCATAGTTTTTTCATCTGATTTTTTGCTTTTTTATAACGATTTCCTCTAATAGCCGAATTTACTTTTATCCATTGACTTTTAGTTAGAGTGATTCAAAGGCGAAACTCTGTAACTTCGCCCTCGGTGATCTTTAATTCCACTTTTGCGATCGAAATCAATACTTTACTCAAGCCTTCTTTTGCCGTTGTATCTACTATTTTATTAAGTAGGTAGAGATTACACATTTTTATCATTTTCAGAGTCAAGTAGCAGCATGATCGGTCCGCTGAATAAAACTATGATTACAATTCGTTATGCTCGTAGCGATAAACTCCAAAGCTCATTATTTCCTTAAAGTTATTCTCTTCAATACTAATTATTATTTACATCGATTATTATGCAAATTAATGCTTAGTATTGGATCTCTTTAAGGATGAGACGATCGTTGAAGATTTAAAATTATTATATGGAAATCGCCAGCAACACTGTCATTTGCTCTATCAAAATCGAACATACAACTTTAACAAATGTGCTAGTTAGCTTATAAAGTAGTTGATAATATTTTTGATTAGTGGATCATTGATCAGTGTTTCTTTTGTCTCGAATTTCTGACCACTTCAGACAGTACAAAAGTGGCAGCGAACATGGTCAGTACGATGGGAGCATTGTACCTTATGGTCTTTCTAGTGTACTCGGGCTCATAATTATTGACGTAGCTGAGTTTAGGTCCCTGCGCAAACAGGAGATATCGCCCATAAGATAAGTACGGGCTTAGAGGGTTTCTTTTAACTTTCTCGACAGCTCCTTGATATGTATTGGCAATGGCTTCGTATACTTCGTTGAGTCCCATTTTGTTAATATTTATCAAATTCACGAATCATATATCCCAGAACAACTCATAATATTAAAAGCAGATATGTTCACAATAATCAATTGACTCTCCTTGTAAATATTAATGATGATGTTCCATAATTAAATAATTTGGGCTGTAAATAAAATTAGAAAAGTAACCAATCCATTCAGCCTGATTTATTCCGCATTGTAATCACAAGCATGATGATAGTGTTTTTATTATCTTAGTTTCAATCTGCTTTTTAGCACTTCTTTATAACTAACGTCAATTTTTAGATCGACTTAATTTTTGCTTTGGTTTATTTTTTAGTTTTGCATATTGTCTTTCCGCTGTAGGTCAATAATTAGGTAATATGGAGGGTGTACAGTATAAAACCGCTCGTGGAGAATGAGAATATTCTAAGAATGTAAACAATACTAACTAAAGCAATATTCTATAACAATCATAATATAGAACATTAATGTAGACCAATCATATCCCAGTTATAAATCAGGTGCTTTATGACCCCGCTCTCGAGGCACAACACATTCGAGTACTGGGATTGTTTAGTCTTAATGCTACCAATTATGACACTTGTCTGAGCTTGGCACTCTCTGACAAATATCTTCTCTTTTTCTAGGTACTTGCTTGCTAACCCTTAGAACCCCAACGTCACTGCTCCTACTTCATGCTGCTCTCTCAACTTTGATTTGAAGTTCGAAATCTTGCGCGAAACATCATCGAAGGTATGCGTAATAATAATGAAGCACGACGGCATGCCAGGTCGACCCATTGGAATTAAATTCTAGAAGGAGTTGCCTAATAAAACCTTCGAAGTGCTTGAAATATTTTCCAAGGATACCGGCCTCGTGTACAGCTGGAAGGCCATACTAGAATCCAAGCTCAACCAAAGATGCTTCCATACGCTATTTAAAGCAAAAAAACAAATTGGAAAGGGAGCGTTTGCAACAGTCTACCTAGCTGAACGATTGTAGGATAAGAAACTAGTCGCAGTCAAAGCTTTCTCAAAGCAAAGACAGTATTCAGGAGAGCAAGGAAAATAATCATTAGTGAACTAGATTAATTTAATGCGGAAATTCAACCATCCAAATATCATAAAATTGGAAGGAGTGTTCGAAACCGATAATTCGATTTACGTAATATTGGAAATGCTGGAAGGGCGCCAATTACACGATCGATTAAAAAATGTACTATTTGTCTAACTCTAGAACTAAATTAAAAATCCAAAGGATATTATGGAAATTATTAAAAATATCCTAAATGCACTCAAAGCACTTTCTGAAAAAAGAGTAATTCATCGAGATCTTAAGCCATAAAACATCATGTTCAGAAATGAAGGCTCAAATGATCTAGTTATATGCGATTTTGGCCTCGCAACGTTCGCAGAAGAATAGAAATATCTTTTTGTGCGATGTGGTACACCTGGATTTGTGGCACCATAGATCATCAACATCAGAGACATGTCAACAAAAAGTGATCCAATCAGCGATGTTTTCTCAGCTGGGTTAATCTTCCATTATTTGATGTTCGGCAAGTCTATTTTTGAAGGCAAGAAGTACCAATAAGTTCTAGCTTAAAACAGAGCATGTGCTTTTAACTTCTAGAAGGATATTTATCGAACATGTGATCAATATGCTGTTGATCTTCTTAAAAGACTGCTAGACACTAATTCTAGGACTAGAATCACAGCTCAAGATTCATTGAGGCATCCGTATTTTGATGTGACTAGATTCGAACAGAAGACATTCCAGCCTAGGGTCGAGTGCGAGATGATGGTCGACGAAAAATAGTAAGATTTGTCAACGCTAGCAGGCAGATCTAAGCAAATCGGAGCTAAAATCATAGAATCAACTAATATTCAGAGTACTTATACCAAATCTAGGCGTAATTCTTACCGAGGAAGCATATACTGTGAAAAAGAGAACGAGTCATATCATATTGCTTTGACAAAAAAACCTTCACTTGGTGTTGAATTGGAGACCCCTCTCCGCAAGAGTAAAAGAAGCTCAGTGAATGAAAAGAAAGTGTATTATCATCAAATGCGCTCATGACAGTGAACTTGAGCCACAATTCTATTTTAATTTGAATATGATGTGAATTATTTAATACTCGTTACTTAATAGTCTAATATTTTAGAACTTTAACATTATAATAGAAGATAAGCTATTATTTGCCAGTGCCTTTATCGATTGCTTGTATTCGGTTTCAAATTACTTATTATGTCTATTTTATTTTATTTTGCAGATACTTTCAGCTTACTTTTTAACTTTTTCAATATGATTACGCTATTTGTGCATTTTGCTGGCCAAAATGTAAGTTATAAAGTCAATGTTATTAATTTGAAAGGAAATTATAAATAAATTGCAATTTAAAAAGAAAATAGAATATGGACAAACAGTCATGTCTTCGTGATTTCGATGTTCTAGGCAAGCTAGGCGAAGGAGCCTTTGGACAAGTTTTTAAGGTCAAGAGGAAAGCTGATGGCAAGTAATATGCGTTAAAGAAAGTATGTATTTTGCTATCCAGGTCAAAATCGGCGCTATGAAATAGAAATAACGATAAAATGCACTCAACGAAATTAGAATTCTAGCCAGTTATGATGACGAATACATCATTGGATATAAGGAAGCTTTTTACGATGATGTTTCTGGCACTCTCTGTGTAGTTATGGAGTTTGCATCGGGAGGTGATATCCTTAAGAAGATACAAACTCACTCTAAGAGTAGAACTAGGTTCAGTTAATAATAGATTTGGCGAGCTCTTGTTCACATGACTAAGGGGTTAAAATCGCTGCATGATAAAAAAATACTGCATCGTGATCTTAAGTGCGCTAATGTATTCGTAACCGGCGATGGAGTATATAAACTAGGTGATTTGAATGTGTCTAAAGTTTTGAAAAAAGATCTTGCCCAAACACAGACCGGTACACCCTATTATGCAAGCCCATAAGTCTGGAAGGATAAACCATATGGTGCCAAGAGCGATATTTGGTCTTTAGGTTGTGTCCTATACGAGATGGCTGCCTTAAAGCCACCATTTACTGCGCAAGACTTACAAGGACTTTACAAGAAAGTAATAGCAGGTGTATTTGAAAGAATACCTATGATTTACTCCAATGATCTAGCTAATGTTATAAGCTCACTTCTAAGGGTAGATCCAGCTAAAAGACCTTCTACTTAGTAACTGCTTAACAACCCTGTTGTGCAGAAAAAATATAACGGTTAAATTGGTGTCGAAGAGTCTGAGGCCCAAGATGAGTTGTTAAAAACCATCAAGTACAACCCAAAGGACTTGAAAGGTCTCAAGAACATTTTGCCAAAGGCCAATTACGAAGTTGAACCTATCTAATAAGAAAAAGAAAAACTTAAAATCGAAGATCTGCGAGGTGGAATTAACAGTTGCAAACCCACTAAAAAATAACCTGAACCATCAGTTATTAATGATATTAAGCTTAAAGATTTCCTATAAAAGAGAAGAGCGATCGAATAAAGAGAAAGAGAAAAACAGCTCCAGCAGCTGAAGGAGCAAAAATAGTAATTGCACAAGAAAAGAGAAAGAGTGCTTTCAGCCTGTGGAGTCAGACAGCCTTCGATATGTACACAATTTTTTAATTCTAGGTTAATCCCCTCGTATCGCAGTCCACAATCAAAAAGAATCATTCATCGGTAGTAAATAGGCTAATATGAAAAAACCATAATAGAAAAACCTTCCTCCAAAAATTCCTAGGCCACCAGGGCAGTATCAGCAACCTCCACAACAGCCATCCGCAAACGTAAACTACAAGTTACCACCAAGACCAGGAACGAGACAGTCGTCAGGGTCAGCTTCGAACAACGTCAAAGTTAACCAATCGTACGAAGTAAACACAAGGGACTCTAGATAAAAATCAATCGAAAGATTGGCAAGCTAGAGAGACCGATCGAAGGAGAACTTGCAGAAGGCAGGCGAACGTATTTTGTCTAGTCGGGGTCTGCCTCGCTCCAGTAGCGCGCAGAAGATAATATATCCCTCATGGTGGGGATGATTTGCTTAGTATGCTAATAATTAATTCTTGAGTCGGCTCTATTTGTGTAGTATATTCTTCAGAAATTATAATATATTTTCAGTTTTAGCACTATGCAACCTAGCACAGACCCAAGCCCAACTCAATCGATCGATTAGTCAATCAGTTCTATAATCGAGAAGATGAAGCTCATAAATTATAACAATTTTGAGCCTCCCTATTTCTTACACACTCTAACTAAATTCAGGGAAACTTATTTTAGTAAGTTTCTTAAAGATGTCAAAATATAAGGTGAAAATGACGAGGAAATAAGAAAGAAGTTGAAGACTGTGCACTATATCATTGAAAAGTTCGATGATGAGTCCTTCGATATTTATGCCAGTCAACTAGTGTAACCCTATATGCGTAAAATGTTTAATGACAACTACTAATTCGACAATATACAGTTTAAGGAAATTAATACTCAGTACCATTTACGTAAATGTATCTTTATTCAGAGAGCTAAATCGAAGAAACATTGAGTCAAGCTGCTGAATGGTTAAGTCAAATTTAAGTCACTCAAGACTTACTAGCCCGAGTCCAGCTCTATTTCAAACTCAAGACTCCCAATATTATTGAAAAAGTTAGACTATAGGGATTGCAAAGCGAGAGAAGCACTTGGACAGGAGCATTTATGTCTGGAGTCAAGAAATTGTTAAGTTTCGGGTTAAGGAAAGGTTCAAAAATGGTAACGTCGACATTTTTCACAGCCGTCGCTCCTGCAGCTCTTATGCTTTCCCTCGCTATTATGGGAGGATCTATTTCTTTACCCTGGAAGACAACTATGACTCCTAAAAACTTGATCTCAGCAGCTGCAGTCGTTGCAGTGCCAATTATTTTAGACTCCCTAGCTGACACAGTTGAAAGAAGTGATTATCGAGTCAAACTAAAAAACTGGGCATTAACTTTCGAAACTTTGGCAGAGAGCATCCGTAAATTTAATGATAATCTTGAGTAAAGCATAAGGAATGTCACCCTTTCTGCAAACGTAAGCTAATTCACTAAATAAAGAACAAGTAAATTTATATTAATATTTAGACTTGTAGAAGATTGTAACTGAACTCAATAGAAATATTCAATCAATAACTTGCTTCAATGAAGAGAAATTTGAAGAAATGAGGGAACGAACCGAAGCATACTTTAGATAATATATTGAAATCAAAGAAGGCGACTGGACATTAGTTTTGCCTAAACATGAGGGATCAACAACTAACACTAAAAATGATAAAGAAAGGGAGACAGCTGACTCTATTGATTAAAAATCTGCATAGGAAAAAAGTTAAAAACATAACTTGAAGAAAGCATCAACAGAGAGTCAAAATTAAGAGTTTGTCAAACTTTGAATGATTTTACGATAACTCAATTTTATGCATTTTTGTCTATAAAAATATGGATATTTACAAGAATGAAAAT
>APMI01020383.1_pt1 | contig 10539 bp, 12 predicted proteins | sample 667938 | NCBI WGS metagenome assembly APMI01 (sample SAMN01084076, study PRJNA167559) | wastewater metagenome | biome: Wastewater | place: Denmark: Ejby Moelle, Odense | collected 2011-11-28
TCGCTCGGGACGGTGATCTTCGCGGTCCAGCTCTGGCGGATGCCGGGGCTGTCCTGCGTCGGGATCCAGCTGCGGTTGAGGATCGCCTGCCCCTGGGTAAACAGATACGGCTTTTTCTTGCCCGCTGTCAGCGACGGCGGCAGCCAGCCGAGCGCCTCCGCGTCCGGACCCGATGCGTAGGTGACGACGATGCGCCGTGCCGCGCCGATCTGAATCGTCAGCGGCGCACCCTTCTCGCCCTCATGCTTGCCGATCGCATATTTGAGTGGGCGCCCGGCACCATCCGTGATCTTCGCAATGGCGAGCTTGTCGATGTCGAGAACGACCTGTGCCACGCCGGGCTTCGCCAATATATCGAGGGCCGCCGTACCGCGAATATTCTTCGCCGCGAAATCGACGGTCAGGTCGAGATCGACATGAGTGACGCGCGCGACCTGCGGCTGGGCATGGGTCAGCACATCGCCAGCTTCGGGCGTGGTCAATATCGGCGACGGCGCGTCGGGCGCGGCGAAAACGGGGCTCGCGACCGCGAGCGCGGCAAGGATGATCAGGTGGCGCATGGGGACCCTGTGCTGTTCTTTCGTTGAACGCAGCATGTCCGCGAGAACCACGATATGGCAAGCGATTGCGTTCGCGCCTATGGGCGGCCGCATGGCACCTTCCGCATCCCGTGCGCCGCAGCTTCGCGCCCTCATCACCTGGCTGCTCTTCGTCGGATCCCTCGTTTTCGCGATGGTCGTCGTCGGCGGAATCACACGGCTGACCGAGTCGGGGCTGTCGATAACCGAATGGAAGCCCGTGACCGGCGCGCTGCCGCCGCTGAACGAGGCCGACTGGGTCGCTGCGTTCCAGGCGTACAAGCATGTGCCGCAGTATGAAGCGATCCATTCGACGATGACGCTGGCCCAGTTCAAGTTCATCTTTTTCTGGGAATGGGTTCACCGCCTGCTGGGCCGTGTGATCGGTCTCGCCTTTGCATTGCCGCTGCTGTGGTTCTGGCTGCGCGGCGCAATTCCCGCCGGATACAAGGGCCGCCTGCTCGCGCTGCTGGCGCTCGGCGGCCTGCAGGGGGCAGTCGGCTGGTGGATGGTGAAGTCGGGCCTGTGGCAGGGCGTGGCGGTAAGTCACTACCGGCTGTCGGTACACCTGCTGCTCGCGCTATTCATTCTTGCCGGACTCGTCTGGACAGCACTCGACCTGAAACAGCTGTTGCGAAACCCCGCCGCCCGGCCGGCGCGGCTGCGCGCGCCGACGATCGTCGTCGCGGCGATCCTGTTCATCCAGTTGCTCTTCGGCGCCTGGGTCGCGGGTATGGACGCGGGCAAGGTCACGCAAAGCTGGCCGATGATGGGTAGCAGCTTCCTGCCGATCGGCATCGACTGGTCGAACGGATATTGGGCCGCCTTCACTGCCGACCCCTACCTCGTCCACTTCATCCATCGCTGGTGGGCCTGGGTCGCCTTCTTCGCCGTCGGCGGCATGGCGAGTACGGCAAAGCGCAAGGGGTTCCGCAAGCCCTCGATCGCGATCCACAGCACCCTGGGCATTCAGGTCCTGCTAGGCATCGCGACGGTCATGACCGGTGTGAACATCGTGCTCGCCGTTGCGCATCAGGCTGTCGGCGCACTGCTTGTCGCGAGTGCCGCGTGGGGGACGCACGTACTCGGCCGGCGACGCGGCTGAGCCGCTTTACGTCCCAACAGAAATTCTCTGGCGACGAACCCCCGCCTGTTGCCCACAGGGGCGGCGGTTCGAACACGGGGTCGGAATGGGCGAATATCCGGGACATCGCGCTGCGAGGCTGTTTGCGCCGATCCTGGCGGGCGCGACGCTGCCAGATCGTTTGTGGGCCTGTGTCGGCGCGTTTGCCGGAATCGCCCTCACGGGGTTGATCTGTTCGTTCGGGTCGACGCACCCGGGCCTGCCGCTGATCGCCGCGCCCATCGGCGCCTCTGCGCTGCTGGTATTCGCCGTTCCGTCCAGTCCGCTCGCCCAACCATGGTCGGTCGTCGGCGGCAACACGGTTTCGGCACTGATCGGTATTGCGGTCGCGCACCTGGTTCCATGGCCAGCGCTCGCCATCGGGCTGGCAGTTGCAGGGGCCATCCTCGCTATGTCGCTGCTGCGCTGCCTGCATCCACCGGGTGGAGCGGCGGCGCTGACCGCCGTGATCGGCGGCCCGGCCGTCACGTCCGCGGGCTTCGCCTTTGCATTCCTGCCGGTCGCGCTGAATTCGCTGTTGCTGGTTTTGCTCGGTTTGGCGTTCCACCGCTTCTCGGGCCATTCCTATCCGCACCGCCCGGTACCGACGGTTGGGCATGTGCTTCCCGCAACCGGATCGCCGGCCTTTCATCCGGAAGATATCGACCTGGCGCTGGCAGACCTCGGCGAGACGTTCGACGTGTCGCGCGAAGACCTTGAACTGTTGTTCCAGCAGGTCGAATTCCACGCCGCAGAACGCCTGAAAATCACCGCCTAGATAGCCTGTCCACGGGTGAAATGGTCGGCTAACACCGGCGCATGTCAGCCATTACCTATCGCAGCTATCTCGCGCTTCCCGAACTTCTGAACTGTCAGCGCCCCCTGTCGGACGCGCATGACGAACTGCTGTTCATCTCGATCCATCAGGCATCCGAAATCTGGATGAAGCTCGGCATCCATGAACTGGCCGAGGCGCGGGCCAAGATCATTTCGGAAGAACTGTCCCAGGCATTCAAGATGATGAGCCGCGTCGCGCGCATCCAGGCGACGATGATCCAGTCGTGGGAGATTCTCGCGACGATGACCCCGGCCGACTATACGCGGATGCGTGCGTCGCTCGGCACCAGTTCCGGCTTCCAGTCCGACCAGTATCGCAAGATCGAGTTCATGCTGGGCAACAAGAACGCGAAGATGGTGGAGGTGCACAGGGCAGAACCGGAGATCGCGGCGTCGCTGCAGCGCGAACTGGAAACGCCCAGCCTTTACGACGAATCGCTGCGCCTACTCGCGCGTCGCGGCTTCGCCATTCCGGAAACGCACCTGACGCGCGACGTGACGCAGCCCTATGTCGCCTCGCCCGAGGTCGAGCGGGCATGGGCAGGCGTTTATGCCAATCCTGAGAAATACTGGGATCTGTACGAGTTGGCGGAAAAACTGGTCGACCTCGAATACCGGGTACAGATCTGGCGGTTCAATCACCTGAAAACCGTCGAGCGCGTGATCGGCTTCAAGACCGGAACCGGCGGCACCGCGGGCGTCGATTACCTCGCGCGGGTAATCGACAAGCCGTTCTTCCCCGAATTGCTGAGCGTCAGAACCAGCCTGTGATCACGCTCGACGATTTGCGGGCGCGCGATGCGACCGACCCGTTGCGCACGCTGGGGGACGCGTTCGACTTGCCCGAAGGCGTCATCTATCTCGACGGCAATTCGCTCGGCGCGCTGCCGAAAGCGACGAAAGCTCGGATGTCCGATGCCGTCGCGCGCGAGTGGGGAGAGGGGCTGGTCCGCAGCTGGAACACTGCGGGATGGATCGATGCGCCAGCGCGGATCGGCGCGAAGATCGCACCGCTGATCGGGGCGCAACCGAATGAGGTCATCGTCACCGATTCCACCTCGGTGAACCTCTTCAAGTTGCTGGAGGCGGCACTGGCGGCACAACCGGGCCGACGGGTTATCCTCTCCGAACCGGGTAATTTCCCGACCGATCTCTACGTGGCGCAAGGCGTTGCTGCGATGTTGCCCGGCGTCGAGGTGCGCACCGTAGCGCGCGACCAGATCATCGATGCGATCGACGACAGTGTCGCGGTCGTGATGCTGACCCATGTCCATTACAGGACCGGCGAGCGGTTCGACATGGCGGCACTGACGAAGGCCGCGCATGACGCGGGCGCCTTGGCCCTCTGGGACCTGAGCCACAGTGTCGGCGCGATTGCGGTCGATTTGAACGGCGCCGGTGCCGATCTCGCGGTCGGGTGCGGCTATAAATATCTGAACGGAGGGCCGGGCGCTCCGGCATTCCTGTTCGTGGCCGAACGGCATCAGGCGCACATGCGGTCCGCACTGTCGGGATGGATGGGCCATGCAACGCCCTTCGCCTTCGGCGACTACTACGCCCCCGCTCCCGATCTGCGCCGTTTCCTCTGCGGAACACCGCCCATCCTGAGCATGACCGCGCTCGAAGCCGGCGTGGAACTTTTCCTGACCGCCGACCATGAGGCGTTGTTCGCCAAGGGGCAGGCATTGTGTTCGGCGTTCATCGACCTCGTCGACCATCGTTGCGAAGGGCTGGGCCTCATTCTCGCGACACCGCGCGATCCGGCATCGCGGGGAAGCCATGTATCATTCGTCCACGAGGGCGGCTTCGCCGCGATGCAGGCACTCATCGCGCGCGGCGTGATCGGCGATTTTCGTGCGCCCGATATCCTGCGTTTCGGGCTGACGCCGCTCTATGTCGGGTTCGAGGATGTGTGGAACGCAGTCGAAATCCTGCGCGACATCCTGGCGACGCGAAGTTGGGACGATCCGCGATATCGCACTACCGCCGCCGTTACATGAGCTTTCCATTCCGCGCCGTTGTGTTCGACCTCGACGGCACGCTCGTCGATTCCGCACCCGATCTTGCCGCGGCTCTGAACCACGCACTGACAGACCTGGGGCGCTCGCCCATTCCGCTTGACCGGGTTGTGAAGATGATCGGCAATGGCGCTCGCGTACTTTTGCGGCGCGGCCTGGCGGCGACAGGTGAAGTCGATGACGCTCTGATCGAACACACTTATCGGGTCTTCATGACGTATTATTCGGAAAACATCTGCAATCTGACCGTGCCATATCCGGGCGTGGACGCGGCGCTTGATGCCCTGACCGATCTCGGCGTGGCGTTGGCGGTTTGCACCAACAAACCCGAAGCGCCTGCGCGCACCCTCATCGACGCGATTGGCTGGCAATCGCGCTTTGCCGCGATCGTCGGCGGCGACACCGTAAAGTTGAAACCCGACGCCGCCCCTCTGTTGCTAGCCATCGAACAAGCGGGCGGCGGGCCCGCTGCATTCGTCGGCGATTCAATCGTCGATGTTGAGACTGCATGCGCGGCGGACGTGCCGTGCGTTGTCGTCGACTTTGGATTTGCTGACCGCCCGGCATCGGACCTCGGCGCAGATGCCGTAATCGGCAGCTACAACGACCTGATCACGACGCTGGACGGTTTGCGTTAGCGGTCAGCTGACGGCTTCGCCGCTTTCTTCTTCCTCGAACGAAACCGCGACATCGCCGTTGGCGGACAACCGGACCTGGTCACCTTCGACACCAGCGACGAGTCCGCCCGAGATGAAGTGATGATGCTCCGAATGCGATCCGCCATCGGCCTTGATCAGCTTGATCCGGCCGCCCTCGACCTTGTCGACCGTACCGACATGCGCGCCGTCGGCACCGATAACTTCCATATGTTCGCGGATTTTGCTCAGTTCACTCATCGTCTTTCTCCTTGCATCGGCGGGTCAACGAGTGGAGCGGCAGAACGATGCATGTGAAGACGCTTGGCGGAGCGAAATGTTGAAACCCTATCAAAGCCTGTTGTTCGTGCCCGGCAGCCGTCCCGAACGCTTTGAAAAGGCGCTCGCATCGGGTGCGGACATCGTGTGCATCGACCTGGAGGATGCCGTCGGCCCGGCCGACAAGGAAGACGCCCGCACCGCTGCCCTGGCCGCGATGGGCGACCCGCGGCTCGGCATCCGCATCAACAGCCTGCGGACGCGGCAGGGGTTGGCAGACCTGGTTGCGATCGCCGAAGCCCCCACGCTGCCATCGTTCCTGATGATTCCGATGGTCGAGGCCGTTGCCGAGATCGGCATCGCCCATGCCGTCCTGCCCGACGTCGCGCTGCTTCCGCTTATCGAAACAGTCAAAGGCTTGCGCGTTGCCGACGCGATTGCGGCAGCGCCCGGCATCGGCGGCGTCATGCTGGGTGGCGCGGATTTCGCCGGCGAACTGGGCGTCGCCATGTCGTGGGACGCGCTTTACGCCGCGCGGGCTCAGATCGTCATGGCGTGCGCGAGCGCCAAGGTGCCGTCGATCGACGTGCCGCATCTGGACCTCGACAACCTCGAAAGCCTCGCCGCCGACGTTGCACGGGTGAAGGCGATGGGCTTCATTGCAAAGTCCATCGTCCATCCGAAACACGTCGCCGTCGTTCACGACGCGATGCGTCCGACCGCGGACGAGATCGCCGAAGCGCATGAGGCTGAAGCCGCCTATGCCGCCGCTGGCGAAAGCGCCGTACGGTTCCAGGGCAAAATGCTCGAAGCACCTGTCATGATGCGATATCGCCGAATCCTGGCCCTGAGCGATGCCGGAACCGTTACGAGACCGTGACAAATCCTGCCGTTTTGGCTGGAAAACAGATTGTCTTTAACGGCGGATAACGGGACATTCCTGACCATGACGATGCGCCTTGAAACCATTGCGGGGATATCGCGGCTGCTGATCGACCGGCCGCTGAAGCGTAATGCGATGACGACCGAGATGTTCGAACAGGTGCCGGGCCTGGTCGCGGAAGCCGAAGCAAAGCGCCATGTCCGCGCCATCCTGCTGACCTCGGCGCGTGCCGGCATGTTCTGTGCGGGCGCCGATATCGGCGAACTTTCGGCCAACGCGCACGACACCGCTTGGAACCTGCGCAACCAGCAGGCGATCAACCTTGCGCAGTTCAAGCTGGCGCGCGCAGAAAAGCCGGTCGTCGCGTTTGTCGATGGCGATTGCGTAGGTGGCGGATGTGGCCTGGCGCTCGCCTGCGACATCCGGGTCGCGACGACGCGGGCGCGGTTCGGCATCACACCGGCAAAGCTCGGCATCGTCTATCCGCTGCACGACACGAAATTGCTTATCGAACTGGTCGGGCCGGGTCAGGCCAAGCGCATGCTCTACACCGGCGGGTTGCTCGATGCGCAGGAGGCGCTGCGGATCGGCCTCGTCGACGTCGTCGCCGACACGCCCGACGAGATCCTTCACGGAATTTCTACCACGTCGCCACATAGCCACCGCGAGACCAAGGCGATGATCCGCCGCATCCTCGATGGGCAGATCCATGAAGACGATGCATCGCGCGCGGTCTTTGCCGCTGCGTTCCAGGGAGAGGATTTCCGTGAAGGCGTCGACGCTTTCATCGCCAAGCGAGCCCCGGAATTCAAATAGACGCTGCATGAATTCCCGATGAATTGGAAATTTCACTAATATTCAGCGTAGATTTTTTCGGCTAAATTTTAAAACCACGCAAAACTGCCATTTTTCAATTGGCACGGTCTCTGCAATCCCGTTGGCATCCCGGCAATCACGCCGGACACCAATGGAGATTATCATGACCAACAGCAGCTTTGTTTCGAACGTTACCAACGCCCTGACCATCGTGATCGCGGTCGCATTCCTCGGCGTCTCGACCGTCGGCATCGTTTCGCCTGTAAAAGCACAGGCTCCGGTCACCAGCACGGCCCGCTAAGGCCGTGCGGTGCGCCGAGGCAGCAGACGACCGGACCAACCGTTACGGAAGAAGAACGGTACTTCCGGTTGTCCGCCCCGCCTCGAGGTCTTCGTGCGCCGTGCGCACGTCCTCAAGCGCATAAGTCTGACCGATCGTTATCTTGAGCGCCCCAGACCGGATCAGGTCGAACAGCCGTGCAGCACCCGCCGCACGCTCTTCCGCAGTAACGTAATAATCGAACATCGTCGGCCGCGAGACGACCAGGGACCCTTTCTGCGCCAATATGCCGAGCGCAACGCCGATGACCGGCCCGCCCGCATTGCCATAGCTGACGATCATGCCGCGCCGGGCGGTTGAATCGAGCGACGCTTCCCAGGTGGCCATGCCGATCCCGTCGAATGTCACCTGTACGCCGTTCCCGCCGGTCAATGCCCGGACGCGCGGTGCAACTGCCTCCTGTTTGTAGATGATGATCTCGTCGGCACCCGCCGCTCGTGCGGCATCCGCCTTCTCAGGCGTCGACACCGTACCGATCACCCTCGCGCCGACGTGCTTCAGCCACTGGACGAGCAGCAGGCCAACCCCTCCAGCTGCCGCATGGACGAGCACGTCCCAGCCCGGCTGGACCTTTGCGCAGCGCTCGACGAGGAACTCGGTCGTGCACCCTTTTAGCAATGCGGCAGCGGCAATCCGGTCATCGATATCGCCGGGCAGCTTGAACTGGCTGGCCGCGGACACGTTGCGCTCCGTTGCATAGGCGCCGATAGGACTGAAGCCGGCAACACGATCGCCCACCACGAAGTCCGCAACCCCCTCGCCGATCGCTTCGACGAAGCCCGCCGCTTCACCACCAAGGCCGCTCGGCAGCGCGAGCGGATAGATGCCGCGGCGGTGATAAGTGTCGATATAGTTTAGCCCAACAGCGGTCGCCCGCACGCGCAGCTCGCCTGGGCCGGGTTCGGGCAGGTCGATGTCTGTCCATTCGATGACTTCCGGCCCGCCCGTTCGTTCAAACCGTGCCACGCGCGCCATGAGTTCGCCTCCGCTAACCTGCCATCTTCAGGATATGTTTCCATTCACTATCCCGGACCGGCGCCACACTAAGCCGCGACTGACGAATGAGTTCCATCTCGGCAAGCGCAGGTTCGGCCTTGATCGCTGCGAGTGTCACCGGATTCTTGAGCTTTTCGACCGGGGCCACGTCGACCGCCGGGAAACGCTGCGCCGCATCCTTGGGGTCGAGATAATGTTCGCGGACGATCTCCACGATACCGACGATCTCCTTCCCCTCGTTGGAATGATAGAAGAACGCCTTGTCGCCCACCTTCATCGCGCGCAGGTTAATGGCGGCCGTGTGGTTGCGTACGCCGTCCCAGATCGTTCGACCGTCACGCACCATGTCGTCCCAGCTGTATTTGTGCGGTTCGGACTTCACTAACCAATATGCCATTATGCTTCCCCCTGCGCTACGTGGCGCGCGACGAACAGGCGCCCGCCCTCTGCCCAAAGAGCAGCGGAGATTGCAAGCATCCCGGCGATGGTGACCCCGGCATAGAGCGGGAATGTCGTGCCATCGAAACTCGCAGCGATGACCGCCCCGCCCAGCGCACCGAATACGGCAGCGATCGACCCCTGTATCGAACTCGCCGTCCCCGCGACGGGTCCCATGTGTTCCATCGCCATCGCGCCGAAATTCCCTGCGCAAAGCGAAAAACACGCCATCATCGCCGATTGCAGGACGATATAGCCGATCAGCGTCTCCATCCCGGAAAATGCCAAGGCGGCATGAATCGCGGCCAATGCGGTAAAGCCGAGGAGCGCGGCATGACCGATCATCCGCATGCCGTACCGCATCACGATACGGGCGTTGAGAAGGCTTGCCGCCATCATCGACCCGGCCATGATGCCAAAGCCATAAGGCAGCAGTTCGGGCCGATGAAAGGTTTCGGTGAAAATCAGCGTTACGGTCGTCAGGAATCCCTGGATCGCAACCGTCAGGCTGAGCATGCCGATGGTGTAGCCGACCGACTGGCGATCGGCGAACACGATGCGTGCGGCGTCCGCGATGCTCGGCAAGGAGATTGGCCGACGATATTCGGGATGCAGCGTTTCTGGGAGGCGGGCAAAAACCCAGATGAAGGCAGCCGAGCCGAAGACGGCCAGCACGACGAAAATCCAAGGCCAGGGGGCAACGACCAAAATTGCCGTGCCAAGGAAAGGCGCGATGATGGGCGCGGCCATGAACAACGCCGCGGCTAGGCTCATGATCTGCGCCATCTCCCGCCCCTCGAAACGGTCGCGCACGACAGACTGGACAAGCACCCGTCCTCCGGCTGCACCAATCCCCTGAGCAGCTCGTGCAGCGAGCAGCAGCACGAAGCTTGCGGATGCGGCGGCGAGCAAGCTCGTCGCGACATAAATGACAAGCGATCCGAGCATCATCGCGCGACGGCCGTAACGATCCGACAAGGTCCCGACGAACAACTGCGCGATGCCGAACCCTACCGTGAAAACGGTGATGACCAGCGACCAGCGCGTTTCCAACGCTACGTTCAACGAGCGCCCGATCTGCGGTAGCGCGGGCAGCATCGCGTCGATCGCGAACGCGATCAGCATGCTGATCGACGCGATGATCGCGACGAATTCGGGGCGTCCGGGCATCTTCATGTCGATGCCCTTATGTTGCAGCGCGAAAGAAACCTAGTCCGCGAACAAAAGAACCGGTGTTTCGATGAGTTTGCGCACAGCCTGGACGAAGCTGGCCGCGTCCCAGCCATCGACGACACGGTGGTCGCAGCTGATCGACAGGTTCATCAGTTTCGCCCGCCGGATGTCGTCGCCGTCGAAGACCGGCCGTTCGATGACACGGTTCGGGCCGATGATCGCGACCTCGGGACGGTTGATGACGGGCGTGGTCGCAACGCCGCCGAGCGGCCCGAGCGATGTGATCGTGAGCGTCGAACCCGACAGTTCTTCCGACTTCGCCTTACCGGTACGTGCGGCTTCGGCGAGGCGCACGATCTCGGTTGCGAGTTGCCAGGCATTCTTCGCCTGGGCGTCGCGGATTACGGGGACCATCAGCCCCGC
>APMI01030969.1_pt1 | contig 10539 bp, 8 predicted proteins | sample 667938 | NCBI WGS metagenome assembly APMI01 (sample SAMN01084076, study PRJNA167559) | wastewater metagenome | biome: Wastewater | place: Denmark: Ejby Moelle, Odense | collected 2011-11-28
CCCCGTCCTGCAGCTGCGCTGGCCGGGCGAGCCGGGCCAAAGCTATCGACTGCAGCTGTCCCGCAGCGAAGACTTTGCCAAGCCGCTGCTGGACGAGCGCCTGGATACGCCCAACTGGTCGTCCGCCGGGTTGGCCCCGGGTTCCTATTTCGTGCGCATCCAGACGCGCGATCCGTCGGGCCTGGAGAGTGGCTTTTCCACCCCGCGCCAGGTGCGCGTCCATCCGGCCGTGCAATCGGGCACCGGACTGCCGGTGACATCGTCCGATGGCCAGCCACTGTCGCCGCCCTGAGTGGCCTCAGGGCGCCGCCCATCGCATGCAATGACGCCATCTGCACAGGCGGGCTACCGCCGCAACCTGCGCCGTGAATGGATGGCGCTTGCGCTGCTGATTTTGGGGCTGGTGGCCTGGCTATGCACCAGCGGCGGCCTGCGCCGCATCGACCACTTGGTGCAAGACACAGGCATGCGCCTGTATGCGCGCCCGGCAAGCCCGGACATCGTCATCGTGGCTATCGACAATCGCAGCATCGACACCATAGGCCGCTGGCCCTGGCGCCGCGCACTGCATGCGCAGCTGGTCGATCAGATCTCGGCACAATCACCGCGCGCGCTGGGACTGGACATTCTGTTTGGCGAAGAAGACACCGACTATCCGGGTGATGACTTGCTCCTCGCCCGCGCCCTGGAGCGCAACGCCCACACCGTGCTGCCCGTGGCACGGCGCGGCGACGGAATCGACAGCCAGGCCGACGCACCTCTGCCACTGCTGCGCCGCGCCGCCGCCCAGCTTGGCCATGTGCAGATGCAGCCGGACGAAGACGGAGTGGCACGCAGCCTGTTCGAGCGCGAAGGGCCGCAACCCGCACCCTGGCCCCATTTCAGTACGGCGATGCGCTGCGCGCAAGGGCTGTCACTGCCGCAGTGCCGTGGCAACGGCGCGCCAGCCAGCGGCCCCTGGATCCATCAAGACCTGCAGATTCTGCGCTTTGCCAAGGGAGAGCCGGCGTTCACGACCTATTCGTATATCGATGTACTGAAAGGACGGCTGCCGGCCGATGCGCTGCAGGGCAAATACGTCATCGTCGGCGCCACGGCCACTGGTCTCGGTGACATGTTTGCAGCCCCGATGGTGGCGCAGGCCGAGCGCATCCCGGGCGTCGAAGTGATTGCCCATGCACTGAATGCCGATCTCATGCGGTGGCAGATACGGCCCGCGCCCAGCGCATGGAACATGGCCTTCAACCTCACACCGGTGGCCCTGACCTTGCTGGTCATCGTGCTGCTGGGGCCATTGGCTGGCTTGATTGCCAGTAGCGCACTGTTCCTGGCCACTCTGGTGGCTGGCGCTTTTGCCTCGGCACTGGTGGGCTGGCAATTTGCCGCGGCACCGGCCCTGGTCGGCATTGCTGCGGTATACCCCCTGTGGAGCTGGCGCCGGCTCAGTGCAGCAGCACATTTTCTGCAACTGGAGATGAAGGCGTTGCATGTTGCGGGGCTGTCCCCCTTGCCCGAGGAGCATATACGCCCCCTGCTGCGCGGCGACCTGCTGGAGCGGCGCATACACGCGGTGGAAAACGCCACTCGGCGGCTGCGCAAGCTGCACCATTTCGTGAGCGACAGCCTGCAGCACCTGCCCTCGCCGACCTTCGTGTGTGACGCCCAGGGCTGCGTCACCCTGGCCAATGAAGCCGCGCTGAACTATCTGCCCGCCACCCAAAACCCTCAGGGACAAGCCATCGCACGGTTGCTGGCCCAACTGGTACACCCCCATACCGGCAAGCCCCTGCTGCCGCAGGACGTCAGCCACATGACCGAAGTACCACCGCAACAGGAAGGCCGTGACGCGCAAGGGCGCCACATGCTGCTGCTGTGCAAGCCTTTCGCGCTCAGTGGCAACACCATCTGGCTCATCACCCTGGTCGATCTGACGGACATGCGCCGCGCCCAACAGCAGCGCGACCAGGCGCTGCACTTCATTTCGCACGACATACGCGCACCCGCCGCGTCCATCCTCACGCTGCTGGAGATGCGGCGCGAATTTCCGGAACAGTTGTCGCAGCAAGACCTGCTCACGCGCATCGAGCGGCATGCGCGCGCTTCGCTATCCATGGCTCAGGGCTTCGTGCAACTCGCCAGCGCCCAGGCCCACGAGTACCACTTTGCCCCTTTCGATCTGGCTGGCGCGCTTGAGGAAACGGTTGACGACGCCTGGGCCGGCGCGAAGGATCAGAAGGTAGAACTCAACATCACCAGCCTGCCTGACACAGCCCCCTTCGATGGCGACCGAGCGCTGATTTGCCGCGCCATCTCCAACACCTTGTCCAACGCCATCAAGTTCAGTCCACCGGGCAGTACCGTGCAGTGCGCGCTGACCGCCGAAGCACCGCATTGGGTGATCAGCGTGCGCGACCAAGGTCCCGGCATTGCACCAGAACAGCAAAGCCATCTGTTTCAGCCCTTCAAGCGCCTGCACGAGGGCAGTCATCCTGGCATCGCCGGCGTGGGCCTGGGTCTGGCCCTGGTGCAAACCGTGGTGCAACGCCACGACGGCGAGGTACAGGTGCACAGCAGCAGTGGTGCGGGCGCCGAATTCCGCCTGCTCCTGCCGCAAGAAGCATAAAACCAAGCCAGCAAGCCGGCGCCTATTGCGCTCCCTTGCCCGTCAGGACGACGCCTACCGTTTCAAACAAAACGATCAGATCGAGAAACCAGGAGTGATTTTTGACGTAATACAGGTCGTATTGCAGCTTCTGCTCCGCGTCTTTGACGGAAGCACCGTAGTGGTAACGCACTTGCGCCCATCCGGTCAACCCTGGTTTCACACCATGCCGCAAGGCGTAATAGGGTATGTCTTGCGTGAGTCGATCAACAAAATATGGGCGCTCAGGCCGTGGCCCCACTAGGCTCATATCCCCCTTGAGCACACAGATAAGCTGCGGCAATTCATCTATCCGCGTCTTGCGGATGAATTTTCCGACGCGCGTCACCCGTGTATCGCCCGCGCCGGCCCATTTCGGTTTTCCGTCCTTTTCCGCATCCTGGCGCATGCTGCGGAACTTGATCACATCAAACGCGCGTCCATTCAAACCAACACGTTCCTGTCGATAAAAAATGGGCATTCCACTTTCAAGGACTATCAATAATGCAGTCAATAACATTACAGGGAGAGCCAGCAGCAACAGAACGATCGATACCAGAATATCAAACAAACGTTTGACCATCGATCGGAAAAATCCTTGCTTGAATCCGTCACCAAATATCAACCAACCTGCAGATACCGCCTCCAGATGCACCTGCCCCAATAATTTCTCGAAATGTGTAGCCAAATCAATAACTTGGACGCCCTGCAGCTTGCAATCAAGAAGCTCACGCAGCGGCATGCTGCCACCCCGGCGTTCATTGACTGCGACCACAATTTCATTGATCCGGTATTGCTCGACAACTTCCGTCAAAGTCTTTCCATCGGAAACAACATTCAACCCCGCGGCCACTGGTGTATTTTCTTGTGGACCACGAAAATGCCCAACCAATTCTATGCTCGGATCATTTTTCATGAGCGATTCAGTGACCACGCAGGCACGTGATCCCGTGCCGTAGATCAATACCCGTTGACGCCTGTAAGAGGCCGGCATCAAACCACTACCCAACAATCGCATAATCAACATCGCACTTACCATGATCAGCAACGCCAGCAGAGCTTGCTCATTATGATAAGAATTATCCAATGGCATCAACACCAGTACAATACCAGCAACCGCCATCGATAAAACAAAAGACAATACCGCACGCGCGCGCACCTGACCAACCGTCAGATTACCTGACGTCTCGTTGATACCCAAGGTGAAATTAATACCCAATACTCCAACAGCAATCAATCCACCGCGAACCACCCCAGAAGAAATCAACGTCCCATCGAAAACAGAACCACCGGTCTGCCAAATCATTGTTGCAACCAGCGTACCCACTATCAAGACCACATACAGCATGGCCTGATAGATACTTTCTCGGCGTAAATAATGATTAAATATCTTAACCATTTCTATTTCCCAAAAGACCAGCCCATCCAGGGCAATAATTGCAAACGCGCATTTTGACTTCAAGCTTCATACCGTTCAAGTCAAGAAATAAGGTATGCGCATCTGGTTAAAAAACGGTGACAACTCACCTTCCGGAATCACATCCAGAACTTATACCAATCATACTTCCGGCTCCGCCTTGACACGAAATGATACCAAAAGCAACAGCCATAGCACAATAGATACACGCGGAATTTCAACGACGCTTACAAGCATTCCCTCCATCATCGCCGCAAAAATGGACGCACCCACCAGCAAGGCAAGCGGGTCACCGCGCTGTGCTTTTCCAGTCACTTGCAGTAGCGCCCCCAGCACGACCAGCGCCAATACCAGCACGCCCAGCAGTCCACGCTCAACGAGCAGTTCCAGCAACAGATTGTCCATGTGCCAGGGCAAGAAATTTCCGTATGCAATGCTGCCCCAGTAGCGTGGCCCCCACGCCAGATCGGCATTTCTCAGCACCTGCCGCCCTTTGGGGTCGATGAGCTCAATGGCGGTGATCTGCACAATGGCGTCTGCCTGCAACACCTTGACAGAAAAAATGCCCCGCCGCCAAGCTGCCCCAAAACCACTCCTCGCAAAGGCAGGACCGAGCAAAGGCAGTACAAGCCAGCCGTCGGCCGTCTTGCTGACTTCCGCTATCTGGCGCGTGCGCAGCTGGCATTGCCTCGTGTACAGCAGGTATTGCTCGCACAACTGAACCTTGAGCCAGATAGGCTCATCGACATGCGCTCGCAGGCGTACCTTGTAGTGGCCGCCTGGCTCCAGAACCACCTCCTGAGTCAACCCCAGTTCCCCTTTGGCATTGGCACGACCCGGGCCAGACAACCGCATCTCATACCGCCCCTCAGTATCGCGCAACCAGCGTACCTGGCCAGGCAAGGCCCCTTCATCGATCTGCGCGCTGTAGTGCGCAGGCAAGCGACCCACACCCAGGCCCAACACCCATTGGCTAGGTGTGTGCAACAAGCTCACGCCGCGCTTCCAGTGGGCCAGGCGTTGGTGCATGTCAACATTGGAGCGAACCAGCCGATCCGACATGAAGGCACCACCCACCCAAACACCCAATATTTCGATCACCAATAGAGCCAGCAGCCAGGCCATGGCCCGGCGGTGCCATAGTGTTGCGTCTGGAGCCTTGAAATGGTATCGGTGCGCCCATGCAGCCATGCCAACCGCAGTGATGATCACCGTCAAATAAAGGCCGCGCGAATAGGTGGTAAGCACCGCATAGGTCGCAAGCAGCACCAGTGCCGCAGCGGCATACCAGCGCCAGCCATGAGGCGCCGACCAAGCCGCCCACCATGCAAAGGGCATGGCCATTGCCAGGTAGGCATCGATGGCGCCGCCGCCGACATGCATCTCCCAGAACCACGCCACGGTGCGGTAGTTGGTGCTGAAGTCCAACCATCCCACGTACATCACCCGCTCCCACAGCACTGCTGCGCCCACGCACGCGAGCCCCGTCAGCATGCCGCGTGCCAAGCGTAAAGGTGCGTGTTCGGATGACCGATACAAGACGGGCATGAGAAACAGGCCCCAGGCCAGACTCTTGCCTACGCGCAGCGTATTGCCCGGCAGGTCATAGTCGCCATAGACCCCATTGGCCAACAGATCCGCCAGGAGCCCAGACCACGCCACGGCACCCCGAGCGTCATCCAACCCTCGCCATACGCCAAGCAGCAGCAAAGGCGGCAGCACCCAGTAAGCCCAGCGGATGCCGGTAGGCGTTCTCCCAAACGGTACAGCCGGCCGAGCCCAGACGTCATAGCCCCAGCGCAGGTACGCGCCTCCCATGGCAGCAAGTACCAACAGGTCGGATTCATCCACCAGCCACCAGCCCGTCCATGGCGTGAAGCTGGCCACCGGCAGCAGCGCCGGCAACATCAACCACAGATCCGCCGGACGCCACATGGCCCAGACGAGCATGGCCGACAACAATGACAAGGCAATGGTTGGCGCGATCGGGTGCTGTGCGCCTCCCCACAGACAGGCAGCGGCACACATGGCGCCGAATCCGGCGACACAAGCCCCAACCGCTATCTTTTGACCACCTCGCATGGGCCAGATCAAGCTCTACTCCTCCAAGAGCGCAGTATGACGGCAGGACACAAGCCGCTGGCAGCTACCTCGGCTACGATTGAAGCGTCACTCGGGATCTTCCAAGCAATCCGTCAACCATCCACCAGAACACGGTTCTTTTTTTCGCCTCCCATACGATATGCGATTGCATTTTCTGGATTTTGACTACAGCGAGGATGAAGAAGGCACGGCCACCTGGGACGCCGTTGCCAGCGTGCCAACTCTCCGTCTGCAGGAGCTGGAACGCGAGGTCACCACCGTGCTGGCCTGGGCGCATATCGAATTTGGCGCGCTGCGCGGGCCCGTGGAGTCGGGCGGACTGTGGAACTACGACTTGCAGTACGAGCGCGCCAGACAACCCCTGCTGCCCCTGTACTACGACACCAAAGCACAGCGATTGATGCCACCGCTGCAGGCATCGCCTGGTGAGCGCGTAACAATGACGTTGTCATTGGGTTGTGGTCAGGCGTTTTCCGAGGCCTTTGCAACCCATTTCAATCTGCGCTGATGCCCTTCTTACTGCAGCGGCTCCTTGGCCGCTTCAGGGAGTGGCAGCTGCAGGACGGCAATGCCCTCCTCCAGCAACTCGGCTGTCTGCTCTGGCGAGGCCTGGCCCCGGATGGCACGTTCCTCGATCTCGCCGTAATGCATGCGCCGGGCCTCGGATGCGAAGCGCTGCCCGACATCCTCCGTGTGCGCCGTGATCTGCCGCGCCAACTTCAACCATGCCGCTTGCAGCGCCTGCGGCGTCGTGACACTGCCGGCGGATTGCGATGGCTTATCGTACGGCGCAAGGGTTTCCCGCGCCATAGCGGGAGCCCGCAGGTTCAGGCGTGGAGCGCTCACGCCCTTGCGTATGTCCGCATTGCCACACATCGGACACTGCACCAGACCGCGCGCAAGCTGACTCTGAAAGTCTTCCTCGCTACCAAACCAGCCCTCGAAGCTGTGGTCGTGCATGCAAAGAAGATCCAGGACTTTCACAACGCTCTCACTCAGTGTGTATGCCGCCCGCCCCTACGCATCAGGTAACGGTAGACGAATCCAGGAAAGGCCAGAGTCATGAACAGGGCTGCGGTCACGGCATAGAACTCCCACCCTTGAGGGGCTATTTGGCCGACCCGTTTTTCGATCAGCAGCGCAAGCCCGCCCACCATGAAGTACAACAGCAACAACTCCAGTGCACGTGCAAAAAATGGCTTACCCCGCGGCGCGAGTGCCCCAACGGCCAACCAACGGTCATTGATGAAAGGCAAATTGGCGGCCAGAAGGGCCGCCACAATCACCAGCCAGATGGCTGCAGTCTGCGTCATAGAGCGAACGACAGATCCATCAGGTCGCCAACGCGCGCACAATGGCATCCGCACACAGGGCCATCAAACCGCCTGGCAGGACGCCCAGAATTACCACGAGAGCGCCATTGAGGGACAGCACGACGCGTGCGTCAAACGGCGCAGATACCACGCCAGCGGTGATGGGCGCATCGAAATACATCACCTTCACGACGCGGATGTAATAGAACGCGCCGATCAGCGACATCATCACCGCGAACACCGCCAGAGCCACATGCAGGCCATGGCCCGAAGCAATCAAGGCCTGCAACACCGACAACTTGGCGTAAAAGCCAACCAGTGGCGGAATACCCGCCAGCGAGAACATGCATACGGCCATCACACCAGCGTAGAGCGGATTGCGCTGATTCAACCCCGCGAAGTCAGCGATCTCCTCGCTCTCAAAACCCTCCCGCGCCAACATGGCAATCAAGCCGAAAGCAGGCAGCACGGTCAACACATAGGTGACGATATAGAACATTGCGGAGCCATAGGCGGCCTCCGCCGCATTGGCGTCCACCGTGCCATTGACGACGCCTGACAGCAGGCCAAGGAACAGGAAGCCCATGTGCGAAATGGTCGAATACGCCAGCATGCGCTTGAGATTGGTCTGCAGCACACCGGCGACGTTGCCCACCAGCAGCGAGGCAAACGCCAACACCGCCAGCATCTGCTGCCAGTCTATGGCCAAGGGCAGCAGGCCATCAACGAGCAGGCGAATGGCCATGCCGAAGGCAGCGAATTTTGGCGCACTGCCCAGGATCAGCGTAACGACCGTCGGCGCGCCCTGGTACACGTCGGGAATCCACATATGGAAGGGCACAGCACCGAACTTGAACGCCAGCCCGGCAACGATGAAGACCACACCGAACACCAGTACCTGGTGGCGAATCTGGCCCCCATTGATGGCCTTGAACACCTGGCCGATATCGAGTGAGCCAGTGGCACCGTAGACCATGGATAGCCCGTAGAGCAGAAAGCCGCTGGCCATAGCGCCAAGGACAAAATACTTCATGGCCGCCTCGGTGGCTGTGGTGTCATCGCGGCGCAAGGCGACCAGCGCGTAGCTCGACAGGGTCAGCAGCTCCAGGCCCAGGTAGATCAGGATGAAGTTGTTGGCGGAAATCAGCACGCAAACGCCCAGCAGGGCCAGCATGGTCAGGCTGAACAGCTCACCGCCGCGCAGCATGTCGCGATCGCCCGCATAGGGGCGGCCATAGACCAAGGTGATCATTAGCGACACAGTGGCGAAACATTTCAGCCAGTTACCCATGGCATCGCTGACCACCATATTGCTCCAGCCGTAAAAGGTGTTGCCGCTGCTGGCATACATGGCCTGCAACGCGGCGACCACCGCCAGCGTGAGCATGGTCAGAACGTAAGTGCCGGTGCGTCTTGCGCTGGTCACACCCAGATCCACCAGTGTGATCACACAGGCCATGACCAGCAACAGGATCTCGGGGTAGATCGCCAGCCAGCTGATGTTGTCAATCATCATTAATCTCTCGCTTCGCTAGTCTGGTCAGTTCAGCTTGGACTGCGCCACATGCTTGAGCAGCTCAGCCACGGACACATCCATTACATCGGTAAAGGGCTTGGGATAGATGCCCATGTAGAGCACGGCGATCGCCAGCACCGCCAAGATCAGGAACTCGCGCGCATTGATGTCCTTCATGTTGCGCACGTTCTCATTAGTGACATCGCCAAGGTAGACGCGTTTGTACATCCACAGCGAATAGCTGGCGCCCAGGATCAGGGCCATGGCTGCACCGAGGCCGATCCAGAAATTGAAGCGCACCGAGGCGATGATGACCATCCATTCGCCAATGAACCCGGCCGTTGCCGGCAAACCGCAGTTGGCCATGAAGAACAGCAGCGCAAAGGCCGCAAACTTGGGCATGGTGTTCACCACCCCACCGTAGTCAGCAATCTGGCGAGAGTGCACGCGGTCATACAGCACCCCGATACACAGGAACATGGCACCCGATACGAAGCCGTGCGCAATCATCTGCGCCAGCCCGCCCGAAACGCCCAAGTCGTTGAAGATGAAGAAACCCAGCGTCACAAAGCCCATGTGCGCCACGGAAGAATAGGCGACCAGCTTCTTCATGTCTTTCTGCACGATCGCCACAAAGCCAACGTAGATCACGGCGATCAGCGAGAAGGTAATCATCAGCCAGGCCCATTCATGGGCGGCGTCCGGGGCAATGGGCAGGGAGAACCGCACAAAGCCATATGCGCCGAGCTTCAGCATGATGGCTGCCAGCACGACCGAGCCACCGGTGGGCGCCTCGACATGCACGTCGGGCAACCAGGTGTGCACCGGCCACATCGGCACCTTGACCGCAAAGGCGGCGAACAGCGCGAAGAACAGCAGCGTCTGCGCCGTCGCACCGAGCGGCAGCTTTTGCCAGGTGGCAATGTCAAAGCTGCCACCGGCCTGCACGTACAGGTAGATGAAGGCGATCAGCGTCAGCAGCGAGCCGAGCAGGGTATAGAGAAAGAACTTGAAGGCCGCGTAGATCTTGTTCGGACCACCCCACATGCCGATGATCAGGTACATCGGGATCAAGGTGGCCTCGAAGAACACGTAGAACAGCATGCCGTCGAGCGCGCTGAACACACCGGCCATCAGACCCGACAGGATCAGAAACGCCGCCATGTACTGATACACGCGTTCGGTAATCGATTCCCACGAGGCGATGATCACGATGACCGTGATGAAGGCCGTGAGCGGCACGAACCACATCGAGATGCCGTCCACGCCGAGGTGGTAGTGCATGTTGAAGCGCGCTATCCAGAGCGACTTCTCGACGAACTGCATGGCGGCGGTGCCGGTGTCGAAACCGCTGATGAGCGGAATCGTGACCGCAAGACCGAGCAGGGAGCCGATCAGCGCCAGCCAACGCGCGACACCCGCCTGCTTGTCACTGCCGATCGCCAGCAGCAGGACGCCAAAAACGATGGGCGTCCAAATGGCAAGACTCAACAATCCCATTTGTTATTTGCTCCTACTTGTTGAGCCACACGAAATACGTCATGAGTGC
>APMI01010463.1_pt1 | contig 10538 bp, 5 predicted proteins | sample 667938 | NCBI WGS metagenome assembly APMI01 (sample SAMN01084076, study PRJNA167559) | wastewater metagenome | biome: Wastewater | place: Denmark: Ejby Moelle, Odense | collected 2011-11-28
AGGTGCTGAAGCAGCTAAGAAAAGAGGGATAAAGGTTTACCATCTTAATATCGGTCAGCCCGATATTGAAACGCCCCCGGCTATCCTGGATGCTGTAAAGCATGCGGACTTCAAGGTACTTGAGTACAGCCATAGTGCCGGCTTTGAAAGCTACCGGAAGAAGCTGGTAGAGTATTACAAACGCAATGATATCATTGTAAATCAAAACCAGATCATTGTAACAACTGGTGGCTCGGAAGCCATACTTTTTGCAATAATGAGCTGTATGGACCCGGGTGATGAGATCATCATTCCAGAGCCTTTTTATGCAAATTATAACGGATTTTCTACCAGCGCAGGTGTGAACATAGTGCCTATTCCATCCGGCATAGAAGACGGTTTTGCCCTGCCACCCATCGATGCATTTGAAAAGGCCGTTACGCCACGTACCAAGGCCATAATGATTTGCAATCCTAATAACCCTACCGGTTATCTATATAGTGCTGATGAATTGGAGGTGCTGAAGCAGATTTGCCTGAAACATGATCTTTTCCTGTTCAGCGATGAGGCTTATCGTGAGTTTTGCTACGATGGACGCAAGCATATTTCTGCATTAACGCTCCATGGCCTTGAGCAGCATGCCATAGTACTGGATACTATATCCAAGCGCTATAGCGCCTGCGGTGGCCGTATAGGTGCTTTCGTTACACACAACCAGGAAGTGCTGGATGCCGCTATGAAATTCGCACAGGCCCGCCTTAGTCCGCCTACATTCGCACAAATACTGGGTGAGGCCGCTGTGGACCTGCCGGCTGATTATTTTGATGGCGTGCATGCCGAATACACTGCCCGCCGCGACCTGCTGGTAAAACGCCTGCAGGCCATGGATGGCGTAACCTGCCCATTGCCCGGTGGGGCGTTTTATGCAATAGCTAAACTACCCGTTGACGATAGCGAAAAATTCTGCCAGTGGTTACTGGAAGGCTTCTCGCACAATGGCGCTACTGTAATGATGGCTCCTGCTGCCGGCTTCTACGCGACAAAGGGCAAAGGTAAAGACGAAGTTCGCCTTGCCTATGTACTTAATACCGACGATATTAATGCTGCTATGGATTGCCTGGAAGCTGCTTTGAGGGAGTACAATAAGTAATGTTAGACCTCTGTACTTGTAAACCGGAAGGCGGTACCGTCAAACAGCCCCTTGTCGCTCAGCTTCAGTGCCGGTATGACCAGCAACGCCATAAATGACAGTGTCATAAAAGGTGCTTTTAGGGGCGTGCCCAATTCTTTTGCTTTTTTGTCCAGCACCGAGTATTGCTCTGCTACTTGGTAGCCATCGTCACCACTCATCAATCCGCCTATAGGCAATGGCATGCATTCCACACCTTCCCCATCGGTAGCAACAGCCACGCCTCCCTTGCAATCTATCAGTGCATTCACCGCTGCACAGATAGATGAATCATCAACTCCTACAACTATTATATTATGGCAGTCGTGCGCAACTGTTGAAGCCAGCGCCCCTTTCTGTAAACCAAAGTTTTTAATAAATGCCACAGCCACAGGCGCATCGGGCTCGTATCTATTCACAACAGCTATTTTCAGCACATCATCAGCAATGTCACTCACAATAAAGCCATCTTCCACCCTTCCGGGCATCACCAGTTCATGGGTTATCAATTGCCCTTCAAATGCCTCGATCACGCGTATAGATGGATTGTCCCTTGTGGCCTTTACGCCAAAATCTTTAATATTTTTAGGTTCGGCAGAGAAATTATTTATTGTAGTACCCTGTATGTGTGGCAAAAGTGTCTTCCCCTCTTCAGCTACAAGCTCACCGCCAATATAGGTCTGATGGACATTCCACTCTTTAATATCTTTAACCACGATAAAGTCAGCAGCATCACCTTCGCGCAATAATCCCACAGGTAGTTTGTAATGCAGCACAGGAATTAAGCAAGCAGAACGCAACACATCGTACATGTCGTGCCCTTTATCCATAGCGCGTTTTACCAACCTGTTTATATGATGTAGTACTAGTTCATCAGGGTGCTTGTCATCGCTGCAAAACATTACCCTGTCCGGGTGCAAGCCAATAATATCTGCCAATGCTTCAAAATTCTTAGCTGCGCTGCCTTCACGTATCAGTATGTGCATGCCGGCCTTTACTTTGCCCAGTGCCTCTTCCAGCGTAAAGCATTCATGGTCAGTTGTGATACCGGCAGATGCATATGCCATGGCAGCGTCCCCTTTCAACCCGGGTGCATGCCCGTCCACGGGTTTGCCGCCTTTTTTTGCTGCGTCTATCTTGGCCATTACCTCAGGGTCTTTATGCAATACCCCGGGATAGTTCATCATCTCGCTCAGGTACCAGATATCAGGCATATTCAGCAATTCCGTTACAGCTTCAGCATCCAGCTTTGCCCCTGCTGTTTCAAATGATGTGGCAGGTACGCATGATGGTGCGCCAAAGAAAATTTTGAAGGGTGTTTTCTTGCTGTTGTCTATCATGTATTGCACGCCCCCTTTACCACATACATTTGCGATCTCGTGCGGGTCCGACACTGTTGCTACGGTACCATGCACTACCGCCAGTCTTGCAAATGCGGTAGGTACCAGCATGGAGCTTTCTATATGCACATGCGCATCGACAAAGCCGGGTAAAATATATTGAGCGGGGGCCTCATGTATTTCCCTTACAGATTTAATAATCCCACCGGCTATTTCTACGATAGCCGGATAAGTACGTCGCTGGAAAAGATCAATGAAATGCCCGGAAATTGAAAATGACCTCATGTAATAAATTTAGGAATAAGTACATAATTATTCAATGCTTTTATCAAGTCGTGCCCACTCCACTTTCATGCTTATCAGGTTCATCATAAGGAACGCTTTGTTCTTTATTTCGTCGGCATTCGGCCCTTCAAATAAGCTATCCGTGGTATCGCGCCACAACTGCAGCCAACGCTCGTAATGTTCTTTTTGCAAAGCTTCCTTTTTATCTACTTCTATATGTTTTTTTATCGGGTTCCCGCTATAGCCGGGCTTGTTTAGTAACACAGTTTCCCAAAACTGGTACATTACCGGCAGGTGGTGGCTCCAATCATCACCGATGATATTCTTGAAAATGTAACCGATAGTGTCATCCTGTCTTACTTTATCATAAAAAGTATCAACCAATAATTCAATCTCCTTTCTGCCTGCGATGTCGTTTTTCATTTCATTGTCATATATATACACAAAGGTACGCTTGTCCTAGCTTTTCAACCTATAAGAAGTATATTGTAGCTACCTGGCGCCTTATTGATATATACTGGGGATATCAGAGAATGGATATACGCCCGCAGTACACAGTAAATGAACCGGAGTAACCGTCAAATTGGTCATAAAAAATATAAAAGACATCGCTTAAAACAATGGCTAAACGTGTAGGTGTCATATTGTTTTTTCATTTGTTGTTCTGTATAAAGCTAATAGCAGCACCAGATACAGCTCACATGATGCATTTTAATATGAATACCGGCTTCCCCTCAAATAATGTATATAGTCTTATCCAGGATAGAAACGGATATCTGTGGTTTGCTACTGATAACGGGATCGTGAAATACAACGGCTACTCCTTTAAAATATTTAATAGAAGTAATGGTCTTCCCGCTAACGACGTATACCAGCTTTATGAAGATAAGCGAGGAAGAATATGGGTGTACACATTAAGTTACCAATTTGGATACATCCAGGGTGATAACTATGTCAGTATTAACATGAGTGGATTGGATAAAACACTCCATGTAAAGGATATGGCCGATAATGGAGCTTTTCTTTTTTTCTGTTTTTGGGAGCATAACCATTATTCTATGGCAATTGTAAAAAACGATCTTGTCGCTACTCTTCCTTTATATTATCCTATTGAAAAACAGGATGTAGGGGAAGTGAAAAATGGGGTTAAAATAAGCTTTTGCATGATCAGCCCTAATTGTAAAATGTGGTTTTTGGGCTTTGATAACAATTTGTACGTGTGTGATCTGCTAAATCCCTCAAAAGGTTATAAGAAGGTATGCACTTTGGTGCAGTTCCATTCTAAGTATAGGAACGACAACGCGGTTACTTTGGCCAATAGCAATGACAATATTGTGTATTACAGTTTTAAGGCTTCACAACTGCTATATATAAATACTAAAAATTGCTCAGCGAAGTATGTTCCATTTAACAATGCTGAGGGTGAGAGCATATATACCATTATAAATGATGACGAGACTATGTTGGGGAAAAAGATGACCACAGTTATCACGAATACTTCTATTTACACGCTGGACGCAAACTTTGATATTATAAAAACAGAGCGATTAAGCGACTTGGTAAAAACTACATCACAAGTATCTTTTGCATTTTATGACCAGCTGAAAGGTTCTTGGTATCCCACTGCCAACGATGGGGTGTGGCGCAACTATAAACAATACGGTATCTTCCACTCTGAAGACTCGCTCAAAATACTGGACAATTGTAAATTCGTCGGGTCTGTACCGGGTGGCTCTACATACTGGTGGGACAAAGCTAAGGGAAGTTTATACGGCTTATTACCTAACGGCAATATCCGGAAAATATCATTTTCTAAGAATATAGGATTGCGGAGCATCTCGCCGTACAATGATTCGACCGCATATTTTGCGTTAATTGACGGCATATTTAAATACAACTGGGCCAGCGGCCGTTTAACCAGCGTTACTAGCGGTATCAGGAACACATTCGTGTACCGCAACGATACCCGGGACAAACAAATAATAAATAGTGATACACTTGAAAAGATTGCCTTCGGGAATCACCAGGCCTTGCTTTCTTACGATACAAATACATTTTTCTCTGCTTTTTTCAGTTTCCATTTTTTTAAGCGGTATGGTAATGATTCGCTGGTATGCCGGGTACTCAGCAATGAGCGTTACACACATATGCTAAGAGATAGCGTTAACAAAAGCATTATAGCTTATAACTTCCAAAAGATTTTTATCTATCACCCGGAGAATGGTAAGGCTATAACTATTAATGCTGCTCAACTTGCAAAAATTGGAATAAGTAATGTGGCCAATATAGAAGTGGATAAATACGGGAATATTTACGTGCAGGACGACGATCATATTGCCCTATACAATCCCTTGACAAGGGTCGGTAAGAGGTTAAATTGCCCTTTTAATCTGCTCGATGCCATATTCAGGATTTGCGATGACCAGATTGTTATAGCGGGCAAATTTGGTATCGCTACCATACCGATCAATGGTCTGGCTCATAGCGAGTTCAAGGTTATTCCCAACATCAACTTTTATTACTACAATCGCATTTATGATTTTGTGGTAAATAACAATAACGAAATAGTGTTAAATACCGATAAAGGTTTGTACAGGATGAGATTAGATCACCTAAGAGCAAACAATGATTTTCTTAAGCCATTTTCTGACAATTTTTTTAGCATTGTATTGAAAACTCCATATGAAAAAAAGGTTCGCGAGAACGATACTATTATCATTGAACAGAAATTGGAAAAAATTAACCTTGATGCAATAAATTTATACGGTAATGGCAACATAACATACAAATATTATGTTCCGGGGTACACAAAAAACTGGCAACAATCAAAAGGCGAAATATTTGTTAGCAATTTTCCTCCGGGCAAGTACTATCGATTCAGTTGCGCAGTGTACGACGACATATGGAACAGCAGAGTCGTCAATTTTTACATTTACCGTAATCCCTATTGGTGGCAAACAGGCATCTGGCAGGCCATATTTTGGATAAGCGGTAGTATAGTGTTTATTGTTTTGCTGCTGCTTGTAGTGTTTATTACCAGGTTAATAGTAGCAAGGGGAAATGAAAAAAAACGGGCTCTGACAGAATTAGAGTTAAGAGCGATACATGCGCAGATCAATCCGCATTTTATATTTAACACTCTAAGTGCAGCACTGTTTTTTATTAACAAAAAGCGTTTCGACGATGCGTATGCACATGTAACTAAGTTCTCAAAATTACTCCGCGCATATTTAAAATCATCGCAGGACCGTTATATTATACTGGATGAAGAAATACAAATGCTGAAGAATTATATCGAATTGCAGCAGGTAAGATTCGAAAAGAAATTTGAATACAATATAGAGGTCGATAATAAGATACCTGCCCGGAACATACAGCTACCATCGTTACTATTACAGCCCCTTGTTGAAAATGCTATTAATCACGGCTTATTTCATAAAGAAGGGCACGGTTTCCTGGCTATAAAATTCATACAAGGTGAGAAAAGCGACGAGTTGATATGCATCATAGAAGATAACGGAATAGGCCGGCAACGTGCGCATGCAATAAACAAAGAAGATAAGACCAGGAAAGAATCATACGGCACCAAGCTTACCCAGCAGCTCATTGACATATACCGTGAATATGAGCGAATGGATATCAGCCTGGAATACACAGACAAAAATGGAAATGACACAGGGACAACCGTCAAATTGGTCATTAAAAATGTAAAGTACATAGCATAAGCTAATGGTTAAACATGCATCCATCATATTGTTTTTATGTTTTTTGCACTGTGCATTGCTCAAAGCTGCGCCCGGTAATGCCGGTATGTTGCATTTCGATATTGACAATGGCCTCCCCTCAAACAATGTCTATAGCCTTATCCAGGATAAACTTGGCTATCTATGGTTTGCTACAGATAACGGGCTTGTCAAATACAACGGGTATTCGTTTAAGACTTTTAATACAAGCAATGGCTTACCTTCCAACGACGTTTATCAGCTTTATGAAGACAAGCGAGGCAGGATATGGCTCAATTCCATGAGCTACCAATTTGGGTATATGCAAAATGATAAGTACCACGAAATAAGCCTGAGAACGCATGATAGGATACTGAAAGCCTGTAACTTTTGTGATTATGGTCAATACCTGTTTCTTATTTACCTGGAATACAATTATTTCCGTTTAGCTGTTATAAAAGACGATCTGGTATCTGTATTCCCGCTTTGCCCCTCTGCTGAGATCGCAACTGAAACGCCAACCGGTAATTTGGCTATTAGCTACGCAATGCTCAACAGGGATTGCAAAATGTATTTTGCAGGTACTGACAGTGCCCTGTACCGTTACGATCTGGTACACACGGACAGGCGGTTCACACGTTTTTGCGACAATACATTTTCCGAGCTAGCGCTTTCCGGTGGCACAATTAACGGGGAGAATGATAATATTTATCAATATGCTATTAGGGGCAAGGAGTTGCTGATATTCAACCCTAATAGCTGCTTTAGAAAAAGATTGTTTTTCGACAGGTCACCCGGTGAATACATCTATACTATCGTCACCAGTAAAGAAACGCACGCAAAAGATAGAACAACCGGGGTGCTCACTAATTCATTTCTCTATAAAGTTGATAGCAACGCTAACGTATTGTCCAGGCTGAGGATCGACTCTTTTATTAAGACAAATGCGCAGCTGGCATTTATATTTAATGACAATAATGGAAATGAGTGGTTCACGACCAATTCTGATGGAGCCTGGTGTAAGTTAAAAAAGTACTACTCATTCGATGGCGATCCCGCCCTCGAGCCGGTTCGAAATTCAAAATTTGTTGGCGCATCTGTTGACGGTAGTATGTTCTGGTGGAACAAAAAAGGCTCCCTGGTTCACAAGCTATCCTCCGGCGGCAGCTTGGAAAAGCTGGACTTACCTTTAAAGACTACTTTGAAGTGTGTAGCCGATTATAATGATTCTGCAATGTTCCTTGTTTTATCAACAGGCATATATAAGTACAATAAAGTAACCGGGAGAATTCATGACATAATCCAGGAAAAAAAGCATGTTGTCATCAACTTTTCAGACAGAAGACATACCGTTACTAAGGACACTTCGGAAACGATATTTATGGGCAACCAGTTTGGGATACTATCTTACTCAAAAGATGAGTTCTTTACTGTTGGCTGGAATGGTTTCCACATATTTAAGCAGTACCCCGACTCATTGATTTGCAACGTCATTACTAATGAGCGATTTACCAACATTATTTTTGATAGTGTATGGAACTACTGCATGGCATACAATCACCAAAAAATTCTTCTTTTCGACCCGCTTACCGAGAAATATCTTGTCTTGCCGACAGCTTACCTCAAGAGCCTCGGAATAAATAATATTCAAAATATTGAGATCGACAGGTATCATAATGTATACATTAAGAACAACGATCGTATCATTATTTACAACCCCGAACGCAATTGTTTAAAAGACCTGTCGCTTAATTTTAATTTGGCGGATGCAATTTTTCATGTATGTGGTGAGCAATTAGTAATTGCGGGGAAGTTTGGTGTAGCAGTGGCAAACATTACGGGTCCTTTGTCAATAACCCTGCGTCACATAGCCCCCAACATAGCTTACTATAAAAGGGTTGAGGATTTTGTGATAAACGCTAAAGGGACCATCCTGCTTAATACCGACCAAGAATTTTACAGATTTCAATTGAAGGATCTGGACTCAAACAATGATTTTATCGGCCCTGCTGATCCAAGGTTCTTCAACCTTGTCCTTAAATCCCCCGGCGAGCGAAAGCTTGAACGTAATGATACTGTAAGGCTTGACGAGCATGTAGAGAGAATAGATCTGGATGCTATAAATTACTTAGGAAAAGGCACCCCCGGGTTTAAATATTCTATTGCAGGAAAGTCAGGTGATTGGCAACATTCTGACGGTGAGATATTTGTGGGAAATTTGTCTCCCGGTAGATATTACCGCTTTACTTGCATAGTGTCGGATGATATATGGAAGGGGAATCCCGTGTTTTTTTATGTATACCGCTCGCCGTATTGGTGGCAAACAACCTTTTGGCAGGTCATATTTTGGATAAGCGGCGGAGTCGTTATAGTAATAATGCTGCTACTTGCAGTTTTTATAACACGGGCAGTGGTTGCAAAGGGAAATGAAAAGAGAAGGGCATTAACCGATTTAGAGCTCAGGGCAATATATGCCCAGATAAACCCTCATTTCATATTTAATACCTTGAACGCCGCGCAATTTTTTATTAACAAAAAGCGGTTTGATGACGCCTATATCCATGTGAGCAAATTCTCCCGTTTACTGCGCGCATACTTGAAATCATCGCAAGACCGTTATATCACACTTGACGAAGAAGTGCAAATGCTTAAAAACTATATTGAATTGCAGCAAACAAGGTTTGAAGAAAAATTTGAATACCGGCTTGAAATTGAAAACAAAATACCCGCCAATAGCATTAAAATACCCTCATTACTTCTTCAGCCACTCGTGGAAAATGCAATTAATCATGGATTATTTCATAAGGAAAGTGGCGGGCTGCTGATATTGAAGTTCCTGCAGGGCGCAAAGAACGACGAATTGGTATGCATTATTGAAGACAATGGTATAGGCAGGAAACAAGCAGAAATATTAAAAAAAGAGAGCTCGGCAAGCCGCGACTCATACGGTACGAAACTTACCCAGCAGCTAATAAATATCTACCGTGAATATGAGAAGATGGACATCTACCTTGAATATATAGACAAAACTGAACCTGAAACTGGGACTATCGTTAAACTCACTATAAAAAATGTAAAGTATGTTGCCTGAAATTAAATGTATAATCGTCGACGATGAACCAAAAGCTATCGATGTGCTACGCGAAAGGTTGAATTTACTTTTTCCGAACATCAGCATTACAGGTATGTATACCGATTGGAAAAAAGGCCTGGAGATTTTACGCACTACAGCCGTCGATCTGGTCTTCCTCGACGTTTCAATGCCCGAAAAGACCGGCGTTGACTTTTTAAAATTATTTCCCTCACTTCCTTTTCAGGTAATATTTGTCACCGCTCATAGCGAATTTGCGATGGACGCTATTAAATTCTCCGCCACAGGCTATGTGCTCAAGCCTATCGACGATTATGAACTGTCATTTGCTGTAAATAAAGCAATTGAAAAGATTAAGGGCGGGAAAAATGTTCAACCGGTACCTACGGTGAATAATAAAAAAAAGATAGGGGTGCCGAACATAAAAGGTATTGATTATCTTAATATTGACGACATCCTGTATTTCGAAAGCGTCAACAAATATACCAAAGTGGTTACCAGGGAGTATAGTATAATGAGCTCATACAATCTTGGAGAATTCAAAAAAATAATTGACGAAACAATATTTTTCCAGGCCCATCGCTCATACATAGTAAATTTAAATCACGTGATGAGATATGAAACATCAGGTGCTATAATAATGGAAGATAACATGCAAATTCCGGTTTCGAAAAATCTGAGGAACGATTTTATTGGCTTATTCAATAAGATCAGCAGGACCGCAGGCTTAAAAAACAAGTATCTATAAATAGTTAATATTTTATTCCTCCGTTTAAAACTGTCTTTCGTCCGACCAAAGAGTCATTTAGACAAATTGGGGGTAATCTTTTTATTAATTGGGGCTTACTTTGTGGCAGGTAAAAAGTTTCTAAGGACACGCTTACCATTTACGGCAAGGGCCAGCCCTTATGTACCCTCAGAAGGCAACAACATTTTACCCTTACATCCTCTAA
>APMI01034761.1_pt1 | contig 10538 bp, 4 predicted proteins | sample 667938 | NCBI WGS metagenome assembly APMI01 (sample SAMN01084076, study PRJNA167559) | wastewater metagenome | biome: Wastewater | place: Denmark: Ejby Moelle, Odense | collected 2011-11-28
CAACACTTTAATAAAAATAGCTTTTAAAGTATGAAGATATTAGCCAGCAGGTGGATGCTCGTAGTTTTGATCCTCGCCCAGGCCGCTTCCAGCTTCCCCGACCGCCAAGCCAAACCCACCATCGACCTTTCTGAAAACCAAATGGTCGCAACTGATTTATCAGCCGATGGTGAGTTCCTGGTTGTTGCTACAACCAACTCACAGCTTAGAGTCTACAAGTTGGTCGACAACAACTACAAAATTTTAGCTGCCAGTCCATCCTGCAGAGCCTTCGATCTCTCGATTTCAGAGGAACAAAAAGTGGCAAGCAGCAGTTAAGGTGCGATCTTCATTATCTCGTTAAAGTGCAAATAAAAGGAGATCGTCTTCAAGTTTTCGTAAAAGAATAGATCATTTATATTGCTAACTGCCACACCTGTGAGTGCAGAAGCCAAGCCATAGATCGCCCCTACTTTCAGACTTCTTCAGAGCAACAGTTCAAACAGTTCGAACAGTTCAAACAGTTCCTATGCCACTTGCGCAACTAAGTACTACGCCGCAAACAACACTTTAATCAACTCAACCGCTGGTCAGCCTGCCACAGGAGTGTTCGTGTGTGGAGATTTTAACGCTGTCAGTGGCGACGGGTGCTCTGCCGATTGCATTTTGGAGTTCTGCGGCGACGCCATAGTCAACAACAACAACACTGAACAGTGCGATGATGGTAATAATGTGTCAGGCGATGGCTGCTCCAACTGCAAACTCTAGTGCGGTGATGGCATTCTTTAAAACGGATAAGAGTGCGATGACGGCAACACTGTCAACGGAGACGGATGCAGTTCTGTCTGTAAAAAAGAGACCATCACCCCTGCAGTCCCTCTTGCAGTCGGTATCCCAATTTTAGCAGCAGGTGTCATAGGAGTCGTTGTAGCTAAACTGGCAATGGGAGCAGGAGCCGCTTCTCAAGGAGTTTCTTACGCAGCTGCACAGCCTGCTCAGATGGTAGAAGTAGCTGAGACCACCAAAGTCATGCAAATCTGATTAAACTCTTATATGCTATTTTAAATCTTAAGTTTATTCATTTTCCTATAAACAATTGTCAAAGACATCGAGACCAAGACTATCTTGGAGTTTAACACACGGTGAAGACATTACTGGAGTCAATTGGCTGCTATTGTGGCACAATATATATAACGGTAGATAGTAAAATTAATTATCTATTGAAATATAAAGCCTACTTGCAATATAATTTATTCATTTTATTGATATGCTCAATAATAAATACATAGAACATATTAAATTTCAATGTTTCTGGACTTGTTAGTATATTTCATGGAAACTGTTGGGTTCAACGCTCTCAGTTTTCATACTAGAAGTGTCAACGACACTTTTTTCTGCTGCATAATCATGATCTGTCAGATTTGAAAATACTTTTGTTTTAAATGAGCTTCTGCCTTTATGGGTATCTAATGTTGTCGGAATTTGAAATTTATAATAAGAAGAGTATCTCTCGATTATTTTAGGGGTCAAAACTGCGCAATTTTAGGCTGTCAGTTCTGTATTCAGAATAGTTTCCCCCTTTTTTAACTTTGGTGTTTCACTAAGTGGATCATTTCCAGCTTATCTGGCGAATTATTGCTCCTTTATGAAATCTGTTTATTTTGAAGTAGGAACATTCAGCACTTTGTTATTCGATTTTTTGAAACAAAAACATTCTTCACTTTATTGTTTATCTTCAAATTTAATAGGAATAATTTGATCTTTTTTTAAATAAGTTTCAGTTACTTTAGAAACACAGACCTTCTTTTCTGTTTCTTTCGTGAATGTATCGGAGTTATCGTTCTTGACCTCACTTATAGTCTCCACAAAAATGGACATATATTTGGACAAATTTATATTTTGAACTATTTCGTTACATTCAGCCATTAAAGTTTACTGGTTGTAATTTGTGTGAGTTTCAAAAGCATTAATTTTCTACTCAATATTAAATTAATGCTAATCAGCGAGAGGTATGTTATCTAAAAAATTACTACCTGTTGAACTTTTACGATGCTTCACGACTGATGATCTTGTTTAGAGCTTTTGATTTGACTGCTTAATCAAAATGATTTCGTTTCGCTTGAGCTTATCCAAGCTTGCTTTGATTCTGATTACCAAATTCTATAAGTCGTCTCCCTTATTAAATTTATCTCCACTGTTGAATGAGTTTGACGTTTCTAATATTGTACTTTTTGCTGTTTTAATACCAGATTGTTGTACTCTGTTCGTATATTTTTTGTAGAATACTAAGAAAATTTCGTAAATTTAAAATATTGGTAAAAAGTATGCCTTCGCTCTTTTATCTTTTCCAACAATTTCATTTATTATTTATTTTTCATCTTTGTTTAGATGAGCATTATCAAATCCCTTTACGTTAGTTTTGGCACCTGAACCTTTATACGCTGACTTTTCATATTGGGGCTGAGGGTATAAATTATTTGGACTTAGAAATTATTCGTTATGAAGAGGTTCAATATTATGCTAGCTTCGGATTCCCTGTTGAAAGTTCTCAATTGAGATATTTACAAGGTGTTGGAAATAAATTTTCACACAAATTCCTAGAAGAATCCTTAGATTATTCTCAGAACTCGGACTCATTAACTCCATTCCAGATTAAGCCTGTCTCTCTTCAATACAGGTTGGAAATATGAGACTCTAAGTGAGAGCAGGGTAGAACCATTTTTCTATAGAATTTAAAATGGGACGAATTATCCCAAATTTTATAATTTCCTTTTTGAGCTCTTCTTTGATATATTATTCTAAGTTGCTCTCTTTATCTTTATCATTTGAAAGATTTTTACTTATTGATTGACTGTTCTAATAAGATTAGTTATCTGGTCCAATATATATTTATACTACTTAGGCATCGACTGAAGAATTGAATATCTCCATTTATTTGTATATATTTGACAAGAATCTATTAATTCTACTCACCATTGAGAACAGCCATTCACTAACTCCTTTTCTATTAATTTTCTCAATAACCTGGGACATTACAACTAAATTGCTAGTCATTACTAAGCTGGCCAGTTTTACTTGATATTTAAAATACATTTTTGGTCTTGTGATTTAGATTCCCTTGAGCAAAATCTCAATCACTTACTAAAAAATATGAGAATGAATGTGAGCAAATTTACTGAAATCTTTTAAATTTTATTAAACAGCTTTTGATTATCGAATATAATCCCGAGCGCTAATTGATTTTTTTAAGTCTTATTTTCCAATTTCACGTATTGAAGTCACTCGAGATTATTAGTTTTTACGTGAACTTTGCAGTTCATTGTCCTTATGAGTTCCAATTTCACTTACTCGAGTTTCCATAATGATTTAACTTCCAGACTGAACTTTTCGAAGTGAGTCATCTCCAAGATGAGGAAGATCAAATCCTTCATTTGCCAAAATATCACCTAAAAATGGAAATGAAGCAACAGAAATAACTTAATCAATAAATCTTTATACAGGAATTGTTTCAACGTTAGACTGTAAAGTATTTAGACGCTTTAATGCCGATGGAGTTTTTATTTTGGAACTGCTTTGTTGACCGATTCTATAAAATTAATTTTAAGCACTTTTTATTTTGAAAAGCCCTGAATTATACTTTTTCCAGCTCTACAAGAAAGTATCCCAGCTTTTTTATTCGTGATGTTAGGTGGTGGGTAGTTTTATTCTTTTGATTACATAAATTGACGTATCCATTAAGTACCCAAAGCAGCGAATGTCTTTTTAAATAAGAAATCTGAAAAATTTGTAAATTTGTTCGCCTATTGCCCTAGACCCCCATGATAAATTAACTAACATTGCTACGAAAAGTCTTGTGCGCTTGTAAGTAATGATATCTTCTAAATCAACTTCATCACTCTACATCCAACGGTGCACGGTCTCCATGCAGCCGATAATGTTCTCCTATTTATGCCAGTTAACGTATTCGGCTCTATCGTTGAGGAAATTCAAACTCTGACCTATATCATTCAAATAATGTGCTATTTCCGGAGTGTTAAAATTCAAAAACTATATCCTTTTTCCATAGTCGCGACTGTCATTAAGAGTATTTTGGTTAATTTGATGTGGAGAAGATGCAATAATTCCTAAATAACTTAACAGACTATCGAACAACCTGGATATGAAGGAGCTCCGGAGTTAATAATTTCTCAAAACCTTGAATAAAAACTTTTATATTAGCCTCACTTTGGATTTGTTAAAAGCAATTCTATCATAAGCAGTAACGAATTCCTAATAAATGAAGTCAGAGTGTCGAACCGAGAAGAAATTATTAAACAACTAGTGCATAATTGCCTGTATCAGAAATTAAATATTGTTAGGAGATTAATTATTTTAAGATTCAGAATCTTCAGGCTTAACAGGCAAACTTCTCGCTTTTTCATATAGATGATCATCACTTTCGATCATTAAATCAGTCCAGTACTCCAAGAATCTTGGCATATGATTCTTGATTATATCCATATTGATGCTACCCCCTGCCAAATGCAAATTTGCTTGCTTTAGTAACAAATAATAGTCTTAAACTGTCAATTATCTGATAATGTCGATTTACTTTTCGCTAACTTTCAAGTTTTTAAGCATACTTATTTGAACTTGACTTTGAGGCTTACCAGTTAAACCAATTTAGAAATCCCGACTTTAACGTTGATTTTTAATAGGGTTCTTCACTGGAGAAGCAATACTTCCAAATCTTTTAATTCGGAACTATGTTTTTTCCTGTTCAATACTTTCTTTCTTACTCATCATGAGTATGAATATGAAACTATCGAGCAGCTCCTTTATCATCAGGTGGTTAACCTTAACCATATTTTATGACTAACTCAATGCGTTTTTCAGTAAACTTTAGACAGAGATCAAAATATTATAAGCAGTCATTTCAATTTTAGGATCACTTGAATCGACAGGTTTATCTCTCTCCAGTATTTATCGTGAAATTATTGTCTGCTTCAGAAGTTCATTTGAAATTTCAAGCAGATTGTAGTTCACTTGCTCTTAATGGTACTCAGTAAGAACGTTTTCCTTTAAAGGCTTCTTCCCAGCGTTCTTTAATTTTTGAACTGATTCCCGAACTTTCTCCCTTTTGGAATCATGCTTGGATTTATGTGCAACTGTCCCCTTGGCTTGGTAATCGGAGGAGGTACTAGATTTTTTAGTATTGTTTGTCTTCATAGTGTGAATCAGTTTTCCCTCCTAGCTCACTTTGCTTACCCGGTGCAGAATTTCAGAAGTAATGCAGCACAGAAAAAGTAGAGCTTTGGGATCTCGGCCTCGCGCTGACATGTGAATGTTATTGCAATAAGCGATGGATGGAGCTATTTGATTGAGATGAGAGCTTAGGTAATCTCCTAACATTTTTACATGACCTCTCTTTGCAAGGTACTCCTTAATTTCATTATAATCAATGTTGTGCACATTTTCTTGCGCTTCGGTGTATATCAAAGTGAGCAGATGAGTATGTTTTGGGTTGACCCTCATTGTCGGACTGCAGCATTTCTGCCCCATAGTCAATTTCTAAGCTGGTGTAACTTTATATATTCGATTCAACCTGAATCCACATAATATAATATACACAAGGTATGACAGACCTACGAAAAAGTCAATGTTCATCGTTACTGTCAAAAACAAAATGATACAAACATTTCAGAATCTGTACAATTTAAAGTAAGATTAAATATTGTTTTTGATATATTCTAATATTTAATTGATTACATAAGTCGGTTCATCATATCTTGTTATTCAATAAACCATATTTTATTTATTTTCATATTTTAAAAATTCTATACTTTACTACCTTTTTTACTTTAAATTGCTTGTGATTTAAAAATACAGTATTATTATTGACTTTAAAATTATTAGAATATTCAGTCATAACACTTATTAAACAAGTCAATTTGTTTTATTGATAAATGAGCCAGTCGAAAATCGACGCTCTTAAAAATTCGCAACGAAAGCCAGCAATCAAACAAGTACGTTTAGTTTAACACAGTAAATTTTGCCTCACGTGGAGCCCATAGTTAAGCCGACCCGCGATAAATCAGTATAAAATCGGACAGTGCCTCTCAATCTGAAGCAATCCGCGCCCACTGATGGTTTTGTATATGAGCGCAAGATTCAACAGCTAGAGAGGCAAGTAGAGGACTATCAGTATGAACATCAGGCCAATCTTGTATACAACAGACAATTCAAAACCCTTTGCAAGTTATTCGGCAACTAAAATTTAGAGTTTGACGATATTCGCCAAAAAATATAAGACACCATCCTCAATGCCAATATGCTAACAGCCGCTCAGTCTCAGAACTTTACCAGTGCATCGCAGAAGTTAGGATCTTCTTTAGAAGATGCACAGCTGCTCGAGGGGATCCTTGAGTGCAGTCGAGAATAAATTAAAAACAAACTTATTAAGGCCAACAAAAGCGAATTTTTGAGTATTCTTGAACTGGGATCGGGGATACTGCTTGAAAATTAATCCACTGAACAACGTAAAAAGAAAGCAATGCGCGAGATGTTCTACGAAATTTGGCGATAAGTCCTCAGCACTAATTTAGACGCACAGCAAAAATATAGTAAATTACAAAGTCGGATGAGCTAAAATAGTCCAAATTTAGGACAGAATTCAAGAACTACATAAAAGTTTTAAAGTTATGATCAACAAATTCTTTAGAAAAACAAGCACATTGCTGAACTGGCAGATTAATTATAACGAGTCAATAATATGGTGACTGAAAAGAACTCAAAGATGAATTTCTACAAGGACAATTATGATTTACTTGATCGATAGTGTTAGTCAGTAAGGGAACAAAACAAAGACTATTTCACTCAGATTATGGAGTTCAAGAAAAACATAATGACTCTTGAAGATAGAGTTCGATAGTTCGAAGACAAGCAATATAGTGATTCTTTTAAAAAAGTATAAAATGAGCGACTAGTGGAAGATCTCAAATTATAACTCAGATAAGTGAAACTAGCAAAAGAGAAGTAATGTCGAGATATGATATTAAAAATAGACGAGCTCATGGTTAATGTTAGTCATTACGACAACAAAATAGCAGATATGGAAAACTAAAAGAACGAAAGAGTGCGGGAAGCATGGACATACAAAGCTAGTATTTAAGATTTAACTAATAAATTGAAACACATTTAAATAGATTTGATTCGATAAAAACAGAAATGCACAAATTTAGAGCTTTCTTTATAAGAAACCGAAGAAAGAAAACGAGGAGTTGATGATTAAAGCGAGAAAAGGTTGCATGAACTCAACGAACAGATTCTGAACATGCGAGAATAATTTGACATTAAGAACAATTAATACCGAATGAACATATAAAAAATCAAACAAGATAAGCAAAATATTGAGGCTCATTTATAGGAAGTAATGAAATAGTATTAGTTACTTAAAGATAGAGCAGGAACTGATTCTGAGCCACATACCGCAGTGTTCGGTGGAGTGAAACTTTCATAAGAACTTCGTACTTCCATAATTGACGATAGGCTCGTTGAGTTAGAGGAAGCTTTGAATAAGTATCAAGAGCAAACTCACCAGTCATAGAAATAAATTGTAAGACTGGGAAATTAGTTAAACATTTCAAAGAACAGTCAGGAGTAGAAGCAGAGACGGCTGAAATAAGTGGAAATTTATATAGATAATCTTAAAAGTACCAATGTCTCACAGTAGATTACAGTAAATCAGCTCAAAAACCAAAATTAGCAGTTTGCTAAACAAATATACAATTTAGAACAACAAATAGCAGCGTATAAATAGCGAATATAATAGCTGGAGGGACACCTTGAGCAAGAGTATCTTAACAACACTAAAAATAAAACATAAGAGTTAAGCAAGAACTAAACACAAAAGTAAATAAACGTTAAATCAAATAAAGTAGTAAGTAACAAATCATTACAAGCTAATGATGAAAATGAAGTAATGAGAAATCAGTTAATTCAACTGCAGACATAACTATCCATAGCTAAGGATCAAGTTGTCCAGTATAAACAAATAATCTCCTAGATGTAGAATCAGCTGACATCGAGTCTATTGCAAATGCAATAACTGGCAGCTCAGCTGTCAGATCTGAAATTAGACCATGCTGAGAAGTATCGGCAGCTGAATTTACTTTTATTGTAGAAAAATCAAATGATAAATGAGTTAAATCACCAACTCTAATCTAATAGACAGCAATCCAGAAAATCAATAGATGCAAAGATATTTACATCAAGTAAATCTATGCAGGTTGAGGCGCATTCGAATGTGATAGACACTTCTGTGCAGGCAGCCACAATGAGAGAAATTCAAAAGCAATAGTAACTCTAAGCTAGAGTATAGGAGTTGGCTCAACACTGCCGATAACTTGAAACTGCAAATGAAAAATTAGTAATGCTATTAGACGAAAAGAACAACCAATTACAATAATTTTAAGGAGTTATGGGTCAAATCCGTGACAACAGCGCACTCATAATGCAGTAAGTGCAGGCTACTCAGCATCCGGTTCAGTCAAACAAACAAATCCAGTACAGTCATAAATCAGTCCCACATATTGAGGAACAGGTCAGGAATTCTCAGAAACAAATATAATAGATGGAGGAAGTTGTGCATCGGTCGCATGGCTATGCACGAGAACTAGAAATGCTACTGGAGGAAAAGGAAAGGATGATCTCTATTCTACAGAGAGGAGTACTCGGAGCACCACACAGCAGTCAGGATCCAACTCAGTTACCCACTCCAACTAATGAGTGGCAGTAGAAATACGATTTCATTGAAGAAGAGCTGAGTAACAGTCTATAGAAAATTAGACAGAAAGACATATACATTGAGTAAATCACATCAACAATGTCTAATCAGATGACTCAGCTAGGTTCCCTTCAGAAGGAGTTAGCAGAATTCCGATAGCACTATGCTCCTTTAAAAGATGAGTACTTACTTTTACAGGAACAATCAAGAAGAGTGTCACAATAGTTGGCTGACACACTTCAATAGTTGGCTACTCTTAAAGTATACACCCAGTCTCTCAAATCCTAATCATAAAGTGTGAGACAGTTAAATGACACACTGCGATCGCAGAACAGTTCTCTTAAATAGATCAATTCAGTATTGAAATAGTAGAATTCAGGGTTAATCAACACTAATAATATATTAGAGCAGTAAAAACACTCACTGACCGTAACAGTGCACTAGTTAAGCGACCAGGTGTTCCGACTAAGTAATTAAAAAATTGATATCTCTATTATTAGACATGACAGTAGTCAAAAAATAATGAACAAGTATGGTAGTTAGATGAGGAACTAACTGCAGACAATTAAGTAAATTATGAACAGTCAGAACTAAATCTAATAAGATCATCATAACTACCAATAAAATGAAGTTAATCAACAGGAGCGAGTGCATGCTGCTGAACCATCGATTAGATTATCGAAGGGTAACATATAGGAAATAGTAATAAATAAATCATCACAGAGCAAGCAGATCCCTTACCAGAGTGTAAGCTAAAAGACAATAAGTCAACGCACTCAGCAATTGGAAAATAATCGTAGATAATCAATGCCTAACTTCAATGATCAGAAATATGTTAATACTAAGCCATTAGTAGATTTGAGATTGAATCAGGCATATAGACAGTAATAGCATTACTCTCATTAAGTACAACAACAAGGACAGTATTAATAGAATAGAGTAACACATAAATAAGTATAATAGTAGAAACAGTAGACATAATTACGAAACACAATAATAAACAGAATAAGTAACTAAGGTATTGTGCATGAGAGTAAGAGTTCACCAGCGATACCTGCGGGTGGGTATCCGTCTAAAGTACGACCATCAATTCAGAAGAACTCAGCAAAATACTAAGCACTACTGCGATAAACCCATGAGCAGTAACCATAATAGCATAATAATAGTAATAATAATAGTAATAGTCAGTAGAGATTGAACAGTATGAAATTGACACCTGATGATCAACAATAACAACAGTAACATCAATAAGGGTAAGTAGAGTAAGGCAAAGGCGGATCTAATACTCTGATATGGAGCATCAATAAGATTAATAATGAGAGTAGTCAGCACATCAGTAGCAACAAGCAGATATCACAGGCAGGCAGTGCTATACTCATCAATAACAATAATATTAACAATAATAATAATAATAGTAATATTAATATAATAAATACAGCCCCAAATACGAGACAATAATTACTTAATGCAATCAATAGTAGCAGTGTGCAATATATTGAGCATCACAGTCAGGCAAGTATACTAGAAAATGGGGTCGATATCAACACAAACAATAATAATAACAATAACACAACTATGAATATGAATGTGAATATGAGCAAAAGTAATGTAGTTAGTTAGAAATTGATTAACAAAGTATAAAATGAAAGAGGGCAATCAAATAGGTCGATATTAGCATCAGCTAACACTATACCCAATAATAATAATAATAATAATAATAATAATAACAATATTGGTCATCCAAGTAGTAACAATAACATCAATATTAATAATAATGATAATATTAATAATAATA
>APMI01008747.1_pt1 | contig 10535 bp, 11 predicted proteins | sample 667938 | NCBI WGS metagenome assembly APMI01 (sample SAMN01084076, study PRJNA167559) | wastewater metagenome | biome: Wastewater | place: Denmark: Ejby Moelle, Odense | collected 2011-11-28
CCGGCTCTTCTTTTTCAACTGTGCTTGCCCCTTATTAAATATCTGTACTGCAATCATGTTTTAGGTACTTTGTACTTTTACAAAAAACTTACATCATGCAAATTATGCCACCGCCTGCCGGCGACTATGGTTTCTTCAACAACTACATTTCATTGGCCCCGAGTACTGATCTTATCACTGCGCTCGGGGATAATATAAACGAGATAAAGGTCTTAGCACTGGATCTCAGCAAAGAACAGCTTGACCTACGCTATGCACCCGGTAAATGGACCGTGAAAGAGAACTTTGCCCACCTTGCAGATGCCGAGCGTAATTTTTGCTATCGTATGATGAGGATCTCCCGTGGCGACCATGGGATACTCCCTGTCTTCGACATACATACATTTGTGGTGAACGCACATGCAGAAAGCCGCAGTATCGAGAGCATCATAGAAGAGCTGGAGCATTTGCGTAACGCGAGCATCTGTATGTTCCGCGGTATGACACCTGCAATGATCGACCTCACAGGCCCGGCCCGCGATATCACTATCTCAGTACGCGCACTGGGCTTTGCGATGGTAGGGCATAGCTATCATCACCTTGCATCGATAAAAGAAAAGTACCTGGCCTCAGCCATCTAGTCGTATATCATCTCGCAGAGGGTGAGCGTCTTGTTGCCGGTATTCATCCATATTATCCGGAAGAAATAACTGGCTATGGCGCAGACGGGGTATCGCAGTATTTGTACAGCATGATCTTGTGCTGCAGCCTCCGGGGCCTCCCAGTCTATGAACTCCTCGAACCAATCGAGGTCTATCATGTAGAAGCTATCTGCATTGCTGTTGGCTATGGCCTCTTTAACTGCGGGGTATATCACTTTCTTAAGGTCGTCCCAATGATCATCTACCTGCCAGCTTTCGTTGTGGCTGAACTGGTGTAAATATGCTACAATATCTTCTTTGCCGTACTTGCGGAAATCTCCAGGACGAAGTTGCTCAAGTACAAATGGCCTTATAGGTTCTTCGTCGTTGTTTGGTTTCTTTACATTCGTAGGCTCTGCATCTTTGATAAAGGCCTCAGAGCTAATAAAAGCCCTGACCATATCTGCATCATCATCCATTCCATCAATGATAGAGAAATGGCTAAAAACTGCCGATTGAAAGTTCTTTCTTGTCTTCTCCTGTTTTAATAATTGGAAGCTGCTCATGGTGTATAATTTCTATCCTGCGCTACTCCAGCTCGCATTGAAAGCCCTGTGCTATGTATGCGTTACCGCTTTCGCAGTACTTTATAGCATCTTTCTTGCTCACCTTTCCTTTGGTATCTACTTCCAACTGCTGGCCCGTTAGATAGTTTTTGCAATAGCAGCTACGTACTTTTTTGCAAGATGCAAAAGAGAGGACTGCAAAAACACCAATGGCCGATATGATAAGCTTTGTCTTCATTGTTTATACGCACTCACCGGAATTTCCCGGGTGAGGGACAAAGGTACTAAGCAGGAAGAGCTGCTGCAAATATTCATATCCACATTTTGGCCGGGGGACCTGGTGCAGCGCCCCGGCAGGCTGCGACGCTGCAATAACCCAATGCGGTACCTTTTCCAGGCCATACGCTTTACTCCACGATAAGCCTTAGGGTTGAAGAGGCCTGCACCGACGATATACAGATAAAGTACAAACCCGGGCTCAGGCCGGCGGGTAAATCAAGTGTGAGCGTATTATTACCTGGGTTAACTTTATTCCGGGTGCTTGTATAGATGGATCTGCCTGCCAGGTCAGTCAACAACAGGTTTACTGTTGCTGCATCATCCAGGTAAAAGTTCAGCGCCACGTTGTTGCTTGCAGGGTTGGGGTAGAGCCCGGCATTCAGTTCGTTCTTATGTACCATACCTGCCGAGAGGCCGGGTGTGCCTATCCTATATACTTCAAGGCCGGCTGTGCCATAGTCGGCAGCGAAATAGAGGGAGTCATCACAAACTGCCATATTGGGTGGGGTACCAAAGACCGCAGCATTATTATGCGGCGGGTTGACATTGATGATAGTAGTGCCGGCATCGGTGCCATCCGACTGCCAGAGGTCGCGGCCGGTCACCGGCCTGCTGACTGTGAAGTATAGTTTGTTATGGTAGGTGAGCATCTCGTCGATGATGGTATTGGGAGCGGCTGTGGCCAGGGTATGCACCAGCTGCGTGCCGGCCTGGGTACCATCACTTAACCATAGCTCCGAAGGGTTGGTGCTCTTTGCCCCGAAGTACAGTTTGCCGTTGAGGTCGGTAAGGTTTCTGAGCGAGGAGCTACTGCTGCCGGGGTTAATATCCTTTACGATTTGGGTGCCTGCAGCGGTGCCATCGCTTACGGCAAGCTCAAGACCTGTAGTGCCATCATCGCCTATAAAATACAGTTTGCCACCACTCACCACAGGCCTGTAACCGCCAATGCCTGTACCGGGGTTCATATCCTTCAGCATATGTGTGCCCGTGTCGCTGCCGTCAGTACTCCACATCTCGATGCCATGTGTACCATCGTCGGCACCAAAATAAAGCCTGTTGTTGTACACAGCTTTGGGGCCGGGACTGGCATCGCCTGTGGCGTTGATAAGGCTCACCATATGGGTGCCGGGGGCCGTGCCGTCGCTTAGCCAGAGCTGGCGACCATTCGTATTATCCAGGGCAGTGAAGTACAGCAGTCCATTATACACTGTAAAGAGTGTGGGCGAGGAGGATATGGGGCCGGGGTTGATATCCTTTACCAACTGGGTGCCTGCTGTAGTGCCATCGGTAACCCATAGCTCATATTCGCTGCCATTGTCGCTGCCGTTAAAGTACAGCTTGTTGTTGTACACTATACCCCCGTAACCTGCTATGGGGTCGTAGGTGAGCATCTGCATATCCTTCAGCACTACGGTGCCGGCATCGGTGCCATCGCTCATCCACAACTTAGGCGTTGTGCCATCGGTTGCCATAAAGTATACCTTGCCATTCATGCCTATCATATGGTCTATTAAAGAACTGACTGCGCCGGGGAGAATGTCCTTTGCAAGGCGGGCTGTATCGTTGGGGGGCTTCATCCATAGCTCCGAGCCGTGGTCGTCATCATAGGCCACCCAAAACAGCTTACCATTGGTCTCGATAAGGTAAGACGGGTTACTGTCATCGGTACCGGTGGCTACGTTGCAGACCAGTTCCGGCGTTTGGGCCATTGCTGTTTGCGACAGCAGCGCGATAAGTCCTGCAGCAAGTAGTATTCGCTTCATAAGTGCTTATTTGATATGGTCTTAAAAATAAGACAGGGCCCTGGCAGCTATGACTGCTTTTACGCAAGTGGGCAGTTCTTTTATGTAAAAGGCATGGGCCCGGACAGCCGGAAACTCAGGATTTGGCATAATCTGTACTACTTTTCACCAAAGAACAACCTATGAAAAAAGCGCTCTTACCAGCCTGCCTTATCTTGAGTGCATATTGCATCTTGTCTTCATGCGCCAGGCACAAAGAAGTTGCAAGACCTGCCCCGGATTTTTCAGCTACACCTGCTATGGATGGTGCCGTATCCGGAAGTGCATGGACCGCATCTGTTCTTAGCGCTGCTATTACTGAAGACAATACCATACGCAGGCTGGAAATAAGTGGCCTGCAGCAAAGCACAAAGGAAACAGTTTCTATTGCCATTATGCAGTACAACGATGCTACGCGCACATATTATATGGGGACCAACGAGGCGAGCACCGCATTCTACAAACGTGGCGACCTTGATGGTGACTATGCAAGGTCGGGCAAGGTGGTCATCTATTCCGCTGCGATGGACACCGTAAAAGGCACATACGATTTTGTTACAGTTAACGGTACCGAAGTTGCGGGCAAGTTCACGGTGGCTCCGGTCAAATAAGCAGCAGGGGGCGTAATTAACTTGCCGGGTATTAGGCTAAGCGCTAATTTTATACAAAAAATAATGGCGGATATCGCAGATACCATACAGGAAGCTTCGGAGCGTGGCCGTGAAAGTAAGCTCAACTCGATTGTTGCAATTTGGGTAGCTATCACCGCCACTTTTATGGCCTTGTGCAATGTTAAGGACGGTAATGTGGTGCAGGCAATGTCTCAGGCGCAGGCTCACAGCATAGATGCATGGACCTACTTCCAGGCCAAAAGCACCAAACAGGCCATGCTGGAAAATGCGGTAGAGTTGCTAAAGCTGCAAAAGGCCCCGGGGGCAGATGAACTGATAAAAAAAGACGAAGCAAGGATAGCCCAATATGAAAAGGAGAAGGCGGAGATCAAAAAGCAAGCCGAAGGTTACGAAAAAGAATATAACGACATCAATGTCTTCGACGACCAGTTTGACATGACCGATGCATTTCTTTCCATAGCTATAGCCCTGTTCGGCATTACGGCATTGACGCGCAAAAAGTGGTTATTCTTTTTTGCAGCGGGCCTGAGCCTGCTTGGTATAGTATTGGGCCTTACTGCTTTCTTTAAGGTCAGCCTGCATTCCGATCTAATATCTATGATATTGGGATAGGCAGTTTCATGATGCCTGGTACCGGATACTTGATGCCGGATACTGCAGTCAGTTACACAATATCCCGCTCAAAACGGGATTCCGCTACGCAATATGTCAAAGAACTTTAAGCGGGAGATGCAGCAGCGCCTCCTGCTTTTTTATTTGCTATTAACGCCTTCTCCTCCGCCGCTCTTTTTCTATTACCTTTTGCCAGCTTGCAAATATTTCCTGTACTTGTTCGTCGGTGGTCTGTGCGATAAAAGGCTAAGGTATAATAATTGTAAATTCATTGTGCTCTTCTAACCACCTGTTGGCCTCAGCAATTACCAGGCCCTCAATGTTATCCTGGGTTGCTCCTGGCCAATATTCCTGCTCGCGGTTACCATAGTTAAGGTCGCCCCAGGCCCAATTCAAAAGGAAAAAGTTGATAAGTAAGGCTTGGTAGGCATCGCTATGGAGATACCTGATCGCGCCAAGATTTTTCTGAACATCTTCGCCCCGGGCTATTTCCAATACATGGTAGTAGCCATAGCTTGCAAGTGCTTCCTCTTCGCTCTTTTCCCTTAGTCCTAGTTCTTTCAAGGCATTCTCCAGGTAAGTGGAAACCTCAAAATAGTTGGCAGGTTTTGAGGTAGCGGCAAGAAACAGGAGGTTTGGTGTGTCGTAGCCTAAGGCTACCATCTCGTACGCCCAGTCTATAGCCATATTTATATCAAAATCGTGAATGGCGGACCTTGCCAGTACCAGATAGGTGAGTTCGCTTATTGGTTTCATAGTTCTAAATTATTAAAGGGGAATGAGAAATACCTATTAGCGCCTTCTTCTTCGCCGCTCTTTTTCTATTACCTTTTGCCAGCTTGCGAATATTTCCTGGACTTCTTCATCGCTGATCAAGCCGTTGTTACCCCCGTTTTCTGCGTTTTTATTTCCGGGTGTGGATATGTTGGGGTTTTGGGTGCTGGTTGATTGATGGGCGGGGTTTTGAGCGGTGCTAATGGATGTGGATAGTGCACCCGATCTGGGCCCGGTTTGGGCCTGGTTTTCGAGGGAATCGGGTGGGGTGTCCTGCGCGAGGTTACCCTTCCCCCCTTCGGGTACCTTCCCTAAAAACAGGGAAGGAGCTTGTAGTTCCTCTCCTTGCAGAGAGGTGTTGCCCGGCGCGAGCGGAGAACCACTTCCCCCGGCCGGCGCTGCGGAAGGCTTTGCGGGTACTCCTCCTTGAAAATAAGGAGGAGAGCTTTGCCCTGCTGCAGAAGGCTCTGCTTCCTTTCCCGTATTGTCGTGAGATTGCTTCGTGCCTCGCAATGACGCGAGTGGGGTTGGGCTTTCTGTAGGGTTGTAGTATTGGTCGGCGTCGTATTCGAAGTCGTAGGTTTCGAAGCCTTGCTGACGGGGGGAGTGGAGGTACTCGTCGATAAACTGGGAGACGAAGATGGCCGCATCCTGGTTGCGTTGCGTTAGCCAGCTTAGGAAGTTCATCATGGACTGGGCGCTCTCGCCTTTGGAGACGTTGAGCTTTACTTTGGGTATGGAAAATATGAGCTTACGGAGGGTCTCGGCCTCGTCTTTTGATGGGTAGCGCTGCTCGAAATCGCGGGACTTGATGCTGTAGTTGAGGTGCGTGATATGGTTGTAAATGTCATCGACTATCTGCGCGGGCATGAGGCGGCTTGTGGCTTTGAGGGTCTTCCAGTTGCCCTCTTTCATCCATTCGTACAGGGTTTTGGGGTTGACGCCTATGTGCTCGGCAATTTGCTTTTGGGTAAGGTTGGTGTTGAAGAAGAGGTTGTAGGCCTGGCCTCGGGGACTGTTCATAACTGATAGTTTTTATGCTTTTTAAAAAATGCTTTTTTTGCCACAAAGGTACAATGGCGGGTAGGGGGTAAGCAAATAATCATATCCACACGTAGGACACATTGGTGGCTGGATATTGGATACTTGATACTGGATTGAGCGTTGGAGCCTAGGTGCCAGACGGAGTCTTTCGTTTTATCGGGATGATTTAAGTCTCCCTGTCGGAAGACTTAAACCAGTGGGGAATTCATAACTGATAGTTTTTATGTTTTTAAAAAATGCTTTTTTGCCACAAAGGTACAATGGGGGGGAGGGGGTAAGCAAATAATCATATCCACACGTAGGACACATTGGTGACTGGATATTGGATACTTGATTCAGCGTTCGAGCCTAGGTGCCAGACGGAGTCTTTCGTTTTATAGGGATGATTTAAGTCGCCCTGTCGGAAGACTTAAACCAGTGGGGGGGCTACGCCGAGATGGGGGACATCGGAAACAACGGAAAATGTTTTAACTTACAAATAGTTTTAAAACCGAGCAGTCGCTATGTCTCATAGATCAGAAATTATAACAAGTATCGAAAAATTTAATGCGGATTACCCAGACTCGAATCGAGTTGGATTCTTAATGATGAAGTTTGAAAATTCCAAACCGCACCAAAGAATAGTAGATATTGTTAAGCAGACATTTTTAGAAAATGGGATAACATTATTGCGAGCGGATGATAAAGAATATCATCCTGATCTATTCTTGAATATTGAAACATATTTGCATTGCTGTGGTTTAGGTGTTGCAGTTTTTGACGGGATTTCCAACAATGACTTTAATCCAAACGTTTCGTTAGAAGTTGGATATATGATTGCATTACATAAACCTGTTCTACACTTAAAAGATAAAAAGCTATTATCTCTTCCAACGGATTTAACAGGTAAGCTATATAAGAATTTTGATACGTATGATCCGGAAACTACAATACCGGATAGTATAAATAAATGGTTAAAGGATAATAAGCTATGTTATAATTGCTTTGAATGTTACATTACTGTTGAGAAAGAAATGTCCCAGCTAATTAATGATAAGCCTTTTTTGGATAGCATAATAGATGAAATTTCTAATTTTTCAATTAAAGGAAAACCAATTGTGAAGAATTTACAGTATTCTCCTGAAGGGGACAATACTGTGCTAATATTTGAAGGTCCAATAGAGTTTTATGAAATGGTAAAATCGTTGCATAGCAACAACAATCTAGTCATTCGATCAGGATTAAAAATTTTAGAAGTCTCTACTTTTAAACGAGACGAAGATTTTAAAAAATTTGATAATTATGGTTTTCAGGGGAAATTAGAGGGACAAATTTGTCGCTACAATAGTTACGCTGGCCTAGAATATTTAAAAGAAGAAGCGCTATCATATTTGCCCGCAATAACACATAGAATACAAGAAGCTAGTATTTACATTACAAAAGATCGAGGCAGAACTTATTTTCAATCAAACTGTATCAATTTTGGCGAGATGTATCCTGCAAAAATAATAACTCTTTCGAAAGGATACAGTTTGTTAGATGTTGCAAAGCTAATGGCCGGGCATGATTTATTAATTCATCCAAGTGAAGACGAAGTTATAGTTAGCCACATTAAGCATATAAAATATTTAATCAACCGACAGCACAGAAATGAACTAGATTTTGACTATGCGGGAGCACGAAATGTAAAGTATGTTTAGGCTCTCTTTTGGAACGGACATCTCTCCTTGTAGGCCATAATGGATAATTGAGGCTGTATATTTTTGAATTGTTATTGATGATTTTTTTTTCTCGGTGTGAAATCTTTTTTCCAGTCAAAGAAGACTTAAACCAGTGGGGGCAGTTTTAAGAAGAATGCCGATTTGAAATTGGAGTTTTATTGCCTCCACCGGATACCCTATCGGAACATCTGGAGGAACGGGCACAAGTGGGCGTTGCAAACGCTGTGCCGGGGCATCCTCGTTACAAACGAGGACGAGAGGGGCATTAGGGATATTCCACAATATGCTCGCCCTCAGTGGCAATGGTATCCACAAGGTGTTCTGCTGCGTCCCTGAATTCAACGATATAGGTTACCGTTTTCCGATAATACACCTTTACGATCATTCCCTTGGTGCCAACGGCAACATTATCACTTAGCCGTGTAATTGCTTTTACCTGCCCGTTCTTTTTAAAGTGTGCATTTTTCTTTCGCTCTCTTATTATGGCGCGCCTAACCAGGATAACGAGTATTGTGAGCAGAAGCACAGCAGTGTAGGGTATGATCCGCGGTATGGCAGCCACACTACTGAATGGCGTTGAGTATTTTGCCCCTGCTATGTCAAATCCGACTAGTAACAACATATTCTTAAAGATAAAAGGATTAGAGTATTGCTGGTTGTAAAATTTCCTTGATTAGGCCCTTGGAACAAGAATGCTGTTTACAGAACGGAGTTCTATTTGTACCACCAGGTGCCCTACCGGAACTTCTGAAGGAACGGGGACACGCCAATAAAACTATTTGCACAAATTATTTAGATATGCATATTCCGTTGTATTGGATTCAAATAAGTAATTTAAATCCCTTTGTGTTTGACTTACTAATTTAGAATTCAACTTGACATTGGTTTCTAAGAATTTTTTATACTTCTCATGGGGGACTTTGCATCCATATCCTACTACAATGCTGGGACCGAATTCTGCTTTTACATGGAATTTTTTGTCGTATATGGTAGTCCTCTTAGCTAACTTATGTTTTTCGAAGAAACCAGGAGTTGCGTCATCGGCTGTATATGCCCATAAATGTAAATGATTGTAGGCTTCCCAAAAATATGCATCGGCGATATTGGGAAATGTACTTTGTAAGTAAAGAAAAATTATATTCGCTTGATTCCAAATATTAGTTTGCGCGTTTGTCCAAATTTCAATTTTTTCGTCTGCTCTGGGATCTGATCTGTAATGTTTCTTCTTTTCATAAACTGGAATGTCCTTATCGTAAAACTTTTGTACATATTGTACACCTAAATTAATTCCTGTTTGATAAATTACTGAATCAAAGCTACTATGCGTAGCTACTAGCTTTTTATAATTTACTAATGCTGTATTGAAATCTTTATCTTGATAGTATTTAACAGTGTCTATTAATTCACTTATTTTTTTTTGTTCAGCCGCTTCTTTTAGAACTATTTGTTTTAGCCGCTCATTTTCTGCGTTCTTTTTTGCGTTAATAATCGAATCTCTTTTCAGTATTGCGAGGTCATAATGCGGACCATTGGGCCACTTAGTAAGATAATTTTCAGTTATATTGTTTTCGTTAGTCTCATTTAGTGTACTTTGATATGCAATCAGTTCCTTTGAATAATACTCATTAAGGTCATTTTTTATGGATACTATTTCCATGTATTTAGGTTCCGGGTAACTTCCTTTTTCTGTGGTCTTGAAAAAAGAATCGATAGCGACTGATAAGTTTTTGATAGCAATACCATTACGATAATCTTTGCTTAGGTTATGCAAAGCTTTGATTTTTAAATAGTAGATCTTCGAGTTCCCTTTTCCCAAGCTTGATTTGGCTAAATCCAAATACTTTACTGCGTTGTCATAGTCTTTTGAATTGTACGCGTCTTCAGCTTTGGAATAGTAGTCTAAAGCTATAGACTCAGTATCCTGACCGTTCGTCCTTGTTACGGCACAAATTAGCATGACAAACAACAGTCGAAAAAAATTGCGGTTATTTATTCCAAAAATCATCGTTGTTTTTTTTATGCAGATCGTCTTTTTGTTTCTCATTCCAAAAGTCCGAATTTTTAGATTTCTTTTCAGCAGAGAGGTTTTCAATGCGGTATAGTTCTGGACACTTAAATAAGGTGATATCGGCGTTTAAAGATCTCAATTTTGTCAATAAGGTGTTTTGCTTTTGCGTGGCATCATTAAAGTTCGCAAAATAGCCCACAAGTCTTTTACCTGTATTACCCCATTCGACACGTGTGTTAATATTGTCTTTGACGTCTACTAAAAAGGGCCAGGTACCATCAGAGTATTTTTTTACTTTTATAATATCAGATATGTACACGTCGAAACTGTAATAAGTAATTTTATCCCAAGCAACTATATAGAACCAGACTTCGGTGAGTTGTGACTTGTTCGAAGGAAATTTCCCATCCTGAATTGTATCAAGAGTAATTTCCCTTTGTCGCCTGACATTATTTTCAATTTCCTTTTGTTTTTCTATGGCAAGCCTGCGGTTTCGTTCGGCTTCTTCTGCGATCC
>APMI01063395.1_pt1 | contig 10533 bp, 7 predicted proteins | sample 667938 | NCBI WGS metagenome assembly APMI01 (sample SAMN01084076, study PRJNA167559) | wastewater metagenome | biome: Wastewater | place: Denmark: Ejby Moelle, Odense | collected 2011-11-28
TAATATATTTTATAAAGTGCAGAAATAAAAGTGATTTTTAATAATTTTTTAAATATAGTGGCCTTCTTGAATATTTAAAATTTCCTAATAAATATTTAAATTCTCTATAATTCTATTATTTAATTGAAGTAATGAGATCAGCAAGCTTTACATCTCGGCTGGCCAACTGTGTAAGTAAGAGTATAGTAAAAGTGGATGTTATAACGATATAGTACTTTTAAATGCACACGCTTCTGTACTTGTTTTTTTCATTATGTGCATTTTCAGGATTTTCAATTTTAATTTCCATAATTAAGCACTCGAACGAACCGAAAATCGAGACGAGCATATTTCAGCACTATTTAATCAAACTATCAATTGTTATCTCGTTGGTGATATCATACTCAATGTGTCACTCTTTAATTCGCTGTACTTTATCTTTAGTATCAAGTTCATCTGTCTTCAGCCAAACATTATCAATTGCCACTCTTCTATTTTTTATTGTGATAATATATCCTTTCTCAATGTTCTTGCTAATCGATCTCAGTCCAGAAAACAATCGAGTCTGTGCTCAAGTACTTTTTCCAAATTGCTTTACATTCTTCAACATTTATCAACCACTACTTGCATTTGTGACTACAACTGGCAATATAAATCTTATCATCAGCGTGGTTGCTGTTGGTTTTCTACTTATGACTGTGTTTCTATTGAAATTTCCATGCTTAACTTGGAAATATAATAAAATCTCGCAGTCGATCTTCGGGCTAATAATTTGGACAATTCTATACCGCTTCTTGGAGCTTATTGTTCAGCAATAGATAAGTATAATAGCTTACTTAACCAGTCTGCCAATTTTCATTGTTTTTCTTATTTAGGTTTGCCAAAAACGTATTCAATCCATCATCGCCAAGCCTGAACTTTCATCATTAAAATTAAAAACAATGTATTTTTTATTGATAAACAAATAAGACAATGAATAAAATTTGACTGTGTTTATGCTAAATCATTATAAAAATTGCATAAATGCCAATTGTACTTGTCATAAATTAATATAACATTATAAGATGTTTAAATAGACATGCTAAAAATCAGAACAATGTAATTTGATGTTAAAAACAAAAACATAGAAATCTTCATTTATGTCAATACTTAAAATGAAATAATTTAAATAATCTTAGCTTAATTCAAATTCTAATTCTAATTCTACAAAATAAGATCAAAATGATTATAAAAAGCAACTTATAAAATAGTAATAACTTTTATGGTTTGAATTTCTCAGTCAAATGCATTATGAATATATTAATTTTTAACATTTTGAAGTTCTTCCAGCGAGTAAAAAGATTTAAGAAATTAATAAAATTAGGGATTGTTTTATCGATTAAGCTGAAATATTACATTATAGGCTTGATAGACAGTATCAGTCATTAAGATGCATTTGGTATGCTGAATCTGTAAAGTAATAAAACATGTTCGCTCTATTTTTTATAGTTCGTCTCAAAATTGAAGAATATCGGCAAGAAATTACAATTGCTAAAAAGTCTAAGCAAGAAGGATCCAATCAGTACGCAATAAATTACTACCAAATGCAGGCAAAAATGCTGAAATTCCGCAAAATTTTACTAAAAGTAATAAATAGAGCAATAAAATTTTGGTCATAGTTATCTGTTAATCGCCCAAACCAGGGTAAAATAATTTCTGCACTCGAAGATTTAGTCAAAAGCAGAGTTTAATTGAACTTTGAACGTAAAAAATACACAGATCAGAATAAAAAAATGGAAGGAAATGCTTAGTATCAAAGAAGTTTTGAAGTAAAGATTTTTCAAACGATTTAAAAAGCTTTTGCCTCATTTGCAACAGTTATGAACATAAAAGTTGAATAGATTTCCCAACCTCAAATATAATAAAAGTAAGAGCATAAGACATTGGAAAAGAATTTAAAATTTTATAGTGAAAAATCGAAGACAGGAATGGGCATCGTAAATATTCAATAGGGTGATAAATTTGGATGTATTTCTGAAACAAACAGGTAGTTTTGGAAGTTATTAAACTATGTTAGATATGAAGGACCACATATTAACCATTTTCTAATTAAATAAATGCATGCATATCACACAAGAACAATGGTAGGCTTTTTGCATGAAAATAAACATTTTTTAAGCTTCCATCGCGGATTCGTGATTGATGGATCCAATATGATTGTAGAAATAGAATTCTCGGTTCAACTTTTGCCTCACCTTGTTAATGGACTACATGCAGCGGTGTTCTTACAGGCGGCATCCCAAAATAAACCACTTTTTTTGGCTGATCGAACGTCTAATATTCTCTCATTTAATAAAGAATTCAAATAAGCTTACTTATCAAACAAGTCAATAAGAGATTTTAACGAAGCCTTGACAAAGTAATTAATCAGTGTTGTCGAAAGTAAGAAAGTGTGCGTGATGTAAGTAAATCAAGAATAATATAAATTAACTCTTTGTCATAAAATATATCAAGGAGATCTCAATTAGACATTGTTTTATATGGAAGTCCAAAAAGCTGGCGAATATAATACAATAGAAAATTCTGTTTGTTCTTTTTTAGGTTTTTGCCATATTGGAAGTATTTAAGCCTGAACAGCTTCAAAATAAAAAATCTGTATTGACTGAATACTCTACCTTATTTTTCAAAGATCTACAAGAAATACGTCAAAATCAAAGAAGCGCCAGTACTAACTTCATAGCTGCAAAATCTATAAAACCAGGATAAATCACTGCAGGATTGGAAAGTGATCTTACAACTCGAGATATGGGACCATCAAATCTCGCTTAAGTAGTCATCATTGAATAAGACTCCAAGGGTACATAAAGCGTATTGAACGATAAAAGCAAAAAAGTACTCAAATTCAAGAGAAATGGTATTGCCAAGATTATCACTAAAATTGTTATTGGGATTATTCCCATCATCGCAATTGGAACTTCTCTTGCTATTTTTCAACACGATCAAAGCTCTGAAGTATGGAAGCATATCTTAATGATTGACTCGTATGGCCAAAATCTTGAAAACATAAAACTTATCAACGCGTATGGAAGCTAATTCGGGTACGAGCTTGATGACTTCAAATCCTTGAGTAATTCAATAAACTCTCAATTTTCCTCAATAATAGAGAATTCATACACATCGGCTAGATTTGTGCAATAAAATTTAGCCAAAATGGACATAGCATATGTCACTTAAATGAACGCGCTTAATCAAATTGAATTCTGTGAGCTGGTTAAACTTGTCTCTGCAAAAACTGGTGGAATTTAATGCGATCAAACCTAACAAATTACATATGCTAAAAAAACAAAGAATGAAGTTTTCATCAGTTACTTATAAATAGCAAGATCTCTTCATTTCGATTATCAGTATATTTCAACAATAAGCGATCAAAGATAATTCATGCAGGACATCCGTCATGAATAAATGTAACGAAAGAGCATGCATCTATAAAACATAGAATAATACATAATCCAATAATACTCCGATATTTTCGCCCGTATGATCAGAATTTATCAACAAACATTCATCCCAGTCAGTTTATCATTAATTCCGTTAATTATTTTGATATGGGTGTTTTGGGTTTCACTGCAGATCAAGGAAATGAGACAACAACTTAGTGATATAAGAATAATGGGGTAACTTATCACCATGAACGATATCAAAAATAATTAATAGCTCAAGTTAAAGCTTATTTAGTGTGAGAAATATTTTGCATTTGCCATGTGATCATTTTTCAATTTATATTATGATATACTTATTTAGTATTAATTAGTATAGTAACACAAAATATATGATCATTTTTGCTATAATTTGTAGTCCAGCATTTTCGAAAGTTAGGTAAATCCAAAGCCAGTCTTAGCTGACACTTTAGCGACTTTTAACTGAGCAAACAAATCGGACATGTGTATCACAACTGACTTACTAAGAGTTGACATATAATTTGATTCCTTGGAGAGCTAATCTAGAAAGAAATCATAATCATTAATGAGTTTGATCAGTTTATCGGCGTCCTCAGCATCTGCTTTGTTAAGTAGAACTATAAATTAAAATTTCGACAGTCTGAATTTAATAGATTCTGCACATAATTTAACATATACCTGCGAATAATAGATTACTAAGGAAAGTATTTGGGTTTGCACATCGTACAGAATCAATCAAGTACATTATTTTGACTGGCATCATTGTTGCGATTGATTATGTTAATATAATGGAGGATGCTGACCATGTAAATACTTATATCTGGCCCGGAATATCAACCAAAAACACGCTACCTTGCTTCAATTACTTTCTTTTTGCTTCAATGGCATTTACAATTATTTCAGGCTGGGCTGTGTATAGATTGAGTGCAGTCAATATGGCGCCATTGGGTCCAAGTTTATACTAGTTCATAACCTACACGTTGACCAATATATACTTTTTTGTAGTCATGAGTAGCACGGATGTCAATAAATGGCGTATAGGGCAATACTTTGACAGCGGGGTCCAAATTTATGCAGTGGACATTAGCAAAAGTGTGAGTAAATTTCTGAATGCATAAATCAGTACATTGACGAAGGTAGTCTTGCCTGTGCCTGACATGCCGATTACTATGACACAAATGTCTTTGTTGATGTTCTTAGATTATTCGTTCATCTTAGTATATATTATAATATTGGCTTTCAATTTAGTACACTGGATAATTTAATTTATAAAGTTGTCTATCATAACATAATTAAAATATCATTATGCTCATTTAGATGTTAAATACTATTGTAATAGATTGTAATTGATAAAGGTAGATGTTATAATATTGTTGATCAGGTGTAAAAATATAAATAATTCATCCGTATTGATGCGGTTCATTCTGCGATATAAGTACGGCATCCTGCAGACCAAGACATAACGTGTTGATGTCAACTTCTGCGAGAACACCACACAGCTGATAGAATATTTGTAAAAGCGAGTACAGCAAACTAGAACAAATTTCATAGTCAAATTCAAGCGAGGTAAGAATTATCTACGAGTCATACCCGGCTGGCAGCTCGATGAGTACGCGCTTAAGGAAGGCTCTTAACTCCATATTGAACTTATCGAACAGCAGAAATAGGACGATAAAAAGAATAGGCATGTCAATAATCGGTATTTGAACAATGTACTCGGCTTCAATCGGTTCAGGCAGGACGAAATGGAATAAGTGAAGTAAAAAATAGAAGAAGAATAATAATAAGCCAATTTCAATGTTAGAAAATATTTGGATAAAGAATGTGAAAAAATGCTAAAAGAAATTCAAAAGAAGAACATGTAGGGATTTAGATAAATTTTCGAATAACTGCCAGAAGATGTCCCCGAAACATATTTAGTTTAAATAAAGTAAAAGAAGCTTTCGCTCATTGATGAACTAGGCGAGAAAGGATGGGGTGCTATTCATTACGCAATATTTTGTGGTGCAACACAGATATTTGACTAGCTTTTGGCATTAGACGTGGATGTAAATAAATGTACCAGCGACGGATGGCTACCTATTCAACTCGCCATCGATATGAAATCAACTGATATGATTCAAAAGTTACTTGATGATTCAAACATAAATTTAAATTTAGTCACAAGCAGAGGAGCACCCGTTCATTTCGCTGCAAAATCAGGTAAAAAGTAGATACTCATGATGCTATTGGAAAAAGATATCGATGTCTGTATTAAAGATCACACTGGAAAAATAGCTTATGACGTATGTCTTGATTAGTAATGCAAGAACATGTTGAAAAAGTACGAATAAAAAAGAGAGAGTTATAACTAATACGTAAGAGGTAATCTACCTTTATCATTGACCACTATATTCAGAGGTAAAATACTAAAAGCAAAGCGTCCATTCATGAATTTGAAATAAAGATATTTGTTGGTTGATCCTTTCCAAGGTTCCATGATTAGATACGAAAGCTAAAGTGATTATCCTAAGAAAGCAAAATAAATAACAGCTCTAAATGCAGTTGGAGGAGTGCGAATGATTCCGGATTAAGAAAAATCATGGCATATGAACAAAGACTTGCATTATTTTACAATAGAAAGACCAAATAAATAAGTTTATGCTTGTAAGTTTAGACATACAGCGCAAAAATGGGTGAGTAACCTTATTTTGGCTGTTAAGTTTGCAAGTTAGTTGTAAAAAAATTCACATTTGATTTCTTAAATCAAGAGGAACTAAATAGTAATATAAGATGTAGAATTTGACAGTAACACTAAGAAGTAGCCAAAGAAGAGACGTCCTATATTTGTGAACATGAGCAGACATAGTACAGTTTCCAACAAAAGTTTATAGAATGGCACACATCAAAATAGTAATAATAACTCAGGCAATCATCAACAGAGTCAATAAGCTGTTAAAAGTGATAACACCGTGAAACATGCTCTTAGCGCAGATACTCACCCAGACGAAAACGATCAGAATAAATAACCCGAAACTCCCTAGAGTAGAGCTAAAGCTACAAAAGCCGAAATATAAAGCTTCAATCAATAGTTTGATCAAATTGCTACTAATAAAGTAAATTTTGCTTCATTTAACATTATTAAAGTACTTGGATCAGGTGCATTTGGAAAAGTCTTCCTTGTAAAACATATCGCTTCTGGAAAACAATACGCCTTGAAAGCCCTTAAAAAGAAAAGTCTGATAGTAAATAAACAGCTAAAATACGCAATAATATAAGCAAACATCTTAAAGCAAGCAAACAACCCTTTTATCATAAATTTACATTACGCATTCCAAACTCCGCACTATTTATATCTCGCCTTGGATTACTGTTCAGGTCGCGATTTAAGTTTCCATTTAGCTCGTGAAGTCACATTCACAGAAGACTAAGCAAAATTCTATATTGCTTAATTATTATTAGCTATTGAACACTTGCATGAAAAGAAAATTATTTATAGAGATCTTAAACCATAAAATATATTGTTAGATGAAAATGGACATATTAAGCTTGCTGACTTCGGCTTGAGTAAACAAGTTGGCAATGATGATAAAACTAAAAGTTTTTGTGGTAGTCCGGCTTATCTCTCTCCTGAAATGCTATCGCAGAAGGGTGTTGGAAAAGAAAGTGATATCTATGGTATCGGTACTGTGCTCTATTAGTTTTTAATAGGCGAACCTCCATATTTTTCAGATGATATTCCAACACTTTATAGAAATATCAAATAAGGTAAATTAAAATTCCCAAAAAATATTAGCGAGAATGCTAAAAGCTTAATATTAGATCTTCTTTAAAGAGACCCTAAAAAAAGATTAGGATATAATGGTTTAAGTTAAATAAAGAAGCATCCGTTTTTCAGTACTATTGACTGGATGAGACTTCGAAATTTATAGCTTAAACCTCCCACACGTCCATAAATATAAGACTCATAGGCATCAGATGATGAACTGGATGTAATAGCAAATAAAGTACTTATTTAATAATGTAGAATAATACTAAATTTACAGATTTCGACTACGACGATGCTACAAAGAAGATAAATAGGTTAGCAAATTTCAGTTTTGTGCGTGCATAATGAAGCTGAAAATAAAAAATACTGTGTATCATTTCTATTATCATTGCATTTTCTGATATTATTTAATCAGGTCAACAATATTGACTTCTTATTTATTTAAAGTATCAGCTGGAGCTTCAATGTTATGTATGTCGAAAAACTTTTGCAGCTCTTTTTTACTGACTCGACCATCTTGACTTGTATCCACTTCCAAGCACACAGAATAAACGTCCTTGTCTTTTAAGTATTCTCTCAAAGATTGTTTTTTAGTAATTACTTCTGTATTCAACAACATCATTTTGTTGATTTCACTAAATTATTTTATTATATCATCGCTTTTCTTGCCTGCATCTGCATTTAGTCTGGCTTCAAAATTTATTTTATTTAAAGGTTGTCTAAATTAATTATAATATATCGCTGCCATATCTACAGTAATTTGTGAAGATATTTTCGGAACCCATACTAAAAATTATTCATAACTGACTGCACCTGTTCTATTTTGATCAATTCTGTCAAATAATTGATCAGGAGTCAGTTTATTATTTGTTAAGAATGCTGCTACTAATTAACTTGTTGTCTTGATGGCAGCTTGCTTGTTGACTCCAGTATCCATAACATTCTAGTTATCAAACCAGAATATTCTAATGTCAAGATGTCCTACACGTTGGGTACCTTTCATAACAGGTACTCTATCTTTAATTGGTCGGTTTTCAAGAAGAGGAACAAGTGAGACATATGCGGTACCAATAACATCTGTATCACCTTCATGAGCTATTACAGCATTGTCATCCATGACAACAAGCTAAAGTTAATTCTTGCGCAGGTAGTTTTTTATATCATTGTTATAACGGACTTCGATCGCTTTGTTGTAGTTCCAGTTTGGATTTGTGCCTTTGAAAGTTTTAGTATAATAGTCTTAAAGGCGGAAAGGGAAATATACAAATGTGTTCGATTTCTATGAAAAGCCACGACCCTATTGAATCTGAATTATCAATTTACGAAGAGGTGCATTCTCGCTACTTACAATTTGTTCTATTTCATTAACTTTTTGTAACTGTTAGAATATTGGTAGTCTTAATCTCATCACGAAATTAATCGAGCCCATTACTTTTTGGTTCATGTAAATGGGGGCAGACGAACTTGCAACAGGAGCTAAATTCTTTCTGCTCTTTAAAACAAGAGGTCTGAGATCAATGACAGCTTTGCCAAGCTGAATTCTTTTGTTGCCTTCTGATCCCCAAATTTCAATTGAGAAAGTTCCCTTATTTAAGTATTTGAAGAAGAACTAATCTTCACTAACTTTGAAGCTGAACTACGATTGCATGTTACAGTTTGTTCCATGCACAGGTCTAGTTGTCTCAGTGTTATGATTGTAAAAATCAACAGTAGCCAATATCAGTATATTGTCAAGGTTCTTAAGGTTAAAGTTGGTAGCCATCATAGTCTCAAGTAAGTGTAGTTCACCCAAGAAAATATCAAAATAGTTGCTGTCTGAGCTAATATTTTGAGTGTCTTGAGTAAACATGCTGACATCATCACTGTATGCCACACCATTCTTACTCATAACTTTGCCCTACAGTTTCACATTTGATTGAGTCTTGAAAGTGTTCACTAACTATTCTCTCTAAATTTTAGCAATACGCTCTCTTTACTTCCAGTTTTATTGAAGAGCAGCCATTTTAGTTCTTACTGCTGTGAGTTAGTTAGCTAGTGCTTATTTCTCTATCAATATTTTATCATAATTTTGACGCTCAAGTTAACTTTAGAATTAAGATGGACTTTTCTTTTTTTGAATTTCATATACGACTTCTTTAAGCAACTAGTGATCTTGCAATAATTTGCTGATTATGGGATTATCATGAAGTTGTTCATTAAGTTTGAAGTTTTATTTTGATAGCTGATCAGCTTCAATATTTGCTTTTATGAGTTAGTTTCTAATTAGTTTCAACTAAGCTTCATTTTTGATAAAATCTTTCTTATATTTCTCGTGTTTTTATTTTAAATCGTTGTATTTGTCCTACATTTTCTTGAACTTGCCTTCCTCTTCAACTTTATCAGTGATGGCACTGAAACTTGGTAGTGATGTTAGTCTCAATAACTTTTCTTATAAATTACGGTTTTACATTCTCATCTCATTTAGTTCTTATTTATTTACCTCAAGAGTCTGAATTTTAGTTTCCAATCTCTTAATATCTGCTTAATTAAACCTATTTCTTTATTTCTCAATTTCAAAGAGCTTAGTGACATTCCTTAATTGTTCTTAAAGCTCTGCTGAGTTAACTTTATTAGATGGACCATGAAATGATTTCAACAGTTGATCATTCTTTTTCTCCTTTAATTTGCCATCTTGCTATAGTAAGTGTTTTTGTCTCTTTAAATTTTGAATTTCTTCTTAAGCTACCATTAATTTCTGTTTATAATGATCAATAATTTCCAATAAATGACCAACTTTATTTGGATCTCTTGGATCTCTAGGCATAGATGTCTTATTCTTATTATTTTTCCAACCAGTGGGTACTGGATCTTTAGTAGTATCCCATAGATTCCTCTTGCCAGCTGCAAGATCAATAAGCTATTTCTAGTTATGCCTGGCCCTAACTTGCGATTGTTAATTAAGCTGATTCTTTAACTGTGCTAACTGTTTCTGCATTTCTTACTATTTTTTCTTGAGTTTTATATTTTCCTAATAGTACTGCATGAGAGACTGGCCCTGACCACTATGATCAGTAACAACATGCACATGCTTGTTCTGTATACCCTCATTATTATTCAACACACGAGCATTATTATTGTTATTATTTTGGTTATTATGATGATGTGGTGATGAATTATTGTTATTGTTATTGTTGTTATATGATGCTGGTTTATGCTGCAGTTTGTGGTAATCTGTCATATCCAGACCTTGGTGTGGGTGTGGGTTATGGTAATAATCATGGGTATGATGCGGATTATCGTCTGTTGTGTGCGGGCGCTGTAATTTTGGTTTTGGCTGTGATTGAGCGACGGGTTTTGACTGTGCGTTCGGCGTGTATTTTGGCTTTCCTG
>APMI01009930.1_pt1 | contig 10532 bp, 8 predicted proteins | sample 667938 | NCBI WGS metagenome assembly APMI01 (sample SAMN01084076, study PRJNA167559) | wastewater metagenome | biome: Wastewater | place: Denmark: Ejby Moelle, Odense | collected 2011-11-28
GGCGCCAGCCGAGGAGCCACCGGCCCCTGTGGCGCCGTTGCCGTTTCCCCCCGCGCCGCCCTCCTCCGCGGGCCAGAACTGCGGCCGGCGCTGGCGGCGGTGGTCGACGGCCCCGGAGGACATGCTCGACAGGTCGACGATGGCACCCTCGCGGACCGGTGGGCCGGCCGGGAAGTCCACGCCGACGTCCAGCGGGGCGGTGACGACGACGTCGAGCGAGGGTTTGAGCTCGCCACCGAGGGCCGACCACACGTCGGCGAACGCGCGGTCCTCCGGCGGCGGCAGCCCGACGGTCAACGGGACGCTGAGCCCGGTCGCGGCCACGGGCCCGTTGACGAGGTCGGGTGGGAGAGCTTCGTACCTGATGAAACAGGCCAACAACGCCGACAGAAGCCGGTGTTCGTCCTCGGGACGCTGGGTCCACGCGGTGACGAGGTAGGACAGCTTGAAGAACCGAGGTGCCGGGCGCCGTCCGATGAGCACCCCGTGGTCTCGCACGTCGATCCATCCGCGTTCTCGTCGACGCAGATCCTCGCGGATGTCGTAAAGGTAGACGTCGACGGTCGGCGCGTTGCGTCGCGCGGCCCAATCCTTGGTCGGCGCGTCGAGGACGACTTCCACGTCGGAGCCCACTTCGCCGCGAATGAGCGAGCGCAGGGCCTCGTCGATGTCACCGATCACGGCTACCTCCGCTCGACGAAGTCGGGTGGTTCTTGCGGCGGCGGTGCGACGAGCCCGCCAGCCGTCACCGGATCGAAGCCCCCGGGGACGACGCTCGTCGCGACGAGTTGGCGATTGCCCAACGGGTCGCGCCGGAAGATGAGGATCTGGGTCGGCGCGATCGTGCCGTCCGGTAGGACGGTGACCGGTGGTCTCGGCTCGGTCAAGCCGGTGTCCCACGTCAGCGTGACCTGGGCCCCGGGCGGGAAGTTCGACCCGCTGGCCATGGTCACCTGGCCGGGGACGACGACGTTGGGGTCTATCCGCAGCACCGGCTGGACGACGACGACGCTTGCCGTCGCCGTGTTGTCCATCGGTCTCGGATCTGGGGTGGGCGAGTCGACGACCGCCGTGCCCACGAACGTCCCCGCGGTCGTGCCGCGCAGCGCGATCGCAAAGCTCGCGCTTGCCCCCTTGGCCAAGAGGCCGACCGCACAGGTCAGCAGCGGCGCGGCCAGGGTGCAGCCCGCCGGAGGCGTTCCGGGCGTCATCCCGACCGGCATTTCCACGCGCAGCCGGACCGCCGCAGCCCCGGCCGGGCCGGCGTTGCGCACCGTTGCCGTCATGGTCGTCGACGCACCGGTAGCGATCGTTGGCGGGAGTGCAGCGAGGGTCACCGCCAGATCGGCGTAGGGCTGCCAGGTCGGCTCGGTCTCGGGGTTGCCGGGCCGCTGGGCGATCACCCTCAGCCCCGTGCCGTCCGGCCTGAGGGCGTAAATCCCCCACATGTCCGGTTGCCCGGCCGGCTGCCCGGCGACGGCGAGTTCCGCCGCGTCGGGTGACCAGGCGGGGTCGGTCGCCGCCGAGAGCACCGGGCGAGTTGGGGTCGGCGTCGCCGTCGTGCCGAAGCCCGTGACCGCGGCAATGCCGCCGACCCGCTCGGGGACGTCGGCGATGCCGTCGGCGTTGGCGTCGAGCAACGTGGCGACGAAGACCATGCCCTGGTCCTCGAAGGCCACGCGTGGCCCGTCCGGCGCCCAGGCCGGCTGACGACCGGTCAGCGGCACGGGGTTGCACACCAGTGTCGGCGGGCACGACTGTGCCGGGGCGAACAGCTGGACGGCGTCTCCGGTCGTCACGTCGAGGACCCACAGCTGGGTCGGCGAGGACGGCGGGTCCGCCACCGGCACCGGACGCACGGTGGCGGGCGAGCCGACCAGGCGCGACCCGCGGGGAGACTGCGCCCGCTCGACAGTGCCGAGGTCGCCTCGGAGGGTGTCGGCCGCGGCGACGTCCGCGCGCAGGAATGCGGGGTTGACGACGGCCTTCGGCGGGACAATCGGGGGGGTCACCGTCGAGGCCTCGGCGGTGTTGTCGGCGGTGTTTGCCTCGTTGGGAACCGCAAGCGCCACCGCGCGCAGGCTCATGAGCGTGGTGGTGCTCGTGCCGGCCAGCGGCAGGGACAGGGTGACGCTGCCGCCCGGGGTCGGGGCGACGAGCGTGCAACGGATCGCAATGGTGAAGTGCTGCTCCGCGATGACCCCGCCACCGGGCACGACGTAGTCACTCGTTATCACGCACCCAGCGGGCACGGCAGTGAAGAACAGGCCGACCTTGCGTCTGTCTGGGGGTGCGCTGGTGTCGAACACGGGAGCTGTGAGATCGACCGTGACCGTGCCGGGGATCGGTGTCGGAGCCGTGGTCGACACGGTCAGCGTGCCAGGTCCAGCGAGCGGGTTGGGCAGGGCGAGCGCGACCGCGATGTTGGGCGGCGGATTGGTCACCGTCAGCTGCGTGAACATCGCGTTGTTCGCCGTGGCCACCTCGTAGGCCACCTGCGGCACTTGGGCGGCCAGGTGGTAGGTCCCGGCAGCCGGCGGTGTCACCCGCACGGCGATGGTGGTGGCCACTCCCGGAGCGAACGGGCCCAGGTCACAGGCCAGGCCTGCGGTCTCGGTGGCGCACCGGGCATCGGTGGAGGTGACAGCCATCGGAGGCGCTCCGCCAACGATGGAGGGACCGCTGATGTGGACGACGACGTGCTCGGCCTCGGTGGTTCCCGGCCCGATGTTGGCGACCGAGACGGTGCCGTCAACGGCCGACCCGGTGAGTGCGGTTGCCAACGCGAGCGTGGTCCTCACCTCGATGTCCGGCGCGAGGCGTTCGACGCTTCGAGCGATGACAACCCTGGTCCCATCCGGTGACCAGGACGGGTGTTCGTCGTGGTTGAGGTATCCCGGCTTGCCCGGTTGGGAGACCCGTCGCGCCACCCCGGTCGCCACGGTGACGACCCAGATCTGTCCAGGACCCCACTGTTCGACGTTGGGGGCGAAGGGGTAGCGGACGAACGCGACCTGGGTGCCGTCGGGCGACCACGCCGGCTGGATGTCGATGTCGAAGGGGGCGCGGCTCGGCACCAGCACCTGCACGTCGGACCCGTCCGCAGCAGAGGTGACGAGCTCGCGGGCGAGGTCCTCGCGGGTGCTGCGGCTGTAGGCGATCCGCAGCCCGTCCGGCGAGTAGGCGGGGGTTCCCTCGTCGCTCGGACCGGCCGCGTCGCCGGAGCCGAGGGTCGCCGAGGCGATCACCCGCCGACCCGACCCGTCGGCCGCGACGACGTCGGCGATGTCCGCTGACTGGGTATGCCGCGTGAAGACGACGTACGTGAACTCGGAGACGTCGGGCACCACGACCCTCGCCCAGGCCGGGTCGCTCTCGGCCCGCCCTGGCTCCGCTGCCACGCCGTTGTCCGGACGAGGCAGCACGGTGACCGTGCCCCGCTGATCCGGATCGAGCGTGACGACTCGGACATCGCCGTAGGGATCGGCCTGCGTCGAGGTGAAGGCGAGCCGTGCGGTGCCGCCCGTATTCAGAACGCTGGCCCGTTCCCCCTGCGGCGCAGGGGCCGACCCCCAGACCGATGCCACCGGGAAGGGTCCTGGGTCCGTGCTGTTCGGCATCCGCAGCCAGGCCAATGACCCGTCCGGGCGGAAGGCGGTCGTCGTGAAGACCACGGCGAGGAACGAGACACCGGTCGCGTTGTCCGGCAGGACGACGGTCGTCGGCTGGGTCTCGGCCGCCGGGGCGTCGGTCAAGCGCTGGGCGGCCGCGTCCGAGGCGGGTACGCCGATCCCGGCGAACGGCATGACGACGATGTCACCGAGTGGATCGGCGCGGGTGCTGCTGAACACCACGCGCTGCACGCCGGCCCACGCCGGCCAGAGGTTGTCGCCGGCCGAATGGGTCAGTTGCACCCGGGGCAGGGTGGTGCAGTCCCACGTGCCCGGCCCGTTGTCCACCTGGGCCACCCAGATCTGGAAGGAGCCGGTCTCGTTGGATGCGTAGGCGACGAACCGCCCGTCCGGCGAGACCACCGGATGGGTCTGGACCGAGGCGTCGCAGGTCACCCGCACCTCGGCCGGATCGGTCAGTGACGGACGGAAATAGACCTCACCCTGGTCCTGGTCCTTCGTCCCGACGTACGCGAGGTTGCCGAGGTCGGGCGAGGAACTGCCTTGGCCGGCGCCGGCGATGATCCGGTCCGGCGCACCGCCTTCGGCGAAGACTTCCCGCACGACGAGTTCGGTGGTGTCCTCGGTGTAGGCCACCCGCGGCGCGATGACCTCGGGGGTGATCGCTGCGGGAAGTCCCGCCAGCGACCCCTGAGACGCTCGGACCGGAACCGGTATGCCGGCCCCCGCGGCGGGTGGGGCCGACGCGGCCTGCGGCACGAGGGCCACCGACGCAAGCACACCAGCGACGGCCGCGAGCACGCGGCATACCGGCTTGCTCCGGCGCATGACTCCTCCTTCGCCGTCGGCGCTCGCTCCCCCACCGTCCAGCCTCGCCCGAGCCTGGCGAATCGAGCGGCCGGTCAGCCTTTGAGGCACCGGCCGCCGCGCGATCGGGCAGTAGTCAGATCAGTCCTTGCCGCAAGGCGTAGGCCACCGCGTGCGAGCGGTTACGCAGCTGCAGCCGGGTCGTGATGTCGTGCAGGACGTTCTTCACCGTGCGCTCCGAATAGGACAGCTCGACGGCGATCTCCCCGGTGCTCATCCCGTCCGCCACCAGCCGCAGCACCTGGACCTCGCGAGTGGCCAGGCCGGTGAAGGTCAGCCCGCGCGGCGTGAGCACCTGGCGTTGGAGCTTCCCGACCTGGTCGAGCAGTCGGCCCAGCAGATCCGGAGGGACGCTGCCCTCACCGGACGAGGCTCGGGTGATGACGTCGACGAGTCGCTCGGGCGTGGCTTCGGCGCGGCGGACGAGCCCGACCACGCCCACCTCGACCGCGGACACGAGGTCGCCGTCCTCGAGCGCACTTGCCACGAGCACGGTGCGACAGTGGCCCCGCCGTTGCACCGAGCGCAGGAGCGCGACGGCATCCTCGTCCATCGCGTCGACGACGATGACCGCGACCCGGGCGAGGTCAAGGTCCGGCGGCCGCAGCACCTGAACCTCGGGACGGTGGCGCAGTTGGCTGGCCACCCCGGCCGCGGAAATCGGGTCACGCGCGTGCACGGCGACCGGTACGCAATCCATAAGTCCTCCTTCGCTCGTCCCGGCGGACCTGCCCCGACGGGGATGCCGTCTGCGCATCGAAGGCAGCATGACCGGGCATCCTCCTCGTGCACTCAACAAGGACTCAACGGGCAGGTCCGTTGCCCTGTCGTCGGCTCGTCCGTCCTTCACCCGCCGGGCTGCGACGTGGGACACCTGTGGGGTGAGCACCGTTGCGCAGCTGGACATCGAGTCGGCCAAGGTCGCCGCCGGCGAGCGGGTGACCCTGCCCTTGAACGTCAAGAACATCGGCGAGGTCGTCGAGGACTACCGGGTGGAGATCGTCGGTACGCCGGCCGGGTGGACCACCGTGGACCCACCGGCCTTCACGCTGTACCCGGGCACGGCCCAGGTGGCGACCCTCGACGTCCACCCGCCTCGCACCCCAGACGTGCCGGCCGGAGAAGTGCGCTTCGGAGTGCACGTCCTGCCCACCGAGCACCCCCACGAGGCGGTCGTGCCCGAGGCGGTCATCGAGGTACTCCCCTACCTCGACACGGTTGCCGAACTCGTCCCCCACACCACGCACGGGCGCTCCGGAGGCAAGCACCAGATCGCCATCGACAACGGCGGCAACGTCCCGGTGACCGTGCAGTTCCGCCCGGCTACGGACAACGACGCCATCGACGTGACCACCGACCCGCAGTCCCTCGTCATCGAGCCCGGTCATGCCGCGTTCACCGACGTCCGGGTCAAACCGACCCGGCGACTGTGGCGCGGCGTGCCGATCACGTATCCCTTCACGGTGACCGTCGTGCCCGAAGGCAGCCCGGAGGCTCCGCTCGTCGGAGCCCACGTGCAAGACCCGATCCTCCCGAAGTGGTTCTTCAAGGCCCTGCTCGGCCTGCTCGCGCTGCTCGCGGCCTTGCTGCTGTTCTGGTTCCTCCTCCTCAAACCGACCATCGAGTCCGCCGCCAAGGAGGCCGTGGCCGACCCGGTGAAGTCCGCTGCGGCTCAGGCAGCGGCGGCCCAACAGGCCGCCAACCAGGCCCAGCAAGGGGGAACCAAGGCCGCCGACGCCGCGACCAACGCCCAGGCCGCAGCGAGCGCCGCCGCCGGTCCGCCGCCGCCGAAGGTCGTCACCGGCCCGTCGTCCCAGCGACTCGAAGTGTTGTCCAACCCGGGTGGGGCGCCCCAGACGGCGACCTTCACGGTGCCTGCCGGACAGTCCTTGGCGATCACCGACTTCGTCATCGAGAACACTCGCGGGGACGCCGGTCTGCTCACCGTGAAGATCGGCGACCAGGTGGTCTTCGCGCAAGCCTTGGAAAGCTTCCGCACCACGGACTACCACTTCGTCACCCCGTTCGTTGCGGGTGAGGGTGTCGCCGTCAGGCTCCAGGTCAAGTGCACCACCACTGGCACGCCGTCCGGCCAGCCTCCGGGCAGCCAGTGCACCAATGCGTTGACTTTCGGCGGCTCGTTGACTCGACCGGCCTCCTAACCGCCGCGACTGACCCGGCGGCCCGCTTGATCGCTCTCTGGCGCGCTAGCCGCGATTTCCGGCCACGCGGTCCAGGCGCAGGTCGAGCACTGGGCGGGCGGCCCGCCGGGCCACCAGTTCGAATCCGGCGACCGGTCGCCAGCCCGGTCGGGGGACCTCGCCCATCACGAAGCCCCCGTGCGCCCGCACCTGTGCCTCGACATGGGCGGCGTAGGCCGGGTGGTCCGTCGCGAGCAGGACGTGCCCACGAGGGGACAAGGCGGCGTGCAGCAGATCGAGGGTCCCGGCACCGACGAACCGACGTCGGCGGTGCCGCGCCTTGGGCCAGGGGTCGGGAAAGAACAGGTGCACCGCGGTCAGCCGACCAGGGGCCACCCGCTCGCGCAGCAGGGGCACCGCGTCGCCGAGGTGGACGTAGACGTGGTCCGTCCCAGTGTCGGCAGCATCCCCCAGGAGCCGTGCCAGGCCCGGCGGGTAGACGTCCACCCCGACAACCGTGGCCATGGGGTCGGCCGCAGCGTAGGCCAGCGTGGCCGCCCCGTACCCGCAGCCGACATCGAGCACCACCCGGGCCTCGTCGCAGGTGCTCTCGAGTAAACCCGCGGGCACGGCATACCGCGGACCGAGGTCGGCGAGTCGGGCACGGGCCTGCGCGGACAGCCGGCCTCGGCGCGCGTGGAAGGTCGGCACCGGCGGGTGATCCATCCAGCCAGCCTAGGCAGGCCCGCGACGGCCACATCCACCAGATCGGACATAGAGTGAGGATCGGGCCGCGACCGCAGCCCGACACCGGAGGGGAAGGATGCCCATCGTGGGGATGTTCGACGAGATCAAGGACAAGGCCACCGAGCTCATCAAGGGGAACGCGGACAAGGTCGACGACGCCATCGACAAGGCCGGTGACGCTGTCGACGAGAAGACCGGTGGCCAATACGCCGACAAGGTCGACATGGCCCAGGAGAAGGCCAAGGAAGCCGTCGAAGGCCTGAGCACCGAGGGCTGATCGAGCGCCGCACCGGGGTAACCCACGACGGCCGGGTCGGCGGACTCGCTCGCGCGAGAGTCAGTCGCGCCAGAGCAGGACGACGGCCCGGTCGTCTGTATCGCCGGCCTTGGCCCCGGCGCAGAGGCGTTTCGCCCCGCCCTGCAGGCCCCGCTGCAGCATCGCCTCGGCGGCACCGACCATCCGGTCCACCCCGAGTTCGAGGTCGTGACCGGGTGACTCGATGACGCCGTCGGTGTACATCACGAGCGCATCGCCACGGGCGAGCACGCCGGCCGCGCGCGGATAGTCAGCGCCGGGGATGACCCCGAGCGCCGGCCCGCCGGTGGGCTCCAACGCCTTCCATCGACCAGAGCCGGCAACGAAGTGCACCGGTCCTGGGTGCCCGGCGGTCCCCACCGTGAACCGGCCAGAGGGCAGGTGCACGCTGACGTGGACGGCCGTCGCGAAGCCCTCCGCCCAACCCTGACGGAGCAGGTAGGAGTTCGCCGCGCAGAGGAGGCGGTTGGGCTCCACCTGGCCGAGCAACCCACCGAGGGCCCCCGAGAACAGCAGCCCGATCGTGCCGACACCGGCACCCTTGCCCGACAGGTCGACGAGCGCGATCTCGAGCCATTCGCGGTCCGGCGATGTCGAGGCCACCGCGAAGTCTCCGGAGAACTTGTCGCCGTACGCCGACTGGATCCAATGCTCGGTGTGCCACCCCTGAGGCAGGCCCTCGACATCGGCGAGCGAGGTGAGTTGGTCACGCAGGTTGACGAGCATGTCGTCGCCGTCGCTGCCTTGCACACCGAGCCGTTCCCGGCTGCGGCTGCGCTCGTACATCAGCAGCATGGTCAGCACCACGGCGGCGACGGTGACGATTTGGACCGCCGACCACCCCCGGACGGCGAAACCCGAGAAGGCGAGGCAGGCGGCATACACCCCGCAGACGGCGAGGAAGGGCCGCGGCGGCAGGAAGATCCCCGCGAGGACGACGAGTGGGCAGTACAGGCCCCACGACACGTCGTTGGGGCGCCACAACGTGAGCAGGACCAGGCCCACGCCGACGAGGGACAGGCCGGTCATTCGGACGGCGAGGACGGTGCGAGACACGAGACCGAGCCGCCGCAGGTACCGGGTGAGCCGCGTCGTCGACCGCCGGGTGACCGTTCGCGGGCTCACCCCTGGCCGGGCGAGCGTCATGACGGTCCCCTCATCCCGGTGGCAACGTCCCGTCGCGCTCGAAGTCGGCGATCATCGCCAGACGACGGGCATGCCGTGGGTCGCCGGAGAATGCCGTCTCGAGGAAGGCGTCGACGACGGCGATCCCGGCTTCGGGTGACGTGAAGCGCCCGCCCAACGACACCACTCGGGCGTCGTTGTGTTGACGAGCCAATCGGGCAAGCTCCACGCTGGAGGCGAAAGCGGCCCGAACGCCGGGGACCTTGTTCGCGGCGATGAGTTCGCCGTTACCCGATCCGCCGAGGACCACCCCGAGCGACTCGGGATCGGCTGCGACCGCGACGGCCGCCCGCAACACCGCCACCGGGTAGTCGTCCTGCGGGTCGTAGGCGTGCGGGCCGTGATCGACGACCTCGTGGCCCGACTTCGCGAGATGCCTAATGAGAGCCTCGTGCAATTCGTATGCCGCGTGGTCGCCCCCCACGTGTACGCGCATGGACTTCCCCTCCATTGTCAGGTCAACCCCGGTCGAAGACCGGTCGTCTCGTGCGAGTGCGCTTGAGCTCGTAGAACCCTGGCGTGCCGGCGACGAGGAGGCAGCCGTCCCAGAGTCGGCCGGCGGCTTCCCCGCGCGGTGCCGGGGTGACCACGGGGCCGAAGAACGCGACCCCACCGACCGAGACTATCGGGGTGCCGACGTCGGAGCCGACGAGCGAGATCCCTCGGCGATGGCTGCGGCGCAACGCGGCGTCGTACTTCTTCTGCGACGCGGCAGCAGCCAGCGAGGCAGGCAAGCCGCACTCGGCCAGCGATTGGGCAATGGCCCGGTCGAGGTCCCGCATCCGGCGCACGTGCAGCCGCGCTCCCATGGCGTCGTAGAGCGGCTTGACGACCTGATCCCCGTGCGCCGCCTGCGCTGCCATGAGCACCCGGACAGGCCCCCAGGCCAGTTCCATGAAGGCCCGGTAGCCCGGGTCGAGCTCTCGCCCCGAATTGAGGACGGCCAGGCTCATCACGGACCAGGTCACCTGGACGTCGCGGACCTTCTCGACCTCCATGAGCCATCGTGAGGTGAGCCAGGCCCACGGGCACACCGGATCGAACCACATTTCCGCCTGTGCCTGGGCGGCTCCGCGTCGAGCTGGCATGGCGTCATGATGTCACTCCGACGGATGGTTCGTCGCTCGGCTGTGCAATTGCTGTGTCCGGCATCGAGCCGGGTGAGCCCGCCGCAAGGCGCGCCTAGGATGGCGTGGGCGTCATCCGTGCCCCGTCCCGCCTCTGACCAGGAGCGTCCCTGTGCCCGGAAAGAACCTCACCCGCGACGAGGCGGCCGCGCGCGCGGCAGAGTTGAGGGTCGAGGACTACCTCGTCGAGCTCGACCTCACGACGGGTCCCACGACCTTCCGGACGACGACGACGGTGCACTTCACGGCCCGGACGCCGGGACGCGCGACGTGGATCGACTTCGTCGGCGTCCGTCGAGCGGGTGACTCTCGGCGGGGTCGACCTCGACCCCGCCGAGATCTTCCGCGACAGCAGGATCGAGCTGGCCGACCTCGCCGCCGACAACACGCTCGTCGTCGAGGCGACCGGGCGTTACACCAACAGCGGCGAGGGAATGCACCGGTTCGTCGACCCCATCGACGGGGAGGTCTATCTCTACAGCCAGTTCGAGGTGCCCGACGCGCGTCGGGTCTTCGC
>APMI01024056.1_pt1 | contig 10531 bp, 5 predicted proteins | sample 667938 | NCBI WGS metagenome assembly APMI01 (sample SAMN01084076, study PRJNA167559) | wastewater metagenome | biome: Wastewater | place: Denmark: Ejby Moelle, Odense | collected 2011-11-28
AAGTTGTACTTTGCTCGCTGGACTAAGAGCCGAAGGCAAGACCTCGGTGCTCGAACCCAGTGTTAGCCGCGATCATACCGAAAGAATGTTAATTGCGATGGGCGCTGATCTGCAAATTGAGGGGCCCAAAGTGACTGTATCACCAACCGAGCAACTCAATCCATTTGAGTTCACGGTTCCGGGCGACATCAGTTCAGCTGCGTTCTTCCTCGTAGCTGGAGCTATTCTCGCCGGCTCTCAGTTAGAAGTTACTGATCTTAGCGTCAATCCGACTCGTACGGGCATCCTTGAGGTGTTTACTCAAGCAGGCATACCATTTGAGCTCACCAACAACCGGAGCGAGTTAGGTGAGCCTGTAGCTGACTTGCAAATGAGTGTGAATTCGCCTGGAAGTGCTTTCGTCATCGAAGGGGACATGGTTCCGCGATTGGTTGACGAGATTCCAGTTTTGGCGGTTTTTGCGACTCAGTGCCAGGGTCAAACCGTTATTCGAGACGCAAAGGAGTTGAAGGTCAAAGAAAGTGACCGAATCGCGTTGGTTGCGGACGGATTGAAGAGAATGGGGGCCTCTGTGGAAGCAACCGAAGACGGATTTATCATCACTGGCCCGACCCCGCTGAGGGGAACGACGATTGAAGCTCATGGAGATCATCGCATAGCGATGGCATTTGCTGTCGCGGGATTAGTCGCAGAGGGGGAAACGAGAATCCTCGGTGCCGAGTCAATCGCGACGAGTTTTCCTGGTTTTGAGCGACAACTCTCGCATCTTTGCCAGTTGTAAGCTTAATCGAAGAGCGAATATGGAATAACCCTAGTGATGATACGGATTGGCGTCATGGGCTGCGGGGTTGTTGCGGATTACGGTCATATTCCCGCGATATTGCAGACACCAGGGCTGAAACTGGAAGCAATTTTTGATCCGGACCCCAAGCGTTTGCAAATGGAGTCCTCAAAGTTTGGGGTTGAGAAAGCCTTTACGAACCAGGAGGCGTTTTTAGACTCTGGTCTAGATGCCGTCCTCGTGTCGTCTCCGGCGCCATTTCATAAAGATAATGTTCTGGCTGCTGCAGACCGAAAACTCCAGATTCTATGCGAGAAGCCGTTAGCGATGGAGGATCACCAAGCCGAAGAGATGATTCGATACTGCGAAAAGGCAGGAGTAATGCTTTGTGTCGGTTTCGTCTACCGGTTTAGCCGAGTTGCTCAACAGCTTAAAAGTTGGGTGCAGGAAGAAGTCGTGGGAGATATTCGATCTGTTCGCTTGGTCTATGATTGGGATCTTCACGGTGAGTGGGAGCAAGACGAAAAAGGGAAGTGGATCAAGGCTCCTCGATATACGGGCCGAATGGATGAAGGTGGTCCAATGGTGGACTGCGGAGTTCACCAAATTGATCTCGCTCGATGGTGGCTTGGCCAGGAAGTCGTCGATTACCATGCGCAGGCTGCTTGGGTCGGTGAATACGAAGCTCCAGATCATGTCTACCTCCACCTTAATCACGCAGGTGGCGCTCACACGATGGTAGAGATGTCGTTCAGTTATGGTCACACCGCTCGTGACGTAACGCCGATGTTCACCTACGACTTAATTGGTAGCGGCGGATATTTGCGCTATAACCGCGATGGTTACATTCTGGATGCTCATGCGGGAGATCGAACGATTCGAGTTCCCGGAACGAGCGAAAAGGATTTTCCAGCCATGCATGCGGCCTTTGCCGAGGTGCTTCGTAAAGGTGAACCGGGTGACTTCCCGCAGGGTAGAGACGGGCTGATAGCGACCAAGATTGCACGAGATGCTACCAATGAGGTAATTGCATCTAGAAAGAAACTTCTCCAGAAGGCGTAGCGAACGCTGCATGCGCAAACCAAATATGATTTGACTTGGTTTCGTGGCCGTGTGTACGCACTGTTTGGCGGCGCTCACGATTGAATGTAGTATCTAGCGAGGTCCACTCGGAGTGGTAGTTAGCTTAGTGCTCGAATTTATCGTATTAGGACACAGACGAAAACTAGCTAACTGCTTCAGTAGCTATCGTCGTGGCTTTCTGAACCTTATTGCTAGGCATTTGTATGTTTTACGCAACCCAGCAAAAACATGGCTTGACAATTTGGAAGAGTAGCCTATAATGACACTACAAGGAGGCAGTTACCTCCACGGGGTTGGCAACGAAGCGACCCCTACTGCAGGCGAAGTGGCAAGCAAGTAGCCCGGTAGGATCAGTCCCTTCTGACACGCCAACCCCAATTTCTTTGAGGATCTAGTTGCCGGGACTGTTTTGCGCTACAGGATTTTAAGTGTATATCGGTGACCTTCTCTTAGTAGGCAATCTGCCTTCTTCCTTATCGTGAATTTGATCTTAAGCAATAAAAAAGACCTCACGCTCATAAGAACGAGAGGTCTTTAACTAGCTTCCGATGAATCTTCTTAGTTGAAGAATCCAACCGAACGAGCGAGGCGCATGTCGTCGCCACTAGACAACTCATCGAGATCCTTGAGAGGAAGCTCTTTGTTCTGAGCGTCTTCGACTGCGACCTTAAGACAAAGCGAACGAAGTTCGTTCACAAGGATCTTGAACGATTCGGGAATGCCCGGCTCGGCAAGGCTCTCACCTTTAACGATGCTTTCGTATGCCTTAACGCGTCCCATGACGTCGTCTGACTTAATGGTGAGCAACTCCTGAAGGGTATAGGCTGCGCCGTAAGCTTCAAGTGCCCAAACTTCCATTTCACCAAATCGCTGACCACCGAACTGAGCTTTACCACCGAGCGGCTGCTGGGTGACGAGCGAGTACGGTCCAATCGAACGAGCATGGATCTTCTCATCTGCAAGGTGCTCTAGTTTAAGCATGTAGATGATTCCAACCGTGATTGGGTTTGGAAGCGTGTCACCGGTTAATCCATCGCGGATGAACGACTTTGTACTGTGTGGATCAATACCAGCACGGGTAAATACGTTCTTACGAAGGTTGTCGACGATTCCAGCGTAAACTTCATCAGAAGCATTTGCTGGAGCTTCTTCTACATCAACATCAAGCTCCTCAACTTCGAAGTTCTCGAAATCGATCTGGAGGAGTTCTTCTGCACTCTTGGCCGAAGGAGCATCGAGGATTCGACTGACTCGCTCAAGGGATGTCGGTCCGAGCGTTCGAACCTTAGCATCAGTCTTAGCGATCATCTCATCCAAGGTGTCGTCTTTTTCATACTTGACGTCCAGAAGTAGCTCGGACTTCACGTATGCGCCGAGAGATTGCTTTCGCATGTGCTCGGCCAATCTCTCCATTTCAACCAGGATTTCCTTCTCAGTTGCGCCTTCGAACGCTGGGCACTTGTATTCAAGGCCAAGGTGCTTTCCAACGTAACCAAGGTGGGTTTCGAGAATCTGACCGATGTTCATACGGCTCGGAACACCAAGAGGATTCAGAACGATATCAACCGGAGTGCCGTCAGCGAGGTAAGGCATATCTTCGACAGGAAGCACCTTCGAAATAACACCTTTGTTGCCGTGGCGTCCTGCCATCTTGTCACCCACCATCAGCTTTCGCTTCTGGGCGATATAGACTTGAACGGTCATATTCGTACCTGCTGGCAACTCGTCACCAGGGATCTGGAGCAGAGGCTCGTCGGTGCGGTCACAGATGAGTCGCTCTCGCTTCTTCGATTCCTTATAGACGTAATTGATGCTTGGCGACAGATACTTATATCGCGAATAAACCTTGACGTCAACGACGGTGCCTTTCTCGCCGTGTGGCAGTCGAAGCGAAACGTCGCGGGTTTCTTCAGCCTTTTTACCAAAGATCGCGATAATCAGTCGCTCTTCAGCGGTCATTTCAACTTGACCCTTTGGAGCAACCTTTCCAACCAGAATATCTTCTGGGCGAACTTCAGCACCGATTCTGATAATTCCGTTCTCGTCGAGATCCTTCAGAGCATCTTCACCGACATTTGGAATGTCGCGAGTAATCTCTTCCGGTCCAAGCTTGGTATCGACGGCTTCCGCTTCGTGACGCTCGATGTGGATTGATGTATAGACATCGTCCTTCACCATTCGCTCAGAGATGAGGATAGCGTCTTCGTAGTTGTATCCATTCCAAGGCATGAACGCGACCAAGACGTTCTTACCGAGTGCGAGATTTGCGTTATCGCAACATGCGCCATCAGCAAGAGCGTCACCTTTGAGGACTCGTTGACCGAGCTCGACAACGGGGCGATGTGTGAAACATGTCGACTTGTTGCTTTGCACCATGTGCATTAGCTCGTACTTGTCGAGAGTTCCATCGTTGCGTCGAACGTGGATTTCCTCGGCGGTCACGAACTCGACAACACCAGGGAAGTGAGCGATGACGGCTGCGCCAGAGTCAACAGCAGCAACTCTTTCGTAGCCAGTGCCAACGATCGGTCGTTCGGATCGAAGAGTTGGAACTGCCTGACGTTGCATGTTCGCACCCATGAGAGCACGGTTTGCGTCGTCGTTCTCAAGGAATGGAATAAGCGCGGTCGCGACCGAGATGATCTGAACCGGCGACACGTCCATGAAGTCGACTCTGTCGCGTCTGACGATAGGATAGCTTGCACCACCAACGTCGCCACCAGCACATCGAGCCTGAACCTGATCTTTCACGATCCAACCGGTCTCATCCGTCTCAACGTCGGCCGGTGCAACTAACTGGCCAGTCTCTTCTTGAGCGGTCAGATAGATGATCTCGTCGGTGACATGACCATCAACAACCTTTCGGTAAGGGGTCATGATGAAGCCGAATTCATCAACTCGAGCGTGCGCGGTCAACTGCGAGATAAGTCCAATGTTAGGACCTTCAGGAGTTTCAATCGGACAGATTCGACCGTAGTGAGATCGGTGAACGTCACGAACTTCCAGTTTTGCACTTGTTCGTTGAAGACCACCCGGTCCAAGTGAAGACAGACGTCGCTTGTTGGTAATTTCCGACAGCGGATTCGTCTGATCCATGAACGTCGACAGCTGGTTACTGCTGAAGAAGCTCTTAATAGAAGCGCTAACCGGCTTAACTGATAGGATGATGCCTGGGAGCAGGTTCTCCTGGTCGGTTGAGGTCATTCGCTCTCGAGCAACTTTCTCCATGCGGACAAAGCCGAGTCGAAGTTGAGACTGCAACAACTCACCAACGGATCGAACACGTTTGTTCTTCAAGTCGTCGATGTCGTCTCGTTCTGCCTCACGATTGACGTATGGCAGCATCTTATCAAGGATCGCAGCCAGGTCTGCAGCAGTTAGGTTTCGGGTTTCCAAAGGAATACCGATTCCAAGCTTCTGATTCAAGAATCGTCGACCGACCTTACCAAGATCGTATCGCTTGACATCAAAGAAGAGGCCGTAAACGAGTTGCTTGGCTGCTTCTTCGTTTGCTGCTTCACCTGGACGAAGTCGCTTATAGATGTCGAGTAGAGCCTCTCGCGAGTTGGTTGTGGGGTCAGCTTCGAGCGTCGCTTCGGCAAGATGCAGGGTGTTGATCAGCCTCAACGAAGGCAGATTCATCGCCTCGATTCGCTTAGCCGTATCCTTGTCAATCTTGTCGCCCGCTTTCCCAATAAGCTCTTCGCCGTCAAGGAGATCCTCAACTAGCCGCTTATTAAGAAGAGTTTCTTGATTGAGCGTCTCGAGAACGATTTCCTTCGTGAACAGCTTCAGAATGTCCTGGTTGGTACCGAGAGGAATCTCGACCAACGTCTTCATCGCCTTAACTTCGTCGGAGAATCCTGCGATATCCTCGGCGGTCAAAACTTTGCCTGATTCAACGAGGACTTCACCAGTGTCTTGGTCGACGACTGGATCAACGACTCGGCGACCATTGGCTTCACCGAGAGCAACGGTGTATCGACCGCGACCCTTCTCGAAGTAATACAGAGCCTTGATGAGCTGAGTAAGCGGAAGCTTCTTGGTCTGGCTAATTTGAGTTCTTACGATGAAGTTAGCGTCGGATTCGACCTCAAGCCAGGGACCTTCGTTAGGAATAACTCGGGCAGAAACAATGACCTGCATCGAGCTATCGACGCCCTCTTCGAAATAGAGACCAGGAGAGCGGCTGAGCTGGCTGACAATGACTCGTTCGCGTCCATTGATAATGAACGTTCCCTTGTCGGTCATGAGCGGAATGTCGCCGAGGTAAACCTCGGATTCAATCACTTCACGATCTCGACCACCGAAGCGAACTATCGCTTTAATCGGTGCTTCGAAGGTCATGTCGCGATCGCGGCAATCCTGCAAAGAGTATTTGGGCTCGCCGAGTGTAAAACTCACGAGTTCGATATAGTTAGTTTGAGTGAAGTCCCAGATCGGACTGAAGGTCTTGAAGAGCTCTGGAAGACCTTCTTCAAGGAACCACTTGTATGAATTAAGCTGTAGTTCGATTAGATTAGGGACCTCAAGGAAGCGGCCAATTCGCTTCGAGGTTGGCTGAACAATTCTCATCTAGCCTCCGGACACATTTGCGCGAACATTCACCATACCCTCACAAACCGTGTTAAGTCTACATTTCCTGCTAACTTTCGTAGCACAATGTCAACAATTGCCTGCATGAAGCGACCACAACTAGACTCGTGAGGAAGCAGATTTTCAGACGGAGGCGTAGGCCAAGAACCTGATTACATGGTCACTTCATTCACTAATATTGGTTTAGAACCCAATTTTATGTGTGCGGAATAGGTCAGCCCAAGGCAGTCGAATCAAGGTTCAGCGGGTCTAGCGCCCCCACCGAGGTTCGTGACCTAGACCGCCAAAACCTCGGGTATTTCAATGTTAATTCTAAGCAAGGTAACAATCTACGACGGCTCATCGGGATTGGAGTTTGAAAAAGGCAAATTCAAACGCGAGTTACGACCTGGAGAATATTTCTACCGTTTGAAGAGTGTTAGCATTGATGTATTCTCGACGCTTCCCGTTTTAATCCCATTTAACGGAAAGGAGGCGCAAACTCTTGACGGAGGTTCCATCAAGGTTTCGTTGATGATTTCAGTTCAGGTTAATTCTGTGCGTCAATATTTCCTTGCTGGGGGACAGCCGATCAAACAACACGGAGCGATTAAACCGAAACTTTCGCCTGGGCAAGGCGAATCTTCCCCACTTATGCAAGTTAGAGATTCTGCCTTCGCCGCGTGCCAATCTTGGATCTCGTCTAGGGAATTCGAGACGTGGATGGAGAAGAAAACTGAGTTGTCGAGTTTTGTTGCGGAACAACTCAAACCACGCATGGCCGAACTTGGTTTAGAGCTTTTGAGTGTCTTACTTGTTGAGTTCGTTCCGAGTGGCAACCTAAAATCAGCCTATTCTGAATTGCTGCGAGTGAAATTAGAGGGCCGGGCTGCACTAGACCGAGCCCGAAACGAAGCTGCCACAATGCGAAACCTCATCAACACTGCTCGGCTAGTACGCGACCATCCCGGATTGCTGGAACTCCGAATGTTGGTCTGAAATCAGAAGCCACGTGTTGAATTTCAGGTAAGTAGCTTTCCCACAAACCCTACACCAGCCTCGCCAGAACCGGCGGAGCCTCCCTTAGACTAAGTCTGTTTTAGAAGACAAGGTAACCTCTTAGGTTCCCGTGATGCGTAATTGGTGTGCCTTCTTGGCAATTGTCAGCGGATTTGCTTCGGCAAATGCAGACACTCAAAGGTCTAGAGGTGGGGTCGTCTATGTGAATGACGTCCCTGTTTTGCGATTCATGAAACAGGATTCGACCGGCCAGAGTCCAGAACAGAAGGCAGATACTGCAGCAGAGAAGCTAGGGACCGCCAGCGACCCCAAGCTCATTAGGCTCTTTATGTCAGGGGATTCGGCGACGATCTATTCAGGCAAGGTTCCAGTTGTCACTTTACAAAAGGCAGAGGCGAGGGCACAGCATTCGACCGTTAAGGGGTTGGCTACGAGGTGGGTTACCAATATTCGCGGTGCTTTGACTCAAACGGGAATGCGGATAGATGACGACTACATTCGCCTCCCCTTAGGCGGAGTTCGAGTTGTTCCGATTCGTGGTAAAGGTGCATTCGAAGCGAATTACACGACTTCAAACGATGCGTTGGTAAGTTTTAGGAAAGTCGCTGGTGGGCTTGAAGTCACAGGGAAGTCTGCCGGTAAGGCGCAGATCTCGGTGAATTGGGGTACTCAATCCGATGATATCTCGCTAGACATTAAGCCCAACGCGGCTGAGTTTCCTCAAGCGTTCGAAGCAACGGTGACAGGGGCTCCTGCAATATCACAAACCATTTTTGGCAGTATCGTCGGCGCGATAAAAACCCAGCTGAAAGCAAAGGCGGACTCTAAAATAAGCGTCAGAACTTTTTCCCCCGGTTCAATTGGCGTAGGCGCGATGAGAACCTACGATGTCTTTGTTGACACAAGTGCACCGGACTGTTTTCCAAATGGCGGCCTGGTCAGAGTCAAGGTAACAAACCTTGCACTTCCTCGATTGATGGACGACGTGCTATGGTACAGCAATGATCCGGAGAGCGTGAAGGGACCAGGACACCTGTTTTCAGGAGAAGTTGAGAGAGGTTCATCGATTAGGCTTCTCTACCACCATAGTAATATTTCTTCTTCGAACCTCGTTCTGCGCGTTCAAGCTATTAATGACTCTGACAAACCTGCTCGAGTCGTCTTGATTCCCGGTGACGCTTCGCCAAATCGCGATCCCGTTCGAGCTGGCCTAGCCGCTGCGGATCAATTCATTCGAGGCTGGATGTACGGTAGCGGGGAAGTCGTCACGATTCCGCCCGGGCAAGGACTTCCAATCGCAGTCCGGCAACTCTCGACGGGAGAAACGATGAGCGGATTAACGAGTATTCGTCTTATTGATGGCCCAGATTCTCTACTGATCCGTACCGATGCTTGGCTTCCTTTTAATGCAGATGTCCGCTGGGTGGCAGCGCTGAGATCGGGTGCACCTTGGCGGGATGTTGGTGCGAATCCATTGGCAGAGTACGACAAGGCACCGATGGAGCCTTCCGCCCATGTATATCCCAACCCGGTGAAAACAGAGTCGGTTGATTACAGTGTCGGCGGAAGATACGGATTCTTGCGCATAGGACAAGAACCGATCATTCGAAAAGACAATGATGGTGCTCTGGATGGCAATTTTGGTGTCATTTACAACATTAAGGCCAAATTGCAGAACCTAACTAACGAAGCCACCGAAGTAGAAGTTGTCTACGAAGCCAGTGCAGGCTATTCGGGAGGCCTCTTTATCCTTAACGGGCAACTTATGCGTACACCTTTACTGCATCCAAAACAGGAAACACGACTTTTGAAAGTTCGCCTTGCACCAGGCGCTTCAAGAAGTTATGACATCATGACCCTGCCGCTTTCGGGTAGCAGCTATCCGGCTACGCTGACGGTTCGGCCAGTATCTGGAGGAGCATAAAATGGATCAACCTTCATTTCGAGTGATTGCAGACCTGTTTCAGGTCCCTGAAGGCGATGCGCTGGATATACGTGAAGAGCGACGTCGCAAAGTGGGACGAGATGCTAACGAAAGTGACGATCTGGGCCGACAGAGTCTTGTTGAAGGCGACTACGAGGCCGCGATTAAGCATTTTAGGAGAGCGGTTGAACAACGGGATCCAAACGATATTTCGTCAAGGATAGACCTTGCTGGAGCATATGATTATAGTGACCAGTCACCGATGGCCCTTCGACAATACGAGAAGGCTTTACGTGCAAAATCTGAAGCTTCTGAGCCACTCGTTGGAATGAGCGACGTTCTCAAGAGGCACGGCAAGTTTAAAGATTCTATCCTTAGCCTTGAAAAGGCGATTGAGAAAGAACCAACCAATGCCTACTACCATGTGAAGCTAGCTGAAACTTTACGCGAAGCAGGCGAACCGAGGCGAGCCTTGCAGGTTGCTCAGACTGCAATCACCATTCAACCGGACGTAGCCTTTTATCATTATTGGATTGGCGACCTTCTGACCTATCTCAAGCGATATGACGAAGCTCTCGATGCCTATCGTGCAGCGATAGAGCTCTCGCCTGGAGATGATCATCTCTATATCCGTGCTGCGGTCGCCTTTTGGTGTGCGGATCGAAAAAACGAAGCAGTTAAGGCTGTTCGGTTGGCATCGGATCTAGACACAGAAAAGCACTTGTATCACGGACTTTTGGGAATTCTGCTTGATGAGATGGGAATGAAAGATGAAGCGCAACTCGAGAGTGAGCGCGCTTCAAAAATGGACCGATTTGACCACGATAGTCTCGGAAGACTCATGGACGAGATGAATATCGAAGCTTAGGCTTTGGTTATCTTCAAGCCTTGACTATCGAGGTCGAGACGATATCCCATAAAGTCTCTGATGAGATCTGAGGCATCAACATGACCCCGGTCTTGATAGATACGGCCAGGAAAGTCACGAACCTTACCTCCAAAAGAGCATGTCAGAGTAGTCGTATCAGCTTTGAATGCGACTACTTTAAGTCCTGGGATCGGCCCTTCGAGCATCTTAGGAGCGATCCAGGAGTTTCCTTTTTGGACAAAAGCCGAGACTGGAACTAGCTTGCCTGCAACAAAGACGG
>APMI01010282.1_pt1 | contig 10530 bp, 10 predicted proteins | sample 667938 | NCBI WGS metagenome assembly APMI01 (sample SAMN01084076, study PRJNA167559) | wastewater metagenome | biome: Wastewater | place: Denmark: Ejby Moelle, Odense | collected 2011-11-28
AAAATAATTATTTGATTCTTTCTTGTAATACGATCACATGCTAAGATTAAACTCTATAATAATATCATGGAAATTTAAATAAATATTTCAATCATAGTCCAGCATCCATCAACAGATCGCACATCCCTGTTCCAAGTTTAGGTGCTTGACCCAATATAATATTGCTGCTGGGACTGATACATTTATCAACTTCGCAGTGTAGAGCTGCATTTGTAATGAATTTAACTGATGTTTAATATGACATCCTTAAGAAAGGACTCGCACTGTATGACATCCAATTTCTGTTCATCGCCTTTATATTTCCACCGAATGTCATATAATCTCCAATCAAATACAAGTGTCTGTAATCGACAGTCACACCGTATGCTCCGAACAGTGTCACTATTTCCTTAATCATGGTTGCACGTGCTGCTTAAATCTATATTATAAAATAATAATTACTCCATATTTTTGAGAAATAGCGTGAATATCATTACTTGCTACACTGTTGTGATTGATGAAGTCTAAGTCTTTGAGAATGCCGAAGTTTACGCCTTCTGTTTGAATGTAGTAAATGTCCTTTTTCTTACTTAAGACTATTGCAGATTGAATTCCTGATATTTCTCTTATTATTGTGCTTTTCAATATTTTTTATACTATTTTTGTCATTAAGAATTTCTTTAAACTTAAAGGCACTTTCACAACAATTTCACAACCTTTCGGGTTAAAACTCAAACTTTAGAACTAAGGATATTTCGTTTCTTATGATTTTTCTTTCGGTTAATCTACCATTTTACCTTCATTTGCTTACTATTTTTTAGCCTAATTATCTCTTTATTCTTAAAATTATTAGACATCTGCTTTCTCTTCATCATCTTCTTCTGGCTTGTCTGATGCATTGACTCTTTTAATTTCAGTTCTTAATTCGTTTCTCTTTTTAACTCTGGTAATATAGTTCAGTAGCATAGGTTTAACTACTTTACTAACTTTATCATTAATTTCTGAGTATGGAATAGCAAATTATTAAACAATATGTTTTTCCTATTCATAGTGTATTTTAATTCTATAAAATCGTTTTCTTTAATTATGAACTAGCAATTTCTACCCTTTGTATAATTATTTCCATTATTAAACATCCATATCTTTGACTAGCTCACTAAGTTTAATTTTCTATAATCTTCTAGCATATTGTTTCGCTTATTATTTGTGCACTTTCTCCTTGAAATGTAACTCCATGATGGGAGTCTTGATTTTCGCACTTGAAGTCATGAGTAGTTATCTTAAACGAGGAATACCCAGAGTTAAATTCACACCACCGTGACCTGCCAAATGGAATGTGTTTAGTGTCATCTGAGTTGAAGGTTCACCTATTGATTGAGCTCCTGTGCAACCTACGCACTCACCAGGTTGAATCATTGTATAAGCGTATTTTAGAGCATATACTTACTTAAATTATTTCTATTTCTTATTAGAAACCAGTGAGTAACACTTTTATGACATTGAGCCGAGATTAGTAGCAGGAGGGAATTTCTACATTATTGTTGATGAAGCCAGTTCTTTGTCTTCTATTGCTGCTTTTTTAAACTTCTATATTTATTTTAGCTTAAAAGAATTCTTATTTTCGTCATGCTTATATTTAGCCTTGAAAGTTTCAAAATTATTGTTTAAGAAATCTAACTTTGAGAAGAATTTATTTTTCGCAGGATCTAAAGAATCTTCTCCATAATAGAACTGAACAATACTTCCATCACAGTCTCTGACAGTATAATCATATTCCACCTTCAATGCTTCTAAATGTTTCATAAGACATCTTTGCAAATAACCACTTCTGGATGTTTTAACAGCTGTATCGATAAGTCCTTCTCTACCGGCCATGCAGTGGAAATAAAAATCTTGAAGTCTAAGTCCAGTCAAAAATCGATCTGAAATATAACCTGCTGCTCTAGGATTGGGGTCATATGCAATAAATGATGGTAAAGTTTTTCCTGCAATTGTCATTGGCACTCTTTTTCCTTATAATTCTTGCTGACCTAACATAACTCCAACTTGAGAGTGATTAACATTTGATCCCTTGGCACCTGTTATAGTCATCATACTGAAATTATTATGAGGAAACATTTTAATGAAACCCTTCATACACGAATCAACAATATGTGAGGACTTCTCATACAAGTGATGTTTATATTATCCGTCTAATTCCTCAATTGCTTTTTATTATGTTGCTATTTTTCTTTCAATGTGATGTAAAATTTATTCAGTTTATTTCACATGTATTCTGGTTTACTACTCAATGTAATCTCCATTTTCGTCACATTTGTATTTACTGCGACCAAAATAGTTTACGTTCGTAGGCTATTTGCAAATAAAATGTTTACAAATTTCACTTACAGTTTCGGAGTGAGCCTATTAAACAAGAGTTTTTCGAATTTTGTTTATTTTTGGCTTAAGTACTAAATCATCCAATCCACATGTAAAGCCATGGACTTGAATGTAGCTCAAAAAGAGCTTGGTTAAGCAAGTAATAAGTTTTCCTGTTAATGCTTCACCATAGAGTTAGTTGAATGAGTCCAACAGACCGAAATCAGATCCGCTACCTATTTGATTTTTATCTATAATTCCCATCAAAAGTTAATTATCTAGAACGACAACTTCACTTTCTTATTCATAGCCTGTCATATATGATTTTGGAACTTTTGTATTTGATCTCATGCATAATCCTTTTTTATCTTTGAATTTTAGATCAGACAGCTTAACAACTATCTTAATAATGTTAGTAACTAATTGCTTTCCTGTCCATAATTCCTTCGGTTTGATGATTGCTGGTTTAACTAAGAAAAGTCTCGTATTTCTTGGTTTTTTCTAAAGCAAAGCAAAGGTAGATTGATACAACAACTCAGTGAAATCTCGTTTAGCAAAGAAAGTATCTCGCATTGTCATATAAACTGCTGATATGATTGCATCTTGGATAATTTATCGAATGGGCTTTCCGTTTGTGGGACTGTTGTACATTTTATCACTAATGCAAAGTTCAGCTTCTGCTTTTGCCATATAGTTCTGGAGAGCGTGAAGATTCATTTCGTCTCCGTCGAAATCTGCGTTATATGATTTACAGTTGGCGTAGTTCATTCTTAAGGTAGATTATTTTGGCAGCACTTTAATTCGATGAGCCATCAGTCCAGGTTTATGTAAAGTCGGTTGTCGATTGAACATAACATTATCACCATCGATCAAATGTCTATAAACTATTTTGTTTTCATGATTAATCATCAGGTTACGAGCTAGTGATATTCTTTGTTGATCACTTAAAAATTCAAGTTTTGAGAATTTCCCATTTTCGACCAAATAATTAGCACCAGGGTAATTTTTACCATTTATAATATACTTTTGCAGTTTTTATAAGTTGTATTCATTTACAGGCTCCGCGAAAGTTAATTTCTTTGCCATGAACAAGGGTAATCCAACTTCATCTGTATTAAGACTTGGATCAGGAGAAATGACAGATCTTGCTGCATAGTTTACTCTTTTGCCCATCATTTTCATGCGGAACAAACCTTCCTTTTTTTATAAAATCTGTCGAACTCCCTTAAAATCTTTATCACTAATTTTACTGGATTTGGTTGAGTCCATAAAACAATTTACTGCATCTTGCAACTCAAGCCATTTATTTATGAAATCAGGTCGAGATTTAACCTTCTTGAGAACTTGAGAAGTCCAATCAGCTTTCCTAAGCTCGAGTGTTTTCATAGATTTTAATTATTATAACTTTGCTTTTCTGTTTGCATTTCCTTCTTTTTATATAATTTAGCTTAATCTTTCAAGAATTACCATCATTCTTAAGTCTTCGTTGATTTGCAATATTTTTCCAAGCATACTTGTTTGATCGTGCAAATACTTTTAATCTCCCATTTTACTTTCAGGTCTAAATCGACTTGGAGGCACAAACACAGCAGTTAAGAAAAACATAGCGAAAGAGTTGCTCATATCTCGATTACCAAATATAATTTATACAATCTTTTGCTAGTTTGCCCACAACATTCTCAATTAATTATATATTTATTTTTGAGTCACAAACTTTTGTCTTCTTTTCTTCTCTCCACTAATTTATTATGTGATGTCGTTGGTTTGATGACCTGATTAACCCTTTGATGTTGAGTCCCGTGATTTTTTCCTCTTGGTTGTTTCCTCTTTGCTGGAAGTAATGATAAATATTTTGTTTGCTCCTTATTTTTTAACTGTTTTTGCTAAAGTTTTGCAATAAGGACATTTGCTTTGAATCAAATTATAGAAGCTTTTCACGAAAAGAGTGAAATTTTAAATAGAAGATGAAGTTGGCTCTACTTTTGAGTCTCTTTTTTATTGCGCTAGTTTCGTATATTTATCTTTGAGGGCATAAATTTCATTTATTTTTCTTTCATAAAGTTCAATTTTTTGTCTCCTTTTGATTTTTTCACTTTCCTACTACTTTTACTTAGTCTTTTCCATTTGAACTTTTTTGAGCTTGCGATCCCAAGTTATGAGATCAGATTAATAAAAAAGCTTTGCTTAATTAATGAGTCCATGCTTAACCAAAGTTAGAATAACTTAAAATTCTTCTTTGATTATACTTTTGATTCTAAATCTGTGACAGTTAAAGCAATTCATTCTTAACAATTTAAGAAGGACATCAATTATCATAGGATTGTAGACGGGCAGTAGCAACTCGACATGGCCAGGATGTCCTGAGCATTTCATTCCTTCATGCCCACAAGTGACGCATACTACATCTCGATCGTTTGGGGAAACTCCTAAGGCCGGGTCATAAAGCCCTTGCTTCATTGGGAGCTTATTGGAATTGTAAACTTGCGCATTGACTATTTCAACGCAGCTAAGCTTGCGGATTTCCTCAGGGTAGAGGAACCCAAACTGAGCTTCACTGATCTCAAACCATTCTCTCTCGGTGTGGATCTGATCCATGAGTGTACTGTTGATACAATATAACTAATATAATCGAAGCAAAATCATAAAATATACCCGTTTAAGCAAGCTCATCAAATTTTCAGTCAAGCAAAATTGCAAAAATTATCGCTATTATTTTGCTGTGAATTTTTTATGTTTTTTTATTATTTTACTTAATATAGCTCGATATTAATATTTATGAAAATTAACGGATAGAATATGCGAAACTCTCAAAAAATATCTACTTATGATTCTCGTTATCAGAGTCAATCTCAAAAAGATTCTTAAGCTCTGTTAAACACAATAAAAACAGTGCAAGACCGACAAGATATGAAGCGACAGTACCAACGTTGGGTACCACAATCAATTCAGAACGAGAATGCCATTTTTAGTCAAGCCGCTCCCAAACATAAAGTAAATTATTAATTTAATACAGCCAATGAAGAAAAACAGGGTCTCTACAACAGTCTCGATAAATATTTTTGACATCCCTACATAATTCAAGCCCTGTGTCAAAAGAAATGAGCTTAGTACTCGCAACAGTAACATATTTAGTGAAAATCAAAATCAGAGTGAATGGCGGTCTAGCAGTAAGAAAGTCTAACTCAAACATGCAGGAGAGTCAGCACCAAAAAATTTGTTTCGTTCTTCTGAAAATCATAATGCTAAGCATAGTTCTATTGATTTAAGTTGGGCTTCAAAGCCAGTTGATCTGAAATAGTCACGAAAATCTGGGATTAGCAACAGTAGAAGATCAGCTTATTACGGAAGCTCAATAAAACTTTGATTATTTATTAATAACTTAACAACATAATGTAAATTACCCTCGCTTAGATAAAATATTCTACATCAATATCGTGAACATTTCGGTTATAAAAGTATTTATTGATCAATTCTGAATATGTATATATATAATTTAAAAATATAGACATAGACTTGATAATAGTCTTTGAAATACTTTTAACACTATATAAGGTTGACTCTTGTATATAAATATAAACAAAGAAATAGTAGATTATGTCTCAGTCCACAAAAAGAATTCTCAAGCGTATGCGCACCGAAATAAAATACTCAGCGCTAACTACGATGACAATGTGGTTGTTAAAAGCCAACAATTTATATGTCTTGTCATAGACCACCGCCAAATTATCTCAAATCAAGAACCAAAAAAATTTTGCAATTATTGCACTACGATTGGCTATTTTGTTTAGAGAGCTTAGTCAAACTTTCAGTTTGGATGATATTGTCACTTATGTCTTCACTTACTTAAGAAACAATTTAGAGGGAGTTCTTCGTCAGAAATTTCGGAAATTCAAGAATCAGAACTCCGACATCTTCATGGATGCAGCTAAAGGTCTTAACTCCAAGGACATTGATACTTTTTAAGAAATATGTAAAACTGGCTTCTAAAAACCTACTTTCGTGAGACAAGCTGTCAAAGGACTTTATTAACGTAATTAACAAGGAAATTATGATCGTGAACAGCTAAAGTCAATGTAGAAGTTGATACATATCTTCTGTACTTATGGTATCAAAATATCAGACAAAATGGACTTGAAATCTAAAAATTAAAATTGTGACCTTTCAAAATAGATTTCAACTGAAATTTATAATTAATAGGAAAAAAATAATATATCAAAACCATAAAATTAAACCTAGAGAAAATTTTAGGATACTATTGCCAAGAAAGAGTCAGACTCATGTTCGTTAATCATAATAAACGAAACTGACTTCACAATGGAGTCAATCTTCGAGAACGATTTTAGTTATAATTTTATCAACTAGTTTAATTTCTGATATATGTATATGGGCATAAATTTAAAAATATTATTTTAAATCAATTTATTTCATTGATATTTTGTTAAAATATCAATTAATATCTTCAGATTGAACATTTCGGTCTTTTTTTACTCAGCTACAACAACATATAGAGATAAAGAGCAATATTTAAATCTTTTTTTATAAAAATAAACTCTACTTTTCTATATAAATTTATGTTGTTCTGTTGAGTGAAGAGTATCTTACTTATGTTTGGAAATATAGCAAACTTGTTAAATGCTAGTGAGTTTATATAATCAATTTCTATCTCATTAAAATATCCTGCTGTTTATATTTTTTCACTGATTGGCTAAAAAATTACATAGCCTGTGTTTTATTTGCCAAAGCTCTCCTTCAGACCATAGAGAGATTATTTTAATTTGGACTCGAAGATTACAGCACACATCATAAATGGGATGTAATTTTATGATATTTTCATCCGCTATTTATTGAGGTAGTTCTGAAAATCCTCCATTGGTATGATTATTTCATACTTTATTTTGTGATTTTTGAAGAATTTTTACGTCTTGCGGAGTGCTTCAGCCATACCATAGTCTAAATTAATGGAGAAAAGTATAATTGATTAATTGTGTGTTGTGGGACGAAAGTATTTCTCAAAATTGCTTTAATTGAAAATTTTACAGCACCGACACAATAACTAATTATCAATAACAATTTTATACTCTTTCTTTTCTTCTTTAGATATTTAACTAATACACGTCGATAAATTGATTGAAATCATATATTGCAATTGCAATAATGTTGTTTCCATTCTCGATAAAATCGGATTATTTGTTTTGTTTATGATTTCATCCGCTTTGTATTGCATTTGCTTATATATTTCACCTTGAGATATTTCATCGTTGGACATCTGCTTAATTAACTTATTTAGTGATAACGATTCGTTTTAATTTTCATTCAGCTTGTAGTATTGATAAGTTGCTTTGAAGTTTTTTATTTTATGTTGTGCATGAAAAAAGTAGTCTTTTCTTTTGTTATTTAGAACGCTAATGTTTAATCGCAGTACAAATTATAGGCTTTACTATTTCGATCTCTTTTTGAGAAAGACCGGCTCTAACTTAACTTTAATATCCTCATGATGGACAATACGCTCCAAGCTGAGCTTAATCAGCCTGTCAATATTATTAGCCTCTTACTTGGTCAAGCTAAATAAACCTTCAGTAATTTATTTTTTAGCGTGTTTTTTAACTATGATAATCGAGCCTAAATTTTTATTCGCAAGCGCACAAATTGCTGCTGTAAGATCTTCCTCATATAAATTTTCTAAGTTGACCAATACGTATCTATGAGCGCAGCAGAGACTTTTTTCGATAGGTAATTACTAATATTTTATGATGCAAGGCGCACAGTTCGGACAGCAGAATTCGAATTTATTATAAAGTGCTTGTTAGCTGAATGCCTTTGCTCTAATGATTACCTTTTAAACATTGAGATCTGCTGAATAATCGGATTTATCCAATCTGTCAACAACGTATTTAAACTTGACTAAAAGGTCGGAGTAAGGTTAAATATATTTTTTGGCGTACTGGAATATTTCTATTGGTTTTCGTGTGACATTCTACTTTATTTAATTGAATTGTGCTTTTGATATTCTCATCAAAAATTTAAAAAATTAGTTCATCAATTTGGCAATCTTTGATTTCGACCAGTCCTTATCTATTTTGTATATTCTTCTTACGTATTATTCGTAAGTTTTTATGATATTTAACTGATGTTTTTATTTCTGCATTACGTATGTACACCTTACCTGTAAAAATTAAGTAGCATAAAAATTAATGCTTTTTAGATCATTCAATAATTTAGATAAAACGATCAAAACTATCAGAGAAGTACGTTAGTCATAGTTATAAGAAAATTTTAATTTAATCGAAATAATGAGCGTTGAAAGTATTAATAGAAAATACTTAAAAAATTCTCATTACTTACATAAAATGCGAGCTCAACAAAGCATATATCAACTCTAAAACTTACTAGTGCTGTTATTTTATTTTTAAATTGAAGCAGCTACATTTTCTTGTACAGTTAGTTCCTATTTTTGTGAGTGGATAATCTAAAAATCATTCACAAATATTGGAGATCACGAAAATGAGGCATAGCACTGGATTTGATTTCATTTAAACTAAAAATGAAAGAAGAGCCCTTGAGTCAAGTTTTTTAGGTCCTTAAAGTTATTTTAATAGCACCTACATATTACAAATGAATAAGCAAATCAAACTGGTCCAAGGGAAGTTTATAAACGAATTTAACAACTTTAATGAAGCTATTTTGAGGGTTTTTTCAAGATATTCAATCTTTATTAGTGAAAATATATTAATGAACCTTGATGACTAATCTTATTTGTTTCCATGTTTCAAGTTTAAACCTTACTTAGAATAAAATAAGCAAATCATACATTGAAGGAAGATTTTTATGGTGCATATAATTAAGCTTATCCATTAAAACTGGTCAACTTGGGGAGGATGTCAAATTGTCATTATCCATAATTTTTAAAATATCACATCAGCCAACAGAATAGATAAATACCCTTGAAAGTTATTGTTAAGGATTACAATTTCTTTAGTACCTTTACAGATAGATAGTCCAATAGCTGCATCACTGGATGGGTGTATAATTGTGGAATAAAGTATTAAATTGCTTATTACATTTAATAATAAAAATCTAAATTAAACAATATACTGCATATAAAAACAGTGTCACATATATCAAAGTTTTCAACAGCAATCTTTACTTTATTTTTTAGATGTATTTTCTTTGTTATTTAGCTTAATATTCTTCGCGATACCGCCTGATACTACCTTTTTCTTACGTTTTAAAATTCTTTCAATAATATCATTAAAAGCATCTTGGGTACTTTAGAAATTTTTAGCACTTGTCTCGAAATACGATATACCTATCTTCTTCGCCATTTCCTCACCTTTCGATTTAGGAATTTGTCTACTCGACTCCAGATCATTTTTATTGCCTACTAGCATCAGCTCAATGCTGGCGATGTCAGCCTTATCATTGAGCTCTTCAACCCAATAGTTAATAGTCTCAAAGGAGGCCGGGTCTGTGATATCGAAGACCAAGAGTACTCCATCAACATTCCGGTAGTATACAGGAGTGATGGTACGAAACCGTTCAGTGCCAGCCGTGTCCCAGATTTGAACTTTGAGTTGCGAGTTGTCCTGTAGTTCTATAACTTTCTGCTTATACTCCACACCGATTGTCGGCATGTGAGATGTCTAGAATTTTTTATCCACGAACTGAGTGATAAGGCTGCTCTTGCCTACTGAGCTCTCACCCAGTATTAAAATCTTCACTCTGGTCGCCTATTTCATTTATAATTGTGTATTCTTTAAATTTGACAACTCAATATCAAATATAGAAATATCGAATAGAACTAAGATATTTCTCACTATCTTTATGCTTTGTTTTGATTTTTATTAATTATTAACATGTATTAATATTGGCTTTGCTATTATTTTTATTTTCAATGACTGCTCGGTACAAGGATGATACTTTCCACATGCTTGAGACCTTCAACAAGACATCAAAACGTCAAACCGGCTTTGGTTTGGCTTCATAAAGCAAAACATAAAACTTACGAGGCAAAACAGGTAATACGTGGGATGCCAAGCACATGTCTAATTTTCTCAATCAATCTAACTACTCGAACTGGGCATCAATGAGCAGCTCAAGCTCAAATCCAAGCCAGTACCAAAAGCACAATCGATATAGTTCAACACATGATCACTTTTTTAAAACAACTAAAGACAACCGCAATGCTTCAAGAAT
>APMI01025016.1_pt1 | contig 10528 bp, 14 predicted proteins | sample 667938 | NCBI WGS metagenome assembly APMI01 (sample SAMN01084076, study PRJNA167559) | wastewater metagenome | biome: Wastewater | place: Denmark: Ejby Moelle, Odense | collected 2011-11-28
TTTAAAAGTAGCAATATTTGATTTTATAGATGTGGTATTAACAAAATTACAGTAGTTTAATCTTATTCTTTATATTATTCGCAATATCAGTTTATGTTCATATTTATAATAAAAAAGCTAAGCATTACACTTATTCTTGATTAATAATCTATATTTCTTAAGTCGAATGTCTAAGACTTACACCACTGCTAAACTCATTAAAATAAAATAAAATGATATTTTATTCAAATATTTACTCAACACATCTTTTATTTAATGCTTATGTATCATCTGCAGGTTAATTACTATTGTTATGAAATTGTACAGTATGTTGTGCACTGATATTATAATTTATATTAATGTCGATGCTTATTTCGGATATGATCTACCGAGACCTCAAGGAAAAGGGTCTCGAGCTGACACCCAGCACCAGCATCAAGGTGCCAGAGTGTGCTATTCAAAAGCCGGGTATTATTAAAAAACTGTCATCGATGCTGAGTCGCAACCAAGCTCAGGTAAGCCCCATAAAGCTGACCCTGACGCAGATACTGTATTCTAGTTTCCTAGCCACATGCAATAACTCAATATTCATCTACAAGTACGCGTTCCAGAAGTAGCTGGTTGTGACCCACGAATCCACGCTCACCCTGCCCTACCCGATCATGGGCATATACACTTGTTTGGTGCACCAGATGCAGGACAAGGACGTGCCCATCCTTCTGCAGAACCCATCAGGACTGTCCTACCTCAGCTTCGATGCCAAATAGAACACCATCGTTTAACGCAACACTATTAAAACAATGGGCTAAGTGATTGGGGCGGGATGGATCAGTGACCGCGACTGCATCGTCCTCATCAACAACAGTGTCAGTGACATTCATGTAGCATACTACTCTATAGTGCAAGGAGCTCTTACCCTCAAAATAATCAAAACTGCAAACCTTATAGTAAATGATGGTTAAACTGTGAAGAAAGTGTGGGTCACTGGCACAATTGATGAGCATCAGGACTCACTATTGCCCATATTCTACGCAGTAGTACCCAAATAGTCAGACTTCTCTGCGCCTTGCTCAATGAAACTGCGCATAAAATAGTACATCCGTACTTTATAAGGAGACCTGATATAATCCCCGTACCCGAATTACACAATCGAGACCCAATCTCTGTAATTGTCTTCAAGCTTCAAATTGGTGCAGGTGGGCGAGTATTACTGTCTCCAGCTGAAGAATGAAGTGCTGATCGCGAAGAAGAAGTTCGACAAGTACATGCTGATGGACAACATGATGGAAGTCATGAACTAACATAAAATACGACTATGCCAGAAGGGACTCGTTGTCTCCATCGGCAACAAAGTCATTGAACTCAATTCTATTATGTTCCAGGATCCCAAGTGCGTCAACAGAATCCTAGATGTTATTTAGCTGCCTTAGTAAATGAAGGGGTGCAGTGATAATTTTAGAGGAATTTGGCCCATTATTATCAACAAGTAGTTTACACTCATCTTCGTATTCGCAGACGACGAGAAGAACTAAATCAAACTGTGCGGACTTATAAAGATGGAGCCCATGCAGAAAGTGCTCACTCTGGCCAAGAAAGTACCTCACAATGAGCTATAAATCATCCAAGATATGGCACTAAATTTAGGAATACAGAAGAAAGATTTCTATCTGAAGTTGTGGTCGACGAGCAAGAAATAAAACTCACATATTTACCAGTACCTATTGCCCTGCAAAGATGTGACTTCAATTAAGAAAGAGCTGAAGAATGTGCTCAGGACCAGGACTATTCAGGTAAGTCAGATGTTAAATATTTTGTAAAAAATATCTTAGATCAATGAAGAGAGTCTGCGTACTGGCATCAATCAGAAGAATTATATGTAATATGTCAAAAATTAGTTTTTAAGAAAGAAAATTAGATTGAATTAAGTAAACAAGATGCTGGATCACAGAGTGTTTGATAAGATATATTCATCCAGTCTTCTTGATATATTCAAAGACATTGTAAGTGAAGAGTTGGATCCTGTTCAGCCCAAGTTCGATCCTCTGCACTCTTCACTAAACTACCAGCCAATAAAATAGCTGAAGACTTTGCAATCAGTGCTGCATGAGTTCAAAGTGGTCTTACTATAATAATACAAAACATTCCTGATTCAGTTCTTGTCTAGTTTTCCGAACAAGATCGTATAGATACTGTCGACATTTCCTTTCCTCTTGCCGAACCACCCCTTCGACATTGAGGTGCAGAAACCCTCAAAAACAAACGAGCCCATCCTGGTGGATCCCAAGTCCAACAACACGCCGCAAGAAGTGTGGTTCCAGACTGTGACAGTGAGCGAGTGGCAAGCGGAGACCACCAAGTAGAAAATTCAGAGGAGACTGCTGCACTGCTTCCCCACCAGTAAAGTCACTGAAACTGTTGACGAGTTTTACAACTCCCAGTATGGTCGTTAAAACAAATTGTGGAAGCACGGCCTCATCACAATGAGCTTAGATGACTATGCCAAAAAGCTTAAGACCTTGTCAGGAGTTCAGCTCTATCTTGATGTCTGCCAATTTGCCAATGAGTTGTCTGTCGCTAATAACGGAGATTCCAAAATATCATAGAAAATTTTAAAGATTTTAATGGAGAAGAATGGGTTAGCTGAGCCTCATATGCACTATTGCAAATTGTATGCAAACATGCACTACTTCATGCTCAAAAATAAGATCATTCCTAAGGCCAAGTTATAAATCTCGACTTTGACTAATCTTAAGCCCTAAAATCTGGTAGCTATATTTTTCCTGGAGAATAAGCAGAGAAAAGAACACATTTTCGCTGATTTTAAATCATTGTACGAGGACAAGAACTAATTCAAGCAGATCCTTGAGAAGTTTGTTGAGTCTGAGAACTGTTCTCGAATCGAACTGGAAATCTTAATGAAGGAAATAAAAAACAAAGGAGAAAAATTCCAGTAGGATAATCAGGACATAATTGAGATCCTGATTACCGGCATCTGTATGAAGGTAGAAATTCGCTAAAACTTACTTATTCTTGACATTGACTAAGACGAAGAGGAGGATGCACCTTGCTTAATTGATGAAATCCAGCTGAATAAAGTACTTGCACTAAAAATAAACAGAGTGAAGAGATTGAAGCTGTGTAAGGATATTTTTAAATGTTTCGGTTTGTAAAAAATGACATACAAATAACTATTAGATCTTGAGCAAGATAATTAAATATTCAAGCTAATTTTGGGCAAATATTTATCCATTTTGTAGAAAGAAGATCGTGAAGGCCAGTTATAAGTGAACATTGAAGACGAAGAACGCATAAATTTGTAAAATCCTAGAAGTATGCTCACTGTATTGGTGTACCTACAAGAAAATATCTATTACTCAGCTAAACCTTTAGAAATAGTTATTATTTTTGGACTGGAGCTCATCACATGGAAAAAGTTTGAAATAGTTCGGAACTTGATCAACGACTAGAATGCTCTATCCAATCTTGAAATAAACAGAGATTAACTGGTTGAATAGCTGACTCTGCGAGCTCTATAAGTGATATACCTAGACCCTTAGATCGTATACGAGGATGAAACTCCGTAACAGATCATAAACATTCTCAACATTGATGATGAGACTACACCATTGAAAATAAGAGAGACTGCAAAATTGGACTTGGTATAAATATTGTCAAGCTGGGGTCTTTAAGTTCATCCATCGGACATTCACACCATTTGCACTTCGTGGAAGTAAGAGAGCCGGCAATAGTTCATGTAAGATTTGATCAACAAGTATATAAAGAACTTGACCTTCCGTAGTTTCCAATAAATATACCGGTTGCTCGAAATCACTGATAAGGAAGTAATTGATGTGAACATTCTCAACAGTGAGTACGTTCAGTTCTGTGACTTCTACGCCCGAAAATTACTTGAAGTAGGTAGATACAAAGAAGCGAGCGAAGTCGTCGCCTTCCTCATGGATATTCAAGATGTCAAAGTTTAGTATACCATGCTTGCGGAAACTTATCTACAAAACGTCATACAAATATTCGGTCAACAAAAACAACAGAAAGTATCATAAGGCTAAGCAGTTAAGGACGGCTAAGCCAACGAAAGAGTTCAAGACGGGTAAGCTTTATAAATTTAGAAAATAGAAGTCGGAGAAGTGTAGGATCAAAATAGACAAAACCAATAATAAATTGCACGCAAATTAATAGAATTATTTGTGCAAAAATATGACACCTCAGAGGAAGAAGTAATTAAAATGCTTCTAAAATAAGAATTCTCAATAGCAGACACCATTTTAAGGACTTGGTAAGGCGACCGATCTGCTTCGATTCTAATTGATTATCATTACTGCTACGATCAGTCAGTAAAATTCGATTGCAGGATTAGCTATGACGATCTTTGGGAAATGGCGAAGAAGGAGGCAAGCAACACTTGCGAATTGTATTATAACTTTTTCTTCCTGACCATGGGGCTTAGTAATCCCAAGAAAGGATTTTCAGAAACAGTGGGCATTTCATACAATTTGGATAAACTAGCAAAATTGCTCACTGATCAACTTGACAAACTTATCGACAGAGATGAGTCACTATGGTTTGTGAACTATACTTTACTGCAAATGAAGTTCCTATGTGATGGCATGCTTGGTGAGGCCGCACACGCTTTGAATATATACATGGAAAAGGACAAGGAAAACAAAGAGAAACTTGAGCTTATTATCAAAAAATTAAGAGTACATCGTGCCGAAAGCCCTAAAAATTAAAAGATATACAATATTCTAAACAAATTACGAGTTGAAATCCTCAGCAAAAGTAAGATGTCAGCACGTAAAGAACGATATCGTAGAAAACTAAAATAGAGTATTGAAAAAGAGCAAGAGAAACATCGCGAACTCATGCAGAGTCAGAATTCAGTATAAGAGCCTCAATAGGACAACAGGCCTGAAGTATACTTGAACTGGAAGAAGTTGCAAGAGTAGAAAAGACATCTCTCTTCAGTCTCACAATATATTATGTCATAGAAATAGCTCATCGACAAAGTTTTTGAAATGGACATCGAGACCTCAAGAATAAAATCACCAAAGAAAATATAACCTGAGATCAAGCATAAGAAAATATTAGAAGGATTATTCCAAATTAAAGGAAATTCAAATGATTTAATGCAAATGGTGAAGAATGGAGATTATTAACAAGTCGGGAAGTACCCACTAGGAGAAGTATACGAGGCAGTTGAAAAAATATTTGAGTAAGACATAGACCAAGATTACAGAGACATAAGCGAAATTCTTTAAAACTTGAATATAGGTGATCAAACAAAACTACAAGTATTTCAATCATGTAGATCAAGTCTCGATTTTGTGCCAAATAGCATCCGCAAAATACTGTTCCCTGTAAACTTCTTCACAACATCTATTCCGTCAGATGTACCGTCATAGTCAAAGCCCTTGTACTTATTCTCTGAACTGAAACCCCACTTGCATCAGCTGCTGGGACCAGGGTTGCCGATCGCGCACCTGAGGGAAATCGGTGGGGTTATCATGGCCATGTTGGGCACGCCTGAGTTCGTGGCCGAGTTCTACCTCTAGCAGCTGGTTGCAGTGGCCGAGAGCTGCAGTTTTGATAGCAGCTCAGCCATCATGGCGCATTAATGTGTCATCGGCATGGTCAACTCTTGCCCCCAGTTCGTCAGCCAGTACTACCGCGAAATTATTGGCTGGCTTGGCAAGGCTGACATTGAACTCAAGAGGTTTGTCAAAGAACTGTTAAGCAAAACCATGAGTGAAAAAATGGGGTACAGCGATGTTGCTGAGCTCATCAAAAATTATTAAATCTAAGAAATTATACAACAAGAATGATTACATTTATTGACTTGTCATATTTAATTTTGAAAATGCTAAAAATTGAAGAAATATATAAATAATTTCATCATTAGTATATAGGGCATACTCAGTCCATTTGGAAACAGGTGCCACAAATTTTCTTCAATATCTTCGTGCCAAAGGGGATGAAGCTGATCGTGTACCAATAGTAGCATATGGTTGTTAAAATGACACATAGAAGAACGAGTCCTTTCACTTGAGTGGCCAGTGCGAGCACCAGCGTGAGTATAATCATGAGGATGTATAAAACTGAAGGAATTATTCTATGCTTTTTCTTCATTGCTTTGAGGTGTCCCTTAGGAGTGCTCAGAAAACAGCTTGAAGCGATGTTGAGCATCTGGCACATTGAGAATACTATTGCGAAGGTTTTCACGTCGAATCCTGAGAACACGAATACGAAGGTAATGATCCATGACATTGCGAACCCGACAATCGAGCACGCTAAGAAACCGATAACCCGCTGCTGGAGGGTTAGTTTGGGGCAGAGCGAATCTTATGATGAAGACGGAAGCGAAAATATCGAGTCTTTTGTTGGTTATGCGCCTGTGAGCTCGTTCCCCATGCTGAAAACTCTGGATTGTTTAAATTATATACAAATTATATTTGAAACTCCACAGATAATAAAATATAGTACAAATGCGAATAATAAACACCATGCTTTAAATGATAGAGGCTAAATTGAACAATTATAATATCGTATGTAATCAGTACGAATAATTATAATGCTTGGTTATATTTTACGACAGTATAATAATATTTTGTAAATTGTAAATATGAGCCGTAAAAACTGGAAGACAATTTTGGAGATTGACTGCAGCAACACTGATGTTGATGGCGCGATGTTCAAAGGATATGGGGATTACAACTGCACAGTATACCAAGTTTCAAAGTAAACTTACAACCATTAACCTTAGCTCTTTCTCGAAGATTGCTAAGGTAATGAAAGCAGATAGGTCCTACCACATGTGCACTAATTTCAGGAAGGACTTGAGAAATTTGGAGTAGAGTCTTAAAACATAGAGCAATACATGATGAAGCACAACATCTCAAGGATCTAATACTGCTAGTTGCTATGGTCTGATGGGAATACTACTGAGGGAGTTATGGCTGACAAAGATCACTACTACTATGTCAGGTATGACACCTCTTGAGTATGTCAGGTATGACACCTCTTGAGTATGTCAGGTAAATTTTTATACTATCTAAGAGTATCATTGCTGCATTATATATTTTGGTATATCTAAAATATTCAATTATATTATTAGTTTTATTACATATGCGATATTCTGATAAGCTAATTCAACTGTAATATTTAAGATTAGCCTAAATCTTATTCAGGTAGGATACAAAATAAATATCATGATGATCTAGGTCGAAGTTTTTGAATATTAACGATCCAATTATACAAATTTTGAGTAAAATAAAATAACAACGTCATAAGCATGGGTTGATTTATCAAAAAAATCTAGAATTCAAATAAATCGAAGTACGTAGCCACTGCACTAGCATAATAAAAACAAACTATGATTTTTAATTTAAATAGTTTATCAAATTGTCTTAATTAAAATAATGACTATGGAATATGTTCTAATCATAGTTGCTTTACCATTAATGCTTGAAATTGCTGCTTTGCCGTTGGTCGATTCTAGCAAAATTGCTTGAAGTTATTCAGTGTAAGTTTTAGTGGGCTCGGAATCGTGTTATACTTTTTGAACGCCATTACTTTAGGTATAATAAACTCCCTTATACTCTTCTGATTATCTTAGTCGTTGAAACGGATAAATCTTTTACTGAATTCTACCATCCCATGAAACTCAAACATTTAATGATGTAAGCATGGGGTATAGTGTTTACAGAAAGAGCAGATCTACACATTCTTATTGTTTTCGATGATTGTCTTGAGTTACTACTTGATCAATGACTTGTACTGCAGGAAATCCTAGTCCCTCATGCCCAGCTTGTCGTAGGTGTCCACAATGATGTCACCATGATAGAGCATCACTTCCTTCACCAGTTTCTTGTGACTGCTCTCATCGTAATTGAGGAAGCTGTAGTGACTGCTCATTTTGCTATATAGCATACTGGCCAAATTGCAGGTCTACAAGAACATGAGAGACATTTTCTAGAGTCCACATTCTTTTAAGAACTGCTGCTTTTTGTACTAATGGCAAGTCTCATTCTTGCGATTCCAGATTGCCTGCTTTCTACTGGAAATACTATGGGCGGTCTTATGGGCAAACTAGCGAAACAGCTCTACAGCTCTGTACACCTGAGTCTGATAATTTTGGTACAGGGCTGTCAAATACTGGCTAATCTCAGCCGCCTAGGATTTATAGTTCATTTGACCGTTTATTTGAAGTGGTTCTTGCAGCTATCTCATTATTTATCCCATCATTTTCTAATTATATTGTTTTATTTTTCATGCTCTAATAACAATGACTTTCCTGTTGAATGAAATTAGCGGCAAAAATAACATCTCTATCTATAATGTTTTATTGATGTTTTATATTTTGTTCGTGAATTATGCAATTTATTAAAATTATCAAGTCTACAACCATACTAAGTATATTAATTAATAAAGTATTGAAATAAGGATTTAGAAACACAACTCATAATTAAATATCATGCTGATGAACATAGTCCTCATGCAGATTGCTGATAACAATGTTCCTAGTCTCACTCTTCGCGATACTAGAATCTATTGAACTTTTTGAGATTGTTGAGAGTAGGGTAGGTTTTGCTAAAACTTTTAGCCAGTTGGAGGACCTCCCTGCCCACCGCTAGCACTTCCTCTTAGGTTGCTCCACTAACTCGGGCGATGAGAGGCAGCACATCCTCAGGGACAAAGTTCTTGCTCACCTGCTCGAGCGTTTTGAGGCCGATGAAGTAGACGGCTGAGGCCAGCACATGATTGGCCCTAGTTACCAGCTCATGGTTGAAGGCACACATCTTCGACAAGTATATCAGGATTTTCTGCAGGTACTCTAAGTAACTGGGCCTCAGTAACAGCTTTATTTCGTCTACAATTAAATATCTATGTACATGACAGATGCTTCACTAAGTCGTATACAGTCGAGAATTCGAGGTTGAAATTTAGAATGTACAGAATACGAGATTACTTATCGATGATTTATTTGACTGTAAACTTTTTTCTAGCGATTTTCTCAGAAATTAAAGAAAGTCTTAACGGATGAATTTATTAAAATTTCATAGCGCTGAACATAGCTGAGACTCCAATGAGGTGAATGTCCTTGGTGTCTTGAATTTTGTCTTCGCTCTTGAGGTAGGCATCCATGAGAGCCACACTTCTGAAGAATGACTCCTCTGACATCTTGTAGGAGGACAGCACTTCGATCATCCAGTCCACCATCTTGGCCCGCAACGACGAAGTGATGGAGTGACGCTCTAGGAACCCCTCAAGCCCAAGTCCGCACTGGGAGATGTAGGTGAAGATATCCTAGGAGTAGTCTTGGGCAATTTGTTACGAATAGTGCTGTTTCAGACTCTCGCCGAAGTAATCGATTTCTGGTTCGATGGAGCAATTAGTTGGGGCCTCCGAGATCTTCTTCAGCAATGCGGGTTCCTTCGGATAGTCTTTTATATCTTTAAGTGCAGGTTTGAGCTTGATTGCGTTGTGATCAATGTTTTCCTTGTTGTCCTGTGCATCCCTCTGCGAGTTCCAATAAGATTTGCCGAGGCAGATCATCTAACGAATATATTATTAATAACAAAATCAGTTAGGTTTATAAATACTAAATTTAACTAATTATAATAATCATCTGCAGTTGTAATTATAATAATAAACTTCTTTGTAATTTAATGAGTAATTTTTGTTGTGATAATGATTGATTATGAGAATAGAATATAATGATAAAACCTGATAAATTAATGAAGCAATCAACCGAGTCAGAGAATTATCTGGTTGAACATGCGCTAGATGTCCGCTTACACTTCTCTCTGTCTCTCATGCTCGCTGCTATTATACTCGCTATGTCTGTATTTGGCTTGTGCTTGCTCTAATACTTTGGTGCTTTTGACAGTGTTTTGCTGAAGCATCTAGTCGAAATCAGTCACGTTGATCAGTTACCAATATTAATTCGTGAGGCTATTTTAGCAGCTGCCAGAAGATTCCTCAGTAAAGCATGGACTACTTGTTTGGTTTGGCTTAGCGGTCCTCTTCTCAAGGCCTGATGCTGTTTGGAACTACTTCTGCATGTAGAGTTTTGCAAGTTTCGCCAAACTGTCCTCCATCTCCACAGTGCGGTGCAGGAACTTAATAGGCTCATCGCGAGATGTCTTGGGCTTAGGAGTGAACATATTAGTGGCATCAGATAGTGGCGACTTCACATTTTCCTTGATCTCGTTAACCTAGTTGGGGCAGTAATAGCGCGAGTACGCAATGGGTAGCTGATTTTAATTATTATGCCTGGTCTGAGTCTTGCACCGATTGCATTTCTTGCGGAACGAAAAATTAAGATTACTGCAAATTAGGCATATCCAGTCTTCTGCTTTGTTCTGTGTGTTAGACTTGATGAGCTTGCGACTCATCTGCTGTTTTGCGGGAGTTAGGTAGTGGCTCATTTTTGAATAATTATTATATTCATATAATTAACGATCTATTTTTATTTTATCATCCATTAAACAATCTTATAATTTATGATAACTTAGGAAAATAAATTCCTGGC
>APMI01032427.1_pt1 | contig 10525 bp, 9 predicted proteins | sample 667938 | NCBI WGS metagenome assembly APMI01 (sample SAMN01084076, study PRJNA167559) | wastewater metagenome | biome: Wastewater | place: Denmark: Ejby Moelle, Odense | collected 2011-11-28
TGATGAATGACCCACGTCATATACGTCGTGTACATACTATGAGCGAGGGGGTAGCGACCATCGAGGCCATATGATGTATTAGTTGGACGACGGTTTTCTTGATAGATAGCAAGCGGCCGTCGATCACCGTGGTTGAGATTGGAAGTGTCTGGGGCGAGTCGTTGCAGCGCGTTACCGCAGCGCACGATCGTATTATTCCATAGCTTCATATTATCAGTGTTGTTGACCTTGATGGCCTCGGCCGGATTGTCGACGAATAGGTTGTTGGCACAAATACCAGTACCGCTGATTTCGAAAAAAACATCGGTGTCTTTGTTGCGTAAAAAATCATTGCTATAGACGTTCATGTCATATACTGACATATCAAACCAGACACCTTTGCATTTGTTATCCCGAAAGATGCTATGTGAAATTTTGACGTGCTGCGACTGTGTGATTTTGATGCCACCGCTATCAGGCGAAGAGTTGAACCCCTTGGTGTTGGTATTTTCGATCACGACTTTGTCAAATATCAAATTGTCAGAGCGATAGCCGCCAGTCGCTCGATAGCCAGCGCGCCGGATGGTGACATGACGAAATGTGTTACCGTGACATTGGTTAGACGTTGCTGCCAGAGTGGCAATGTCTTCTATCACGACGTTTTCGACGAGACAATTGGTAGTGTTATTGGTGCCATCAAATCGTAACACCGAATACTGCGGCAATGCGTTGCCATAACGTCGAATGCCAATTCCTCTGATAGTTAGGCCGGTGTATGAAGGGCTAAGATTCATGAGCAGATGTAAGTCGGTGACGTGGACTGTTTTGCCCGTAGGGTCAGTGCCAATATGTAACCTCGTGGGTGTAAATGTATAGTCAGACGCTGTTGTGCCCTCGACATAAAAATTACCGGCGGTACAAGCGGCTAGCGAAGCAACTTGTGTCAGGGCAACATCGTCGATAAAAACTTGCTCCGGAAACGCCGCACAGGGATAATTGGGGTTGATCCATTGCCATCCGGGTTCCGTGCCGTCGTCTACTCCGTGTGTGGCGGTGGGGCTGTGGTCAAATACTTTCGTCCATGGGATTGACCACGTGCTACCTGACAGTGTCCAGCCAGTATAAAGGCTTGAGCCGTCAAACCACACTGTCTCTCCAGGGTAATTTTGAATAGTCAGATTGTTTTTGGTGATCTGGATGCCAACTGCCGAAGCGGGGTTGTCGCCACCTTGGTGGTAAACGCCTGCTCGAAGCACGATTGTCGTGCCATTTGACGATGAGCCGAGAGCTTTGACAAATGTTCTATAGGGCGATCCTAGAGAGCCGTCACCTGTCGTGTCGTTACCGTTTGGTGCTGCAAAAATGATGCTGCCTGTGCTTGGAATAGTGTAGGCCGCCTGCCCGACAGCAAGAGAGCCAGCGTCGATGGTCGGGCTGATAAGCACAACACCAAGTGCTTGTCGACGTCGAATTTTGCGTGCAGCTATACCCATTGCATATGTATTATACCCATCTTTTGATCGCCATGATATAATGCACTTATGATAAAAAAGATTTCCTCACAAAGCTTACGATCGTTCAATCTTGTTATGGCGGGACTACATGCCTTGCAGGGGTTCATGGTACTTATTCTCAGCAAGAGTTTTGAGTTGCCCTTAGTGGCGAGCTTTTTGCAGTTTGATCAGGTATCGCGCAGCCTCCAGCCGGCAACCAAAGAGATCGGTAGTCTCTCGCTGCCGCTGCTTATCGCTGGCTTTTTGTTCTTGTCGGCACTGTTTCATTTGTTGATTGCGACCGTCTACAACAAACGCTATGACCAAGATCTAGCAAAGGGTATGAATAAACTGCGCTGGGTAGAGTATTCGCTGTCTGCTAGTACGATGATGGCGGCAATTGCGATGCTGGTAGGTATTTATGACGTGGCGAGCCTTGCGATGATATTTGTATTTGTTGCGGTCATGAATCTGCTGGGACTTGTTATGGAACTACACAATCAAACCACAAAAAAGACCAACTGGGCGAGCTATTGGGTGGGGTGTCTGGCAGGGATAATGCCGTGGTTAGCTATCGGGCTGTATTTTTGGTTCTCAGCCGACAGCGGCGCGCAGCCACCAGCGTTTGTGTACTGGATATATGTCTCGATATTTTTGTTCTTTAACTGTTTTGCGATCAACATGGTGTTGCAGTATAAAAAGATTGGGCCGTGGCGCGACTATATCTACGGCGAACGAGTATATATTATTCTTAGCCTCGTGGCGAAATCATTACTAGCATGGCAGGTATTTGCCGGAACGTTGAGGCCATAGGCTCATGGATATCGGACAATTTTTGCTGCGGCTTGTAGTCACCGGTGCTATTATGGGAGCATTTGACGCGTTTTGGCTGAGCGTGGTAGCCAATAAGTTTTACAAAAGCCAGATAGGTGGCCTGCTGATGGACAAGCCAAATATGACAGCTGCTGTGTTGTTTTATGTTATTTATGTTGTCGGGATAGTGATGTTCGTGGTGACGCCAGCGCTTGAAAAAGGTTCGTGGCAATATGCGACGTTGTACGGTGCATTGTTCGGTTTTGTGGCCTACGCAACTTATGATCTTACCAACCTGGCGACGCTAAAGAACTGGCCAGTCAAGCTCGTGGTGGTCGATCTAGCATGGGGGACTCTTTTAACAGCGGCGGTATCGCTACTGGCGTACCTAGCTATTAAAGCATGGATGTCATAGCAGCAGCTTTCGGAGGGCTGGTAGCTGTTGTACTATTCGCGACATTAGTTTTTGTTGTGGCGCAAATAACACATCGTCGGCATGATGTTATCGATGCTATGTGGGGTTTGTTTTTTATTGTCAACGTGCTGATTGTGGCTATGCAGGCGCCAAAAATGACGCCAGTGGCAGCGGTTGTGGTAGGTATGGTGGTCGTGTGGGGTCTACGGCTGTGGCTGCATATTTTTGGGCGCTGGAAGAGGGCAAGCGTTGAAGACCCGCGATATCAGCAACTACGCAAAAATTGGCCGCAGCGCTACATGCCTCTACAGGTATATACCAGAATATATTTGGTACAGGCGCTACTCGTAGCTATCATATCACTGCCAGTAACGCTACTAGTGCGGCAGTCGCCCGGGGCGAATGGTGTGGTGATAATTGGTATGGCGATATGGCTAGCCGGGTTTGTGGTAGAGGTAGTTGCTGATTGGCAGTTGCGACAATTCGCGGCAGACCCCGCACATAGAGGCATGACGATGCAGTCGGGGCTGTGGCGGTATTCGAGACATCCAAATTATTTTGGCGAAATAACCATGTGGTGGGGGTTGGCGATCGCTGCGCTGACCGTTCGGTGGGGCTGGATAGGGATATTGGGGGCAGCAACGATCAGTTACCTGATAGTATTTGTTTCGGGTATACCGCCCGCCGAGCGTGGTAGTCGTCGTAGAAAAGGCTGGGATGAGTATCGACAGCGAACAAGTGTTTTGATGCTATGGCCACCGAGAGCGCGACCTAGCTCGTAAACACTATCAAACGCGGGCGGATGAAAACTCTCAGATATCGAGGAGATGATCTTCAGCTCACGCGAGTGCAGTGCCAGCAGTTACCTTGTATTTCAAATTGGTGTACTGGTTCGCTAAAGTTGTTCTCTTTTGCAAGCTCGAAAATAAGACTCTCGAGCCTGTAGTCTTGACGCATAGCAACAACACGTCCACAACGCAGACAACTAATATGGTGATGGTGGTTCATAAAAATATCTGATAATTCAATCTTGTATTTCCAACCAATTCGTATTTTATGAACAATCCCTCGCTTTTCAAACAAACTGATAGCCCTATAGACACTCGACCTATCAACAACATGCTCAAGTCGTCGATACAGCTCATTCATACTTTGTGGATGTTTGCCGTATAGAGCCTCGAACACTTGCCTGCGTGCATAGGTAACATGATCAGAATTTTTGCGCAATATCTCTACAAATGTGCGGTTAGCATTTTTCATAATCGCAATATTGTATCACAAATTGCAACAGTTTTGCAATTTATAGCCATCTTCTTTATACTTTGCCAAATGAAGAAAGCCATAGTTGTGGTGACGGGCGTCAAGCTGTCACGACTAAAAAAAGAATTTACACACGGTCAACACGTTACCTACCTAAAATATAACGAACAAACGTACAAAATGAACGCCGCAGCGGGCGTGGTGCGACAGCTTGCGAATGATTACGAAATAATTGCTAGCGGGTATTCGACTGCCGACGCACCAATACTCGCATCAACATGCGGGCTGCCCACGAATCGTTTTCATGCCACTGACCTGCTTTATAAGGATGATGTTGAGGTATTTGCCGCTAATATTATGAAACTTAAAAATGAGCTAGATCTCCCCGTTCATCTTGTGCATTACGGAGGCGCTTCTGACACAAAAACTCCACTACCAAACGATAGCCTACTTGCCCACACATGGGATTTACGGGCAGAGGCACTACCTGATCTAGTGGCAAACAATTGCGTAACGCTTATCAACCTGCTTCAGGCCATGAAACGTCACGACATTTTTACTGGCCAGTCAGTCACTAAAGTAATTTTTGTTACCGCCGCTGCGGCTGTTCGCGCCAAACAAATGCTTGGCCTTGATGTTGCCCAAAAAAGTGCAGGCCATGGGCTGATTCGTACCGTAGCGCTTGACCTTACCCCTGAAAACATTTTTGTAACAGAGATCATGCCAGGTAGCACAGATACTGGTTTTTTTGACAATGACTACACACTTAAAACAGCAGTAGAAGTGACAAAAAATCTTGGCTACCACCCAACAGCCGAAACCTATCCTCTGTTCACTGCTGAACAGATCGGTGATGCTGCAAAATACGCCCTAAACGCAAACTGTAATGTACGTGAAGTTGTCCTATTGCCTTATGGCCAATTTCCGCACTTAGGAGCCTAGCTATGTCTCAAGAGAAATTTGAGGTTATATCAATACTCGGGCCGCTAGGATCGGGCAAAACCACCACACTGAACCACTTGATAGAACATGTACCGGCCAGCGATAGTTACGCCGTAGTGGTCAATGACGTTGGAGAAAATAATATTGATGCGCAGCGAATATGGGACCACCCGTCAAATCGCAGCGAAAGAATCATCCCGCTTACTGCTGGCTGCATAGGTTGTAGCGATGTTACCCAATTTCGTGAGGCGCTAGAAAAAGTGCACGATGCGGGGGTGAATATCTTATTTATTGAGCCAACAGGGATAGCTCCCGGCACCGAAATCGCCGAAGTTGTGCGCTCCAGCGGCTTCGACTTATCGGTATTGACACTTGCAAGCACCAAAACAATCGAACGTGACCTAAAGTGGCAAGTACTACCTAGCCAGATATCAGTTGCTGATATTATTGGCCTTACTCATATCCCCGAGGATCAAGACGAAGCTGAGGTGGTTCAGATCGCACTTGAGCAGCTGCCTCCGCTGCCAAAGGATATGTCCATAGAGCTTATCAAACCAGGTTCTACCGATTATTTTGGGGTGCTTGCTAAGCTCAGGGGAATGGAACGTCAGTTGCGTATTGGACGTAGTGTTTTACCCATGCTATGCGACTGGGCCGACCATGACCACACGTCAGGGTGCGACCATAGCCATGGCATTAGCGCAAAATCGTTTAGCATCAGGCCCAATGTGAGTATTGATGATATCGCAACTCTGCTATTGCCATACGTCCGTCATGAGAAAATGCCATTACTCCGTGCCAAAGGTACAATTGCTGGCATTCATTTTGACTTGGTTGGCAACGAATGGAATACCCAGCCTAACCAAGGTAGTCAAGATTCGTCTATGAATGTCATTTTTGGAGGTGCAATACCGTCTTGTTTTATGGAAGTAGTTGATAAGCTAGCTGAAGATACTAAACCACTAGCTCTTACCGCAGATAAAAAGTCAATCGTAAAATCCGTTAGCGAACTACCTGTCGCCGACCGTATTAATATTATCCTAGAGCGCATCCAGCAATACCCAGCGCCTATTAGTTCATTGCACGGCGAGTTGATTCCTGATTGCGAGGCCGATGAAGGCTACGAAATTGCTTTCTGGGGTAACCAAGATGACGTACCGGTACAAATCAAGCATCAAGCTATGGAAGCGTATATACAATTCCGACTATCTGGTCTGCATGAACTACTTGACCATCCAGATGCGATTACAAATATCGACGAAAAACGTTCATACTGGCTGCGTAGATACGGTGCGACGCTCGGCTACAACGGCTACTACCTTTCGCAGTTTATTGATACCGATGCTTTGCATAAAATACGCCAGCATAACCCCGCGCGCATCTTAATAAAAGGCTTGCTCCAAACTACGCACTTGGCCTTCGACGAAGGCCGTGCCGAAGAGAAACCAGAGTTTGTTGGCACCGTACTATCAGTAGGTATATCGACCAACGATATAGAGGCTGATGATATCTTGCGCCTAAAACAGCATATCTTGCGCCTCGCAAAAAGTAACAGCGACTTCTATGCCCGCTGGGAGCGTACGTTTGATCTACTCCTAGAAAATCAGTAGGTCTACAAGATATTTACTTGGCTCAATTTTACAACGAAACTAGAACCTATTTTCAGCACAAAGTGTGAACCAAGCGCCGCCGCCTAGCGCAGCAAAGCTGTCTTGCGTTCCGCCCAGAAAAAACCAGCGTTTGCATTTTTGGGATTTCCCCTGCCATGTTTCTTTTTAGTGGAAAAAGCTGCTTCTGTCGGTGCGCCTGCCAAAAACAGCAGAGGCGTCGAGGCTTCGCTCTGGCGGCAGAGCCGACAACTTTCGCTAGTCATGTCTCAAGATTTTCGTAAATTTCTTATTCGCCCATTATCCTATGTTTCCATCATGACCATTACGATCAGTGAAACTATGCTCTGACGGTTCATGAAAGACGTATTGACTCATCGTGAAAAAACCTCTTTCAGAACTTCATAACTATCCCTTGTCTCTGCCTTTATGTCATCAAAAAGTATCTTGTTATTAAAGTCTCTATCAATTTTCTTAAGTACCCATGCCTTCACTTCTTCGAGAGGTGTGTCATTGCCAGAAATCCATGTTGCATAGATATAAAAATCAGTTTTCAAATGTGCGAGCGCATCGGCCGTTGCTAGGATTTTCCCTTCAAGTGATCTGGGCACTTTACCGTCATGACAGCTGTGGAGCTTAATCGCATCATCAACAGCGACAGATACCTCACTTTTATTGAATCCGCATCGCTGCAACAGTTGGCGTGCTATATCCAAGCTCTCTGCTTCATGCTTCTCATTGAAACGACTCATAGTAGTGTCAGCAATGTCATGAAGCAGGGCCGCAGCTCTCGCAAGCTCCTGATTCGCCCCAAAACGCTCAGCAAGTTTAGTAGCATTGTCTGCAACAATAAACACGTGATGATCTATGAGCCAATCCACCCATTCTGCACGGTTCGCATTTTTTTGTGCGTAGAGTTCTCTGACTTCTATCTCTAACTTGCGGATTCTACTCACCGCAGTATCTCCTCAAGTAATTCTGGAAACTCATCCTTTCCTAGATCACTACCGCAAAAATGTCCATGATTATGAAATTCTTTATAATCAACCGAGGGAATAGCTTGTCGTATGCGTGCTACTGCGTTATGAATACTTTCGGTATCATTATCTGAATTGAATATTGTGATTGAATCAACTCTGTTAGCTAATTCGGTGTCAATCTCAAACTTGAAAAAGCCACCAATCGGTTCATCATCAGCTTCACTATTGCCTATTGGTCCAAGCCATGGCGCGACCAAAACTATTTTGCCAACTTTTACGTCTTTATGCTCGCTCAGCCACTGCACAATAAAACCAGCGCCACAACTATGCCCCACGAGAATTGTTTCTGGCGTGATCTCTTGACGTTTCAACTCATTTGACCAAATTTGGTAATCTGGCTGCCAGGCGTTGAACATTTCTGGTGCTTGAGTCGGGATGCCTTTTATCAGTAATTGTTTTTGCAGCCAAGGGAACCAATGAAAATTACTTGCAGATGGAAAGTTCGAGTCATAGTATTCATCTTTTCCTGGTTTGCCATGAATAAGAATTGCATTTTTCATAATCTATATTGTACCACGCTAACAGCGTAAAAACCGACCAGAAAACACCTCTTTAACTCCGAAAAAATAGGCGGGGGAATTGCAAAAAGAAATAATCAAAGGTTTTTCTGGTCGGGGCGCAAGATGACAAGGATGTACTTCCGCTACAGAATCGCATAGGGAGTTCTATACAGACTACCAGGAGAATAAAGATGATCAATCAGCAAAATAAATCACGAGCTTACAAACTAAATCACACAATACATCACCTTTGAAGATCCGTCCTTATATTGCCCTATATTGCAAATTGGTAAAAACTAACACTTCTTAGGGATGAACCTTATATCCTTATATCCCTGGATGAGGCATTTGATATTTATATAAAATACGTGTTACGCAAAGGCGCAAAGTTCGAACAAACACAGCTGGTTAGAAATATTAGTCAAAAGTTAGCGCTTCATGAGCGAAGAATAATTGTACTCTAGCTACTGTCTTCGAGAAGGTCGAGAGGATTCGACACGGTTAATGTGGTCGGCAATAAGGCTAACAAGCTTAGGGTTTTTATCGGCAAAAGAGAAAAGCGTTAGTTTTTCCTTGGCTCTTGTTATACCAACCAGGAACTCGCAAATTTTACCGTCTGTAAGCTCGTGGGTAACCCTATCGACATTTAATTTATCATCCACACCTATGTAATAGACGAAATCAGCAGAGAGGCCTTTCGAGCTCATTACGGTCGTCATCTCTACTTCTAGGCCGCCTTTTGTGTGAGATCCAAAACCATTAATCATTTTTGACAGCAAGTTCTTTACATTAAATATTTGGTTTACACGTAGAAGTTCCTCGTCAGTAAGTGTATCCTTGCCTTGTCTCACTTTTTTAAATAGTGCGATATCTGCTTCTATCAAGTCTTTTACGTCTCTAGGAAGACACAGCCATATCTTCTTACTTTCACTATCACATTTGCGGAGTAGTTCTTTCTGCATATCTTCATCCCCGTAAATATGTAGGACTTTACGTAGTGCCAGATTGTCTGTTTTTCGTACTTCCAGCGTCTTGAAGCTTTCGATCAGATACCTATGTTTGATGGTTCTATGTTTTTCGTCTCCAAATAGCTCAAACTCAACAACGTTTAGACCTCGGCTGATCAATCCGTCGTAGACTGTCTGTTTATAGAATGATGGGGCTAAAACTAAAATCCGCTTATTATGGTCTTCTCCTACATCACGTTTAATTCGTGCCGCCAATTGATATACTAACTGACTCCCAATCACTGCTGGCAAAAAATCTATCTGATTAAATTTCGCGCTAAGTTCATCCTTATCCTCACGTCCAGTAGGGTACATATACTCTTTCTCATCAACTCGTCCCGCCAATAAGCCGACGGTCTTAGCATTCGTGATTAAACTATTGACTGCATCTACAATAACTTGTGTAGACCTATAGCAATAGTCCAATGAAAAACTGTCGGTTACCTCATCACTAAACAAGCTTCTAATTAACTCTGGCTGTGCGCTTTTCCAGCTATAGAGCGATTGGTCATCGTCACCAACTACTACAACTTTACTTTTGAGGTTTAATGCTGAAATAAATTGCCATTCTAATTCATTGAAATCTTGAAACTCGTCCACAAGCACTAGATCATAAGAAGGTATTAGACCATTATCCGCCTGGAAGAGTTTATTCAATGCATAGATGACAGAGTTAAACGAGTGAAGTGCACTGCCATTCCCATAATAATCGGAGCGTGATTTATAAAATTCTTCCTCGGCTACAGATAGTAAATTGCCATAGTACTGATTACTGTAGTCAATCGAATTCTCAAGGAGGAAAGCATAGTCTTGAGTAATTATTTCGTCGAGCCCTTCATCTAACGATGCTTGGACTTCGGAATGCTTCATATATTCTTGCATTGCAAATGCATGAAGCGTTGATACCTCAACATTCCTAAAACCAGCAAAGTCATGTTTAAGGTCATCAACTAGTTTGTTAATAAATGATAAAACGAGAATTTTCTTACCGTTAAATTCACTAGATTTTATGATTGTCTTGAAGGTATGACTTTTACCGGTGCCTGGACCGGCAAGCCCTACGAATAATCTTTTCTCTGACGTTACTATAAGATTTAGTGCATCTGGCATTTTACTAATTTTCTCAAAAATTTTACAATTATCTTTTTCAGTATAGCAGGTATTTAAGGAGTTAGTCGGCTATAAGACGGCATACGCGATAGATAAATGACTAAATCAAAAGAAAACAAAAAGTGGCATCTCTGCCACTATTTAATCTACGGATTCTCACCAAAATTTACATGGATGTAGGTCGATTTAGTAGGAATCCGTGGCTGCAAATCCTGAACAAAGCTCGAACCGAGTTCGGGAACGATGCTTGAAGCGGCTCCGTCCGCTGGCGTTGCCAGCGGTGCAAACCAAACCCGTTTTCTGCATTATTTTTTAGATTTCGGCGGGGGTGGTTTTTAGAAAATTGTATTTGAAAAAGG
>APMI01050270.1_pt1 | contig 10522 bp, 4 predicted proteins | sample 667938 | NCBI WGS metagenome assembly APMI01 (sample SAMN01084076, study PRJNA167559) | wastewater metagenome | biome: Wastewater | place: Denmark: Ejby Moelle, Odense | collected 2011-11-28
GACGATGCTGAACGAGCCATAGTCGCTCGTCGCCGCCAGAACGTCCGACATGCCGGTGAAGCTCGTCCCGACAAGGCGCAGCACGTCGCGGCCCGCTTCGAAGTTGTTGACGACGTCGACGCCCGACGCGCGATCCAGATAGACCGTGTCGACCGCCCCGTCATTGGCGCCGAGAAACAGGTAGTCGATGCCGGCCCCGCCGTCGAAATAGTCGCCGCCCGCCTCGCCGAGCAGAACGTCGACGCCGTCACCGCCGTGCATGACGTCATCGCCAGCGCCCATGTAGAAATAGTCCTGGCCGGCCCCGCCATAGGCGACGTCATTGTCGGCGCCCATGACGAAAACATCGTTCCCCGCGCCGCCCTGGCCGAAATCCGCGCCCGCCTCGCCGTAGAAATAATCGCCGCTGGCGTCCGTTCCATCGGACCCGTACATGGCGTCCGCGCCGTCGCCGCCGATCATCACGTCGACGCCCGCGCCGCCGTAAAGCCTGTCCGCGCCGGCGCCGCCGTAGAGATAATCCTGGCCATATTCGCCATAGAGCGCGTCATTCCCGCCTTCGCCGATCAGCACGTCGACGCCGAAGCCGCCATAAGCGAGGTCATTGCCGTCGCGGCCGTAGACATAGTCGTTTCCGTAAAGACCCCAGAAGGTGTTTGCGTCGGCCGTGCCGATCAGAACGTCATTGGACTGGCTTCCGACCGCCATCTCGAAATTGCTGATGTGGTCGAGGCCGACGCCGTCGCCCTGAACGATGCCGTTGCCGAGATTGATGCTGACGGGGCCGGTTCCCGAATAGCTGATGATGTCGTTGCCCGCCCCGCCGTCGAAGGTGTCGCTGGCGCCGTCGTCGAGACCGGCGGAAATGTAATCGAACCCGGCTCCGCCATAGACCGTGTCGGCGCCTGCGTTGGCGAAAATAACGTCGCCGCCGCCGCCGCCGTCCATTACCTGCCCGGCGCTCGATCCCGCCAGAAACTCATTGGCGTTGGTTCCCGTCACAGAAGCGCCGCCGCCGCTGAACACGTGCGTCAGCAGCGCCGTGTCGTCGGCCTGGAACCGCTGCCATCCCGTATAGCTTTTGCTGACGATGGAGACGGTCGCGCCATCCGAGAGCGTGATGATCCGCCCGAGATCCCAGTCCGGCAGAAAGGGCCCGTAGTCGTAGAACGTGTCTTGCGCGTAGGCGACGGCGAAGATGCTCGCTTCAAGCCTCAGAAGGTCGGTTCCGTCCGGACTGCTTCCAGTTCCGCCGAAATAGCTGTCGCGCCCCGTGCCGTACGTGAAGTGGAGGGTGTCGTCTCCGGCGTTGCCGAAATAGATGTCGTCGCCTGGGGCGTTGGCGAAGTCGTCGGGTCCGTCGCCGCCGTTGATCGTGCCCATCATCATCCTCCAAATGACTCGACTAACAGGGCCGAACCCCGCCTGTTGGTTCGTCGCGTCGAAAAGAGACCTCCAAAACATCACCAAAACATGGCCGCGCGACGAGCTGCGCAGGATGTTAAGCGGACGAAGCGCGCGCCGTCACGCCAACGCAAGCGATCTGGCCGCCGTGCGATCGCTTTCAGGTCAACACGTCGGTGCGCCGCTCGACAGACGATGTCAAGCGACGCGCCGCGTATGCGTCAGCCCAGCGCGACGCTGGAGGCGGCGAGCTGGGCGGGCGTGACGCCGATCAACCACACCGCCGTGTTCGCGTCGATGGTGATGATGCTCAGGGAGCCATAGTCGCTCGTCGCCGCAAGCACGTCCGCCATGCCGGTGAAGCCCGTGCCCACGAGCCGCAGCACGTCGCGGCCAGCCTCGAAGTTGTTGACGACGTCGACGCCCGACGTGCGGTCCATATAGACCGTGTCGACAGCCCCGTCATTGGCGCCGAGGAACAGGTAGTCGATCCCCGCCCCGCCGTCGAAGTAATCGCCGCCCGCCTCGCCGAGCAGAACGTCGACGCCGTCGCCGCCATACATCACGTCGGCGCCCGCGCCCATGTAGAAGTAATCATTGGCGCCATAGCCATAGGCGACGTCATTGCCGTCGCCCATCACGAATACGTCGTTGGCGTTGTTGCCGACCGCGACGTCGTTGCCTGCGCCGCCATAGGCCTGTCCGCCGGCGTTGTAGAGATACATGTAGTCGTCGCCCGCATCGCCCGAGAGGACGTTGAAATCCTTGCCGCCGACCAGCACGTCGTTGCCGTCGCCGCCATAGCCGTAGTTGATGCCGTCGCCGGCGAAGATGCTGTCATTGCCGGCGCCGCCCAGCATGGTGTCGTTCCCGACCTCGCCGATGAGGAGGTCATTGCCGGCGCCGCCGTTGAGCGTGTCGTCGCCGGCGCCGCCGATGAGGGTGTTCGCGCCCGCATCGCCAGTCAGGGTGTCGGCGAAGGCCGAACCGACCAGAGACTCGATCGAGGTCAGAGTGTCGCTGCCGCCGCCGCCCGTGGCCTGGGCGCCGGCCATCGACAGGTTGACGACGACGGCGCTGAGCGCGTCGCGGTAATCGGCAGTGTCGACGCCCGCGTCGCCCTGCAGGAGATCATCGCCGGGGCCGCCCAGAAGACGATCGTCGCCGCTGCCGCCCGACAGCGTGTCGCCGCCCGACAGGCCGTAAAGCGTGTCGTTTCCGGCGCCGCCTGAAATGACGTCGTTGATGATGGCGTCGCCGAACAGCGTCTCTGCGCCGGCGCCGCCAATGACGCCGCCCGGGGCGATGCGCACGAACTGGCTGACGGTCCGGTACGACGAAATCAAGGAATCGTAGAGATAGGACACCGCCAGGGTCGCGTCGTTGGCGGCGGCGGCGAGGCTGGACGAGGGCGCCAGATTGAGGGCCAGATCAGTGGCGACGAGCCCGAAGCGGTCGAACGTGTAAAGATGGTTGGATACGCCGGCGCCGAAGTTGTAGTTTGAAACCTCAAGCGCCGCGCCGCCATTGGCGAGATCGACGGCGGTGATGTCCGGCTGCTGCGTGCCGACCACCACGGTTCCGTCATAGGACCATGCGCCGGCTTCGAGTTGCCCGGACGAAACCACGGCGCCGGCGGCGTCGAGCATGGCGTAACGCACGCTCCAGCTCTGCGAATAGCCGGCGGGCGGCGGCCAGGAGCCGCTGAAGCCTGCGCTCCGCTCGATCCAGAAGGCGATGCACCCGCCGGTCGCCAGACTGCGCACGGTATAAGAGTCCGGCTCATCGCCGGCGGCCAAATTCCGCACCGTCGTCGCCGCGCCGGTCGCGACGCCGGCGGCGTCGAGCCGCTGGGTGCGCAGGCCCCATCCCGTCAAGGCGCCGTCGGCGGCCTTCGAGACATGCGCGTAAAGCTGGACGAAACCACCGCCCGCCGCGATCAGTTCGCCGCCGCCGCTGGAGCCCACCGGATCATTGGTGAGCGCGACGCGTGCGCCGACCGCCGCGCCGTTGGCGTCAAGAACCTGGGCGTAGATCTCAACGTCAGAGAAGCCGGCCGACGTCTGCTTGGCGTCGCTGTAGGTGAGAAGAAAGCGCCCGTCGTTCAGCCGCGCGAGGCCCGACCCGAAATAGGCCTGCGTCGCCGTTCCGGTCAGCGCGTACGAGGCGCCGAGCGCGCCGCCCGACGTCACGAACTGCGCGGCCAGATCGCCGCCGGGGCTGGCCTCGCGCTCGATGAGAACGACCGCGCCGCCGTCGCCGCGTCCCACGACCGCGTTCACATTGTAATAGTCGGTGGTCGAGGCGACGTCGCGCAGCGTCAGCGCCGAAGACACGACGTAGGTCGCGCCCGAATAGGCCGGCGTCGCAAAGCGCGAGGTGACCGTCATATGCCCGGTGGCGCCGGACGGCGGCGCGCCGTTCCAGAGTTCGGTCGCAATCAGATAGGCCGGCGTCCCGCCAGCGCCCTCGATCAGCCATACGCTCGGATCGCCGCCAGCATATGTGAATGTAAATCCTTGATTCAAAATATTAACTGCCATTTTATAAAATCTCCAAAAATTAACGTCGCTTCGACGGTCCTCTCGAAGTAAAAAATTGCTATTATTTTGAAATAAAAATCAATAGCAGCATTCATCAGCGAAGACGATCTGCTGAATGACACATTGTCGCAGGACAAATAGTCTTGTCCGCTCGCGATCCGGCAGGCGCGCCTGATGGCGCCCCAAGGCCGCCCGGAGCGTATCCGGTCGGCCATGGGGGCGCTTTGGTTCAGCCCAGCGCGACGCTGGAGGCGGCGAGCTGCGCCGGCGTCACGCCGATCAGCCACACCGCCGTGTTCGCGTCGATCGTGACGATGCTGAACGAGCCATAGTCGCTCGTCGCCGCCTGAACGTCCGACATGCCGGTAAAGCTGGTCCCGACAAGGCGCAGCACGTCGCGGCCCGCTTCAAAGTTGTTGACGACGTCGACGCCCGACGTGCGGTCCATATAGACCGTGTCGGCAGCCCCGTCATTGGCGCCGAGGAACAGGTAGTCGATCCCCGCCCCGCCGTCGAAAGTATCGCCGCCCGCCTCGCCGAGAAGAACATCGACGCCGTCGCCGCCATACATCACGTCGGCGCCCGCGCCCATGTAGAAGTAATCATTGGCGCCGTAGCCGTAGGCGACGTCGTTGCCATCGCCCATCACGAACACGTCGTTGGCGTTGTTGCCGACGGCGACGTCGTTTCCGGCCCCGCCATAGGCCTGGCCGCCGGCGTTGTAGAGATACATGTAGTCGTCGCCATTCTCGCCGACGAGGACGTTGAAATCCTTGCCGCCGACCAGCACGTCGTTGCCGTCGCCGCCATAGCCGTAGTTCTGTCCATCCCCGCCATAAATCAGGTCGTCACCCACTCGCCCGTATAGCAGATCATTTCCGATGCCGCCCAGGATGACGTCATTGCCGGCGTCCCCGGAAATAACATCGTCTCCTGCATCGCCCGACAGGGTGTCGTTCCCGTTGCCCCCGTTAAGAGCGTCATTCCCGTCACCTCCGTAGGCCAGATCTCCCGTCAAGGAGCCGATAAAAGTGTCGACGCCCGAGCCCAGGCTGATCGCAAAGGCGGCGTTTGAGCTTGTCGACTCGGTCAGATAGCTGCTGACGCCGCTGATATCGAAAACGTCCTCGCCATTCGTCCCATTGAACTGAACATAATTTGACGCACGTTGAAGACGTTCAACGTTCGTGGCCGCGGTGAGAGTCAAACGGGCGAGGGATGTCGTGCCGGTCAGTTGCAACGCATCCAGGCCTGCTCCGCCGTCGAATCTGTCGGAGCCGGAGCCGGACCCGTTGAGGGCGAAAAGGTCGTCGCCGGCGCCGCCGTTCAACTCGTCGTCGCCGGCGTCGCCTGACAGGGTATCGTTCCCGTTCCCGCCGTTAAGCGTGTCGTCCCCGTCGCCGCCATAAACAAGATCGCCCGTCAAAGAACCGACAAATACGTCTGCCCCGCCCCCCAGATTGATCGCGATCGCTGCGTTCGAATCGTTTGACTCCGTCAGATAGCTCGTAACGCCGCTGATATCGAAGACATCCGCGCCAGAAGTTCCATTGAACTGCGTATAGCCCGTCGCACGCTGGATGCGCTCGACGCTGGCGGTCGATCCAAGCGTTAGACGCGAGAATGAGGACGTGCCCGTGAGCTGCAGAGCGTCCAGGCCGGAGCCGCCATCGAAGGTGTCGGCGCCATTGCCTGAGCCCGTGACGGCGAACAGATCGTCCCCCGCCCCACCATTCAGGATGTCGTCGCCGGCTTCCCCATAAATTGTGTCGGCGCCATCGCCGCCGCTGAGCGTGTCGGCGCCGTCGCCGCCGTAAACAAGATCCCCCGTGGATGAGCCGATAAACACATCTGCGCCCGCTGCCAGGTTGATGGCGATGGCGGCCGTCGAACCGGTCGAACGCGTCAGATAGCCCGTCACGCCGCTGAGGTCGAAACTATCGACCCCCGACGTTCCGTTAAACTGGGAGTAGGATGTGGCGCGCTGCAGCGTTTCGACGCTTGCCGCCGCATCGAGCTTCAGTTGCGCGAGCGCGGTCGTGCCCGCAAGGGAAAGCGTATCCGCGCCCGATCCGCCACGAAAAACATCAACGCCTTCGGACGAGCCGCTGAGCACAAACGTGTCGTCGCCGGCTCCTCCGTTCAATATGTCGGAGCCGGGACCGCCATGAATGATGTTAGCGAGGCCGTTGCCATTGACCGTGAAGCCCGCCGCGCCGTTCGAAGACAGGATGATCGTCGTCACCGACGCGCCGGCGTTGAGAACGACGCCCGTCACTCCCGCTGGCGCCGAAAAGGTCAGATTGTCGACATTGACGGTTACCGTCTCCGCCCCATAGCCCGCCGCGATCTGGATCGTGTCCCCGGCTGCGGCGGCGCCGATGGCGTCGGCGATCGTGGCATAAGCACTCGGCACATTACGAATCGCCATAGAAGATCAATCCTTCGTGAAAGGTCAGGGTCCCGATTGTCGGCGATAAGGATGCGCGTTCAGGACAATATATCGGAACAATAACTATGCTAAAACCACACTGACCCGTCAAGGCGCGACGCCCGCTACATGCCCGGTCGGGGATTAGCGACGGAAATCACCATCCATCTTGCGATTCTGGACCCGAAAGGGAGCACATGCGGCGGCGCCGATGATTCGCCTGGATCACCGGCGCCGGCACGCTCATGTCTTCGCTGACGATCCCGCGAGCGAGATTCTCAGCCCAGCGCGACGCTGGAGGCGGCCAGTTGGGCGGGCGTGACGCCGATCAGCCACACCGCCGTGTTCGCGTCGATGGTGATGATGCTCAGGGAGCCATAGTCGCTCGTCGCCGCAAGCACGTCCGCCGTGCCGGTGAAGCTGGTCCCGACAAGGCGCAGCACGTCGCGGCCCGCTTCAAAGTTGTTGACGACGTCGATCCCCGACGTGCGGTCCATATAGACCGTGTCGACAGCTCCGTCATTGGCGCCGAGGAACAGGTAATCGATCCCCGCACCGCCGTCGAAATAGTCGCCGCCCGCCTCGCCGAGCAGAACGTCGACGCCCGCCCCGCCATACATCACGTCGGCGCCGGCGCCCATATAGAAGTAATCGTTGGCGCCGTAGCCGTAGGCGACGTCGTTTCCATCGCCCATCACGAACACGTCGTTGGCGTTGTTGCCGACCGCGACGTCGTTTCCGGCCCCGCCATAGGCCTGGCCGCCGGCGTTGTAGAGATACATATAGTCGTCGCCATTCTCGCCGACGAGGACGTTGAAATCCTTGCCGCCGACCAGCACATCGTTGCCATCGCCGCCATAGCCGTAATTGAAGCCGTCTCCGGCGAAGATGCTGTCATTGCCGGCGCCGCCCAGCATGATGTCGCCGCCGACGCCGCCGACGATGATGTCAGAGCCGTCGCCGCCCGAGATCTGATCGTTGCCTGCGTCGCCGTAGAGCGCGTCGCTTCCTGCGTCGCCCGACATGACGTCATCGCCAGCGCCGCCGAACATCGTGTCGGCGCCAGCCCCTCCGGCAAGATTGTTGGCGTTGGCGTCGCCCGTGATCGCGTCGGCGCCGAGCGAGCCGACGACATTCTCGATGTTGAGCAGCGTGATCGCGCCGAGCCCGTCATTGGCGGTTCCCGCCCCGAGATTGACGGTGACGCCCGAGGGTGCGTAGCCGAGCGCGCCGGGCACGTAGAGGCCGCCGTAGCCGTAACGCGGCGCGAAGCTGATCGTGTCGACGCCGCCCGCGCCGTCGACCACGTCGGCGCCGCCATAGGTGACGAAAACGTTGTTGTTCGCGTCGCCGGTCAGATGATCGGCCAGCCGGGTGCCGCGCAGATTCTCGAAGTTGGCGTAGGTCACGGTTGAGCCGTCCGGACCCACCGCCGTCGTGTTGGCCAGACTCACCGTCACGCCGGTCCACGTCCAGTTCTGCGTGCGTTGCGTCGGCTCGGACGACGCGGGGGCGTCGAGGCCGTACTGCGTCGGATACATGGGGTCGAATGCGAAGGAGAGCGTGTCAATTCCCGCTCCGCCGTCCAGAATGTCCGCGCCGGCGTAGGCGGATACGATATCGTCGCCTGCGCCGGCGTTGATGGTGTCGCTCCCCAGATCGCCATCCAAAACGTCGGCGCCCGCCGAGCCGGTGATCACGTCATTGCGATACGAGCCATTGACCCGCTCGATGCTGCTGAACGTGATTGCCGCGCCGTCGACGCCGAGGGCTGTTCCGGTCGCCAGATTGATGGACGCGCCTGCACCGCCAATGACATCGTCAAAATAAAGGTCGATTTCATCCGAGCCGCCGCCGCCGGAGATCACGTCGGCCCCGCCACGTCCGGAGAACGAATTGTCGCCCGCGTCGCCTGTCAGCGTGTCGGCGTAGGTGGTTCCGTGGACTACTTCGATGTTCGTCAGCGTGTCATGATCGCCGAACCCGTCTGTGGCCGTTCCCGTCGCCAGATTGACGGTGACGCCGGCTGTTCCTCCTTGCCCTCTGTCGGCGGTGTAGGAGACGACGTCATAGCCCGCCCCGCCATTGATGACGTCGTCGCCGGCCAGCCCCTGGAACCGCTCCTGACGCAGGTTGGCGGTGTTCGAACCGAAGAACGTGTCGGCGAACGACGTGCCGCGCACGCGCTCGATGTCGATCAGCGTGTCGGTGACGGCGGTCCCGCCGACATATTTGGTCGCCGTGCCCGCGCGCAGGTCGACCGTGACGCCGGCGGAGAACGGCGTCACGCTCCAGTTATAGCTGACATATTGCTGATCGCCGGTGGTTTGGTCGCCGCGCGGGTCGACGCCGTCGACGACGCTCGCCCCTTTCCCCACGATGGCGAAGTCGAAGCCGCCGTTCAGGTGAAACGTATCCGCGCCGTCGTAGCTGCTGAAATCCTCGCTACGCGCCGAGCCTGTAAAGGTGTCGGCGAACTGCGTGCCCTGCACGCTTTCGATCCCGCTCACCGTGTCGGTCGCGCCGAAGCCGTCGGTGATCGTGCCGGCCTGCAGATCGACGACAATGCCCCCGCCGCCGCCATGGCCCACGTCGTTGCCGTAACTGACGGTGTCTTTGCCCAGCCCGCCGTTGATTACGTCGGCGCCGCCATAGCCGTAGAACGTGTTGTTATTCGCGTCGCCGGTGATGAAGTCGACGAAGTTGGTGCCCATCACCCCTTCGATGCTGTTGTAGATGTCGATCGAGCCGAAGGAATCGAAGTTTTGTCCGGTCGCCATGTTGATGGCGACGCCGACCGTCGCGCCAGCGGCCTGGTCGGCGCTGTAGTCGGCGAAATCGAAGCCGCCATTGCCGTTCAGCGTATCCGCTCCGCCAAGGCCTCGAAGCTGATCGCCGCCGTTCGTTCCATTGAGCGTCTCGGCCGCCGGAGTGCCGGTGATGATCGTCATGTGCTTCTCCTCCTGTCGCAGAATTCGTCCTTATGTTTCGCCGTCCAGCAGCCTCATTTTTGCGGGTCGCCAGTTGATTATGTTCCAATATTAGGACTTGGCGACTTTCTTGACGCAAGTGAAATCGCAGTGAAACGCCAATAATGCGCCATTGAATGGATTTATTTGGCTCTGCGCGCCTGCGCTCGCGATCGCGCGGACATATCGCATCATCGCCCGCGGCAACCGCCGGGACGATCAACCTGCCGCCTCAAGCACATTTACGCCTCAGCCAGGCTCTCCGGATCGCCGCGCAGAACCGCCATCGCGAGTTCGTCGCGCCACGCCCCGTCGATCCAGGCCGCGCGGCGCAGCAGGCCTTCGCGCTCGAAGCCGGCGCGCTCATAAGCGCGGATCGCGCGCTCGTTGTCGGCGAAGACATGCAGCCAGACGCGATGCAGATTGAGGTCGCGCCAGGCGAAGTCGAGCGCGCCGCGCAGCGCGCTCACGCCGAGCCCCTTGCCGCGATCGGCCTCGTCGCCGATGCGGATCGTCAGTTGCGCGCTGCGGTGGACGGGGTGAATGTCAAGAAGTTGGACCACCCCGAGCGCCGGGCCATCGAGTTGCATGCGGATCGCGAGCAGAACCTTGGAGGGGTCGCGCGCGATCGCCTCGAACCAGGCTGCGTGAGCGGGCGCGGGGACAGGGCGCCAGGGCGCGTTGAAGCGCGTCGTGCCCGCGTCGTTGATCCAGCCGTGGAGCGTCGCGCTGTCCTGCGGCCGAATTTCAGTGAGAAAGATCGCGCCCGACCTGATCATGCCTCGCCCGTCCCGCCCTTGCGCCGACCGTCGCCGAAAACCGTGAACTTGCGCAAGAGCAGCCGTCGCTGTCCAGCGAACGCGGTCGCTTCGAAACGGATCTCGCGCAGCATGCGCGCGGGCCAGCGCGCCGTAAACACCAGACGCGCGGAACTCTCAGCCGACGCAAGCTCGCGCCATGGCCCGAACCGCCAGCGTCGACCAAGAACGCGCACGCCGGTGACCAGATTGGCGCGGTCGTAGAAGACCGCCGCGACGCCGCTTGCGCGCTGCGCCCGGCCCAGATCGACGACGAACCAGTGGGGCGCCGGGACCTCCATAGCCGCCGCATAGTCGGCGCCCGCGCGCAACAGCCCTTCGGGCGCGTTCGGCGGAGGAAAGAAAGCGGAGGACGCG
>APMI01058655.1_pt1 | contig 10519 bp, 7 predicted proteins | sample 667938 | NCBI WGS metagenome assembly APMI01 (sample SAMN01084076, study PRJNA167559) | wastewater metagenome | biome: Wastewater | place: Denmark: Ejby Moelle, Odense | collected 2011-11-28
ATGACGGTTCGCGAGAGCAGTCTGTTGCGCCGAATGATGCAATTCCATAAGGCAAAGGGTGGCGCTATCTTTAAGTGGTTTGGCGTTCTCGCTGCAGTGGGCTTGCTCGTGATTCTGATAACCGGAGTTTGGCTTTCGGTACAGGTGAAGGCGTTAAAGCGCCTTAGCCTAATCTTCTTGGGACTTGGGACGGTTGTTTGGCTGATCCTTTTCCTCACTCAATAGCAAGCATGCCCTCGGGTCCAAAAGGTACAATCTGATTTTAGAATGAAGGTTCTCGTTATCGGCTCTGGTCCGATCGTCATTGGCCAGGCTGCCGAGTTCGACTATGCGGGAACACAGGCCTGCAAATCACTCAAAGAAGAAGGCCACGAAGTTGTTCTGATCAACAGTAACCCGGCGACGATCATGACTGATCCAGGGGTGAGTGATGCTCTTTACATCGAGCCGTTGACCGTTGAGTTTTGCGAGCGTGTTATTGCTCGTGAAAAGCCAGATGCTCTCTTGCCGACGCTTGGCGGGCAGACCGGCCTCAACCTCGCGACCCAACTTTCTGATCACGGAATCCTCGACAAGTACGGAGTCAAGCTTCTTGGAACGCCATTAAGCGCAATTAAGAAAGCGGAAGACCGCGAAAGCTTCCGCAACCTCATGCGTGAGATTAACGAACCCGTCCCCGAGAGCTGGATCATCCAAACTCCTGATGAACTCCACGCGATTCTCGACATCGTTCCCTATCCATGCATTATCCGACCCGCATACACTCTCGGCGGAACCGGTGGTGGAATCGCAAACACTAAAGACGAGCTTTGGGAGATCGGTCAAAAGGGTCTCAAGCTTTCGATGCGCTCACAGATCATGGTTGAGCGGTCGCTTTTGGGTTGGAAAGAAGTCGAGTATGAAGTCATGCGCGATAGCGCCGGGAACTGCATTACGATTTGTAACATGGAGAACTTGGACCCGATGGGGGTTCATACCGGTGACTCCATCGTCATCGCTCCATCGCAAACTTTGAGCGACCTCGAGTATCACATGCTTCGAACAGCATCGCTGAAAATCATTCAGTCGCTTGGAATCGAGGGCGGATGTAACGTTCAGCTTGCGGTTAACCCGGATAGCTTTGACTACTACATCATCGAAGTGAATCCGCGCGTTTCGCGTTCATCGGCGCTTGCATCAAAGGCGACGGGCTACCCGATTGCCAGAGTTTCTGCAAAGATTGCTGTCGGAAAGACTCTCGACGAGATCGAGAATCAGGTGACTGGCACCACGAAGGCTTGCTTCGAACCCGCTCTGGATTACTGTATCGTCAAAATTCCTCGCTGGCCATTCGACAAATTTGCGTCCGGTGACCGCTCGCTGTTCACACAGATGAAAGCGACTGGAGAGGTCATGGCGATTGACCGATCTTTCGAGGCGGCGTTCATGAAGGCAATTCGCGGTTTGGAGATCAAACAGAAAGATCTTCGACATACAAAATTCCAAGGCTCTCCGCGAATCATTCGTGTCGAAAGGCCAGCGACGGAGACCGAAAAGCTCTTTAATGAAACCATGCAGGCACTTGGCTCGGCCAAGGAAGAGGGTCGAGAGGCTGCGCGCGAGAAGCTTGCCGCTCTGAAACAAAAGTTTGCAGAAGTCGAATATAAGATCGTGATCGTCGATGAAGGTCATGCTCCGATGAACGACGACGACTTGAAGCATGAGCTGAACAAGCCGACTGACGAAAGACTTTGGGCTGTTGCCGAAGGGTTAAGACGCGGTTGGGATGTTCCGACTATCAACAAGATCTCGCGAATTGACCCATGGTTCCTTCGAAAGATCCAAAACTTGCTGTTGATCGAAAAGCGCTTGACTAAAGCGTTTGAGACGCTTGGCGATAGTGAAGAATTATCTGCGTTGATCAGTGAAGCTTTCCTTATTGGCTTCCCATCAAACACGATCAAGAGCCTTCTGGGTGCTGAAACGGCGACTGCCGAACTGAAGATTTCCAAGGATATGAGGGCTAACTTTGTAGTAAGCCTTCAGGATTCCGGCCTTTCGGAAGAGAAGCTTGACCGAGTGAAGAGCAATCTAGAAAGGTCCGACGCCCAACCGTTAGTCGGAAGTGTTCACGCGAACTACGTGTCTGAGCATCTTCACACGCTTTGGACCGACAAGACAATCGGCCAGTATCTGAGTTATCTTGAGCTAGTTATTCAGGAGATCGAAAGACAAAAGGTGATGCCTGTCTTTAAGATGGTTGATACGTGCGCTGGCGAGTTCGAGTCGGGAACGCCTTACTATTACGGAACGTTTGAGCAAGAAGACGACGCTCATTAGCCAAAATAATCGGTGTGGTTCTTCATATAAGGTAGTCCTATGCCCGATCCTCAGCCAGTCAACCGAGTCCGATATAACAGCTTTGTCGCCGATATCGAACGCGATGTCGTTCTTTTCGGACAGCATGTGCTTCGCATGATCGACATGGCGGTTTCAGTTGTGACTTCCGATGAAGATTTCCTGCTGGATGAAATCCTCAAAATGGAGGCTCAGTCTGACCGGATGGAGCAGGGAATCATGCAAAGGGTCATTCGCACTCAAGCCATGGAAGGACCAGTGGCAAACGATGCGTTGCTCCTTTCAAGCGCACTAGGAATCGTTACCGAACTGGAAAAGATTGGAGACGAGGCGACGAAGGTTGCCGTTCGAGTTCGAAAACTCCAAGGCGAGTTTCCCTACGAGCTGACAGAAGCACTCGAGGATATCGCCAAGCAAGCAACAACGGCGACTGCCGCTAGTATTAGGTTGTTCACGAGTTACGATTCGTTGCTGGCGGCTGAAATTATCCAAACCGACGACAAGATCGACAGAGCTTACAAGATCACTCGTAACCGAATTCTTGAGAGAATCAAAGAGGAGCCCGAAAAGGCTCGAATGTATTTACGAGTCGCAGAAATTTTTCACGCAATCGAGCACATGGCAGATCACGCAGTTGATATCGCCAAGCGTTTACGCACGTGTCACGAGCGTATACCTAGTGATATTGTCAGTTGACCTTTCTAGGTTAAAAATCGCTGTTTGAAACTCATTTGTTTGAACCTTCCAGGATTGATTAACACCTTCATTTTCGAATGTAAAGAAACGGTTAAGGAAATGGTGAGCCGGGTATACCAAGGAGAGGAAGTGACTGCTTTCTTTGAGTCGCTACCGGGGGTTATTTTTGATTAAGCTAGGCAATGAGAGTGCCTTTTATGGACTGCTCGAAGCACAGGCTCGGACAGCCAAGAAAGCTGCAGAAGCTTTTTTAGTTCTCGTAAAAAATTTCGACAAACTCTCCGATCATGCTCAAACGATCGCTACGATCGAGCATGAAGGCGATCTTCAGACTCGCGAACTGCAGAACAAGATTGCTACAACATTTATTACTCCTTTAGATAAGGAGGATCTGCGGGATCTGTCGCACGCTCTTGACGACGTTGTTGACATGATCGAAGCAGCAGCTGCTCGCGCTGACCTGTATCATCTGACAGGACCTCGCGCGGAGCTTGAGCCTCTAGCGCAGCTCTTAGTTCGCGTCAGTGATGTCACGCTTGAGGCCGTAGGCGAGTTACGGACTGGTTTGCACAAGTCTGAAACTCTGGGAACCCGTCTAGAGCAGATTCATGAGCTTGAAAATGAGAGCGATCACATTTTCAGAACCGCTCTTGCATCTCTGTTCGACCAACAGAACCCAGATGTTCTCACTGTCATTAAGTGGAAAGAGATTTTTGACCGAGTCGAAACCGCAGTTGACAAGTGTGAAGACATCGCCAAGATACTAGGAACAATTCTCGTTAAATATGCATGAAGCAACCATCCTGATGTGGCTGGTTGTAATCGGCGCATTGGCGTTTGATTACATTAACGGCTTTCACGATACGGCAAATGCAATTGCGACTGTCGTTTCAACGCGCGTATTGAAGCCAGGAACCGCTATTTTGATGGCGGCTGGCCTCAATCTACTTGGTGCGGTTGTTGCAACCGAGGTCGCTAAGACGATCGCTGGAGACATTGTGAATGCGAGCATGGCAACCGAGGCCGTTGTTCTCGCGGCGGTTCTAGGCGGAATTGTCTGGAACATCATCACTTGGAAATTCGGCATCCCGTCTAGTTCTTCGCACGCTTTGATCGGCGGACTTTGCGGAGCAGCGATCATGCATGCGGGACCAGATGTTGTGCACTGGTCGCACTTGACTCAAAAAGTGTTGATCCCACTTGTTGCCTCCCCATTGGCCGGTTTCATCCTTGGAGGCGCGGTGATGGTGATCATTTCGGTCTTGTTCGCAAGGGCGCATCCGCATCACATCACGACTTTCAGAATTCCATTGATTATTTTGGGATCGTTAGCTTTGTTGTTCGTAGCGACCAAGGTGTTTCACTTTGCCTACGAATACATCACGGTTCCTAAAGAAAAGATTGAAGCCAAGGATACGATCACACCGCTCTTCTTGCTTGAAATCACAGGCATCGCCTTTGTTGGTGTGGCTATGATTACTTTAGCGACGGCAGGAACATCAGGCATGTTTCGTCGACTTCAGGTGTTATCGGCAGCATCAATGGCCTTCGCTCATGGCCAAAACGACGCTCAAAAGAGCATGGGAATCATCACTTTGGCACTCGTGAGTAATGGGATGTTGAAGGAAGCTACCGTTCCAACTTGGGTTAAGTTGAGTTGTGCCATCGCCATGGCTCTTGGAACTTCTGCTGGAGGCTGGAGAATTATCAAGACGATGGGGCACAAGATCATTCGTCTTGAGCCTGTTAACGGTTTCGCAGCCGAGACTGCTGGTGCTGCAGTCATTCTGACGGCAAGCCACTTTGGTATGCCGGTTTCGACGACGCACTGTATTGCAGGAAGCATCTTCGGTGTCGGAGCATCGAAGCGATTGAGCGCGGTCAGGTGGCAAGTGGCGTATAACATGGTTGTCGCTTGGGTTCTTACGTTGCCCGCCGCGGCAGCCTTTGGCGCTATCTTCTACCTACTTCTGAAGATCTCCAGAATCTAGTCTGCTGAATTGTTATTCTGATGTTAAAGCCTCGACTGGGTTGCAACCCGGGTCGAGGCTTTTTCGTTTCTCAGTGTGAACACCAGTTCTACTGCAAACTATCCGCAAATGTTGCACTTCAGTAGAATTGTTCTGTGAACGGCACTAAAATAGAAACGGATTTGTCTTTATGAATACTTCTGCTAATCCTTCGAGCGTAACCCGGGAAGCCGCAGACGCTCTGTATGCACAACAGAAATACGCAGAGGCTGCTTATGTGTATCGGCAATTAGTTACTAGTCAACCAGCGAATGCCGACTTTCTAAAAGGATGCGCTCTTTCGTTGGCACTTGCAGGTTCACTTGATGATGCCATCGAAATGGCGATGAAGGCGGCTGCTCTTCGCCCGGCAGATCCAGACATTCGCTATGCGTATGGCTATGTCCTTGGGATGGCGCACAGATTTGAAGACGCGATTCCAGAACTAGACGCAGCCCTTTCTCTCCAACCGAATCACCTGCTCTCAAAGAACGCGCTTGTCTATAGTCTTATTGCGGTGGGGAAGGAGGTCACTGACTCTGCTCCAGACAAGGCGGAAGCAATGCTGTCACGCGCGCACAAACTGGACTCGCTAAACGGAGAAACAACCGCGCTTCTCCTCTCGCATTACTTTAAATACGATCAAACGAGAAAGGCGGTTAAGGTTGTGGAAGGCATCGACCTTCAACAACGTGAACATAACTTGGTCAAGCCCTATGTGGATCTGCTTTGCAAAGATCCTAACGTAGCCAACTTGTTACGTCCAACAAAAGCCGTAGTTAGTCCCAAGACGGCTGCGCCTAGCCAGGCTTTGCAGCAAGTGCCCTGCCCACAGTGCGGGTTGCCCATCATGTCTTACGCGGCGATCTGCTCGCACTGCAACTCGAAACTACGAGCGGTTGGAACATTCGCAGACGTTGGCAAGATTCCAGATCACACCTGGCAAGAAGTCGCCTATATGATCATGTCTGTTCTCTATACGATCATTGCGTCAATAGACCTGATCTCTCAAGTCATGCATGGCGGGCTAGAAGGATTCGCCGGAGTGTGGGCGACGATCACATTCTGCCGAGTGGGTATCGGCATCGGGCTAATCATGAAAACAGATTGGATCGGGTTTGTTGCGAAGATTGGCTGTTATGCCTCATTGATTGGGATGGTGCCGGCGATGGTGATCTCTTTCTTTGGTGGAGCGTATTTACCTAGTCTCATCCTGTTGGCTGGTGTCTCAATCACCTGCTTCATGATCTACCTCATCAATTACGAGCTAGACTAAGTTCACCAAGATACAGAAACTGGCAAATCGTTTCGTACCGAACGAATGATTTGCTCGTTTCTTGTTTTTGAAGCGACTCCATTGGTGATTCGCAAGTTCGCGGAGGATTCAACACAAAGGACTACTTGAGTGCCGATGGCGCGTAGGGTCAGACTGTGTTCTCCTAATTGAGTAAGCTCGGTTGTCGCCCATCGAATCTTGGTCGAGCCTCTTTGAATGTTCAGCGGCAATGCGAGCGCACCTCTGGAGCCTAGATGGATCTCCTCTCCGCTGAATAGCGACTGCCCGTTCTCTTTCAATGTAATGTGCTTTGCTTCAACATCGAGGTTGAGGACATGGATCATTCGCTCGGCTTTGGCATTCGCAGTAGTTAAAACCACTAAGCCGCCGTTCTCTTCAGAAATTGTTAAGCCCGGCTTGCAACTTAACCAGCGGAATATCGACCGAAACAGGTCCATATGCACCGGATAGTTGCACATCACCGCCGCTACGCGCCCCTTACCAGCCTGCATAACGAACCCTGAATCTTCGTTTGAGTCTCTCAACTTAAGAATTGGATCTTTCGCACCGGTCACATCTGTGAGCGCCACACTCGAACCTCTGGTTCGTCCTTAAGCAACCCAACGCCGTAAGTCGACATGTAGTAGTTATCGTTTGCCTGTAGGAACTTTCCTTGCCTAATTCCCAGAGCTTTCGCAAGAACGGTGCACTCCTTTCCTTCCATGTCAAGAACAGGAAATTCGCCCCAAAGGAACAAACTCCCGCCTTCATGTAAGAAGTCAACAAGGCGCAATTGAATGGCTTGATCCATGTATCGAGACGAAGCGATGGCAAGGGTCTTTTTCTGAGGAGGATTCGACTGAAGGTTAACTGCACTGAACCGAAATCCCATCTGCATCATTCCTCGAGAAAGGAGTTCGAGCGGTCCGCGGATGTATTCCAAGTTTTCGACGATCTCCTGCATCGGACCTTGCCGACGGAAGTTCGTTTTGTAGTAATCCGGAATAAAACCCAGCTCGATGTCATCACGCTCTTCATCCATATCGGCCAGAAGTTCACCAATGGCAGACATCGACTTGGTTGTTGTTTCAAGGGCTTTCGCGTGTTTGGTATAAACGCCTTCGGGAGAGATTGGGGCTGCAAATCCGTGCCTTTCCCCGGTAGTTGCGACTCGGTCGTTGCCGTCTCTGTTCGGAACGAGAAGCTTTGGGTTTCGCCCGCCAGTGAGTAAGTAGTAATTCAACAGACGGTTGCCTTGGGCGATACTCATTCGCACCTTGTGGTCTGCCGCCGCCTCTCCATACATTGGAACGCCTGTTTCACCGTAATTACCGTCGCCAACCTCGAACTCCATCGAACTTAGTGGCTGTTCGGGGCGATGAACGGCTTCCATAAAGCTATTGATCACGTACAGGTCTTGAGCATTCGTTCGAGTGAGATCGCCCAAGTAGTGATCCGATCCCGATAAATATCCGGTTGATTGCGTATAGGTCTCCATCAACTGGCTGATGCCAATCGGATATTGCTGCGCGCGGCCCCCACCACTACCGTGAATGTTCACGATATACGGAATCTCGCTCACGCCAAGCTTCTCGCAGAACCCTCTCAGCGTCGCGACATACTTGGCAAATCGAACTCGCTCGAAATCTCCGTAATCGCGCAGAAGTGCAGCCCCGTATTCTGGCGCGGGATTCCGAATCGCAGCAACCCTAGGCGCTGGATCGTTCAGATCAAACGGGTATTTAGTGCTTCGATCATTACTGATAAGCCAAGCAGAAAAGTCGCAGAGAGTGTCGTCGCTCAGGTCTGGCTGGTTCGAAACCCAGGACAACATGCCGATTTCGTTGTCTAACTGAATCCCAATAACGGGTCCGCCCTTCGAATGTAATCGCGAAGCGAGCACAGGGATAATGCCCCCATACCATCGTTCTGCTAGCTTCAAAAATGTTGGAGAAAGGTAGTCGAGAGTCTTGGTCTCAACTTTCTTGCCCTCCCAACTCACCGGAATAACCTCGGGATATTTCGACCGAACCCAGAATGGGATTCCCTCGTTTTTCATTTCGGCCATGATGAAGGGACCAGGGCGGGCGATGAACCAAAGGCCATGCTTGTGGCAAAGATCGATGAACTCGCCGATGTTATGCTCTTTGCGGTTCCGACCAGTGACATCGATGTCACCTTCCGCTTGTTCGTGAACGATCCATGGAATGTAGCTCGCAATTGCGTTACAGCCGATCTGCTTTGCTTTTAGTATGCGATCTTCCCATTCACTCTGCTTGAGGCGGAAATAGTGGATCTCACCGGACAGAATGAGGACCGGTTTGCCATCAACGATGATGCGGCGATTCTTCAGCTCAACCATGGCTTTTCGTCAGTTTAGACGAAAAGCCCACTTACCTTGCAGAACCGGTTCAGTAACTCCGTCTAGAAAGCGTCCAAGCTCATCAAAAACAGCAATTTTAGCGTGCCCGAGCTCAGGCCTTAGGGCGGCTTTACCGAGCAGGAAATACACTTTTCCATCAGGAGTATCGACAAATCCAGCCGCTCCTCCTTTATCCAGATTGACTGTAGTTTCGCCAAACGTGAGGCGATCGTCTTTCACTTTGATTCCAGCCTTGTCGGTGATATCGCGTAATGCTGGCCACGTCTCTGGGGTGCCGACGAGCACTTTTCCAGCTATCTGTTTCATCGTAGTCTTGGCTGCCAGCACTCCAAATCCAGTTGCCCAAGATTCTTTTCCTTTTTGAACAATCGCCTTGACAGAAAAGGCGGTTGCGGCGGTTTGCGGTTCTTCTCCCGGGTGTTCGGTCAAGAGCTTTTTCCATGGGTCGATTACCACGCGGCTCGGTTTAGTTGTGCTGGGCACTTTGGTCGTCGATAATCCCATCACCTTGACTGTGACAGTTGCCGATTTGCCATTTGGATATTCAAGATAGACCTCAAGCGGGAAGTAGCTACAAGAACCAGCTGCAAACTTGGTCGGAATCAAGACTTGCCCTGCCTCAAAAGACGGTTTGCCAAAGTCAACGACTGCGAATCCCGGCTTATGAATCCACTGCTTCATGAACTCTTTGACATAACCACCGGAGACCTTCTGGTAAAGAACCGTCTCGAAGTCTTCCCAGCTGACTTCCTTGCCCTTGTCTTTCTCAGCCCAGGTTTTCATCACATCGATGATCTCAGGGGTTCCGATGAGTTGCTCAAGCATCTGTAGCACTTTTGCGCCTTTTCCGTAGCCAAGGGCGCTTCCAATCCCACCAAGATTTGCTCCGCTTTCGGCACAAGAAGCTTCGTTGTATGACTCCTCTGCCGAGGAGTCTGAAACGAATGCCTTTCGTCTTGCCGCGAGGTTGCCTGGACCACCTTCCCTGTGATACAACCCATCACTGAAAACGGCAAAACTCTCATTCCAAAAGCTTTTTAGGTAGGTGTTGTTCAGAATTCCACCCCACCACGTATGCGCGGGTTCATGGGCATCTTCACCGGGAACCCCGCCGCCATAACTGGCGAATGAGTAAGCCTCGAGCACCGCCGCCGTAAAGTTCGGTGTCGAGAGCTCCCCAAGATGGAAACGGGATTTTGCCAAACTTTGAAGAATAAAAGTTGAGAACTTGGGGAATGAGACGACTCTGAATTGAGAGGGAAGACATCGGTAATCGACGACTCCAAGCGTACGACTTAAACCCGTTCTCGACAAATTCCGCCTGTTGATACTTGGCCGCTGATAAGCTATAAAACACGCAGGGCAAATCCATTTTGTAAGTTGCTTTGGATTCGGAATCGCTCTGAACTTCGCTTTGCTTTATTCCTTGGGCAATGATTCGCCATCCTTTCGGCGCATGAACCGTGATTTCGTACGGCGCAGGCTTCCTCGCAATCATCGGATACCAATAGTCGTTTGTCAGGGTGGCTTCTTGGTCGTTGATACTCGCTGCAAACCCGGGCAAGTCGACCACCCCAGCGTATTCCACCTTGAGATGGCTATTTCCGGAAGCTGGCTTCTTAAATTGGACCACTCCACCAGCCTGGGCAAAGCTCACCGCTTCACCGGAAGCAGTCGATAGTGCAGTGACCTTGTAACATGGGCTCATTCGAAAGAATCCGTAGTCGCCTCCAGATGCTTCGATACTGAGTTCAAGATCGTCAGTGACGAGCGCTTTCTTTTCGTGTACTTTGAAATTGAGATCGAATTTGTGGCGCC
>APMI01022024.1_pt1 | contig 10518 bp, 11 predicted proteins | sample 667938 | NCBI WGS metagenome assembly APMI01 (sample SAMN01084076, study PRJNA167559) | wastewater metagenome | biome: Wastewater | place: Denmark: Ejby Moelle, Odense | collected 2011-11-28
GGCGTAAAACATCTGAGCGCGACACATCGAAAGACGCTTTTCTGTCAAAATTCGCCCCTTGCCTCGCCGGCGAGGGTGTTGCGCCCCCGCTTAATCCGCATAGCTGCCCAATCTGGCCCGTGTGGCAGTACGCGCCGGCACGGCCAACGAACATAGGGATCGGCTCGATCCCAAACTGATAGGTGACGTTTTGGGAATTAAAGTATTTCTCGCAGACGATCACCGGCTGCTAGTGGCCGGTTTCCGCGACGTATTGAAGGACTACGGTATTGACGTAGTAGAGGTGGCCTACAGCCTTGACGGCCTGATTGACCGTTTTTTGGCAGTAAAGCCGGATGTCTTAGTGATCGATGTGCGCTTCGACAGCAAAGGCTGTGGCGAAAATGGGCTAGATGTATGCGAGGAGCTACTGGCGCGCGCGCCATCCGCCAAGATCATCGTCTTTAGCCAATTCGACGACCAATACATCATTGAGCGTTCCTACAAGCTCGGAGTGCTGGCCTTTGTGAGAAAGGACGAAAGCACGGAAGTGCTAAACGAGGCGATCAACACAGTGGCCCAGGGTAAGGAATATTTTTCCCCGGAGATCGCCCGCCTGCTGGCGTGGTCGGCAGTCATAGACCGCAACCCTAACAGGCTGTTAGATGAGAACGAAATGCGAGCCTTTACCCTCGCGGCTGACGGCGCATCCCTGACGGAAATTGCGGCGACAATGGATTTCTCGACCAAAACGGTAGGGCATTTAATGAAGGGCGTAAAAACAAAGCTTGGCGTCGAAAGCCAAGCTGACATCACCAAGCTGGCCATTCGTCACGGCATTACGACGACTGCCCTGAGAACGAAAAACTGATTTTTGTTCCGGGGCGCTTCTGATTAGCAGGATCGGCAGCCTGCACCTTCAGCACGCCGCCCAATACCCGCACCCGCTCGCGCATGTCGATCAACCCAATACCAGCATGTTCACTATTGCGAGCGGCAGCCTTCATCCCTACCCCGTCGTCGCTGATTTCCACTCTGTAGACGTCCAGCGCCTTGCTGTGCTGCACGCTTACACGTACCTGGGAAGCATTGGAGTGCTTGATCGCGTTGAAGATCGCTTCGCGGATGATTTTGTAGGCGCTCACAATGGATGCCTCCGACAGAGCCGGACGTTTAGGCAAATTGTGCTCCAGGGTTATTTTGGGCTTCTCGGAAATATTGGTGTAGTGGGCTACCAGCGACTCCAACGCAGCAGTAAAGCCGATGGAGTCGATAACCTCGATGCGCGTGTTCTTGATGATGTCGCGCATCTCACCGTAGGCGTCATTGAGCATTCCGGTGGCTTTGGCCAGCAGGTTTGCGGCCCGCTCGTTTGTTTCCACCAGCGGCTCAAGTTGCTTGAGCACGTTCCGAGTAAGTAGAAGCTGAGGATTCACCTCGTCGTGCAGGCGGCGCGCGAGGGTGCGGCGCTCCTCGTCAATTCGACGGTTTGATTCAGCAAGGACTCGGCGGGTTTCTTCGTGCGAAACATCCACGCGCTCCATCCCATATCGGATAGTGATGTAGAGCACATAGAGAAAAAAAACGAGCATCAGGCCAGCCGCCATATGAGAGATCACATTGGCCCGATCCGTCAGAGGCAGCGCCAAGGTCATCAGCGCCGCCCACACCCACAGAAAATACTTGGCCGCCTGGTTGCCGCGCACAGCCAGCGTCACGCTAACCACAAACACGGCTAGCAGGAAGGCGCAGCTTGTATAGAAGATCACTTCCACTTGCATAGGCCCATCCATTAGCTTTGCCTCGCTCCGTCTTCCAGGCGACTGGGACTAAATCATCGCATCCGGTTCAAAGCATCTTGGCCTGTTTCACCAACTTGAATGCCCAATTCCATCGCCTTGCTCGATGTGGCCACCACCTTGGCCTTACGCATGTCGTCAAAGGAGTTCACCCCAGTGACGATGGCGCAAACCTCGCCGGTTTTGTTGCACGTTTCCACGCTGATATAGCCACAACCGAGAATCCCCTTTGGGGCCTTCATCACCAACAACGGCCGTGCTAGATCGAATTGCAGTAGTTCCAGATGTTCTTGAATGGCTCCGGCGTCCATAGTTATTTCCTTTGCAGGGAGGGTTAATAAAATCAGTGTTTGCGCTTGCTGTTCTGGATCATTTCATTGATCGCATCATTAGCTGTCGTTGCCTTGATGTTGTCGACGAAGTGATCGACAGCATCGCCGCTCCTCTTGTCCATCTTTGAAATATCGATATTGATGCAGATAAACCCGATCAAACCGTAAGTATCATGGAATATCGGTATGGTTGTGGATTTCACTGGGCGCCCATCCTTGAGCGTGATGACATAGCTGACAAAGGAAGCTCCGCGGCCTTGCCCCTGCCCCTCCCCTTGGCTGTAGTTCTTGATGAGCTGGATACCGAAGTTGGTATTCGTGTCACCCAACCTGCGTCCTGAAATCGGGTTTTGCACCGCAATAATTGAGCGCAAGGGGTTGCGGGTGTCGTGCAGGACAATCTCAATCGGGGTGCCTGCGAACGTCTGGCCGATGCCATTCACTATGTCCGCGTAGGACTGAAAGATACGGTCCTTATCCCTATCCACGTTCGCGAGTGCGGCGTAGTCGGGCTGCTGGGTCAACATGATGTACTTGGCCTTGGTCGCCCCATCCAGCAGCAAGGTGACGTTGTTCGAGTTACCCAAGTAGATCAGGTCGGCAACGGCACGCGGCGAAGGGTGCTCAGTAAGGTGATTGACCGCCTTCACGAACAGCTCACGGTCTAAGTACAGCGCCCCGCTGTCGTCGGCGCGGATCGGATAGAGGTCGTCGTAGGCTGCCAGGGCCTTGCCGGGCAGAACCTTTGGATCAGGTGATGGCGGCGCACGGAAGCCAAGCACATAAATACTGATAGCAGCGATCAGCACACCCGGAACGAGGACCGAGGCCAAACGCTTCCAGTTAACCCTGAAAAAAATATACACGTGCGCCGCCCCCTGAATATGCCGAAGAACCTCACATGATATTCGGGTTTCCTTTCCACCTGCAATCCAAGCGGAACGAGTACAACGCGGTCATTTTTTCCGTCTTTTCAAATCGCTATCAATAAGCCCTGAAATGTAAGTGTTTGCGGGGATTCTCAGCTCGTCGCACAAGTCTATCAGGCGCTCGTGCAGATCAGGATCTATCCGCAGGGATAGGGTTCGGCGGTCGCCATAAGTCCGAACTCTACGGCGCCTCGATACCTGGCTGTCGTCCGACTTCTCGGCGTCCTTCGGGTCGGTCATGAATTGTTCTTTAGCATAGTCAGAAGTTTGCCTCGCAAGTCTAAGCAGACCTGCCTAACAGCGAAAAGCGGAACCAGCCGCCAACTTTCGCGCGCGAAAGCCATTCAAGACTAGCGCGCGCAAGTTGACATTTTAGCGACATCACCGTTGTCCGTCACCGTTTCGCTGCGGCGACACCGGGCGCTCTGCAACCTTATCAGCCGTAATTGCGGTAGCCCGCTCGTGCAGCCGGATCGTTTCGACGGCGCTGGTCTTGTCCTGCTTGGCAGCTACAGCTTTGGCAGCTACAGCTTTGTCGTTGGTGTAGATGCGCAACTCATGTGAGGCTCGCGTGGCGCCCACGTAGAAGCTGCGATCCCCGAAGACCTTGGCCATGTTCTCCAGCGCCCTCTCCTGCTTGCGCTCACTCTCCGTTTGTGGAGCACGAATATGGAAAATGGCCCGGTGCTGGGTCGCCCCCTGAGAGGCGTGAACCGTCTGCGCATAAGCGTGATCCCAATGCTTGTTGCGAGACAGATCAACTTGGTGCACGGACACGTCCTTGCCCTGCTTCAGCTCCAGCGCCACCTTGTCGCCAGCTATTGCCGTAACGCGTGCAACCTCGCCGTTCTTGAATTCACCCTCGTTGCGGGTAATGCGAATCAAGTCGCCCCTAGCCAGCTCGCGAGTGTCGCGGTCGTACACTTCAATCTTGTTGTGTTTCTTGGGTTGCCAAGCGATGACAGATCCGTCTTCCTTTTGGAGCACCACGGTGCCGTTTGGCGCATCCACGGCGGACACGCGCATGTACTCCCCCTTCTTGGCGTCAATCTGCTGGTAGTCCCGCCCGAAGCGAACCACGTCGCCAGCCTTGTAGTATTGCGCCTCCTTCTGCATTGCGCGTGTCCAGCCTTTCGAGGCATAGATTTCCCGCGTGTCCTCTGAGCGCGACAGCTCTCCCTGCTCCTTCAGCCCTTCGCGCACGCCGGCATTGATAGCGCGCCGGTCTTCGTTGTAGGCAGTAATGACAATGGTGCGCTCTCGCTCAACCTTGTCGAGCGTCAAGACATCCTTGACCACGGCGGCAACCAAGCGCCCCTTGTCTGCCTCGGACTTCTCGGGAATCTCCCGGACCATTCCGGCCTTGTCCATATACTCAAAGGCGCGCCCGTTATTCGCCAACTCGACTTGGGTAAGTCGCTGACCATCGCCCAAGCTGTCCCGCCCGGTGATGATATCCACGGCTTGCTTAAGATCGGGAGTCTTCTGGCGGTTGATTTCCGTCATGTAGGCCGTTTCCATGCCGTCCCGCTGCGCCAGCTCGAAGGGTTTGCCCGCTTCCACACCCTGCAACTGGAGCTTGTCACCTAGATACACCACCTTAGCCCCAGCCTTTTCAGCCATGTGATCGAGCTGGGCCTTCTGGCGCTGTGACAGGAAGGAGGATTCATCCACGACCCAGACTTCCGCCTTGCGCTGGAAGTCTGGCGCGTACTGCTTGGCAAACTCGATGTCCTTTTGAAGCTGCCGCTCTTTTATCTGGAACATAGAGACGGTATCTGTCGCAATCCCCGTCTCTCTGGCCAGCACCTTACTAGCCGCACCAGTCGGAGCCATGCCGCGCACCGTGTAGCCCTGCTCCTGCGCCATTTTGCGCAGAGCGTCGAGCATGGTGGTCTTGCCCGTACCCGCAAGGCCCTGCACACCCACATAGCGGTCTTCGCTGGTCAGCACCTTGCTGATAGCCTCTTTCTGGCCCTCGCTGAACCGGAAGCCCTGGCGACCCTCGGCCTGCGCGATCCGTGCCGCCACAGCCCCAGGCTCCATCATCTTCGGAGTCTGGCCCTTCTGCTCGCGGACTTGATCGAGCGCCCACATTTCGCTACCCAGCATCTTCTTGGTCGTGTAATTGCCGTCAGGCAGGGCTACCAGATCGCCGCTTTTCTCCAGTTTGTCGAAGGCGCGCTTTACCTCCGACGCCGACACGCGCCCAGCCCCGTGCTCGATAGCTGCTGCCATGAGGTCATTCTTGGACACCACAGCCTCACGCTCGATGAGGTGGGCGGCCGCAAAGGACATCGCCTCACGACCCGTCAGTTTGTCAGCCCGGACCACGCCACCTTGCGCGCGCTGTGCGTCAGCCTTGGCTTGGATAGCGTCGAAATCGATTCCGATGTCTTTAGCCCGCTCCTTCCAGCTCCCAATGAGGGCGCCATGATCCACGTCCACCTTGCGTGCTCGGGTCTTCAGCGTCGCGTCTTCCTTCTGCTGCGCGCTGGCGTTGTCGATATCCACGCCTTTTGCTTTCAGTGCCGCCTCGATTTCAGCCCGGCGCTGACTGAAGTGCTCTACCTGTTCGCGGGTGATACCCGCAACCTCGAAGTTGCCCTTCTCGTCGGTGCGCCGCAGGTCATAGCCAAGGGACTGAAGCCTATCGGCCAGCTCGGACGTGTAGATAGCACCGATAACACGCTGCGCGTTGTAGATTTCCTCATTAGTCAATGAGCGCCAATGCCCGTCTTCGCGCTTTGTAGCATTCATGATGACGGCGTGCGTATGCGTCTGCGGGTCCAGGTCGCGGCTTGTATTGTGGCGAAACATAGCCACTGTCACATTGCCGGTCTGCACCGCCTCAGTCTTCCCGTCCACTGTCTGCCGCGTCCTGGCCAGCTCGGTTTCGATGTGCCCCAGCGCCTTCTTGACTGCCGCCTCGTGCGCCTCCCGAACATCCCTCTGACCGTACACCTCCGCCATGAGCGAGACACTTTTGGGGGCCGAAAACGTCATATCGGTGCCCGGACGATGCTCGCGCTGCTTTTCACCTGTCTCTTCGTTTTTAACCCATTTTCCCAGCTCCTGGCCTTCCACCTTTCCGCTCAAAACCTCAAAGAAGGCTTCACGGTCAATCTTGCCCGAAAGCCCCAAGTGCTCGGCCCCCTTTCCGAACCACTCGGAGTGCTCCAAACCCTCGTCCTGCGTGTAGTAGTTGTCAGCGGAAAAGTAGTGCAGCGCGTGCCCCGCGCTGCCTACGTTGTTCATACTAATCATCCCTACTTCCCTCCCATTTCCGGCACGCTGAACGCTTTGATAATGGGCGCATAGCACACCCCCAAAACAGACGCACAGCCCTGCGCAGCAGCCACCAATTTGACAGCTCGGTTTGCTCCAGCCAAGCGCACGCGAACCACCACTCGGTCGGTGTAATAGCGCATATTCTGGCCTATCGCCTTGTCAAACTTTTCCAGCGGTGGCGGCAGATCAACGCTGGCAACGGTGACGGCAGGACTGTCCGTTTTGAAGCTGAAGCGGTCGCGGTATAGGTGATACCCAGGTGCAATGATGTACTCCAACTCCATCACGCGCACATCCACCCTCCGCGCCGAAATCCGGAAGGCATCATCGGGCTGCAACAGGTCGGCCTCGGCCTGCACAGATACGCAAAAAGCCGCCAAGCAGGCGGCCGCGACGGAATGCATGATTTCCCGTCTTTGTGCTGTCATTTAGTATTCCCCTATAACGCATCTGCCAGCGGATTGGGCTTCTTCCCCAAGCCGCCCGCGTTCACATCTGCATCGTCTTTCGCGCGCGAAACTTGGGTCGCTTGCCTGATTATCTCGCCCGTAGCCTTGTCGACTACATCACCGCTTTCGTTGCGAATCACTTCGACGGTCGCGGGCGCATCCATATCCCCATCATCTAACATGTTGGATACCACTTCTTCGGCTCGACCGTCCTCATCGATTGATATCGAAGCCGGCGCTGGGACTGGAGCTGCCGTAGTCGGCTTGAAGCTGATGGCAAAGCCATCGCGTTCGATGAAGCCGTTGGCTTGTCGTTCAGTAGGCACATAGCCGTACTCGACTCTAGCAATCGGATAATCACCCGGAACCAACAGATATCCGGTCATGTCCGGAAGCGTCAAAATCTCGGATGTCAAAACAAGATCGCGCATCTGCCGGCGCGCCATCACACTCACACCGTCGCGCTGAGAGCTAAGGCCATAGCTCAACGTCTCGTCCTTTTCGTCCACCTCTGCCTGCCCCATCAATTCCGCCAATAGCTTGGCCGCAGCGCCGTCAGTCACGCGCAGAAGTAGTTTCGTTTGGCAACCCGAAATGATCGTCTTCGCCAGATCATGTCCGTATATTTCGTAGAGCTGGCTAAAGTCCTGCACACCAAGCACCATGCACAAACCGTACTTCCGCGTGTTTGTCAGAGCCAGTTTCAGGATGTCGAGTTTTTGGAGTGTCGGCAGCTCGTCAATACAGAACCAAAGCCGTTCGCGGTGGATCGGCTCCAGGTCAAGCACCGCTTTGATTGCGGTGTCGATCCACAGCGACAGAACGGGCTTCAAAGCCTCGCGCATAGCTTCACGCGCCGTGATGAACATCCACGAATCACCTTCCTCGTGCACCCACTTTCGGATTGAGAACGATTCGCCCTCGTCAGGCAAAAATCGGAAGGCTTCGAGTTGATTCTGTACCGTCATTTTCAGCGACATACCCGTTCGCTCAGTCGTCGGATCAACGTAGGTTGCGCCCGCCGTTCCCTGCAACAGGGCGTGCATGGCATCCAAGTTACTTTTTGCGATTGAGTTGTAGAGGTCGCGGTTCGTTCTTCGCCCTTCTCTACCCAGAACCGCGATCACGTCCTTCAGGACCATCCGGCCGGCCAGAGCCCAAAACGGATCGGCTTCGGCAGGATCAGGAATCAGGCCGTTCGCCATATTGTCGAAGTGGTAGTCCTTTTCGATCTCGTTCCAGATGTTCCAGTTAGGGCTTCTGGAGTCCAGCGGGTTCATCAGAATATCCTTACCTTCACGGTAAAAAGCCTGAGTAAATTCCCCGGTCGGGTCATAAACGATCATCCGTTTACCGCGCGCTCGAACCTGCTTCATCAGCGCAAAAAATTGCTGTGATTTACCCGTACCTTGCGCGCCTGCAAACAACGTGTGAAGAGTCTCAGACTTGATCCGCATTGGCACGCCAGCAATCTCATACGGACTTGCTTCATCTCTGATGGAAATCAGTCTCGCAAGCTCTTTTCCTTCCACAAGCCGCGCACCGCGTAGTTGATTGTCCTGCATCCTTGCGCGGCCGTAGCCCCACCAGTAAATCGAGACAAGAAACACCACTCCTATCGAAGTAAGAAGCCCCATGAGACAACCGTTTCGCAGCTTCCGCCAAGCATCGTCAGCCATGTCGTCCGTCAGCAAGGCAACCTCCGATACTTCTAGTTTGCGCAAGCTTCCGTTTACGTTCAGCTCCATCTTTCCTGCGGTCATGTAGAGCGCGTCCCGCGTATGCGCAAGGGTGTTCCGCTCTAAAGCGTACTTCTCGTCTGCCGTCGTCGAATTCCAGAAATATGCTGTAGCGACAGACAAGCCGGCAAGAATCGAAATCAGCACAACCGTTAAGACCGCAACAAAGAAAAGCCGCGCTTGATGCATCCATAGCTCGGCCCCACGGGAGAAGCTACCTGTACTCCCTTTCTCTGCACGCTTCGCCACTTCAACCCCCTTTCAACCGCTTGAGTTTGGCCTTTGCTTTGTTTTGCGCCTCGTACAACTGCTGAACGTCCTTAGCCTCCACAATCGCAGCCAGCATGTTCTCGGCGGTGAAAACAGAAAGCAGCAGTTCATCGGGAATCTCAACCGTTCCGCCGCCTTGCCCACCTGAACGGATTTCATCGAGAAGACGGCGGAGACGATCTTCGATGTCTCTTACGTTTTCTGCAATCACGCCTTGAACAAGCGTCTGTCGCAAATACTCCGAATTGCTGACTCCGTGCTCGTTTGCCTTGGTTCTGTAGAACCCTGCTGTGTCCTCATCAAGCCGTATATTGAAGCGCGTCGTTGGGCCTTTGCCCGCTCCTTTTGCTCTAGGCATTTTCCGTTACTCCTTAATGGGTTAGAGCAATTATAGCATTTCGGTGTCGCCTCGTTATGTCTTCGGTGTCGCCACGCTAAAAGGCGCGCCATAGCGCGGCTTTTAGCTGGTTCAACTATGTTGCGTGGTGTGTGACTCTTCTTCCGGGGCGCGGGGCCTGCCCTGCGATCAGGAAGAAGAGTGCATTTCCCCTCATCAGGCTACAGTGGATGGAAACCGTACATTTGGTAAAATGCAGGGGATCAGGGACACAGCACATCCCGCCAGATCAGGCAGGTTTTCCACAAGAACCCACATTACGAGGTAAGTCCCATGAGTAGCGAAAAGACCAATCCGAAGTCTGGCCGAAAGATCAAGACGCTAGACGAAGAAATCGCAGCCCAGCGCGAGAAGTTGCGCAAACTGGAGGAACGCCAGCGCGAACAACAGCGCAAGGAGCGCGAGAAGAACCAGAAGGCCGTGATGGAACTCATCAAAACGGAACGGCTTGATGCGGTTCCATCGGAACTTTGGCGCGAAGCAATGCCAAAGATAAAGGCTCTGCTTGTGGTCGAATCTCCGAAACTGGAAGAGCCGGTTCAGCCCGTTCAACCGCAAGTGGGGACTGAACAGGTTGAGACTGGCCAGTGAGCGTTTCCCACAAACCCACAGATTGAAGAGCCCTCGACGTGGGACACCCAAATATCCCAAAGGAAGAGGGTCGCGCCCAGTTTTTCACAGAAGGCTTCTTGTAAAAAATGGGATAACGCGATTGTCTATGGAACTTGTGGGAAACACGGCGCCTTTAGGAGAGACGGCCTGGAGTTCAGAGGCGCGCCTTTGGTTGTCTCCCTTCACGGGGAGACAACGCCATCGGTGGTTGATTTTTGACACATCCGGGGGTAGCACGGCTCTGGCAGCAGATGAGCTTTTTTCACAAATCAACAGGCCCCACAGCCGTTGCTCTCGATATCTCAATATCGCAATAGGCAACGGCCCTACCCGCTTTTCCATAAGAAACCTCTTGTGAAAAAACGGATCAGTGCGAGGGCCTGTTGAGCTTGTGAAAACTCGGGCTTCAATGGGGGCGCGGTCTAGCGCCAGGAGGGCGCAAGCGAAAGGGATGTGTAAGGCTGCGTAGCAGTCCCCGCAAAGCGGGGATGAGCGCGAATGCGCGAACCTGGAGCAGCCCGGTCGGCCCGCAAAGCGGGACGACTCGCCCAGAAAATGACGGTGAAGACGATGGAGCCAAACATCGGAAGCCAGAATCTACACCAGCATCTGAAAACGCACAGCCGAACGAAAATAGACGGCTTGGCGATAAACGCTGACGGTGCGGAAATCTGGTTGACGAACCCCTACGGCCTTGACGTGGGGTTATACGGCAATGACG
>APMI01001326.1_pt1 | contig 10515 bp, 7 predicted proteins | sample 667938 | NCBI WGS metagenome assembly APMI01 (sample SAMN01084076, study PRJNA167559) | wastewater metagenome | biome: Wastewater | place: Denmark: Ejby Moelle, Odense | collected 2011-11-28
TTTGGTTTGGATGATTTGGAATTTATTCAAAACTATTTCAAATCTGAAAATAGAAATCCTACCGAAACTGAATTAAAAGTTCTCGACACTTATTGGAGCGACCATTGCAGACATACGACTTTTGAAACGGAATTAACTGATATTCAGTTTAATGGAAAATTTAAAAAGACTTTAGAGAAAATCTTCAACGATTATTTAGAAAAGAGAAAATTTCTTGGTCGTGAAGCAAAACCAATTTCGTTGATGGATTTGGCAACCGTTTCGGCAAGATATTTCCACAAAACCGGCAAACTTCAAAACCTCGTCGTCTCCGATGAAATCAATGCATGCACCATTGAAATTGAAGCAGAATTTGATGGTAAAAAAGAACAGTGGTATTTGTTATTCAAAAACGAAACCCACAATCACCCTACAGAAATTGAGCCTTTTGGAGGTGCTTCCACTTGTTTGGGTGGCGCGATTCGTGATCCGCTTTCGGGAAGAGCGTTTGTTTATCAGGCGATGCGACTTTCCGGTGCAGCCAATGTTTTGGAACCGATTTCTGAAACTTTACCGGGAAAACTTCCGCAACGAACGATTACAAAACAAGCGGCAAATGGTTATTCTTCCTACGGAAATCAGATTGGTTTGGCGACAACATTAGTTAATGAAATTTACCACGAAGGTTATAAGGCAAAGCGAATGGAAGTCGGTTTCGTTGTAGGTGCCGTGAAAAAAGATTGGGTAAAACGTGAAAAACCACAAAACGGTGACATTGTTATTTTACTTGGTGGCGCAACGGGAAGAGACGGAGTTGGAGGAGCGACAGGAAGTTCAAAAGAACAGGACGAAACCTCTATTCACACACTTTCTACAGAAGTGCAGAAAGGAAACGCGGTGGAAGAAAGAAAAATCCAGCGACTTTTTAGAAATCCGGACGTCACGACTTTAATAAAAAAATCAAACGATTTTGGAGCAGGTGGAGTTTCCGTTGCAATTGGAGAAATCGCTGATTCACTGGAAATTAACCTCGATATTTTACCTTTAAAGTATGAAGGGTTAAATGGAACCGAACTCGCTATTTCCGAATCTCAGGAAAGAATGGCGGTTGTAATCGAAGCAAAAGACAAAGAAAAGTTCATCAAATTTTGTGAAAAAGAAAACATAAAGGCAGTTGAAGTTGCTAAAGTTACCGATTCCGGAAGGATGCAGATGTTTTGGCAGGGAAATAAAATTGTGGATTTAAGTCGACAATTTCTTGATACCAATGGTTGTACAAAAAAACAACATGCCGAAGTTTCATACTTGCAACCTGTTGAAAATCAAAATATAATCTTCAATGAAGAAAACTTTTTGAAGGTACTTTCTGAAAAAAACGTTGCTTCTCAAAAAGGTATGACGGAAATGTTTGACGCTTCAGTTGGTTGTACAACCGTTGCAATGCCTTTTGGCGGGAAATGTCAGTTGACTGAAATGGAAGGAAGTGTTCAAACTTTACCCATTCTAGATGCAGAAAACATCGAAACCGTTTCTCTAGCAAGTTGGGGTTTTGATGCGGATATTTCTTCACAAAATTCGATGATTGGCGCAGCAAATGCCGTTGTGGAAAGCGTTGCCAAAATTGTCGCAATGGGTGGAAACTACAAAAACATCCGTTTGAGTTTTCAGGAATATTTTGAAAAATTAGGCAACAATCCTGAAAAATGGGGAAAGCCTTTAGCTTCACTTTTAGGAGCGTATGATGCGCAAATGAATTTCGAACTCGCCGCAATTGGCGGAAAAGATTCGATGAGTGGGACTTTTCAGGATATCAACGTTCCACCAACTCTGATTTCTTTCGCATGTGCAAATGGCGTAAAGAAAAATATCATTTCGCCCGAATTTAAAAAAGCGGGAAACAAACTTTATCTTTTCCATCACATTCCACAAGAAAATGGGTTGCCGAATTATGAGAAATTAAAAGAAATTTTCGAATTTATTCACGAGAATATTCAGAGCAAAAAAATTGTTTCTGTGAAGACGATCAAAGAAGGTGGAATTGCTGTTGCCGTTGCAAAAATGAGTTTTGGAAATCATTTAGGAGCAGAAATCTCTGTTGATGAAATTTTACTTTTAAATAAAAATATTGGAAGTTTAATCATTGAATCTTCGGAAAATTTAGAAAACGATATACTTCAATTAATAGGTGAGGTTAAAAATGATAGTAAATTCAAATATAATAATTTAGAGTTTAATATATCAAATTTAATTGAAGTTTGGAAAGGAACTTTTGAAGAACTTTTTCCAACAAAAGAAAAGAAAAAAATCGTTTTAGAAATCGACGAAAAATTGAATTCAATCCAACCAATAACGATTGAAATTATCAAACACGGAATTGCAAAACCAAAGGTTTTCGCCCCAATTTTCCCAGGAACAAATTGCGAATATGAAACCCAAAACGCTTTCCGAAAAGAAGGAGCGCAAGTTTCAAGTTTACCTCTGATAAATCTCAATAATCAGTTATTAAATGAAAGTTTGGATGCTTGGATTTCCGAAATCAATCAGTCGCAAATCCTTGTTTTTTCTGGCGGATTTTCTTCTGGAGACGAGCCGGATGGTTCCGCAAAATTCATCGTGAATGTTTTGAAAAACGAAAAAATGAGAAATGCCGTTCATCAACTTTTAGAAAGGGACGGAATGATTCTCGGAATTTGCAACGGGTTTCAGGCACTCGTGAAATCAGGACTTTTACCTTACGGAGAGATTCGGGATTTGGATGCAGATTCGCCCACCTTAGCTCACAATGCAATTGGGCGACATATTTCGCAAATGGTTGATGTGAAAGTAGTTAATGAAGATTCGCCGTGGTTGAAAGGAATGAAAAACCAAGTTTTCACCATCCCAATTTCTCATGGAGAAGGAAGATTTATGTCGTCGGAAAATGTGATTAAAGAATTGTATGAGAACGGACAAATCGCAACGCAATACATTGATTTTGATGGAAATATTGCACATGGAATGCCTTTTAATCCAAATAATTCACTTTTCGGAATTGAGGGAATCACGTCAAAATCGGGAAAAATTTTTGGAAGAATGGGACATCCGGAAAGGTTTGCAGACGGCTTGATGAAAAATATTCCAACTGCAAATTACCATAACATTTTTAAAAATGGTGTCGAATATTTTCAGTAGGGACAAATCGTGATTTGTGCAAAAATCCGAAGGAGTTTAATGAAGTTTTATAAACAATCTGACGAAGTAATTATAAGTAGATTTGCTTATATTGTCTGATTATAAGCAAATCTGCTAATATTTTAATTTATAAGTTTTATAGCTAATAAAATCTATTTATAAGTAATTTTGCTTATATTTGTACATTATAAGCTCAAACGCTTATAGAAATTTGAATGAGAGCGATAATTACAGGAGATATCATCAATTCCCAAGAAACAGATTCGGAGAATTGGTTGCCAAAATTGAAGGAACTTCTCGGAAAATGGGGAAAAACACCCACCGATTGGGAAGTTTACAGAGGCGATGAATTTCAACTCAAATGCAGTATTGATGATGTTTTTTGGAAAGCTTTAAGCATCAAATCACTCATTAAACAGTTTGAAAATCTGGATGTTAGAATTGCAATAGGAATTGGTGAAGAGCAATATTCTTCCGAAAAAATTACCGAATCCAACGGAACGGCTTACGTAAATTCGGGACGGCTTTTGAACGAAATTAAAAACGAAGGAAAAACTTTTGCCATTAAAACTCCAAATGAAGGAATCAATGCAGATTTCAATATTTTATTTAAATGGAGTTCGCTGGATTTTGATTCGTGGACGGTTGCAGTCTCAGAAATCGTACATTTATTGATGATGGACAAAAATTTAACGCAAGATGACTTAGCGAAAAAACTTAATATATCCCAATCATCAGTCAGTCAGCGAATTAAACGTGCAAATTTCGACTTGATTTTAGAAACTGACTATTATTTTAGAAAAAAAATCGCCGAATTGTAAATGATTTTTATCCCACTCATATTAGCACATCTTTTGGGAGATTTTCTTCTCCAGCCAAATTCTTGGGTTGCTGATAAAGAACAAAAAAAGGGAAAAAGCAAATTCCTATATTTTCATGTTTTAATCCATATCGCGTTGGTTTTCATTTTCTTATGGAATATTCAACTTTGGTGGATTGCGCTGATTATCGGAATTACGCATTTTCTAATCGATTGGGCAAAACTTCAATTTCAAACTCCGAAAGCAAAAAGAACCTGGTTTTTTGTTGACCAACTCTTGCATATAGTAGTAATCGTCTTATTATCAGTGTTTTACTATCCGTATTTGAAGTGGGAAGATTTGTTTAATCACGGCAATTTAAAAATAATTACAGCTGTAGTTTTTCTCACGGTTCCAAGTTCGATTATCATTAAAACTTTAATTTCCATTTGGACTCCAGTTACCGTTGAACACAGCAAAATTCAAACGGAATCATTGGTGAACGCAGGAAAATACATCGGGATTTTAGAACGGCTTTTGGTTTTTGTTTTTATCATCGTGAATCATTGGGAAGGAGTTGGTTTTATGATTGCGGCAAAATCTGTTTTCAGATTTAGCGATTTGGCAGAAGCAAAACAGAGGAAACTCACGGAATATGTTCTAATAGGAACTTTATTGAGTTTCGGAATTGCTGTTTTGACAGGGATTTTAGTAAATACATAAATGTAGAAATTTAACCACGAAAGTCACAAAAGAGTTTAAAGGATATAAATAATTTTTTACAGTAAAAATTAGTTTTTGGGAAAAGTTTATTTTTCTCTTTCGTGAGAAAGAATTGAGTTCTAAAAAATGCAGCTTTTGTGACTTTTGAGGTGGAAATAAAATATCAAAATAAAAAGTAAAAATGACAAAAGGAAACATGCTTTATGAAGGAAAAGCAAAACAGGTTTTCGAGACCGAAAATCCTGATGAAGTAATTGTACGCTTCAAAGATGATGCAACCGCTTTCAATGCTCAAAAAAGAGGAAGCGTCGATTTGAAAGGCGAAATGAATAATGCCATTACCACGCTGATTTTCGAATATTTGAATGAAAAAGGAATTCCCACACACTTCATCAAAAAATTGGACGAAAGAGAACAGTTGGTGAAAAAAGTGAAAATCATCCCTTTGGAAATGGTGGTAAGGAATTATTCCGCAGGAAGTATGTCGCAAAGATTAGGCGTGGAAGAAGGCATCAAATCTCCGGTGACGATTTTCGATATTTGCTATAAAAAAGATGAACTGGGAGATCCGCTTATCAACGATCATCACGCGGTTTTCCTGGGAGCCGCAACTTATGAGGAACTCGACGAAATGTATGAATTAACTTCCGACATCAATGATATTTTGATTGATCTATTCGATAAAATGAATATTATTTTGGTTGATTTTAAAATTGAACTCGGAAAAACTTCCGACGGAAAAATAGTTTTGGCAGATGAAATTTCGCCCGACACTTGCCGACTTTGGGACAAAGACACGAAGAAGAAGCTCGACAAAGACCGTTTCCGCCGTGATTTGGGAGAAGTTACCGAAGCTTATGTGGAAATTTATGAACGATTGAAAAAAGTCTTAAACAAATAATTTTTCGGAAAAAAGTAAAAAATGAAAGATTTACAACAGTACAGAAAAAATTATTTAAACCAGTTTAAAGAAAGAACTTACGGCAGAAATCTTTTAAAAACAGAAGATCCGTTTGATTCTCCAACTGAAGAATGTGGGATTTTCGGACTGTATTCTGAAAATGATTTAGATACGTTTTCACTGTCTCAATTTGGTCTTTTTGCACTTCAACATCGTGGACAGGAAGCATGCGGTATTTCCGTGATGAAAAACGGTAAAATTTTCAATATTAAAGATGAAGGTTTGGTTTTGGATGTTTACAAAGAAATTCGGGAACCCGAAACTTTTATGGGAAATTCCGCAATTGGGCACACTCGTTATACCACCGCAGGTGATAAGAAAAAATATAATTTTCAGCCATTTTTTGCAAAGAATGAATACGACCAAATCATCCTTTCCATCGCACACAACGGAAATTTAACAAACGCAAAACAACTCAAAGCAGAATTGGAAGCAGAAGGTGTTGTTTTTAAAGCCACTTCGGATTCAGAAGTAATTTTAAGACTGATTCAAAAAAATCTTGATCTAGGTTTAAGAGGTGCCATTAAGGAAACAATGGAGAAAATTGAAGGAGCTTATTCTGTGGTGGGAATAACCAGGAATAAGTTTTTCGCCTTCCGTGATTTTCATGGAATTCGTCCGCTGGTTTTGGGTGCAATTGATGAAAAAACGTACGTTGTCGCTTCGGAATCCGTTGCCTTAGACGCAGTTGGAGCGCAGTATGTTCGCGATATTTTACCTGGAGAAATTGTTTATACCAACGAAAACGAAACCGGTTTGCAAAGTTTTTTGGTTAAAGAAAATTGTGAACGAAATATCTGCGCTTTCGAATATATTTATTTTGCGAGACCAGATTCGGCTTTAGAAGGAATTAATGTTCATGAAGTCCGTGAAAAATCAGGCGAAAAAATCTGGGAGCAAGCTCCCGTTGAAGCCGATATCGTGATTGGAGTTCCAGATTCTGGAGTTCCTGCTGCGATTGGATTTTCGATTGCATCGGGAATCCCGTTTCGTCCGGTATTGATTAAAAATAGATATGTTGGACGTAGCTTCATAGTGCCAACTCAAGATATGCGTGAACGGTTGGTGAATTTAAAGCTGAATCCCATTATTTCCGAAATCAAAGGGAAAAGAGTCGTCATCATCGACGATTCCATTGTTCGTGGCACGACATCAAAACGTTTGGTTAAAATCCTGAAAGATGCCGGTGTGAAGGAAATTCATTTCAGAAGTGTTTCTCCACCGATTATTGCACCGTGCTATTTAGGAATCGACACGCCTTCAAAAGATGATTTAATTTCCGCCAATATGTCAAAAGAAGAACTTCGAAAATATCTCGGGGTAGATTCTTTAGAATTTCTAAGTATGGAAAATCTTAAAGAAATCCTTGGAAGTTCCAACCACTGTTTCGGTTGTTTTACAGAGAAATATCCCGTTCCAAAGGGAGAAGACGTGGATTTGTTCAAATAAAAAAGGTTGGGAAAATTTCCCAACCTTTTCAATTTATGTGTAATAAGTGCTTTTTCTAATTAGAATTTATAACTCAAACCAACTTGGAAGTTGTTGTTTTTGTTATTTGCATCAGAACCCCACTTATCGTTATTGGTGATGTCGTTAAGTCCCGCTACGTATCTTGCGTTTAAACCAAATTTGTTGGTAATGTTAAATCCTGCACCTAAACCAATTCCCATGTTGAATTTGTTGAAATAATCAGTATCAATATTGGTTGTGTTTGAATTATTTCCCGCAGTAGTTTTTGCACTAGAGTTTACCAAGAAACCAAATTCAGGTCCAGCTTCTAAATAAAATTGTGGAGTTGCATTGTACTGAAACATTACAGGAACTGCGATGTAGTCAAGGTTTAAGGTACTTGAATATTTTGTCCCGGCAACAGTTGTTTCTGTTTTTGAACCAAGGTTGTTATAAAGAACTTCTGGCTGGATGCTGAAATTTTCAGCAATTGGCGCGTTCATGAAAAGTCCACCGTAGAAACCGATCTTAGCTTTTGAATCATCCCAACCATCAGCAGAGATTGAAGAAACGTTCATACCACCTTTTAATCCAAACTGTTGTGCAAATGTCAATGAACTCATTGCGATCGCTGCACCTAAAAATAACTTTTTCATAATTTTAAATTTTAATTTTTTCTAATTGTTTTTTGCAGATTTCGTAATTAGCAGTCGGTTAATCATTGAAAAAATATTTTAATCTTCCAAAAATTAAAATTGCCGATTACTGCTGCATTTTTAAATTTGTTTTACGAAAACAGTTAGACAAATGCTGTGCCAAAAATTAAAATCGGGAGAAAAAGTTAAACGGTAGTTTAAGTAATTTTAAGTTTAATAAATTGCAAATCAAATACTTAATAATTGCATGTTGAAAATAATTTAATAGTTGCTCAATTAGTCAAAATATTGACAGGAAGTAATATTTAGGACAATTTTTGATAAAAATGCAATGAATTGATTATTTTTTCAGTCGGAACAGATACATCATAAACGGATTCACCAATATTTTTAAGAAGAGCAAAGTTGATGTTGCCGTCAGAATTTTTTTTGTCGTTCATCATTAAAGCCAAAATCTCTTCAATACTGAAGTTTTCAATAGATTGATAAGGATAGAATCTTCTAATGTTGTTAATGATTTTTACAGCAATTTCTTCTGAAATTAAATTTTCAAGAAAAGAAAGATAGGTTTCGCAAATCATTCCCAGTGCAACCGCTTCGCCGTGGAGTATGGATTTTGCTTTTGCCAGGAAAAGACTTTCTAAAGCGTGACCAATGGTATGTCCAAAATTTAAAGTTTTGCGGATATTTTGCTCCTTAAAATCTTTTTCGACCACGTTTTCCTTAATCTTCGTCGAGGTTTCAATGAACAGGAAAATATTTTCAGCAGTTAAATTTTCAATGGAAATCAAATCGTTCCAATGCTTTTCATCAGCTATTAAACCGTGTTTCAGCATTTCTGCAAATCCGCTTCTTAATTCTTCATAAGGTAAAGTTGTCAAAAATTCTGGATATACGAAAACCATTTCGGGATGGGCAAAAGTTCCCACAATATTTTTTAAATATTGATGGTCGATTCCAGTTTTTCCACCGATTGATGCATCGCACATTCCCAAAAGTGTCGTGGGAATATTAATGAATTTAATTCCACGTTTGTAGGTTGAAGCCACAAATCCGCCCAAATCTGTAATTACGCCGCCTCCAAGATTGATGAGCAAAGACTTTCTGTCGGTTTCAAATTCCGACAAAATCTCCCAAAGTTGCGTGGCGGTTGCAATGGTCTTTATTTCTTCGCCCGCCTCGATTTCGATGATTTCAAAAGGAATTTCGGTTTCCAGATTTCCTAAAAGTGTGGGAAGACAATATTCATGGGTGTTCTCATCTACAAGAATCAAAAGTTTTGAAGGTTTCAGCTCTTTTAAATATTTGTTGAGTTGCGAAAAATCCTGGTCTAAAAACGAGATCATATCTGAAATTTTTACAAATTTAAAGGATAACAAACGATTTTCAATACGGAGAAATTTAATTTTAAACAAAACTTTAGAATCCGATTACAATTACTAAATTTGCGAAAATCTAATTCTTTTCAAAATGAGTATTTTCGATAATACACAAATCGCATTTGCCGACAAAACTACGCCACAACTCAAAAAAGCGTATTGGATGTTTAAGGCAATCGAGCAACCTGCTTTAACCAATGTTGGAATTTCAATCCTCAATTTCACCGTTAAGAATAATTTCCCTTTTGTTACAGATATTGTTAAAAATACTTTATTTGAACAGTTTTGCGGCGGAGTGACAAGAGAAGAAAGTATGAAAGTGGTAAAACAAATGTTCAAACACCACATCGGGAGTATTTTCGATTATGCGATCGAGGGAAAAGAAGAAGAGGCCACTTTTGATCATACTTGCGAAGAAATCAAGCAGAACATCAAATTTGCGGAAGGAAATCCAGCAATTCCTTTTGTAGTTTTTAAGCCAACTGGTTTTGGTAGACTGGATTTATATGCAGAAGTTCAGGCAGGAAAAGAACTCACTTCCAGCGAAAAAGAAGAATGGAATCGTGTTGTGAACCGTTATGAAGAAGTCTGCAAAATGGCGCACGAAAAAAACGTGGTCATCATGATTGATGCAGAAGAAACCTGGATTCAAGATGCAGTGGACAAATTGGTGAACGAAATGAAATCCAAATATAACCGCGAAAAAGCCATTGTTTGGAACACCATCCAAATGTACAGAACTGGCCGTCTTGAATATCTTGCAAAAGATTTGGAAAGAGCGAAAGAGAAAAATTACTTTTTGGGTTATAAGTTTGTTCGCGGCGCATACATGGAGAAGGAGCGAAACCGTGCTCAGGAAATGAATTATCCGGACCCTATTCAACCAACGAAACAGGCGACCGACGATAATTTCAACGCGGCGATTGATTTTGTAATGAAAAATTTAGATAAAGTTTCTGCATTTTTTGGCACGCACAACGAAAAATCTACAGAATTGGTGATGGATAAAATGCGCGAACAAAATTTACCAAACGATTTCGACCACATTCATTTCGGGCAACTGTACGGAATGAGCGACAATATCACCTATTATCTTGGTGCGAAAAAATATAACGCGGCGAAATATCTTCCGTATGGACCAGTAAAAGATGTTGTTCCCTATTTGACGAGAAGAGCGCAGGAAAATACCTCAGTTGCAGGACAAACTGGTCGTGAATTGGGATTGATTGAGAAGGAGTTGAAGAGGAGGAAAGCGTAGTTTTGTTTGAGGGTTTGAGAGTTTGAGTGATTGAGCTGGGAGTTTATGAGTGCAATTTTATCATTCAATTTGTGGAACTTGTACAGTTCAATATGAATTTGCTCTATTTAATCTACTGAAAAGGATATCAAACGAAATA
>APMI01002365.1_pt1 | contig 10514 bp, 8 predicted proteins | sample 667938 | NCBI WGS metagenome assembly APMI01 (sample SAMN01084076, study PRJNA167559) | wastewater metagenome | biome: Wastewater | place: Denmark: Ejby Moelle, Odense | collected 2011-11-28
CGCCGCTTTGCCAAGACCTGCGCGGGCTACTGCCACGGCTTCGAAGGTGTCGGCGGCCGCGCCCCCGACTTCAAGGGCCGCACCGACCTGCCCGCCGAACTGGCCTACGAGACCATTTTCAAGGGCCGCCAGGGCGCCGACGTCATGCCGCCGTGGGGCGCCGCCTTCACCGAAGAACAGATCTGGGAACTGGTGGCCTACCTGCAATACCTGGGCAAGCAGCAGCCGTAATGCCCGTGCATCCCCATTGATCTTAAAGCGGAGGGCTTCCACACACGCGCAAGAGCAAGCACATATTCATCGCATCGGCCATGGACTGAAGTGACAGGGCGCGGGATTCAATTCCTGCCCCGTGTCAGCCCGTTTTTGGAGACGCCTGTCTCCGCCGTCTCAGGCTATTCGATACACCTGTCTCCTTATTCTCATATTGCAGAGAGGTTTTCTCCTGCAATAGCGGAATTTCAGCCCTGGCAAACTAATTGCAGAGGGCCTCTTGCCGCTGGCTATTTCAGGTCAGTGGAGTTTCGGCGTTCCGGGTTGGGATTCCGGAATGCAAAAAACAAGAGGAGACATTCATGATTCAGCACATATCCATACCCCGCATTCCGCTCCGGCGCAGTGTCTATGCGGTGGCCTTGCTCTCAGCCATGTCGGCTCCGGCGCTGGCCGAAACCAACGTGGCAATCTACGGCATCATCGACGCGGGTCTGCTCTACCAGAGCAAGACCGACCCCAGCGGCAAAAGCAAGACCTCCATGGAAACCAGCGGCCTGCGCCAGACGGTGCTCGGCTTCAAGGGCGACCGGGATCTGGGCAATGGCCTGGAAGGCTTTTTCAACCTCGAAGCGCATTTCGATACCAATACCGGTCAATTCCACGGCACCGGCGACGCCCAAGGCAATGGCACTCCGTTCTTCCGGCGCCAGGCCAACCTTGGCCTGCGCGGTAACTGGGGCAGTGTGACCTTCGGCCGCCAGTACGGCCCGGCGCTTCTGGCCCACATCGGCACCGAACCGCGGGCCTTCAAGGAACAGTTCTCCAACCTCTACGCCTGGGCCTACAACCAGTACGCCGCCACCGCCGGCGCCCCCGGCACCGACCGCAACACCAACAACGACGTCGGCATCTTCTTCAGCAACGCCATCCAGTACCGCCATACCGTCGGCCCGGTGAACTTCGGCATCCTGTGGGCCCCCGGCGGGCAATCGGGCAGCACCCAGAAGAACACCGCCTGGGCCGCGGGGGCCACGTACACCGGGCCGGTGATCCTGTCTGCGTCCTACCAGGTGATCAAGGACGAAGCCACCGCCAACGACAACGTGCGCCACGGCGGCCTGGGCTTTGCGGTGCCCTTCGGTGACGTCACCTTCAAGGCCAACTACCTCAACGCCCGCAACGAAACGAGCACTGGCGCCAATGTCTCCAACGTGAATGGCATCGGCGTGGGTGTGGATTGGAAGTGGCACGCAGACCACACGGCGACTCTGGCCTACTACGACAACAAGGACAAGCGGAACAGCCAGGACCACACCCGCAACATCGTGATCAGCAACGACTACGCCCTGCGCAAGGACACCACGATCTACGTGCAGGCGGCCATCGTGGATGCCGAGGACGGCGCCACCATCAAGACCAGCATCGTTGCCGCCGGCATCCCCGCCGTCGGCACCACCTCCACCCTGCTCAACGCCGGCATCAACTTCACCTTCTGAACACAGTTGCGGGCCTGAGCGCCCGAATAATTACGGAGCATAAAAATGAAAACCAGTCGGACCCTGATTTCCACCCTTGTCGTGGGCGTCCTTGCCAGCACCAGTGCACTTGCTGCCGATACGGCCGGCAACTGGCGCGAATACAATGCCGACAAGAGCGGCTCCCGCTTTGCCGCGGCTGCCGATGTGACCGCGGAAAGCGTCAAGTCCATGAAGGTGGCCTGGCGCTGGGCCATGCCCGATAACGCCCTCGCCGCCGACAACCCGGAGTTGCGTACCTGGGTAAATGAGTCGACCCCGATTGCCGTGGGCGGAGTGCTCTACACCACATCGCCGATGAGCCTCGTATCCGCCATTGACGGTGCCACCGGCAAGACCCTCTGGACCTACGACCCCAAGGCCTACCAGGACGGTACGCCCCCCAACCTCGGCTTCATCAACCGCGGCCTGACCTACTGGGAAGAGGGCGCCGACAAGCGCCTGATCGTCGGCACTGCCGACGGCTACCTGATTGTCCTTGATGCGAAGACTGGCAAGCCGGTGAAATCCTGGGGCGAAAACGGCCGGGTAGACCTCACCAAGGGCCTGCGCCGCCCCATTGACCGCTCGCTCGTTTCGGTCACCTCGCCCCCCATCGTGTGCGGCAACCAGATCATTCCGAGCATTGCTGTGCTCGACTCCTTTGCCGTCGGCCGCCAACCCATGAAGTACCACCCCCCGGGGGACATCCAGGCCTTCGACGTAAAGACAGGCAAACGCTCCTGGCTCCTTCAGCAACCACCGCAGAAGGGCGAACCGGGCAATGAAAGCTGGGAGAACGAATCCTGGAAGACTACTGGCTCCGGCAACATGTGGGCACGTCCGAGCTGTGACGACGAACTGGGGCTGGTCTATCTACCGTTCTCCACCCCGACCAACGACTTCTACGGTGGCCACCGCAAGGGGGACGGCCTTTTTGGCGAATCTCTGGTCGCCGTCAATGCCCAAAGCGGCAAGATTGCCTGGTACTACCAGATCGTGCACCACGGTTTGTGGGATTACGACCTGCCGACAGCCCCGAACTTGATGGACCTGACCGTCAACGGCAAGAAGATCAAGGCGGCTGTGCAAGTCACCAAACAAGGCTTCGTGTTCGCCTTTGACCGGACAAACGGCAAACCGGTGTGGCCCATAGAGGAGCGGTCAGTACCCCAGTCCACCGTTCCTGGCGAGAAATCGTCGCCAACCCAACCCTTCCCGACCCTGCCGGCACCCTTCGTCCAGCAAGGGGTGACCGAGGACGACCTTCTCGATCTCACGCCAAAACTCAAGGAAGAGGCGAAGAAGATCCTGAGCCGCTACAACTACGGTCCCCTCTATACCCCGCCGAGCCTCGACAAGGCAGGCACCCTGCAGGTCCCCGGCGTGCTCGGCGGCGGGAGCTGGGTCGGCGCAGCCCACAATCCGAAAACCAACGTCCTCTATGTTCCGTCCTTCACGATCCCCTTCGGCATCAAGATCAAGAAGGAGAGCACAGGTGTCTATGAATATACCGGGACATGGGCCGGCGTTGGCGGACCGCAAGGGCTGCCCCTCTTCAAGCCGCCCTTCTCCACCGTCACCGCCATCGACATGAATACCGGCAAGCACCTGTGGCGCATTCCGGCCGGCAAGGGCCCGGTGGATCACCCTGCACTGAAGGATCTCAAGGCCGATCGTCTGGGCGTCCCCCGGGAGAGCTTCGTTGCCGTCACGGAGAACGTCCTGTTCCTGGCGCCTGAGGGTACCAACAGCGTACTGGGCCTGTCCTCCCGCGGTAATGCCCTGATTACCCAGGCGACCGTGGACGAAAAGGAACCCTATCTCTACGCTCACGATGCCAAAACCGGTGATCTGCTATCCGAGCTACGCCTGCCCGGAGCGGCCTTCGGCAGCCTGATGAGTTACAGGGCCAATGGCAAGCAGTACGTCATCGTTCCAGTTGGCGGCGCCGGCTTGCCCGCAGAACTCGTCGCGGTACAAGTGAACTGATCCTGCAATCCCAAGACAGGCGGGCCATCCCAAGCCGGAGGCTCGCCTGACTCATTCTGAGCCCCTCCATGCTGAAGCAAAAGAAAACATCGGAGACGAAAATGATAAAGAACCTGAGCCTGATGGCTTGCCTGCTGCTCCCCATTCTGAGCCCGGCCATCGCATTCAACGGAGCGATGCCCGAAAAGGCACCCGACACCTCGATATCACCGCAGCTCACACCATCTGGCCTGCCCTTCGAGCTGACCAGCAAGGAACGCATCCTTTCTGGTCGCGACCGATTCCAGTCCACCTGCGCAGCCTTCTGCCACGGCCATGAGCCGGCGCTATTCGTTGGCCGCGATGGACTTGAACCCCAGTACGTCTTCAACACAATTCGCGACGGCGGTCGTGGCGCCACACCCATGCCTCCGTGGGGTGAAGTCTTCACCCCCGAGGAAATCTGGGAAATCGTGGCCTACCTGAAATCCCTGGGTAAATGGTAGCCGGGCGCTAACCCCCTCCGACGCAGGAGCCTCCCTCCTGTGTTTTGTGGGCGACAGGCCTCGGTCGCCCACCTTTTTTGAGGGAGAGTCAGGAATGCTTCCGGCCGCGCTCCCGACTTCAAGGGCCGCCAGGGCGCCGACGTGATGCCGCCGTGGGGCGCCGCCTTCACCGAAGAACAGATCTGGGAACTGGTGGCCTACCTGCAATACCTCGGCAAGCAGCAGCCCTGAGCGCGACCCTTCCAAACGCGACAAGCTGAACACGACAACACACGACCTGGGGGCCACGCTCAAGGAAGCCAAGAAAGACGCGACGACGCCGAAAAAAGCGTGGGAATCGTCTGCCCGGGCAGTCGGGAATGCACGCCACCGTGCCACAATGGCCCGCAGGCGAAGTGCACCAGTGTTCTCGAACCACCATCCCGAGGAGGCGCCATGTCGAGTCAAAGCCTGTCAGGCAAGCGGGTGCTGATCACCCAGGCCGACCAGTTCATGGGGCCGGTCCTGTGTGAGGTCTTTGACCGCCATGGCGCCACCGTCATCGAGAGTGCCGACCCGCTGCTGGCTGCCGGGGCCGCCGAGTCGGTGGTCTCGGAGGCCGGTCTTGTCGATGTACTGGTTGCCAACCTGGCCATCCCGGCACCGAGCACCCCGGTCACGGATGTCTCCGAAGAGGAATGGGCGGACACCTTCGCAGCGCTCGTGCACCCGCTTGCACGCCTGTTCCGGGCCGTCCTGCCCGACATGATCGAGCGACGTGCCGGCAAGATCCTCGTCATGGGCAGCGCATCGGCACTGCGGGGCATGAAGCGCGCCTCCACCTACAGCGCCGCGCGCGGCGCCCAGCTCGCCTATGTGCAGGCAGTCGGCGTCGAGCTCGCACCACACAATATTCAGGTCAATGCGATTGCCCAGAATTTCGTTGAAAACCCGACTTACTTCCCGCCCGAAGTCCAGGCCAACCCGCGCTTCCAGGAGCGTCTGAAGCGCGAGGTACCCCTCGGCCGTCTCGTCGGGGCCCGGGAAGACGCAGAGTTTGCCGCCTACCTGTGCAGCGACGCCGCCAGTTGCTTTGTCGGCCAGGTCTTTCCCGTTTGCGGCGGCTGGGTCACGCGATAGGCGTACTTCGCGCGCATCAGTTTCCGCCGGCCGCCAGACGAATCGCCGCAACCCCGAAAACCCCCGCAAACACGACCTTCTGGATCCGTTGGCCGCAAGCGGAGCCACTGAAGCGTTTGGCAAGACCCGTCGCGGCAAGCGCATAGAACGCATCGAACAGCAGCCCCACGCTGACGAGCAGGACGCCCAGCACGACGTATTGTTCAGACATGTCCCGTTGCGGGGCAATGAATTGGGGCAAAAAGAGCGCGCAGAACATCAGTGCCTTGGGGTTCAACAGATTGGTCAGGAAACCCCGCTGCATCGCTGCCCATCCGGCCTGGCTCCCCGCAGGCCCTTCAGCCTGACTATCCGTCGACGCAAACAGCACCCGCCAGGCAAGCCAGACCAGATAGGCAGCACCAATCCAGCGAACGCCGTCCAGCAGCACGGGATGCGCACTGAACAATGCGGCAAGCCCGAGACCAGACAGCGTGACATGCAGACTCCGCGAGGCAGCCAGCCCAAGGGCGGTCATCAAGCCACTTCTCGTTCCGCGCCTTGCAGATGTGGACATCACCAGCGCCATGTCGGCGCCCGGCAACAGATAGATCGCAGCCAGCGCCGCAAGAAACAGTGAAACGTCTGACATTTCAACCATGAGAACCGTGCAGACCAGGACGGAAAGTTGAAACATGATCCGCCACAATCACCGGAATTTTGTTGCTTTCCCTGTACTGCAAGCGCCAAATCTGGAAAGCTTCTTCCAGAATTCACGAGAATGAGAAATGAACCCGCCAACCACCATTCTTGACGACATCGACCGTTCAATATTGAGAGCCCTGCAGGCAGACGGTCGCCTCTCCAACGCCAAGCTGTCCGAGAAACTGGCACTGAGTGAAACACCGTGCTGGCGTCGCCTGAAGCGCCTCGAAACCGATGGTTTCATCGACGGCTACCAGGCCCGGCTGAATCGCAAAAAGCTGGGTTATGGCGTCGTCGCCTTTGTCCAGGTAAGCCTCGGCAACCACGCAGGCGAGACACCGCTTCAGTTTGAAAAGCGGGTGCAGGAAATTCCGGAAATACTGTCATGCCACAACGTCACGGGCGCTTGCGACTACTTGCTGCAAATCGTCGCCAAAGACCTCGACACATATGGAAACTTCATTCGTGACCAATTGCGCAAACTTCCCGGCGTCGCCTCGATTCAATCCAGCCTGTCCTTGCGGGAAATAAAGGCGACTAAGGCATTGCCTCTATAGGCAATGAAAAGGACGGCCGGAGGTGCGCCCATGCGCAAATGGAATCACCGCGGTTTTAAATCCGAAGGGCAACACCGTGTTGCAAGTTCATGATTTTCCGCGCGAAGACTTGAGCCGGCGTTTCAAGGTTGATGCATTTGCGCAGGCCGTCGTTTAATTGACGGGTAATGGCGTTGCGGCAAGCCTGCGAAACCGGAGCCAAATCCAGCCCCTTTGGGAAACGAAGTCGCATTAGCGCCCGACGCGGGCCAATGCTTGAGCCCGCGTCGGACTGCGGTGAGGCCGGATTTATTGCCGGTTCAGGTAAGGTGAAAGCCCCTCACCCCTCCCGTCGGTTCGGCGCCACGATATTGAGCCGCGACAGCTTGCGGTAAAACGTCGCCCGCGACAGCCCGAGCTCCTTCGCCGACACCGTCACCTGCCACTGGTTGCGGCACAGAACTTCGAGCATGCGTCGGCGCAGCGCCAGATCCTTCTCCTTCAGCGGGGGCAGATCCGGCTCCGGCGCCGCCAGCACCGGGGCTGCCCGGCTCACCTCGTCGCGCAGGGCGCGCGGCGCGGCGATGCGTGGCCCGATGAACAGATCGGGCGGAAAGTGCGCCGTGTGCAGCAGATTGCTTTCACAAATGGCGCAGGCGTAGCGCATGGCATAGCGAAGCTGGCGGATATTGCCCGGCCAGCCGTGGCGCAGCAGCGCATCACGGGTTTCCGGAGCCAGGCGGATCGCCTCGCGGCCCATTGCTTGCGCTTCTTCGAGCAGCACCCGATCGATCACCACGCCGATATCCTCCCGCTCGCGCAGCGGCGGCAGGATGAAGACCGCGCCGTTGAGGCGGTAATACAGGTCTTCACGGAAGCGCCCTTCTTCAACAAGGGTCGGCAGGTTCTGGTGGGTGGCACAGACGATGTGCAGCTTCACCGGGATCGGCTCCTCGGCGCCAAGGGGCAGCACCTCGCCTTCGGCCAGCACCCGCAGCAGGCGGCTTTGCAGCACCAGCGGCATGTCGCCGATTTCATCGAGAAAGAGCGTACCGCCGTCCGACTGGATGATCTTGCCGCGGGCACCCTTGCTGCGTGCGCCGGTAAAGGCCCCGTCGCGATAGCCGAACAGTTCGCTCTCGATCAGACTTTCGGGGATTGCCGCACAGTTGAGGGCCACGAAGGGCTGCTTGTGACGGCTGCTGCAATCGTGGATGGCCTTGGCGAAAGCCTCCTTGCCGGTGCCGGTCTCGCCCATCAGCATGATCGGGATGTCGCGATTGGCCACCTTGAGGGCGCGGTCCACGTTGGTACGCACGCGCGGATCTTCGGTGGCGAGGTGGCCGAAACCGCGCGCCTCGTTGCAGCCGTTGGTGTCGGACACACCGCTGGCCGGTGCGGTGGGAGTCTGGCGGCGCGCGTCGGGGACGCGCAACAGCGCAAAGATACGCTCGCCGCTGTCGAGCAGGCGCAGCGGAATGGCCTGCCCCGGGCGCGCATGGGCAGCGGCCAGCAGGTCGGCGGCCGAGCACTCGAACAGATCCGACACGCACTGGGCGGTGCGCCCCGGGCGCTGCATCAGTTCCTTGCGCGCCTTGCGGTTGCCGCCGACAAACAGGCCGGCGTCATCGAAGGCCAGCAGGTAGTCGGTTTGCACATTGAGCAGTTCCGGCGTGCGCCCGAGCTGGAGGATCCAGTGCTGGCGCAGGCTGTGAAAGGCAAACGCGTCCTCGATCAGGCGCGCTTTCTCGATCACCATCTGGAATACCAGCATCTGGCTGTCGCGGCCTTCGGGCGAATACAGCGCCGAGGCGTCGAGCACCGCCAGCGGCTGATCGTCGATGCCGAGGATGGGCGCCGCGCTGCAGGTGAAGCCGATATTGTGGGAGCGGAAATGCTCGGCCCGGTGCACCAGCGTGGGCTGGCCGTCTACCAGACTGGTGCCGACGCCGCAGGTGCCCTCTTCCATCTCGGACCAGCGCGTGCCGTTGCGAAAACCCTGGGCGCGAAACTCCTTGTCCAGCTCCGGCACGGTGCGGAAATCCACCGTTACGCCGGTGGCGTCGGTGAGCAGCACGCAATAGCTGGACGGACGCAATTGCTGATGCAGGCGGTCCATGCCTTCACGAGCAATACGCATGAAGGCATCCATGCGGTCACGGTGCTCGCGCAGCTCCAGGGCAGTGACAACCTGCGGTGTGGTGGCCAGGGAAGGGTCCACCTGGTATTTGCTCAGGGAGCGTTGCCACGACCGGGTCAGTCGATCCTGCCCCGGATTCCTTTGCAGGCAAACGCCACGCTCCACAACTTCGACCACGCGTTCGGCGTGGCGGGAGATTTCGCCTTGTCTCCGGATCATTTTAATTCCCCCTTATATACGGGAGTGTTTTAAGGAAAGCCATCCTCTGGTGGGCCGAAGCCTATTCCGCTACGGCAATTAAATCAATGCTGACGTTTGTCTCGGCGAATTGAGACAGCTGTCTCATTTTCTCGTTTTACTGACTCAACTTAATTGATACGGATCGCCCACTGAAAATACTGCCGTACAACATGAAAAAATAAAGATCCGGACGAAACGCACTACAGGAAAGGCTTTTCAGGCTCCTGCAACGCAGCAAAACGCAATTCGATATGGATTTGGCACGCGACGTGCTGAATGGGGAGTCAATTACACAAACCAATTAGCATCCAATCGTGAAACACATTCACACCACACCTGCCATCGGTATCGTCGCCAACCCGGCCTCCGGGCGGGACATTCGCCGGCTGACCAGCAAGGCGCTTGTCTTCCCCACCGTGGAAAAGGTCAACATGATCGAGCGCCTGCTCGGCGCCTTCGGTTCAGTGGGCGTGGAACACGTGCTGATGATGCCGGACATGGTCGGCATTGCTGCCGGCCTGATCCGCGCCATTGACGGCCACCGGGCGCAGGGTCTGCAGCCCTGGCCGGTGGTGGACTTTGTACCCATGCCGCTGACCGACAGCCCCCGCGACACGCAGGAGGCGGTGCGCCAGATGCGCGCCGCCGGCGTGGCGGTGATCGTCGTGCTGGGCGGCGACGGCACCCACCGCATTGTTGCCGGGGAGTGCGGCGACACCCCGCTGGCCACCCTGTCGTCGGGCACCAACAACGCCTTCCCCGATTTGCGCGAACCGACCCTCACCGGCCTCGCCGCCGGGCTGGTGGCCACCGGCGCCGTACCGGTGAGCGAAGCAGCCCGACGCAACAAGCTGCTCCGCGTGCGCGGCGACAAGGTGAACGAGATCGCCTTGGTGGATGTCTGCGTGACCCGCCAGATGCACCTGGGCGCCCGCGCCGTGTGGGACCCGGCCACCATCGCCGAACTCTTCGTGACCTTTGCCGAGGCCGACGCCATCGGCCTGTCGAGCATCGCCGCCATGCTGGAACCGGTGGGCCGCGATGCGCCGCGTGGCAGCTGGGTGCGCTGCGCCAACAGCGGCTTCGGCGTGCTCGCCCCGATCGCCCCGGGCCTGGTGACACCGGTGGGCATTGACGAACACGGCCTGCTGGCACCCGGGCTGCCGATGCAGATCCGCACCGAACAAGGCTGCATCGCCCTTGACGGCGAGCGCGAAATCGAACTGAACGGCCATCAGACCTACAGCGTGACCCTCGAACTGGAAGGCCCCCTGACCCTCGACGTGCCGGCCACCCTCGCCGCCGCCGTGCGGCGGGGGGCCATGGTCCGCGACCTTATCCGGAGCGCTGCGCCATGAGCGCACGCCCCGCACCGAATCCTGGAGCAGGCGCGCCCGCCTTCCCCGGATGCAACACATAAAGCCAACAACCTGGAGACAACCGTGACCAAGACCCTGACTCGCGAGGACCTGCTGAAGGCCTATCGCACCATGCGCACCATCCGTGAATTCGAAGAGCGCCTGCATACCGATTTCGCCACCGGCGAGATCCCGGGCTTTGTGCACCTTTATGCCGGCGAGGAAGCCTC
>APMI01033116.1_pt1 | contig 10510 bp, 12 predicted proteins | sample 667938 | NCBI WGS metagenome assembly APMI01 (sample SAMN01084076, study PRJNA167559) | wastewater metagenome | biome: Wastewater | place: Denmark: Ejby Moelle, Odense | collected 2011-11-28
CCATGCACATCCGTCCGATTCCCTGCAAGTCCTCCGACGCATGCGGCGGGTCGGAGGAGCGTCCGGAGCGCCCAGGGGATGGCGCGGGCCGGAAAGCGGTTTTGTCGATGCCCGGGCCGGTGTCGGCCGGGGCGGGTGTGGTTCAAAGTGTCGCCGTGCCAGCCGTGTGGCCCCCTCATGCGCCCGTCGGCACTTTCTCCCCGAGGGGCAAAGGGAATGCGGGTGAGGCGGGGGCAGGCGCCGATGCCGGCGTGCGGGCTTTACAGCAGCGAGAGTTGCACCCCGCTGCCGGAGGGCGGGATGAACTGGTCGAGGGCGAGCGTGCGGCGGGTGCGGGTCAGTTCCAGCCGCTTCGTCGCCATTTCGAAGCGGCGGGCGATCTGCCAGGCATAGGGGCCGGCGCCCTTCATGCGCTTGCCGAACTCCGCGTCGTAGTCCTTGCCGCCGCGCATCGAGCGCACCAGCGACATGACGTGGCGGTAGCGGTCCGGGTAGTTGCGCAGCAGCCAGTCACGGAAAAGAGGGCTGACTTCCAGCGGCAGGCGGAGCAGCACGTAGCTCGCCTCCAGCGCGCCCGCCGCCTTGCCCGAATCCAGCACCCGCTCGATCTCGTGGTCGTTGAGGCCGGGAATGATCGGCGCCATCATGACGGCAGTCGGGATGCCGGCATCGGAGAGTGCGCGGATCGCTTCCAGCCGGCGCGGCGGGGTCGCGGCGCGCGGTTCCATGGTGCGGGCGAGCTTGCGGTCGAGCGTGGTGACGGACATGCCGACCCAGGCGAGGCCCCGCGCGGCCATGCGGGAGAGGATGTCGATGTCCCGCATGACCAGCGCCGACTTGGTGACGATGGAGACCGGATGGTTCGCCTTGTCCAGCACGTCGAGGATCTGCCGCATGATGCGCCATTCCTTCTCGATCGGCTGGTAGGGATCGGTATTGGTGCCGATGGCGATGACGCGCGGCTTGTAGCCGGGCCTGGAAAGCTCGCGCTCCAGAAGCCGTGGCGCATCGGGCTTGGCGAAAAGCTTCGCCTCGAAATCGAGACCGGCGGAAAGGCCCATGAAGGCATGGCTCGGCCGGGCGAAGCAATAGATGCAGCCATGCTCGCAGCCGCGATAGGGATTGATCGAGCGGTCGAAGGGGATATCGGGCGATTCGTTGCGGGTGATGATGGTGCGCGGCTTTTCCACCTGCACTTCCGTGCGGAAGGGCGGCAGCTCCTCCAGCGTCTGCCAGCCGTCGTCGAATTCTTCGCGCGTCTGCGGCTCGAAACGGCCGGTGAAGTTCAGTCCCGCGCCGCGACCGCGCCGCCGGTCCACCTCGACGCGCATGCCCGACTGCGCCATCAGGGCGTCGGCAACGTCCTTCGTGTGGCCGGGCGCGAGCGCGCCCTGCCTGAGGCTGGCAATATCGTTCATGGCTGTCTCCGGCGGGGCCGTTCGCCCCGATTCCAATGACTATATTCCTATCGCCGGAATGAGAACAATGCAAGAACAAATTCGCGGCCGTCCTTCACCATGCCGCTTATCGGTCGTGGCAATCCATGCTGCGATGCGGTATGGGGAGGGATGCTGACGATCATCATGGAATGCCGGGACGACGAGGCCGAACTGGCGCAGACCCTTTCGGCGCTGGTTTCGGGCGCTGTCGAGGGCATCGTGCGCGACGTGATCGTGCTCGACCACGGCTCCTCGACCACGGCTCGCGCGACGGTTCCTCCACGGTGGCCGATGCCGCCGGCTGCCGTTTTCTGACGGCGTGGGATATGCCGGAGGTCCTGCGTTCCGCCCGGGGCGACTGGCTGCTACTGCTGGAGCCGGGCGCACGGCCGATGACGGGCTGGGTGGATGCGATTGTCGATCATGTGGCGGTCGATCCCGGTCCGGCGCGTTTTCGCGGTGCGCGGGGCTATCGGCGGCCGTTCCTCCAGCGTCTCTGGCGCGGCACGCCGCCGTTGGAGCGGGGCTATCTCGTCAGCAAGCGGCAGGCGGACGCGGTAGCGCGGCCGGGCATGGCGCTTGCGGATATCGCCAAGGGCGGGAAGGCACGCGACCTCGGCGCGGAGATCGTTCCGGCCTGGGTGGTCAGGGCGATGCTGTCCTAGCCCGCCGAGCGCTTCAGGTGCTCGTCGAGGCGGGGCATGATTTCCACGAAATTGCAGGGCATGTGGCGATAGTCGAGCTGCGCCTTCAGGATGCCGTCCCAGGCGTCCTTGCAGGCGCCGGGCGAGCCGGGCAGCACGAAAATATAGGTGGCGTTGAGCACGCCGCCGGTCGCGCGCGACTGAATCGTCGAGGTGCCGATCTTGTCATAGGAGATGCGGTGGAAGACCTCGGAAAAGCCGTCCATGCGCTTTTCGAAGATCGGCTCCAGCGCTTCCGGCGTCACGTCCCGGCCGGTAAAGCCCGTGCCGCCGGTGGTGATGACGACGTCGATGGCCTCGTCGCGCGTCCAGGCTTCCACCTGCGCGCGGATGGCGGGAATGTCGTCCCTGGCGATGGCGCGGGCGGCGAGGCGATGGCCGGCTTCCGTGATGCGGGCCGCGAGCGTGTCGCCCGATCGGTCGGTTTCGGGCGTGCGCGTGTCCGAGACGGTGAGCACGGCGATGCCGACAGGAATGAAGGGTCTCGTCTCGTCAATGCGCGCCATCGTCGGCTCCCAGCGTGCGGGTGGCGGTGAAGAACCAGTGTGGATGCTGCTGCGAGAGCAACGCCGCCGCCGCTTCCGCCGCCTCGTCACTCCTGTATAGCGCGAAGCAGGTGGCGCCGGAACCGGACATGCGCACGGCGCACGCATCGGTCGCGGCCAGTTTTTCCGCAAGCGCAGATATATCCGGGCAGAGCGCGCGGGCGGGCGGTTCGAGATCATTGCGCAGGCGCCCGATGGCGTCCAGCCAGTCGGCCGGGACGGAGTCGAAGGCAAGCGATGGATTGTGCCGGCAGGCGAGCGCCTTGAAGACGGCGGGCGTCGAGACTCCGACGAGCGGGTTGGCGAGCACCATCGGCAGCGAAGGCATGGCGACGGGGGTGATGTCCTCCCCGACGCCGCGTGCGATCAGCGGCCGGCCGGCAAGGCACATGGGCACGTCTGCGCCGAGGCCGATGGCGATGGCGTCGAGCGTGGCCTTCGGCAGGTCGGTCCGCCAGAGAGTGAGCAGGCCGCGCAGCGTTGCGGCCGCGTCCGCCGAGCCGCCGCCGATGCCGGAGGCGATGGGCAGGTTCTTTTCGAGATGGATATGGACGGGCGAGGCGGCCTGTCTGTCCGCTTCAAGCGCAGCCCGCAGCCGGTCGCGGGCGCGGGTGACGAGGTTATCGCCGTCAGCCGCGAGCGCTTCGGCAAAGCGGCCGGAAAGGGTGAAGCGGTCCTCCTGCGCCGGCGACAGGCCTATGCGGTCGCCGAAGGCGGTGAAGGTCACGAGGCTGTCGAGGAGGTGGTAGCCGTCCTCGCGCCGGCCGGTGACGGCGAGCGCGAGGTTGATCTTGGCGGGCGCCGGCTCGATGAGGGTAAAAGGCGAGAGAGGATCAGGTATGACGAAGCCTCCCCTCTGCCCTGCCGGACATCTCCCCCTCAAGAAGGGAGATCGGCAAGAAGCGAGAACCTTGCTCAAATCGCAGCGCAAGAGGGGAGCGGGGCCTTACCCCAACCAATCTCCCCCCTTGAGGGGGAGATGCCCGGCAGGGCAGAGGGGGGTATCCGGCGATGCTACGGCTCATGAACACGTGTCTCTGCCGCATCCCCGGTCAGGACTTGCGGTCGGCGGCCTTGGCTTCCGGCGAGACATTCTCCGCAGGCTTGTCTTCCTTGGCTTCGGCGGAGGCCGGCTCGGCCTTTTTCAGCTCGGGCAGGCCGTTTTCCAGCTTCAGCTTGATCTTCGGGATTTCCGCCTCTTCCGGCTTCAGGCCGAGCGCGCGGTTCCACTGGAAGGTGGCTTCCAGCTTGCGGCCGACGCGCCAGTAGGCATCGCCGAGGTGATCGTTGATCGTCGGGTCGCCGGCCTTGAGTTCCGCCGCGCGCTCCAGCTCCGCCACGGCGTCGTCGTAGCGGCCCATGCGGTAATAGGCCCAGCCGAGCGAGTCCACGATATAGCCGTCATCCGGCTTGAGGCTCACGGCCTTGCGGATCATGTCCAGCCCCTCGTCGAGGTTCATGTTCATGTCCACCCAGGAATAGCCGAGATAGTTCAGCACCTGCGGCTGGTCCGGATTGAGTTCCAGCGCCTTGCGGAAGTTCGGTTCGGCCTTGTCCCATTCCTTCAGCCGCTCATGGGCGATGCCGCGCTGGAAGAAGATGCTCCAGTGGTTGCGGGTCGGAACCGCGCCGATGACGTCGGCGGCCTTGTCGTAAAGCGTCGCCATGGCCTTGTAGTCCTTGGCGTCGGAAAGCACGCTGCCGAGCGCGAGATAGGTGCGCAGGTCGGAAGGATCCGCGTCGATCAGTTCCTGGAGATGCTTCTTGGCTTCCTCGACCTTGCCCGTGTCGTTGAGGTTGAGGCCGAGCTGCAGCTCCGAAATGCGCCGCATCGGCGATTTTTCCGGCACGGCGCGGTAATATTCGATGGCGCGATCGGGCTTCTTCTGGTTCTCGGCAAGGCCGCCGAGCAGCACCAGCACGTCGTCGCTGTCCGGGTCGAGCGCGCGCGCGGCCTGGAGATAGAGCGAGACGATATCTTCCGCGCCCTCACGGTTCAGCGCGCCGCCGATGGAGAAGAGTACGGCGGCCGCGCCCTGTGCGGCGGTGCGGACCTGCTGTTCCTGCTTTTCGCCGGCCTCGATGCTTTCGCGCAGCGCCTTCAGCGGTGCATAGCTGGTGATGAAGCCGTCGCCGACGGAGACGGCATCCAGCGCCTTCTGCTTATTGCCGTCACGCGCTTCGAGGCGCGCCAGCGCCATCACGGCGCGCAGGAACGTATCCGGCGCGGCGCTCGCGCCGTTGCGATCGAGAATTGCGTCGTTGAGCCGTGCGCGGGCGGTCTCCTTGTCACCGGCGGCGGCGGCGAGCGCGCCGGCATGGTAGTTCTTGAAGATCGCCAGCCATTCCGGGCCCTTCATGCCGGTAATGAGCTTGATCGCTTCCTTCGGCTTGCCGTCGCCATAGCGCGCCCAGGCGAGCAGCAGGTCGTTCATCATGCGGTCGAGGTCGTTCGGACCCTTGTAGGTGAGGATCTTTTCCGCGCTCTTGTATTCACGCTTGCGGATCGCCTCCATGCCGCGGACGGTGGAGGTGATGCGTTCGACGGCCGGATCGTTCTTGAGAGTGTCGGCGAGCTTGACGCCTTCCTCGAAGTCGCCGTTCATCAGCTGCGTCACCATCAGGCGCTGCTTGACGTCCGCATTGGTCGGGTCGAACTGCAGCGCGATCTTGTAGAGCGTGACGGCTGTCTCGTAATCCTTGTCGAAATCGGCGGTGCGGGCGGCAAGGAACGCGCCCGAGAAGGTGTTGACATCAAGCGGGTCGAACCGCGTTTCCTCGGCCGCGGCCGTCGCGGGCTTGTCCTCCGCATATGCCGCAAGCGGGCCTGCGAGCGCGATGCTGGCCGCAATCGCCACGCCGGAGAGAAGCCGAAGGAGAAGGGAATGCCGCATCAAAATGCCTTTCGCCGCAAATAGGGAGTCCGCCCCGGAACCGCGCATGACACATCGTGTCACGACTGCGTCCAAATCAGTCAGGACTCATGACGGCAGAGAATGGCTTTTTTGGCGCGGTGCGGCAAGAAAATCCTGCCGGACCGAAACGGGCTGTCCCCGTCGATCAGCTGACGCGGGCGATCGAGAAGTCGATGACTTCTAGCAGCGCATCCTTCCACGGCGTTGCCGGCAGCGGCGCCAGCGCGTCGCGGGCGATCATGCCGTAGTGCTGGGCGCGGGCAATGGTGTCCGTCAGGCCACCATAGCGGGTGATGAGGCCGAGCGCATGGTCCAGATTGCTGTCGTCGCTCTTGCCGCCCTCGATGGCCTCGCGCCAGAAGGCGCGGTCTTCCGCCGTGCCGCGCCGCCAGGCGAGGATGACGGGTAGCGTGATCTTGCCCTCGCGGAAATCGTCGCCGGTGTTCTTGCCGAGATCGGCCGCCTTGCCGCCATAGTCCAGCGCATCGTCGACGAGCTGGAAGGCAAGGCCGAGATTCATGCCGTAGGACTTCAGCGCATTGCGCTCCGCCTTGCCCGTATTGGCGACGATGGGGCCGACTTCGGCGGCGGCGGCGAAGAGCGCGGCCGTCTTGGCGCGGATGACCTGAAGATAGTCGTCCTCGGTCGTTTCCATGTTCTTGGCGACGGAGAGCTGCAGCACCTCGCCTTCCGCGATCACGGTGGCAGCGGTGGAAAGCACGTCGAGCGCTTCGAGCGAGCCGACCTCGACCATCATCTTGAAGGCCTGGCCGAGCAGGAAGTCGCCGACGAGCACGCTCGCCTGGTTGCCCCAGATCATGCGGGCGGTGGATTTGCCGCGGCGCAGGTCGCTTTCGTCCACCACGTCGTCATGCAGCAGCGTCGCCGTGTGCATGAACTCCACGCTGGTGGCGAGCTTGATGTGGTGGTCGCCGTCATAGCCGAACATCGAGGCGGCCGCGAGGGTGAGCATCGGGCGCAGGCGCTTGCCGCCGGAGGAGATCAGGTGGTTGGCGACCTCCGGGATCATCTGCACGTCGGAACCGGCTTTCGACAGGATGAGCTGGTTCACCCGCTCCATGTCGGCTTTCGTAAGGTCGACGAGCGGCTTCACCGATGCCTGTTTGTTTTTGCCTTCTTCAAGCGGTATCACGACGCCCAAATGCCCGGACTCCTGTTCATTTTTGTTGAAAGACAATAGAAAGCGGGGCCTTCTGCGGCAAGAGGCGATTTGTCCCGCCCTCGGAATTAAGGCTGGAAAAGACCGGAATGATCGAACTGATCCGTACCAACGACGCCGTCCTGCTCTCCTTCGCGGAAAGCCTGATGAAAGAGGCTGGCATTCATTGCCTCATCGCCGATCAGGGCATGAGCATCCTCGAAGGCTCCCTCGGCATGCTGCCGCGCCGTTTTCTGGTGGAGGGCGACCGGGAGATTGAGGCGCGGCGGATATTGAAGGATGCCGGGCTGGAAGCGGAACTCAGGCCGTGACCGAGGCCGCCTCAACGCCGGAAAAGCCGGTCACCGAAACCGTCGATGCCTTCCACTACGGCCGCTTCCATCTCGTCCAGCCGAAGGGCATCGGCCATCGCTCCGGCATGGATGCGATGCTGCTCGCTGCGCTGGTGGCGGGCGAGGGGCCGATGCGCGTTGCGGACCTTGGGGCCGGAGCCGGGGCCGCCGGCCTTGCCGTCGCCACGCGCATCGAAAAGGCTGAGGTGGTGCTGGTCGAGCGCTCGCCGCTGATGGCAGGGTTCGCCCGCAAGTCGCTGGCGCTTTCCTCCAACGCCGCCCTTGCCGGTCGCGTCTCGGTGCTGGAGGCGGATGTCTCGCTCTCCGGCAAGGCCCGCATCGAGGCCGGCCTTGCCGACGACGTCTTCGACCACGTCATCATGAACCCGCCCTTCAACGACCGCGCCGACAGCCGCACGCCCGATGCCCTGAAGGCCGAGGCCCACGCCCTGGAGCACGACCTCTTCGAGCGCTGGATCAAGACGGCCGGCGCCATCATGAAGCCGGGCGGCCAGCTCTCGCTCATCGCCCGCCCGCAATCCATCGCCGAGATCATCGCCGCCTGCGGCCGCCGCTTCGGCGGCATCGAGATCACCGCCCTTCACGCCCGCGCCGGCGAAAATGCCCTGCGCATCCTCGTTACCGCCATCAAGGGCTCGCGCACCCGGCTGTCGCTGCGCATGCCGCTCGTCATGCACGAACCCGGTCAGCACGACTTCATCCCCTTCGTCGACGATCTCAACAACGGCCTTGCCGCCTATCCGCGCCTGCCGCGTTGACATTTTTCCGGATTTGGAAGACGCTGTATTACAAAAGGCAGGGTTTTCCATGAAGAATCAAAGAAACCTCTCCGATCCCCTGACGCTTCGGCTGCCCAGCGACGTGCTGGCCGAAATCGAGGAGGTCGCGCGCATTTCCGGCCGGTCCCGTAGCTGGGTCATGGTGCGGGCGATGAAGGCCTATCTTGCGAGCGAGGGCCGCGAGATGCGCGATCTGGAGGCCGCACGACAAGCGGCTGTTGGCGAAGGCGCGATGGAGATCGACGATCTGCTAGCCGAGATGGATCGCAATCTTCCGGACAATGCCGCCTGATGCGCAAGGTGCTTCTCGCGCCGCCGGCAAGGATCTTCATTGAACAGGAAATGCGGTATCTGCGGGATCGCAATCCCGCCGCTGCGAAAGCTTTTAGAGCCAGCGTCGCGCATCTCGGCCGGCAAATCGCGCGGTTTCCCATTCCGGTTTCCTGCGCCAGGATATTCCCCTCGGCGGCATCCATCGTATCGTTCTCGGCGACTACCGTGTCGATTACGTATTGATGGACGATGCCGTGCTCGTTCTCCTCATGCGTCACGGTCGACAGGCGGAGCCGGGCCTGCCTGTCGATGACGATGCGGATTACGAAGCGCCTTGAGCGATTTCACCCGCCGATCTTGCGTTTTCGCCCGCCATGCATACATCAGCCGGGCAACCGAACAGGAGACAGGATCGCCCGATGGCTGGATTTTTGAAGAGGCTGGTGCCGAAGAGGTTCCGCAAGGAAGGCGTCGTCGTTCCGGTCGTCCGGCTGCATGGGGCGATCATGGCGGGCGGTAGCCAGTTCCGGCCGGCGCTCAATCTTTCGACGGCAGCGTCCGCACTGGAAAAGGCGTTTTCCTACAAGGAGGCACCGGCCGTCGCGATCTCGATCAATTCGCCCGGCGGCTCGCCGGTGCAGTCGCGGCTGATCTTCCAGCGCATCCGCGAACTCGCGGGAGAGAAGAACAAGCATGTGCTGGTCTTCGTCGAGGATGTCGCGGCCTCGGGCGGCTATATGATCGCGCTGGCCGGCGACGAAATCTTCGCCGATCCCACCTCCATCGTCGGTTCCATCGGCGTCGTTTCGGGCGGCTTCGGTTTTCCCGAAATGCTCAAGAAGATCGGCATCGAGCGCCGCGTCTATACGGCCGGCACCAACAAGGCGATCCTCGATCCGTTCCAGCCCGAGCGGGAAAACGAGATCGAGTATCTGAAGTCGCTGCAGCTCGAAATCCATCAGGTCTTCATCGACATGGTGAAGGAGCGCCGCGGCACGAGGCTCGCGAACGATCCCGATCTCTTCTCCGGCCTGTTCTGGACCGGGACGCGCGGTCGCGCGCTCGGCCTCGTCGACGGACTCTCCGACATGCGGTCCGAATTGAAGCGGCGCTACGGGCCGAAGACGCGGCTCGAACTCGTTTCTGCGCCGAAGGGGCTCTTCGGCCGCAGGTCGCCGGGCGTCGGGGGGCTTTCCGGAGATATGGCGGAGCGTATAGGCTCGGCGGGCGTTGCGGCCGTGGCCGGGCTTGCCGAGGAAAAGGCGCTCTGGGGCCGCTTCGGCCTTTCGGGGTAGGAAGAACAAAAGAAACAATGGGGGAGGGGCGATGGCCCAGATCATCTTTCTGCTGCTGGTCGTCGGCGTTGCCTGGTGGGGCTACCGCAAGTTCGTGGCCGATGCCGAGCGGCTGAGCCGGTTGCGCAAGCGCTCCGAGGAGGAGCGCCGCACCGGCGCGACGGGCACGCTCGTAAAGGATCCAGAGACCGGCGAGTACCGCGTGCGCCGCGACGAGGAGTAGCGTTGCTGCACGGTTCCGCGCCGTTTCGGGAGCGTTGGAAAAGCAGCCTTGTGCCGGTCCGGCACATTAACCACGCCCCGTAAGGTTAACGCCGTATTTATCCGTTTGCCCGTGCCCGTCGCCGTTGCGCCCGCGCGCAGGAAGCCCGATCTGTGAGCCGAGGGTCGCATCAGGCGGCCCGTGACGTGCCTGCAACGAACGGAGTAAACCATGGCCTCGCTCGACCTCGACCGGATCCGCACCATTGTCGTGACGGGCGGCGCGGGCTTCGTCGGCTCGCATATCGTTGACGATCTCCTGGCCCACTGCCCGGATGCGCGTATCCGCGTGCTCGATGCCTTCACCTATGCTGCCGACATGTCCCATCTCGATGCGGCCTTCCGCACGGGCCGCGTGACGATCCAGGAAGGTGATGTCGGCAATCTCGATCTCGTGACCGAGATGCTCAAGGATGCCGACCTCGTCGTGCATGCGGCCGGCGAAAGCCATATCGAGCGCGCCTTCGCCGTGCCGGAACGCTTCACGGTCGCCAATGCGCTCGGCACGCAGGTGCTGGTGGAGGCGATGGGCCGCCGCCGCGTGCCGCTGATGATCCATGTCAGCTCCGCCGAGGTCTACGGGACCGGCAATGGCCAGCCGGCCGGCGAGCTTGCACCGCTCCTGCCGGACAATCCCTACGGCGCCTCCAAGGCCGCCGCCGAGATGTTGATCGCCGGCCTCGTGCGCTCCTTCGATCTCGATATCCGCGTGCTGCGGCCGGTCAATATCGTCGGCACGCGCCAGAACGCGAAAAAGCTGCTGCCG
>APMI01015663.1_pt1 | contig 10509 bp, 10 predicted proteins | sample 667938 | NCBI WGS metagenome assembly APMI01 (sample SAMN01084076, study PRJNA167559) | wastewater metagenome | biome: Wastewater | place: Denmark: Ejby Moelle, Odense | collected 2011-11-28
GCGGCTGGTCGAGCGCGCCGAACCGATGCAGCGCGGCGAAGCAGCCGCCCAGGCGGTCGAGGTTCCGGTTCGCTCGCTGGCCGACATCGCAGCGCTGGCCGCCCAGCACCGCGACATTGCCTTCAAGACGCTGCTGCGCAGCAATGTTCGGCTGGTGCGCATCGACCCCGGCAAGATTGAGATTTCACTGACGCCGGACGCGCCGCGCGACATGGCCAACCAGGTCGGCGACAGGCTGAAACGCTGGACCGGCCGCCCCTGGTTCGTGGCGCTGTCGCGCGAACAGGGCGGCGAGACGATCGCCGAGGAAGAGGACCGCAAACGCGAGGGCGCGCTGAGCGACGCCCGCGCCGATCCCGCCGTCGCGGCCTTGCTGGCGAAGTTTCCCGGCGCGAAGATCATCGACATCCGCATCCCCGACGCGCCGGGCGAGACTGACGAGACGGCCGGCTTGACGCCGATGCCCGACCCCGGCGTCGACAATGACGACGACGAATTGTGATTGAAAGGAATACGCCATGAAGGACCTGCTCGGCATCATGGGCAAGGCAAAGGAAATGCAGGCCAAGTTTCAGGCCATGCAGGAGGAACTGACGCTGGTCGAGGCGTCCGGCCAGTCCGGCGGCGGCCTGGTCTCGGTGACGCTGTCGGGCAAGGGCGAGATGAAGTCGCTCAAGGTCGACCCGTCGCTGCTGAAGTCGGATGAGGCCGAGATCCTTGAGGATCTGATCGTCGCCGCCCACAACGACGCCAAGCAGAAGGTCGAGGCGATCATGCAGGAAAAGACCCGCGAACTGACCGCCGGCCTGCCGATCCCGCCGGGCATGAAACTGCCGTTCTAGAGCGCAAGCTCCATCTCGATCGCCGGCAGCGGATTGCCGGCGACGCTGGTCATCACCCGCCCGATCTGCCTGAAGCCGAACGCCTCGTAAAACGGCGTGCCGGACAGGCTCGACTGGCATTTCATCAGCTTCACGCCCTGTCCGCGCGCCTCGTCGAGGCAATGGGCCAGCAGCGCGCTGGCGACGCCGCGACGCTTGAAATCGGGATGGGTGGCGAAATGCCGGATATGGCCGACGCCGTCTTCCACAACGTCGGTCCAGGGCGCGGGAACGCTCCAGCCGCCGCAGCCGGCCGCCCGGCCGTCCAGTTGCGCCAGGTAATAGGTTCCGCTCTCGACCAGAACCGGGTTGGCCTTCGACATGAAGGGCAGCGCCGCCCTGAACTGGTCGCTGTCGTATTTGCCGTCGTCGAGCGTAGCGTAGGATGCGGCGATCAGCTCCGACAGAACCGTAAGATCGGCCGGATTCGCCTGCCGGATTGAAATGCCGCTGCCGGTCACGGCTGCCTCCTGTGATGCGCGGCTATGCATATCCCGGTGACAACGCTAAGTCTCGTGCCATGTCGTCCAAACGAATCGCCGGTCCGGAAATCGAGCGTCTGATCCAGCTGCTGGCCAAGGTGCCGGGGCTCGGGCCGCGCTCGGCCCGGCGCGCGGCGCTGCACCTGATCAAGAAGCGCGAACAGCTTCTGGCGCCACTGGCCGACGCGATGGCCGAGACGGCGGCCAAGGTTCGCGTCTGCTCCAGTTGCGGCAATGTCGACACCACCGACCCATGCCTGATCTGCACCGATCCGCGCCGCGACGCCTCGACGCTGATCGTGGTCGAGGACGTCTCAGACCTGTGGGCGCTGGAGCGGGCGGGTGTCGCCAATGCGCGCTTCCATGTGCTGGGCGGCACCTTGTCGCCGCTCGACGGCGTCGGCCCCGACGATCTGACCATCGGCCGGCTGGTCGACCGCGTCGCCGAGGGCGGCGTCGCCGAGGTGGTGCTGGCGGTCAACGCCACGATCGAGGGCCAGACCACCGCGCACTACATCACCGACCAGCTCGCGGGTCTCGACGTCAAGGTGACGCGGCTGGCGCATGGCGTGCCGGTCGGCGGCGAACTCGATTATCTCGACGAGGGCACGCTCGCCGCCGCGATGAAGTCGCGGACGACGTTTTGACACGATTGGGTGGGAGCAAGACGCCATGACTTCGCCGCTCCGCCGCAAACTGTATTCGATGCCGATCCTTCGCCTGCGAATGGCCGCCGCGGTCGCGCTCTGCCTGGCTTCCGCTCTGGCTCCGGCTTCGGCGCAGTCCGTCGACGCCCAGTTCCGCAACTGGCTCGACAGCGATTAATGGCCCGAGGCGAAGTCGGCGGGCGTGTCGCGCGCCACCTTCGACGCCGCGTTCGACGGCGTCGAGCCGAACCTGAAACTGCCCGACCTGGTATTGCCCGGCCAGAAACCCAGGACGCCGGCCAAGCAGCACCAGGCCGAGTTCGGCGCGCCGGGAAATTATTTCGCCGAGAAGACCATCGGCGCGGTCGCCAATGGCGGCCGTTCGCGCGCCGGCGCCAACGCCAGGACGTTGGCGGCGATCGAGAAACGCTACGGCGTGCCGGGCGGCGTGGTGCTGGCGATCTGGGGGCGCGAATCGGGCTTCGGCGCCGCGAAGATCCCCTACGACGCGTTCGAGGTGCTGGGCACCAAGGCGTTTCTCGCCACCCGCAAGGACATGTTCCGCAAGGAAGTGATCGCGGCGCTGCAGATCATCGAGAAGGGCTATGCCCGGCGCGGGACGATGAAGACATCATGGGCCGGCGCCATGGGCCAGCCGCAGTTCCTGCCGACGTCATATCTCAACCATGCGGTCGATTTCGACGGCGACGGGCTGCGCGACATCTGGTCGTCCACCCCCGATACGCTCGCCTCGATCGCCAACTATCTGAAGCATTATGGCTGGCAGGCCGGGCGCGACTGGGGTTTCGAGGTCAAGGTTCCCGACACTGTGTCCTGCGCGCTGGAAGGTCCCGACCAGGGCAAGCGATTCTCGGAGTGGGCCGGGCTCGGCGTCGCGCGCGTCAACGGCAAGCCGTTCCCCAGGAGCGAGATGGGCCAGCAGGGCTTTTTGCTGATGCCGGCCGGCAGGTCCGGGCCGGCGTTTATCGTCACGCCCAATTTCTACGTGCTGAAGGAATACAATGAGAGCGATCTCTACGCCCTGTTCGTCGGCAACGGCGCCGACCGCATGGGCGGCGGCGGCGCATTCGCGGGCGGCTGGGGCAAGGTCGGGTCGATGCTGCGCTCCGACATCGCCGGCATGCAGCGGCGGCTGGAGGCGAAGGGCTACGACGTCGGCGGCGCTGACGGACTGCCCGGCTTCAAGACCCGTCGGTCGATCGGCGACTGGCAGGCGAAGAACGGGCAGGCGCCAAGCTGTTTTCCAAGCCCGGCGCTGGTCAAGGCCATCCGGTAGAGGGCGACCTATTCGACGTAGGGATCGGCCAGCGCCGCGTCGGGCCGGCTGATCGGCACCGACCTGAGCGAGGTGCGCCTCGCCAGCGCCTTTTCGCCGCCGCGTTTCAGCATCGAGCGGAACGACGGGTGCATGCCACCGTCGACATAAGCATTGGCGCGGACCGGCGGGATCGACGCCGTGGTGTCGCCGGCATCCGGTTTTGCGGCGGGAAAGCTCATCGCGACCGCGGGGCTGTCGGTCGGCGCGCAGGCGGCCATCGGGTCGGCCGGCGTTGCGCCGTCGAACTCGGGCCGGTTGAACATATAACGGCCCTCGCAATAGGAAACCTTCGGCTCCAAACGCGTCGTCTCGAAAATGTCGTAGCCGCGCTTCAGGTCGCTCCAGAAGGCGTAATTGGGGTCGTTGCGGTAGGCGGCCATGTTCTGGCTGGTCATGCGGAACGGATAGGCCTGCACCTGGAACGACTGCTGGCCGCCCTTGAGCGCATCGCGCACCACGGCGTAGATTTCCGATATGCCCTCGTCGGTCATCGCGTAGCATCCCGAAGACGAGCAGGCGCCGTGCACCATCAGCGCCTCGCCGGTGTAGCCATGGGCGCGCTCCAGCCGGTTGGGGAAGCCGAGGTTGAACGAGACGTAATATTGCGACTTCGGGTTCAGCATGCCGGCGTTGATCTGATAGAAGCCTTCCGGCGTATGCCGGTCGCCGATCTTCTTCTTCGGGCCGAGCTGGCCCGACCAGCGGCAGATCGGATAGGCCTTGAGCAGCGCGAACCGGCCGCTCTTGTCGCGCTTCCAGATCTCGAGCTCACTTTCCTTCTTGAAGATGCGGACCAGCACCGGCGACGACGCCGTCATCGACTTCTTGCTCATCTCGCCGACCAGCTTGGCCGGGATCGGCTGCGTGCCGCGCGTGTCGATGTCGAGCACAGACGAGTTGCAGCCGGCCACGACAAGGCCGAGCGCGGCGACGGCCGCCAGTGAAATGACGCGTTTGAACACGTTGAGCCGTTGTCCCTGTTTCCCCGGTTCCGATTGTTTGCCGGGTTGATGTCGGCAACATGGCCGAACCGGGACACTCTCATAACATGATTAATGGCAAGTTTTCGGCAGCCGGGGCAGGAACCGCGGTTGCGGTCGTCGGGTGCGCGCAATATCTCCAGTTTCTGGAGATTTTGGAGACGTTCATGCTGACGATTGGCGATCTGTCGCGGCGCACCGGCGTCAAGGTGCCGACAATCAGATATTATGAGCAGATGGGCCTGCTCGACGCCGCCGAACGATCGGAGGGCAACCAGCGCCGCTATGGCAGGGCGGAGCGCGAGCGGCTGTCGTTCATCAAGCACGCGCGCGATCTCGGTCTGGCGATCGGGTCGATCCGAGAACTGATCGAGCTTTCAAGCCATCCCGACCAGCCTTGCGCCCAGGCCGACCGCATCGCGCGGGAACAATTGGCGGCAGTGCGCCAGAAGATCGCAAGGCTGCGCCGGCTCGAGCAGGAGCTCGAGCGCATTTCGGCCCACTGCGACGGCGCACACCAGATCCGCGATTGTCAGGTGATTCAGGCGCTCGCCAACCATGATCTGTGCGACGGCGAACACTGACGCCGCCGCAGCGCGCTACGCGTCGTTGGCGCCGCTCAGCCGCTCCAGCCGGGTCGTCGCCGCTTCGAGGCGATCGGCGAGGACCAGGATGTCGCCCTCCGAATGCCTGGCGACGAGGCCGTTGTAGAGGATTTCGGCGATGCGGTCCGCTGTCTGGTCGATATCGAGGTTGCCTTCGTTTCTGAGGAACGCCCAGGTCGAGTGTTCGACGCAGCCGTAGAGCATGCTGCGCACCAGGCTGGGCGATACGTCGGAGCGGAACTCGCCGACGTCGATCGCCTCGCGCACCAGTTCTACCACCTTGCGCGTATAGGTCTGGTTCAGCTTGTAGAGGCGCATCTGGCGGTATTGGGGGTCGGCGCGCAGTTCAGTGAAGGCGAGCTTGGTCAGCGCCGGCTCGCGGACGATCGCCTGAAGGTGGTGGAAGACGATGAAACGGATGCGGTTCCAGGTGCCTCGGACCGCATAATAACGCTCTTCCTCTTCCAGGATGATCTTCTCGTACCAGTCCTCGATCACGCGCATCAGCAGTTCGCGCTTGTTGGCGAAGAACCGGTAGATCGAACCGTCGACGACACCCGCCCGTTCGGCAATGTCGGAAATCAGCGCGCTCTCATATCCTTTGGTTGTGAACACCGCCCGTGCGGAAACCATGATATCGGCTATTCGTTGCTCGGCAGGCAGCCGGTTGACCCGCTTACGCACTTTCTTTTCCGCCACATTCACCCCTGCTGTCCGGATCCGTCGCCCTCGCAGAGGCGCAATGGACCACCCACCCAACGGATGCTAAGTTACGCCGATTTCCCGAATTGATACAAGTAGCCTTCTACTATTGAGTGTATTTTTCAAGCTGGCCAAGCTTGCTGTAAGTCCGTATAAATTCTGTAATTACAATGGTATGCGAGCGCCAGGCATGATTTGTCCGGCGACTTGATTCAAATTGTATACAACTTGTGAGTAAGAATTTACGCCGGACGGCGAAATGCGTTTCGCGCCTCTTCCAGCCTGATCGGCTGGTCGGGAATGGTGAACTCGAAGACGGTGCGTCCACCGACGCTCTCGACCAGTTCAATTGTGCCCCCGTGAGCGCGCACCAGTTCCTGTGCGATCGCCAGGCCAAGGCCGGTGCCGCCGGTGCGCGCCGAGCCGCGGAACGCGGCGAACAGGTTCTCCCGCGCCTTCGGCGGCAGGCCCGGTCCGGTGTCCGAAACGGTGATGCGGCTGATGCTGCCTTGGCGTTGCGCCGCGATCGTCAGCCGGCGGACGAAGGTTTCGTCCTCCTCGCCTCCCATCGCCTGCACCGCGTTGCGGCTTAGGTTCATCAGGACGCGGAACAGCTGTTCGGCGTCCGCGTCGATCTCGAAGGTGGCGTCGACCCTGTTCTCGAAGGCGATCGATCCAGCGCTGACGCCGAGCATGTCGTCGACGTCGTCAACCAGGCGTCTGAGGTTGAGCATCCGTCGCGACGGCGGCGCCTCGTGCGCCCGGCCGTAGGACAGCACGCTTTCGGTATAGCCGACGGCGCGGTCGAGCGTGCGAACCAGTTTCGGGGCGAAGGCCTGGATCGACGGCTCGCTGGCGGTGCGCAGCCGATCCGAAATCAGTTGCGCCGACGCAAGCATGTTGCGCAGGTCGTGGTTGATCTTGGAGACGGCGAGGCCGAGATCGGCCAGGTGTTTCTGTTGACCCAGGGTGCGTTGCAGCTGCGTCTGCATCGAGGCCAGCTGTTGCTCTGCCACGCCCAGTTCGTCGGAACGTCCCGACGGCGTCAGGATACGGGACGGGTCCTCCGGCTCCGCCGCGAAGCTGACCATCGCCCCGCGCAGGTCGCGGATCGGGCGGATCAGGAACCGGTGGATCGCGCCAAACACCAGCGCGGCGGTGATGAAGGAGATGATCAAGGACAGGATCGCGACATTGCGGGCGTAGACGAACATCGCCTTGCGCAAGCCCTTGTCGGACATGATCAGTTCGAACTCCTTGGCGCTGTCGCCGACCTGCCCGTGAACGCGCAGCACGCGATTGCCGCCGCGCAGCATCGAATCGAGCGCGCCGACGACCGCCTCGAACGGGCCGACATTCTTCACGTCGATATGTTCGTCGACCTCGGGCGGAATTTCGGAGACGACAAGCAGACGCGAATCGCCGTTGGAACGCACCGCGACCGCCTTGGCGCCAAGCGCAAGCAAGACGTCGTCCTGGACGTTGCGCGGCAGCTCCATCTGTTCGTCTCCGAGCAACAGCACGGTCGCGGCGGCGGCGGTGCTGAGCCGTTCTTCCAGCCAGCGCAGCCGGAAATTGGCGACGGACGGGATGAAGATCAGCACTTCCGCCACCAGCACGGACAACACGGTGATGACCAGCAGTTTGGTGGATAGGCGATGCCAAAACGGCACGGCCCCGCTATTGGCCGCGGCCGGTCGCCCATTTGACATCTTGTTGTCGTCCGACATGACGCGCCCAGTTTGGCGCGACGCGGTGGCGAAAATCAGCCGAAGATGCGCAGGAATCGCACCAGCCGGCGGACAGACGGTTTGCGCGTCGCCGCCGCAAAATAGGTGATCGCCGCGCGTTTGCCAATTTCGCCAGTTGTCGGGTAGGCTGGGACAAAACCGGCCAGATCCCGCAGCGTCATCCGTTTGGACAGCGCCAGCGCGTAGAGGTTGATCAGCTCGCCGGCGTTCTCGGCGGCGATGGACACGCCAAGAATCCGCCCGCCCGGCCCCGCGATCAGCTTGATCAGGCCCTCGGTCTGCAGGCTCGCCTGGGCGCGGTCGTTTTCCGACAGCGGCCAGCGCAGGATGCTGATCTTGCCACCGGCCTCCAGCGCCTCTGCTTCGGTCATCCCCACCTGCGCAAGCTCGGGCTGGGTGAAGGTGGCGCGCGGCACGATCGCGGGATCGGCCTTGGCGTTGAGCCGAAACAGGATCCGCCGCACGACGATGCCGGCGTGATAGCCGGCCATGCTGGTCAATTGCGGTGCGCCCGACGCGTCGCCGATGGCGTAGACGCGCGAATTGCTGCTGCACAGACCGGCGTCGACGGTGACGCCCGACCGGTCATGCCGGATCCTTGCCCTGTCGAGATCGAGACCGGCAAGGTTGGGCCGGCGTCCGGCCGCCACCAGCACATGGCTGGCGTCGATCGCCGATACCTCGCCGTCGCGCTGCAGATAGGCGCGCAGGCCGGTCTTGCCGCGTAGCTCGATGCTCGAAACCTGGGTGCGCTCCCTGACATCGACGCCGTCGCGAACTACGGCCCGGCGCGCGAAATCCGCAATCTCGGCGTCCTCCCGGGCAAGGCAGGTCGTCGCCTCGACGATCGTCACCTGCGAACCCAGACGGCGGAACGCCTGCCCGAGTTCCATGCCGATCGGGCCGCCGCCAATAACCAGCAGGTGGTTTGGCCGCCGCTTCAGGTCGAAGATCGTCTCGTTGGTCAGATAGGGCACGGCGTCGAGCCCGGCGATCGGCGGAATTGCCGCCGACGATCCCGTCGCGACGACGAAGCGGCGGGCGCGCACCAGCATGTCGCCGGCCTGGACGGTGCGCCTGTCGACGAACCGGGCTTCCGCCTGGATGACCTTGACGCCGATCGCGGTGAAGCGGGCGACGGAATCGTTCGGCTCGATCGCGTCGATGACCGACCGCACATGCGCCGCGACCCGGCCGAAGTCGATCTCGGGCTCGACATTGGCGATGCCGAAGCCCGCGCCGTGCCGCATCAGATGCGCCTGGCGGGCGGCCGCGATCAGCGATTTGGACGGAACGCAGCCATGGTTCAGGCAGTCGCCGCCCATTTTGGCGCGTTCGATCAGCACCACCGATGCGCCGAACGTGGCGGCGGCCGCGGCGACCGACAATCCGCCGGATCCCGCGCCGATGACGCAAATGTCTGGCCTGATCGTTGTCGTCATGGTTTTTGCGCGCCTCGCATCCGACGCACAATGATCGGCACAAGCGCCAGCAATGCAAGCAGCAGGAACGCCAGTTGCAGTTGCGGCGTCACCAGATCGGCGATCGACGGGGTCCTGCCGCTTTGCCGCGCCGCCATCAGCACGCTTTCGATGCTCTGGCCCAGATAGGCGTAGACGAAGGTGGCGGGCAGGATGCCGATCAGCGTCGCCGCGACATAGGTCCGCACACTGATATTGAACAGGGCCGGCGCCACATTGACCACGAAGAAGGGGAAGATCGGCGCCAGCCGCAGCGCCAGCAGGTAGAGGAATCCATTGTCCTGGAAGCCTTGCGCCAGCTTGTTGGCGGCGCCGTCGGCGCGGCGCAGCAGCGTTTCGCCGAATGCGCTGCGGGCGGCGAGGAAGATCAGCGTCGCGCCCAGGGTTGCGGCGACGGCGACGATCAGCCCGCCCGCCAGCCAGCCGAAAAGGAACCCGCCAAAAATCGTCAGCGCCGAAGCCGCCGGAAACGAGAAGGCGACCGCCAGCGTGTAGAGCAGGCCGAACGCCGCCATCGCCAGACCGCGATTGGCCGCCACCGCCTGTTTGAGTGTTTCCTGGCTGTCGGCGAGGTAGGACAGCGACAGATATTCCTGCCAGCCGAGCGCATAGCCGACCGCCAGCCCGCAAACGGCCACCGCCAGCGGCGCGAAGCGCCACCGGCTGCGGCGTTGAGGCGATTGGTCGTTCAGCGTCATTCGTCCCGATGGGCGGTTGTCATTGCGTCCGTTCGGTCGCCGCCCCCTTTGCGACAGCCATGGACCAGCGGGGCTGCTGTCGCAAGCCGGTTGGCGCCGGCCTCACCGTGTGTTGAAAATGAGGTGAACGCCGCGGCGTCGCCGGGCCGCGCTGGCGGCGATATCCGTCCCAAAGATTGACTCGGCCCCCCGGACCGACTATGAGGCCGCCCACGCACGGGTTCGCACCCCGGCGCAATTTTTGTTGCGCCACCGCAGACCTGGCGACGCTCCTGTCATCCGGCAGATTCAAGAAGGGCCGCACACCGCGGTATCAAACAAATGAAGCGCACCTATCAACCCTCCAAGCTTGTTCGCAAGCGCCGTCACGGTTTCCGTGCACGCATGGCGACGAAGGGCGGCCGCGGCGTTGTCGCAGCCCGCCGCAACCGCGGCCGCAAGCGGCTGTCGGCCTGAGCAGGCGCCGGTGAACAACCGGCTCCCGACAAGACTGCGCAAACGCGCGGAGTTTCTCGCCGTTCGGGCCGGTGAAAAACGGCGCGGGCGGCTTTTCCTCGTTGAAGCGCGCAAACGCGCCGACGACGGCGAACCGCGTCTTGGCCTGACCGTCAGCCGCAAGGTCGGCAACGCGGTCGTTCGCAATCGCGTGCGCCGCCGCCTCAAAGAAGCGGTGCGCGTCCATGCCGCTGATGACATGGCGGCGGGGACTGACTATGTGATCGTCGCTCGCCGCGATGTGCTCGCGGCGCCTTTCGACGCATTGAAGGCTGAGATCGGCCGACGTTTTCGTGGACCAGAGCGCTGATGACCGACAACAATCGCAATCTATTCATCACCATCATCCTGTCCGTCGTGATCCTGACGGGCTGGCAGGTGCTGTACATGAACCCGCGCATCGAGGCGCAGCGCGAGGCGGCCCGCGTCGAGCAGGAGCGCGTCGCCC
>APMI01036875.1_pt1 | contig 10508 bp, 11 predicted proteins | sample 667938 | NCBI WGS metagenome assembly APMI01 (sample SAMN01084076, study PRJNA167559) | wastewater metagenome | biome: Wastewater | place: Denmark: Ejby Moelle, Odense | collected 2011-11-28
GGGGTCGATTCAGAAAACGGAAAATAAAGCACGCTAAGCCAATGAGTAGCCGAATAGCTCAATGCTCATGGCGGTGATGTGCGTCCGGGAAATGCGTGTGAAAGTGCGTCAATGGTTCGTGCTGGTGCCGATGGTCGTGCTTTGTGCCAGGCGTAACAGGAAAATCGTGTTCATGCTGGTGATGTTCATCGTGAACGTGTTGATGCTCGTGCTTCATCACTTCGTGAGTGTGTGAATGCTCATGGCGTTCGGTCAAATGCAGCCAGATGCCCCATGCCATCAGCGATCCGGCGATCAACAGCGAGGCGTTGACTAAATCGCCCATTGCGACTGCGATTATCGCTCCGATAAACGGGGCAACCGAGAAATACGCGCCAGTGCGTGCTGTGCCGAGATGGCGCAGTCCTACGACAAACAATGCTAGGCTCACACCATAAGAGAAGAAGCCGACCAGCATCGCGCCTGCCGCGCTTTGCCACGATGGCAGGGATGCGCCCAGCGCTATGGCCAGCGCAAGGTTGACTGTTCCGGCGACCATGCCTTTCAGCGAAGCAACCCACGTCGCATCCGACAGCGACACCTTGCGCGTCAGGTTGTTGTCAATGCCCCAGGCGAAACAGGCCCCAAGAATGGCTAGCGCCGGCCGCCATCCGGCAAATCGCGCTTCACCGGGCCAGTTCAATACGAGTACGCCCGCCATGATGGCCAGCATGCCCAGCGCGATGCGTCGGTCAAAGTTCTCCTTGAAGGCAAACCAGGCCAGCAGTGCCGTGAATACGCCTTCGGCGTTCAGGAGCAACGAAGCGCCTGATGCAGGCATGCCAGTCAGCCCCAGCATTAACAGGACGGGGGCAATGGCACCACCGGCCACGACCGCACCCGCGAGCCACTTTACTTCATAGCGCGGTAGACGTGCGCACGGCGCACGGCTTAACCAGCGATAGAGCGTCAGCCCGATCCCAGAGCCGAGATAGAGCAGTCCGGCAAGCAGCCAGGGGCTGATGCTGCTCAGCAGGTGCTTGGCCATCGGGGTGCCCGCGCCAAACAATACCGCTGCGCCCAAAGCAGCCGAGATACCAGGATTTGAGATACTTTGTGATTGCGTCATCAATTACTCCTTGAGGCACGCTAAGCCAGTTGCAGCGGTCGTAGCGGCCTGAACTTGCCCGCGCCGATCTTGGCGCTGCTGCGCCAGAGGTAATCACCGGTCAGGTTGATGTGCTCCCAACCCAAAGGCGACAGGTATTGCAACAGCGTGTCATCGACAACGTGGCCGTGGCCGCGCAAGGTACTCGCAGCCCGTTCCAGATAGACCGTGTTCCACAGCACGATGGCCGCCGTCACCAGGTTGAGACCGCTGGCCCGGTAGCGCTGTTGCTCGAAACTGCGGTCGCGAATTTCGCCCAGGCGGTTGAAGAACACGGCGCGGGCCAAGGCATTGCGCGCTTCGCCCTTGTTCAACCCGGCATTCACGCGGCGGCGCAGTTCCACGCTTTGCAGCCAGTCCAGAATGAACAGCGTGCGCTCAATGCGCCCTAGTTCGCGCAGAGCGACGGCCAGACCGTTCTGTCGCGGATAGCTGCCGAGCTTTCTCAGCATCAGCGATGCAGTCACTGTGCCCTGCTTGATTGAGGTGGCCAACCGCAGGATTTCATCCCAGTGGGCGCGAATGGCCTTGATGTTCAGCCTGTCGCTGCTAATCATTGGCTTGAGCGCGTCGTAACTGGATTCTCCCTTGGGAATGAACAGCTTGGTGTCGCCTAGGTCACGGATGCGCGGAGCAAAACGAAAGCCCAGCAGGTGCATCAAGCCGAACACATGATCGGTGAAGCCCGCCGTGTCGGTGTAGTGCTCCTCGATGCGCAGGTCGGATTCGTGATACAGCAGACCGTCGAGTACGTAGGTTGAGTCGCGCACGCCGACATTGACCACCTTGGTATGAAACGGAGCGTACTGGTCGGAAATGTGAGTGTAGAAAGTTCGCCCTGGGCTGCTGCCATATTTCGGGTTGATGTGGCCTGTGCTCTCGGCTTTGCTGCCGGTTCTGAAATTCTGGCCGTCTGAGGATGATGTGGTGCCATCACCCCAATGTGTGGCAAAGGGATGGCGGAACTGCGCGTTCACCAGCTCGGCCAGCGCCGTCGAATACGTTTCGTCGCGGATATGCCAAGCTTGCAGCCAGGACAGCTTGGCGTAGGTCGTGCCGGGGCAAGACTCGGCCATTTTGGTCAAGCCCAGGTTGATCGCATCGGCCAGGATGGTGGACAGCAGCAAGTGTTTGTCCTTGGCCAAGTCACCTGATTTCAGGTGCGCGAAGTGCCGGGTGAAGCCCGTCCACTCATCTACCTCCAACAACAATTCGGTGATCTTGATGTGCGGCAGAACCATTGCCATCTGGTCGATCAGTGCCTGCGCCGTCTCGGGCACCGCCGCATCCAGCGGCGTGATCTTCAAGCCGGATTCGGTGATGATTGCGTCCGGCAGGTCGTTTGCCAACGCCATGCGGTTAACGCTGGCAAGTTGCGTGTCCAGCAACGTCAGCCGGTCGTGAAGATATTTGTCGAAGTCGGTGGCCACGGCCAACGGCAATTCACTGGCCTGCTTGAGGCTGGCGAATTTACCGGGCGGCACCAGGTAGTCCTCGAAGTCCTTAAACTGGCGCGATCCCTGCACCCAGATGTCGCCGGAACGCAACGCGTTCTTCAGTTCCGACAGCGCACACAGCTCGTAGTAGCGCCGGTCGATACCGGTGTCGGTCATCACCAGTTTCTCCCAGCGTTTCTTGATGAAGCCAGTCGGTGCATCGGCGGGCACTTTGCGGGCGTTGTCGGCATTCATGCCGCGCAGCACCTCAATGCCTTCGAGCACGTCCTTAGCAGCGGGCGCGGCCCGCAGCTTGAGTACGTTGAGGAATTCCGGTGCGTAGCGGCGCAGGGTGGCGTAACTCTCGCCGATGCGGTGCAGAAAATCGAAGTCTTCGGGCTGCGCGAGCTTCTGCGCTTCAGTGACACTCTCGGCGAAGGCGTCCCAGGATATGACGGTCTCAATGGCAGCAAACGGGTCACGCCCAGAAAGCTTGGCTTCGATCAAGGCTTGGCCGATGCGTCCATACAGGCGCACCTTGGCGTTGATCGCCTTGCCGGATGCCTGGAACTGCTGCTGATGTTTGTTCTTGGCTGCGTTGAACAGCTTTCCCAGGATGCGGTCGTGTAGATCGATGATCTCGTCGGTGACGGTGGCCATGCCTTCGATGGCGAGCGCCACGAGGGTGGCATACCTCCGTTGTGGCTCGAACTTTGCCAAGTCGGCGGACGTCATCTGACCACCCTCACGGGCGATCTTGAGCAACCGGTTCTGGTGCACTAGCCGCTCGATGCCGGCGGGCAGATCGAGCGCCAGCCAAGCATTGAGACGTTCGATGTGTTCGAGCATGTGGCGCGAATTTGGTTTGACCGGCGACTGGCGCAGCCAGGCCAACCAGGTCGTCTTGCCGTTGTCGCGGCGCTTCAGCAGGTCATCGAGGCAATGCCGATGCGCGTTCAACAACGGCTCGGACAGTGTTGCGTAAATGCGCCGATTGGCGCGGGTGATGGCCTCGGCGCAGGCGCGCTCGATGGCGTTGATCGCGGGCAGGATGACCGACTGCCGCCGTAAATGCTCAATCAAGGTGTTGATCAGCACGATGCCTTTGTCAGTCTGCATGGCCAGCTCGGTCAGCGTGTGCACGGCTTGCCGGTAGTGGCTCATGGTGAAGGGCTGGAACCCGAACACCGTTTGCAGCTCAGTCAAGTGCTCGCGGCGGGTCTGCTCTCGCTGCCCGTACTCGTTCCAGCTTTCGACGCCAATCTTGAGCTGATCGGCGACCAGTTTCAGCAAAGGCGGAAACGGCGGTTGATCGACGCCAAGGATGATGCCTGGGAACCGCAGATAACAAAGCTGCACGGCAAAGCCCAACCGGTTTGCTGGCCCACGCCGTTGTCTGATGACGGACAGGTCGGTTTCGCTGAATGAGTAATATCGGATCAGGTCGTCCTTGGTGTCTGGCAACGCCAGCAGATTTTCCCGCTCTGCGGCGGACAAGATGGAACGACGTGGCATAGCTATCCTGCTCTCAAGTATTGGTACAGGGTTTCGCGGCTGATGCCATATTCGCGGGCGACAGCCGCTTTTTGTTCACCGTCAGCAATGCGTCGTTTCAGCTCGACAATTTGCGGTTCGCTCAGGGACTTTTTCCGACCTCGGTACGCACCACGCTGCTTGGCCAGCGCAATACCTTCACGCTGCCGCTCCCGAATCAAGGCGCGCTCGAACTCGGCAAACGCGCCCATCACCGACAGCATGAGATTTGCCATCGGCGAGTCCTCACCGGTAAAGGTCAAGCATTCCTTAGCGAACTCGATGCGCACACCGCGCTTCGTCAGCTTTTGCACCAGGCGGCGAAGGTCATCGAGATTGCGGGCCAGCCGATCCATGCTATGCACCACCACCGTGTCGCCCTCGCGCACAAATGACAGCAAGGCGTCGAGTTCTGGGCGCAGGGTGTCCTTGCCCGATGCCTTGTCGGTGAACACCTTGTCCACTCGGACTTGTTCAAGTTGCCGCTCTGGGTTCTGGTCGAAGCTGCTGACCCGGACATAGCCGATACGTTGACCTTTCAAGACGCCTCCGATGCTGAATGTGTCAGAAAAGAATCTATGACGTTTGGTGGCATATGTCAATAAATTAAAAATACAATCCTATTCTGACGCTACATGTGCGGAGTGCCTGACATCCGGATAGGGTATAGCTCAATCTGACATATTAACGTTTGAACGCGAGCAAGAGAACGCCACCAGCGACCATCGCAATACCGGACCACTCTCGGAGCGACGGACGTTCGCCCAAAAATGTGAACGCAAATACCGCCACCAGTACGAGACTGAGTTTGTCTACCGGCGCGACCTTGGATGCATCGCCGATCTTGAGCGCACGGAAGTAGCACACCCACGACGCGCCAGTAGCCAAGCCGGACAGCCCGAGGAAAAGCCATGTCTTGGGTGACAACTCCAAAGGGTTGGCCCATTTTCCCGTGTAGGCGACAAACACCGACAGGACAACGATGATGATTGCCGTTCGGATCAAGGTGGCCAGATCGGAATCAACCCCCTGAATACCCACCTTGGCAAAAATGGCCGTCAGCGCCGCAAAGACAGCGGACAGCAAAGCCCAATAGAACCACCCCAATGAAGTAACCATTTCGCCCCTCTCCATTTTTCTCAAGTCGTTACCCCATGGGAACGATAACGACAACGTTTAAGCCGGTCTGCTGAGTTTCGTTTACGAAGTCGAGGCGGATTTCCGCACCGATGCGATGAGCAATCGTTTGGACGATGGACAGACCTAGGCCTGAGCCAATCTGCTCACTACCCAGCATGCGGTAGAAGGGGTCAAAAACCCGGTCCCGTTCGGCCAGTGGGATACCTGGCCCGTTGTCCTGAATACGCAGCTCGGCTTTCCCTTGCGATACCCCCACGGAAAGATCGACCCGCCCGCCCTGTGGGGTGTAGCGGATGGCGTTATCGACCAGGTTCTTGACCACGGTGATCATGTCCAACTCGCTGGCCCACACTTCGGCGTCTTGCGTGCCTTCGACACCGATGTCGATGTGCTTGGCCTCGGCCAGCGGCATGAGTTCTTCTAGTACGCGGCGGTAGATGCCTTGGGCGGATACCGGCGACCGCGGCAGGTCGGTGGCCGACTGGGCCTTGGCCAAGGTCAAGAGTTGATCCAGCAGGCTCCGGCCGCGCTCGATCCCTTGGCGCAACACAGCCAGCCGTTCGCGCGCCAAGCTGGACATTTCCGCGTCTGCCAGTCGTTCCGCTTGCAGCGACATGGCGGTCAGCGGCGAGCGCAGCTCATGCGCGGCATCTGCTACAAAGCGTCGTTGGGACTCCATCGACTGGCCGACACGAGCAAGCAGTCGATTGATCGCCACGGCAAACGGACGTACCTCGACCGGAAGGTGTCGGTCCTCGACGGGATGAAGTTCCTGGTCGGCGCGCAGGTCGATTTCCTTGGAGAGCGCAGCAATCGGACGGAACATCTTGCGCACCAGGTCAGCGACGATCAACAGCAGCACCGGCACGAGAATCAGGAAAGGCATCACCGTGCGCAGCGCCCCATCGCGGGCAATTTCATTGCGGAAGCCGGATTCCTGAGCCACGGCAATGCGTTCGCCGGCAGCCGTTGTCTTGACCAACACGCGGAATGTCTCGCCACCAACCTCCAGCGTATGCAGCCCATCGGCCAAGGATGCTGGGAGTGGAAGTGTTCCACCTGCATCCACGCCTGCCACAGAGGGATTGGCCTCACCCAATTGCTGAACGATCACGCGCGACTCTTCATCGGCATCCTTCGGACGAACATCGGTGGTTGGAGATGCAGGAGACAGGTGCTGCCGATCCATGAGCTGCGCCACCTGGCGCAAAACATCGTCCTGTAGCTCGTGCGCCTCGTCAAAGGCCGACAGGAACGAGAAGACGCCCGCCACAATGGCCACCACGAGGATAGCCAGCGACAGGGTGAAGGACAACTTGAGCTGAACCGATTCGTTCAAGCGCCTTTTGATACCATCCATCCTATCCCCCTGATGTTCTTGATGACCTCGCTGCCCAGCTTGCGCCGCAGTGCGTGGATCAGATATTCGACGGCGTTGCTTTCGACCCCTTCTCCCCAGCCATAAATGCGATCCTCCAGCTCGCTGCGTGAGAGGATGGCCCCAGGTCGAACCAGCAAGGCTTGCAGCAGCGCGAACTCGCGGTTGGACAATTGCAGCGAGAAACCGCTGCTGACGCTGGCCTCTTTCGTGGCCGGATCGAGTGACACTACGCCGTTGCTGAGCACGGGCACGGCGGTGCCACCCTTGCGTCGCAGAACGGCGCGCATCCGGGCCAGTAGCTCGGCCATCTGAAAGGGCTTGGACACATAGTCATCGGCACCGCCATCCAGCCCGCGCAAACGGTCATCCAGGCCGTCACGCGCCGTGATGATAAGCAGGGGGATCGGGTTGTCCTTGGCGCGGATGCTGGCCAGCACCTCCAACCCATCTTTGCCGGGCAGACCTAGGTCAAGTAGCACCAGGTCATAGTGTTGGAAGCCCAGCGTCGTAAGCGCTGTCTGCCCATCCTTCACCCAATCGGCGGCATAGGAAGCATCCTTCAATGCGCCCTGTATCGCATCACCGATCATGGGATCGTCTTCGACCAGCAATACCCGCATTCCGCCTCCGTTCAAACGTTGTTCAATGTGCCGTCCTGGCTGCCCGCTGCCTGAACAACAGGATCGCGGTCAGCATGAAGGCCAGCAGCGCGGCCGATGCCGAATAGCGGCTCAGTGCCAGGCCGCCCGCGCTCAGCGGTTTGTCCAGAAAGTCCCCGACCACGGCACCCAGCGGGCGCGTCAGAATGAACGCGGCCCAGAACAAAAGCGTGCGGGACACGGCAGTCCAATAGTAGGCCGCCACGACCAGAGCGAGCAGACCTCCGAACACGACAGCCGCGCCCGTATAGCCTAAGCCAGCCGTGTCGGCAGTCCAATCACCCAGCGCCGTGCCCAGCGTCTGGGAAAACATGATCGTCAGCCAGTAGAAGGCTTCCGCTTTGGGCGAACTGACGGTGCTTACCGACACGGAGCCGAGGGTGCGATGCCAGACGAAGAGCGAACCGAGCAACAAGGCCAGCAATAAGCTCGAACCGCCAGCGTACCCGATCCCGAGCGAACGATCCGCAAAATCGGCTAACGTCGTGCCAACCGTGGTGGTGGCGATGATGGTGGTCCAGTACAAGAAAGGATGAAAACCTTTGGCCTTGACCTGCGCGACAACGGCAGCTAGGAAGATTGCCGCGAAGATGCCCGTGCCGACCAGGTAGCCCTGGTTCATTGACATCGAGACGGCATCACCGCCGGTTTCGCCGAGTGTGGTGGCCGCAATCTTGATGAGCCAGAACCCCAGCGTGACTTCGGGCACCTTGGCCAGAGCGTATTCAGCAGATGTTTTCATGGGGCACGCTCACTTTCCTTCGAGCGTGTCGAAGGTTTTCAGCAGGGCGGCCATCGCCGCCTTGCAGTCGGCCTGGCTTGGCGTGTCGGCGCGCAACGCCGACAGCGACTTATCGATGGACTTATCGAGCACATGCCAGTCATCGGCGGCGCGTGGTTTCAGCCCTGCTTCGGCTGAGTCCCATGCGACCTCCAAATCCTTGATGCGGGCTTTGGCAGAGGGCAAGTCGCCTTTGTCCACGATGATGGCGACATCGGTGGCAATGCTGTGGAACGCCGACAGATCGCCCAGCTTGGAAGCGGCTTTGCCCAGCATTGGCGTAGCAGTCTGCGTCGTTGCGGCAGATGCTGCGCTTGCGCTGTTCTGATCGGCGGGCTTCGAGCAACCGGCCGCCAGGGCCAGAAGCACGGCTGCCGACACGGCAGCCACAGGACGAGCGATTAAGTGTTGTTTGAACATGATTTTTCCTTGAGCTTATAAAGATGGTTACTCGGCAGCTTGAGCAGAGCGGTTTCCGTTCACGCCGATTTGCGCAACGGCCACCAGCATCACGATCACCGAGAGGAACAAGGCACTGGTCCACATGGCCCCCATGCCAAGGCCGCCATAGGTCTTGGCCTGTGTCAGCAAGTCGCCGAGCGCAGCGCCGAAGGGGCGGGTCAGGATGTAGCCGATCCAGAAGGTCAGCACGGCGTTGCCACCCATGCGCCAGGCTGCACAGGTGATACCTATCAGCGCACCGAAGGCGAGCGCACCCCAAGTGAAGCCCAAGCCCAATGCCTCAGTCGCCAGGTCGCCAGCGGCGGTGCCCAGGGCGAACGTGCACAGGATGGCCGCCCAATAGAACAGCTCTCGGCTGCGCGTCACGATGTCGTGGATGGACAGGGTGCGTTCGATCCGATACCAGACGAAGAAGATCGCAGCGAGCGCTACAGCGAACGCCGAGGTGCTGATGTACAGGCTGACGCCCAGACCATCGGTCAGCAGATCAGTGATCTGGGTGCCCACAACGCTGACCAGTACCACCGTCAGCCAGTAAATCCAAGGGGTGTAGCGGCGGGTGCGCAACTGTACAAACAGGGCTGCCGCCAGCAAGGCGGCCATGACCGTGCGGGTCACGCCCTGGCCCAAGCCCGCGTTGACGGCCAAAAAGTCGGCCCCCGTCTCACCTACTGTTGTGGACATGATCTTGATGATCCAGAACGACAGCGCGACTTCCGGGACTTTATTGAGCCAGCCTGTGAGGCTGCCCGTGGGCAATTTGTTCATAGTGTTTTCCTGCCGAGGTGAAATTGTTGGTATCAGTCTGGCTGGGCAAACTTAGCCCGCCCATAGGCTCATTCGCGCACCCATCCCAGCGCGATCAACCTTCCAAAGATTCGGTGATGAATGCCAGAGGCAAGCCGGTAGCTCGGCTCCAGATACCACCGCACTTCGCGCAATGTGAGCCAAGAAGAGATTGCTGCGACCGTGGCAGCCCCGAGCATGTCGAGCGGGAAGTGAACCCCCAGGTAGATGCGCGACCAGGCAATGGGAATACCCAACAAGGCCAAGCCGATGCCTGCAATTCGTGGGCCTCGTTGCAGCATGAGACTGAACGCAACCGCCCACCACAGCGTCAGGTGATCGCTTGGAATTGAGGAATCGGCAACATGGGGAATGAGAGTGTGGCCCAGGCCGATCATGAAAGGCCGGGGATGCGACCAAGCCAGGCCGATGACTTGGTTGATGAGTAGGCTCAGCAATCCCGATGCGGTTACGACGAGCATCGTCTTGCGGGTGTTTTCGCTGCCGCGCAGCCAGCCGATGCCGATCAGGAGTGGCACCGTCCAAATGAACCACTCGGCAAGGGGAATGGCCACCATCAATGTCAGCGCGCCGGGATGCTCGGGAGCGTTGAGCCAGAGAAAAAGAGTTTGGTTGAGTGATTCCATGAGGTCTCCGGGCCGGATCGCCACACAATGGGACGATCCGGCAATGCCGACGGGATATCAGTCCCGCTTGTCGTGGTCGTCATCGTGATCCGCCTTGTCCTCGGCAGACGAGATGACCGTACCCTTGTCAGCATCGACCCGGACATCGAAGACTTTGGCCCCACTGACGACCTCCACGTCATAGACCCAGCCCTGCTTCGAGTTCTCGTACTCGGCACGCGACGCCTTGCCGTTTGCGTGCTGCTCGGCAACGGTAACGGCCTGAGTGAGCGGAATCTTGGCCTTGCTGATCGCCAAGGCGTCGTTTTCCATGCCGCCATTGGCGGCGTAGGCCACGGCCCCCGTCACAGCAATGGCGACGGCCAGGAGGGAAAGTTTGGTGTAGCGGTACATGATGTTTCTCCAGAAGAGTGCAGGATTTGCACAGTGGAGAAGGTACCCAGGCAGACTTAGCTGCCACTGAGCTACCCCGTCGCCCCTGTAAATGTCGTGCAAGGGCTTATCGTGCTTTATTTTCCGTTTTCTGAGACGACCCC
>APMI01029239.1_pt1 | contig 10505 bp, 7 predicted proteins | sample 667938 | NCBI WGS metagenome assembly APMI01 (sample SAMN01084076, study PRJNA167559) | wastewater metagenome | biome: Wastewater | place: Denmark: Ejby Moelle, Odense | collected 2011-11-28
ATAAAAAATGTTTAAATTACTTTCAAAAGAAAGCAATATTTTTTCAATTCCTGTTTATATTGGTTTTCTTCTTTTAATAGTAATAACTTTTAATTTATTGAATTTCAACACTTATGAGGGGATTATTGCCGGAATTACGTTTCTGGGAATTGCTCTGGGATATTTCTGTTTTCACAGTATTGCGCTCAATTATCAGACGCATCTCCCATTATTCTTATATACTTTTTTTGTTTTCGGGCTGTATCCCGGAAATGTAGACATCGGAATTGCGGTTGCACTGCTTACCAATTCTTTTCTTTTGCTGCTTTTGACAAGTACCAATGAGGACATCCGAAAAAAATCTTATGTTCTGGTAGGCTCCATTGTTGCCCTGAATTTTATTTTTCTTCCGACAACATGGCCAATGGCTGTTTTTGTGATTATTCACGTCATTGCTACTTCTGAGAGAATCGGGCTGAATATTTTCAGGTTTTTACTGGGAATTATTTTAATTGTTTTCAGTTATTTTTCGGTAATGTTTTTTATTGATTTTAAAAGCTGGAACATCGATTATTTTCCGTTCGGAAAGATGAAGCCGGTGACAGATTATACAGAACTTCTGCCTTTGATTCCTGTAATTGGTATGCTGATTTATGCTGTGTACGACCATTTCAGAAATTACAATAAAAAAAGCCCGATAAGCCGGTACAAATATACTTTCCTGCTTGTTTTTTCGATGGCTCAGCTTATTACGATTATTCTTTACATGAATAAAAATTACGAATATTTACTTCTTCTTGCCTTTCCTTCCACTATTATTATCAGCAGAATGCTTAGGTTTCTGCCGAAATACTGGATGCAGGAAGTCGGTTTGTGGCTGCTTATTTTCAGTTTAATCGGTTTTAAAGCCGGAACTTATTTTAATTTATTTTAAAGATTATGATTCAGATAGACGATAAATTGATCTCTGAGGATATTTTTTCTGAAGAGTTTGTGTGTAACCTTTCTAAATGTAAAGGGGCGTGTTGTGTGGAAGGAGATGTAGGTGCTCCTTTGGATAAGGACGAACTGGAAATTTTAGATAATATTTTTGAGAAAGTGAAGCCTTATCTTACCGAAGAAGGTATTAAATCCATCGAAAAGACCGGAACATGGACGACAGATCCGATGGACGGAATGTACGTTACACCAATGGTAGAAAACCGCGAATGTGCATACGTAACTTTTGATGAAAAAGGAATTACGAAATGTGGTATTGAAAAGGCATATGAAGACGGCGCAGTAGACTGGCAAAAGCCGATCTCATGCCATCTTTATCCGATTCGTATTAAAGAATATTCTACTTTCAAAGCACTAAACTATGATGTTTGGAAGATCTGCAGCGATGCCTGTACTTTAGGCAAAGAATTGCAGGTTCCCGTGTATAAATTCCTGAAAACACCTTTGATCCGAAAATATGGTGAAGAATTTTACGAGGTTCTGAGCGAAGTGGCGGATGAATGGAAGAAGGAGTATGGATCTTAATTTTGGGTAAAAGGGTTAAAGAGTGATAGGGTTTGAGGATTTGAGAGTCTGAGAGTCTGAGGGTTTAGAGTTGTAAGGTTTTTAGGTTTTAAGATTTTTTTCAACTTTAACTGAATTGCATTCAGCCTTAACAGTAATAAAGCAAAACCGTTCTGTAAAATCTACAGAACGGTTTTTAATTGAACTTTATTATATCGAAAATTATTTTGCTGCTCCGGCTTTTATGACTGCTGTTTCAGCTTTAGCTTCTTCTTTTTTGGCTTTTTCCCAACCGTCTTCCGGCATCAGGGTTGCCACGATTCTGCCTTTTGTAAGATACTTCTTCGCTACATCGTGAAGGTCTTTTACCGTTAAAGCTTTTACTTTTTCCTGATAGTTAAGGATTTCATATTTATCGCTTCCGTCAACCTGATTTTTGGTAAGCGCGTTCATCCAATACATATTGTCTTTCATATTGGTTTTATCATCATTGTACTCTCCTTCCTTATATTTATCAAGATCTTTTTGTTCAGGTCCCTTATCTATTAATTTCTGAAGTTCTGCTATCGCACTTTTCGTTAATTTCTCAGCATTTTCCGGTCCGCAAGGGAAATTGATGCTGAAACTGTAATTACTGAACGGAACTTTGTACATTCCACCTCTTGCTCCGCCACCGTAAATTCCGCTTTCATCTTCTCTCAGTTTTTCAATCACCTTAATGGTTGCCACTTCTCCCAAAGCTTCTAAAGCTAATGCTTCTTTTTCGTTGTAAGGCGTTTCTCCGATGTAGGAAATGGTTACCATACTTTTAGGATCTTTACCTTTTTTATACACTTTAGAATAATCTCCGGTGATCTGTCTGTATCCTGTATCTTTAAAAGTAGACGTTTTTCCGCTTGAAGGAAGACTTGCAATGTACTGTAACACTTCATTTTTAAAGGCTGCCTCATCAATATTTCCTACAAAATAGAACTGGAAGTTTCCGGCATTGGAGAATTTCTCTTTATAAATATCGTATGCTTTTTTGTAATCTGTATTTGCCCATTCCTTTTCCGTAGGGATTATTCCTACGAATCTCGGGTTTTTCTGATTCATGAATTTCGCATGCTCACTCGAGAAATAAAACTGAGGATTGGACAGCAGGTTATCCATCATCGCAGACTGTTTTGTTTTGTAAGCATTAAATGCATCAGGATTGTAATTCAAACCTGTAAAATAAGCATACATTAATTCCATTGCTGTTCCCATATCTTTTCTGGTCGTTCTTCCGGAAACTCCTTCCGTTACATTTCCGATTGACGGATTTACATTTACCTGCTTTCCTGCAAGATAATTGGTAAGATCTGCTTTGGAGAAACCATTAACTCCGGCTTCCGATAAGGCAGGAAAAGCAAACTGGGTTTTAACAAAATCGGCATCATTAATTACTGAGCTTCCTCCCAGACTTCTCGCTGCAAAAACAATTTCATCGTCTTTAAAATCTGTCTTCTTAAAGGTTACTTTTGCGCCATTGCTCAGCGTCCACGTTGTGGTTCCTAATTTGGCATCGGTTTCCGTTTTAGCAATTGCACCTTCAGATTTGAAAGGTTTTACTAAATTTTTAATGGTAGCTTTTTCCTGATACGGTTTAAGATCTGCCATCTTCACTCCTTCAAAAGTATTCAGTACCATGGCTTCAGTCGGCATCTGAACGTTGTCTTTTTTAGGACCGGTGATTACCACTACCCTGCTGTCGTCTTTTACCAGTTTTTTAATCACTTCATTGGTCTGAGCCAGCGTTACAGAAGGTAAGAATTTTTTGGTGTCTTCATATTCCCATGCGATTCCCGGCATTGGTTCCTGCTCCAGAAAGTTTCTTACATATTCATCAACCAAAACATCACTTTCTGTTTTGTCTCTGTTGTTGTACGTTCTTTCGATATTAGACATTACCTGAGCTTTTGCCCTGTCTAATTCTGTTTGTGTAAACCCGAATCTTTTCGCTCTTTCCGTTTCTTCCAGAAGAACTTTTAAAGCATTAAGCTGGTTTCCGTCTTTCACCATTGCCATTCCCTGAAAAGCTTCTTTACTTCTTGCATACGTACCACCGTGATAAACATAACCGTACGTAAAAGGAGGATTATTTGAGTTTACCAGCTCTCCTAATCTGTTATTCAGCATGGTTGAAGCAATCTGTTCTACAAGACTCTGGTTGTACTGTTCTACTGTAATATCGGGCTGGTAAGATTCAGAATCTTTCATGATGAACTGAACCATAGATCTTGTAGCATCCGGATCTGTTTCGATAGCCACCAAAGTTTCCTTATGGTTCGGAAGATCGAAATTCTTTCTATCTCTAGGTTTTGAAGGATTTTTATATTTGCTGAAATTATCTTTAATTTTCTTTTCAACTTCGTCCACATTAATGTCTCCCACCACTACAATTGCCATCAGATCCGGTCTGTACCAGTCTTTATGAAACTGTCTGATCACCTCCGGTTTGAAGTTTTCCAGAACATCTTTTTTTCCTATCGGAAGTCTGTTGGCGTACTGAGAGTTATACAGTAATTTCGGGAGGTATTTATCCGACATTCTTTTGTCTGCTCCTAAACCAAGTCTTAATTCTTCGAGAACAACTCCTCTTTCTTTATTGATCTGCTCATCAGAAAGGGTAGCGTTGAATGCCCAGTCTTCCATTACTTTAAGACCTGCATCCAGATTTCCCGGCTTATCTAAAGGAACAGGAAGCATATAAACCGTTTCGTCAAAGCTGGTGTAAGCGTTTAAGTGCTGTCCGAATTTTACTCCGATTGACTGAAGAAAATCGACAAGTTTATTATCCGGAAAGTTTTTAGTTCCGTTGAAGTTCATATGCTCCATGAAGTGAGCCAAACCTCTCTGGTTTTCATTCTCAAGGATAGATCCTGCATTAATTGCCAGTCTGAAATCTACTTTCTTTTCTGGTAATGTATTTTTTCTGATGTAGTACTTCATCCCGTTTGGAAGTGTACCGGTCTTTACAGATGGATCCATTGGAATATTCTGTGCAAATGCATTGGCAGACATCAAAAAGACAACTGCAAGCGACGAAAACATTTTTTTCATAGTTGTTTCGATTATTAATTTTTATGGTTCAAAAATATGATTTATTCACTTAACGAGGAAATGTTCAAATTATTATTTAAAGTTAAATTTGAGTTAATTATCGTTAAAATTTTAAGCTAAAAAAATTGAATTTCAGAAGATAGAAAACGGCTTTAAAAGGGAAAATCCCAAGCCAAAGTAATGCAATCTTTTCTCATCAGTATGCTTTTGTGTTATAATGTGGCAAAATTAAAAATTCAACTGTTAAAGAATATTCTTTTTTAGTTAAACTTTAGTTAAAAATGTGGTATCATCAAAAAAGCCGAGCATTGCCCGGCTTTATTATGTTAAATAGCGAATTTTTTATTTAAAATCCGCATCCGTAACTCCTGAATTGATCGTTACTTTTGTCGTTTTAATAGTCATGGTCTGTCCGCCACCCTGCGCTTCAATTAAGGAAGGGAATTTAATTCCGTCTACCGTTAAATAATCTTTTGTAAACGCTGTTCCTTCTTTTGCATCTGCTTTATACAAGAGACCTGTAGAAGCATCAAAATAGAATTTTCCTTTGTCGGAAGTTAACACATTATAATCTTTTCCGTCGATTTTTTCTGTGGTAACGTCTTTGAATTTGGTATAATCGTATCCTAGCGCATCAATAATTTTTCCATTCTTTAAATCTCCCAATTTATCTGCCGGAATTTCGCTTTTGTTGCCCATCTGCTCCATGTATCCTTTTTCGCCATCAAAATACTGAGAAGCAGCTTTCTGACCCATAAAAAACTGTTCAGATTTGAATTTATTGCCCATTTTTTTGGTCGTCATCGTGATTTCTCCCGGAAGCGCAGCCCCCGAAATTGTATTTTCCATCACAATGGATTTCACCGCTTCAAGTTTATCTTTTCCTCCAAGTGCCGTAAGATATTTATCGATAACTTCTTTTGGAGTAAGTTTAGATTTTACCGCTTCCGTTTTAGCGGGAGCAGCAGTAGTTTTTTGTGCAGCTACCGAAGTGGAAAAAAGCACAGCGCAAAAAAACGGAATGATGATCTTTTTCATAAATAAAGTTTAGTGTCGTAAATATAGGAATATTAAACAAATAAATGCAGATGTTTACTCAATAAAAAAACCACTGCAAAAACAGTGGTTTTCAAATATTTATAGTAAAATAAATTACTTTTTAAGTTCTTCCAAAAACTCGTCGTGAGAAATGGCAGTTTCTTTTTTCGTTGCTTTTTCAAGGATTACATCTTTCAGTTTCGTCATCGCAACTTCAGAAGAAATTTGTCTTACCTGCTCCTGGTCTTTCAACATTTCAACAGCATATTTTTGGATCTCTTCGTCTCCTAAGTGGTGGATTCCGTAGATAGCTAATTGATTTCTTACCAATTGTTCAGCCTGTCCTAAAACATCAGCATAGTCTAATTTAATGTCGTTATCCGTCATTAATTTACCTTCGATGATCTGATATTTCAACTGGTTTTTCTCAGATTCAAGGATTTCTTTTGCCTGTTCTTCAGACTGGATGTTCTGGTTAGAGAACATTAACCATTTTATAAGGAATGTTTCAGGAAGTTTTACTTCTTCTTTTTCAGAAACCTGCTCCAATACTTTATTCACAAAATGAACATCAGCATTTTGCTGGAAGTATTCGTCTAATTCAGATTTTACTTTTTCCTTAAGTTCTTCTTCAGACTTGATGTTTCCTTCTCCGTACACTTTATCGAATAATTCCTGATTAAGTTCAGCCAAGTTAAGACCGTAGAAATCTTTTACTTTTACTTCCACTTCGTTGTGGTGTAAATGCTCAACTTCTTCTTTAGAGAATCCTAATTCTTTAGCCAATTCTTCATCAGATGCAAGAGTTTCTTTAGAAACTTTTACAGAACCGTCCATTTTCAAAGATTTTACCAGTTTGAAAGCTTCTTTGTTTTCAGCAGTAATGGTAATGTTCTTTGGATGGTGGTGATGCTCTCCTTCTGCATCTTCTTCCACAACCTGAGAAATTTCTAAAGCGATGTAAGAATCTTTATTGATTTTTTCTTGAGGAGCCTGCTCTGCGAAACGCTTCTGCATGTTCTCAATACTCTTGTTGATTTCTTTTTCAGAAGCCTCTACTTTGTAGTGAGGAGCTTCATATTTAGCCAGGTCAATAGTGAATTCAGGCTCAAATCCTACTTCAAAAGCAACTTCAAGCTGATCCGCATTGTAATCGAATTCGTTTACTGGCTGTGGAACCGGCTGACCAACTAATCTTAGTTTGTTTTCGTTTACGTAGTTGTTTAAAGCATCAGAAACCTGCTTGTTGATTTCTTCAAAAGCAATACCTGCTTCATATTGTTTTCTAACCATACTCAAAGGCACTTTTCCTTTTCTGAAACCAGGAACTTGCGCATTTTTAGCATAATTAATCAATTGCTTATCAACTTTTTCTTTATAGTCAGATTTTTCCAATGTCACTGTAAGCAATGCACTTACATCATCATGGTTTTTTGCAGTAACCTTCATTATTGATTAAAATTTTAGGTTGCAAAAATATAAAATTTTTATGAAAAAATATCAATTAAAATGAACTTAAAACGCCAAATCTTATTAAATAGAAAAACCACCGGAAAAATTACGGTGGTTTTTGCTAACAAGATTAAAGATATTAAAAGGTTATTTTAATTCGTAATGGTATAGTTTGCCTGCGCATCTGTTTCTCCTCCTACCTGCGTTCCGTAGATTACTCCGTTTGTGGTTGTCTGGGAATCCTCCGTTACACTTGCCGGTTCATGGTATAAAGTAAAGATAAGCTGGCTTGTAGCAGAAGGGTTTTTAACGGCTTTGTTTACTACCCATTCTGTTTTTAATCCTACACGTTTTCCGTCTGCTCTTGTAGAAGAAGCATCGTCTGTACGCGTTAAGGTAATATCAGAATTCGGGAAATTGAAGATTAAAAAGTGTTCGTCTTTTGCATCCTTAATTTCCTGAGTGGCATCTTCGTTTCCGTTTTTAAACTGTGCAGTTACCTGATAGGTTTTTCCGTCGGTTAATTTAATCGCCTGAGCTCCTCCCGCTCCCATACTGTAATTGTACGTTTGGGTAGTTCCCGCCGCGACATCTTTCACATTCAAAATAATGTTGGTAAGGTCTTCCTGCGGAAGATCGTCTTCTGCCGCAGATCCGTCTCTCTGACAAGATACTACGGTGATGGCGATGAATAAAACAGCTAATAATTTGATGATATTTTTAGTATTGAATAATTTCATTTTTTTTAAATTTTAAAGTTGATATTTTGTCTGATGGTTTTAAAAATCTTTAGAATCTGTATCTAAAGTTGAGAATAAAGTTTCTTCCTGCCTCATCCGAGAAAAATCTCATTCTGTTCAGATAATCTCTGTACGTAACATTGAAAAGATTGTTCACGATAAGTCCCGCAGAAAGATTTTTGCTGATGTTGATTCCTGTCTGGATATTCCAGAGAGAATAACCGTTTGGCGGAGTACTCAGATCCACCGTTTTTTCCACTTCATCTCCGTCTATATATATTGGTATGGTTGCATTATACACCGGAAACCTGTTCTGCTTAAGAAAAGTCTGGTTTTCTAAAGTAAAATAGAACTGATTCCAGTTTTCCTTTTTAAACTGTAATGCATTGGAAAAATTCGGAGGCATCATTAAAATCAACGGAACATTGTTTGTGTCGTCCTGTCCGTAAACATAACTTCCCTTTCCTACATAAGTAAGATGATCTGTAAGTTTAAGATTAACATCCAGATCTACCCCATACATTTTGGCATCAATCTGCTGATAAGACCACACCGGAAATACTCCTCTGATCGTATTCTGAACTCCTGTAGGAACTTCGTTGATGAAATTCTTGGTGATAAAAAAGTACGGATTTACAGAAACATTCAATCCTTTTAAAACATTGAATTTTGAATCAACGGTAAGATTAAACTGATGTCCCTGTTCATTTTTCAGTCCCATATCTCCGATTTCGATCACAGAAGCAGAATGATGCAGTCCGTCTGAAAACAGTTCCGCAATATTCGGTGTTCTGCCCACTTTTGCATAATTGAATTTCAGATCAAAAGATGAATTCGGACGATATTCAAGACCTGCATTGAAAGATACATTGTTATAATTCAACTGAGGACGTGTAAGAATCCTGTTCTGGTCTGTTTTTACATAAAACTGAGGATAAGAATCTGCATATCTCTTCTCCCAATCGCTTTTGTCATACCATTTGGTAACATCATAACGCGTAAAATCGTATCGCGCTCCCGCCTCCACATTGAAATTGCCGGAGATTTTATATTTAAAAATGGAATAAAAACCTGCCGCATATTTATCATAGTTCGGAATCAGACGTCTTGCTTTTGTCGCCGGATCCGAATAATTGTTCTGAAAGCTCGCATCAATTCCTGTTTCCAGAGAAAACTTCCCTCTCTCCAGCAAATCATTAAGATTAAACTGATGCGTCATCAGTTCCAGATCCAGAGAAGGCGTATCTTTCAGCTCCCCTCTTCTGATGTCATATTCCTGTCTGTGGTTGTACTGATAACTGTACGTTGCAGAAACTTTTCCGATATTTTCAAATCTTTTGAAAGCCGAAACTTTCGCAATATGATGCTCGATCACCTGTCTCGGATTATCGATATCATAACTGAAAGTTCCTGTATAGATCGGAATTTTTGTGGTAGTTGCGTTGTAAAAATCTTCATTGTTTCCAACATGAGAACCTCTGTAAATTCCTATATTCTGGTTGGTTAAATAATAATCGAAAGAAATTCCTCTTTCATACGTATTATTCTGAACGGTAAAATTAAAGGAAGAAAAATCCATTCCTGTATTCATCAGGTTATAATCCGGAGCATTCTGATCTCCGAGTTTTTTGATGCTTCCTCCTGTTTTTACCGCCCATCCGTTTTTCCAGATTTTCGCAACATCCGCATCCAGAGCCATTCCTCTTCCGTTTGAAATTCCGGTAAGACCGACTGAACCTTTTAAAGTATCCTTTTTAGGGAAAATTTCAGGTTCCATCACCACGACTCCGCCAATCGCATCACTTCCGTATTTCAATGCTGAAGCTCCTTTGATAACGTCGATATGCTGGAAATTATTAATATCCACATTCGGAGCATGTTCTACTCCCCACTCCTGCTCGGCAAGTCTCACTCCATTGTTTAAGATAGAGATTCTGCTTCCGTAAAGCCCGTGAATAATAGGTTTTGAGATATTATTTCCTGTTTTCAAAGCACTGACTCCCGAAATCTTCGTCAATAAATTTCCCAGATTTTCAGAAGAATATTTTTCGATTTCGGCTTTATCAAGTGTTTTAATAACAAGAGATCCGTTGTTTTTATGGTTTCCGTGTATGGTAACCGTCTCGATATCTTGAATATGATGTTCAAGCGTGATTGTTAAATGCAAATCCTGTGTAACTCCTACATTTTCAGTATAATCATTACAATCAGGATGTTTAGCAATGAGCATATATTTTCCCGCAGGAATTTTATTGATTGAAAACTTACCGTTTTTGTCGGTTTTTGCAGAAAAATCTCCAATTTTCACGGATGCATTTTCCAGCATCGTTTTATCATGAAAATCCTGAACTGTTCCGTCTACCGTGTAAGTCTGCTGTCGGTTTGTCAATGCAAATCCGCAAAGGATCAGCATAAAACTATAGATCAATTTCATTGTTAAATAGATTGATTGTGTACTTTTCAGGGTACTTTTTCGTTAAAATTTGAATTGGATTTTTAGCTTCAGACCACGAATCTCGATGTCCTATTTTGAACCATTAAGATTTGTTTTAAAAATTTTATAGCAATTAAGTTTAACCTTTCTTTTGAGGGATACAAAAAATCTATATGATTTTCTTAATAAAACTTACTTCCTAAATTCATCTTAATGGTTAAAAAAAATTAGATTAGTTTAATTAAATACATTATGTATCTAAAAATTATTTAGCA
>APMI01032847.1_pt1 | contig 10502 bp, 9 predicted proteins | sample 667938 | NCBI WGS metagenome assembly APMI01 (sample SAMN01084076, study PRJNA167559) | wastewater metagenome | biome: Wastewater | place: Denmark: Ejby Moelle, Odense | collected 2011-11-28
ATGCCGCCAATCCCGCCGGTCAGGCGGCTTCGGATGCAGCCGCGTCGGCTGGGCAGGCTGCCTCGGATGCCGCCGCAACCGCGACCGCTGCTGCTTCCGATGCCGCTGCGGCGCTGGATCCGGCGAATTTCGACGCCACCAAGGTCAAATCGCTGATCGACGCCTCGGCGCTGGATGACGCGACCAAGACCACCCTGAAATCGGGGGTCGATGCCGCTGCTGCCGACAAGACCCTGGTTCCCGGCGCGATCGAAGCTGTGAAAAAGGCTCTGGGCCTCTGATCCGGAACCCAAACGAAAAGGGCCGCCAGATCGCTCTGGCGGCCCTTTTCCATGCAGTAGTGCCGGTCAGATGCGGTCAGATGCCGTCGCCGACAAAGGCCTTTTCAACCACGAACTCCTTGGGGTCGGAATTGGCGCCCTCGCGCAGGCCGAACCCTTCGAGAATGGCCTTCACATCCACGTTGAACGCCAACGAACCGCAAACCATCGCCCGGTCTTCCTCGGGGTTCATGCGGGGCAGGCCCAGATCGGCGAACACCTTGCCAGATTGCAGGTTGTCGGTCACGCGGCCCATATGCGGAAAGTCTTCGCGCGTGGTCGTGGGGTAATAGCGCAGCTTTTCGCCCACGATCTCGCCGATCAGCGGGTCTTCCTTCAGCCCCTCCACCAGTTGGCGGCCATATTCCAGCTCGGCCACCTGACGGCAGGTGTGCATCATGATGACCTGATCGAATTTTTCATAGACCTCGGGGTCACGCATCAGGCTGGCGAAGGGCGCAATGCCGGTGCCGGTCGCCAGAAACCACAGCCTCTTGCCGGGCAGCAGCGCATCCACCACCAGCGTGCCCACGGGCTTGGGGCGCAGGATGATCTCATCCCCAGGCTGGATATGTTGCAGACGGCTGGTCAGGGGGCCATCGGGAACCTTGATCGAGTAGAATTCCAGCTCTTCATCCCAACTGGGCGAGGCGATGGAATAGGCGCGCAGCAGCGGTTTGCCGTTGTCGCCCAGAAGGCCGATCATGACGAATTCGCCCGAGCGAAAGCGCAGCGTCTTGGGCCGTGCCACGCGGAATGAAAACAGCCGGTCGGTCCAGTGTTTCACCGATTGGACAACCTGCGCATCGGGCAGGTGCGGTTTCGCAGGCTTTTCGGCAGCGTCGGACATGGCGGCGGTCGCTTCGGTCATTGCATTCGTCTTTCGAGATACGGTGTTCGCGGGGCAGAGGAAACCCTGAACTCAGGCCCGCAGCCGCGACTGATAGTCATGGGCCTTCCAGTCGGCGCGGAATTTCCACTGGTCTTCCGGCTGGCGGGCGGCCAGTTCAGCCGGGATTTCCACGCTGTCAAAGCCCACGCGGCGCGTCATGGCATATTGGTCGGCGATTACCGGGCCAATGGCGCGCAATTCGCCCTTGTAACCTGCGATCCGCAGACGGCGGGCAATGGTAAAGGCACGCCCATCGCTGAACGCGGGAAAGCTGATGCGGATCAGGGTCAGGCCCGCGAGATAGGGCTCTGCCGCCGTTGGGTCGTCCGTATGGGCAAGGTCAAGCGTGCCGGTATGGTCGGCAATCGCGGCCAGCGTCACGGGGCTGACAGGGGCGGGCGTTGAAAAGCCCGCATCGGTGACAAGAACGGTCTCGCTCATAGCGCGTTATCCTTTGTCTGGCGGACGGCCTGGCCATTGATGAAATGGATGCCGCATTCGGTTTTGGACTGGCCGCGCCAGCGGCCCGCGCGCGGGTCTTCGCCGGGCTTCACCGGGCTGGTGCAGGGGGCGCAGCCGATGGACGGGTAACCCTTGGCAACCAGCGGATGCCGGGGCAGGCGGTTTTCGACCATGTATTCCTCAAGATCCTCACGGCCCCAATGGGCCAGCGGGTTCACCTTGATGCGGAAATCGCCCTCATTCTCGAAAAAGTCGATGGTGCCGCGATCGGCGTTCTGGAACCGCTTGCGCCCCGTGATCCAGCCGTCGAATTTCGACAGGGCGCGTTCCAGCGGCTCGACCTTGCGGATGTTGCAGCAGGCATCGGTGTTGAACTGATGCAGCGTGCCGTCGGGGTCTTCGAACTCGACCTTTTTCGGATGCGCGCGAATGGTGCGGATGTCGCACAGCGCCAGCTTTTCGGCCAGCTCTCGCTGATATTCCAGCGTTTCCTTGAACAGCATCCGCGTATCGACGAACAGCACCGGGGTTTCCGGGGCCAGCACCGACACGAGGTGCAGCAGCACCACCGATTCCGCCCCAAAGGACGAGACCAGCGCCACCCGGCCCAGATCGGCATCGTTCAGGGCATGTTCCAGAACGGCGGTGGCCGAGTGGTGCTTATACCGCGCGTTCAGCGCCGCCACACGTTCGGCCACATCCCCGGAATGCAGATCACGCGGCATCCTTTTCGCCTTCCGTTTCGTAAAGCGCGGCCTTGAACGGGCCAAGACCGGCGCGGCGGACCGCCTGCAGAAAGGTCTCTGCCGGTTCCGAGCGGATGTCCAGATAAGCGCGCACAAGGCGTTCGATGGCGGGCACCACCTGATCATAGGCAAAGCCCGGCCCCATCTTTTCGCCGATCGAGGCGGTTTCCGACCCGTCGCCGCCCAGGGTGATCTGATAGTTTTCCACCCCGGCGCGATCCAGACCCAGAATCCCGATATGGCCGACATGGTGATGCCCGCAGGCATTGATGCAGCCGGAAATCTTGATCTTCAGGGGGCCGACCTCATGCTCCAGATCCAGTTCCTTGAAGCGGAGGGCGATTTCCTCGGCGATAGGGATGGAACGCGCCGTGGCCAGCGCGCAGTAATCCATGCCGGGGCAGGCGATGATGTCGGAAATCAGCCCGACGTTGGCGGTGCCAAGGCCCGCCTGCACAAGGGCTGCGTGAACGGCGGGCAGGTCGGATTTGTGGACATGCGGCAGGATGACGTTCTGTTCATGGCTGATGCGGATGTCGCCATGGCCGTATTTCTCGGCCAGATCGGCGATCACGCGCATCTGTTCGCTGGTGGCATCGCCCGGCGTCTTGCCCTGTTCCTTCACGCTGATCGTCACAATCGCATACTGGTCGTTCTTGTGCGCGGTCAGGTTGGTGTCGGCCCAGGCGCGGAACACCGGGTCGGCCTTGTGAAAGGCGGTATAGGCATCAACCGGCGCGTTGCGATAGGCGGGCGGGGCGAAAGCCTCCTTGATGTCTGCCAGCAGTTTCTGGTCGTTGCCGCCGAACAGGGGGCGCAGCTCGGCAAAGCGCGCTTCGACCTGGCGGGTGATCTCTTCCTTGCCGGTTTCGTGCAGGGTGATCTTGATGCGGGCCTTGTACTTGTTGTCGCGCCGGCCCAGCGTGTTGTAGACCGAGAGCACCGCCTCGACATAAGGCAGCAGGTCTTCGACGGGCAGGAAGTCGCGCACCACCATGCCGATCATCGGGGTGCGGCCAAGGCCGCCGCCGACCAACACCTGAAAACCGATCTCGCCCGCCGCGTTCCGCACGATCCGCAGGCCGATGTCATGCGCGGCAATCACCGCGCGGTCATGTTCGGCGCCGGTGATGGCGATCTTGAACTTGCGCGGCAGGAACTGGAATTCCGGGTGGTCGGTGGACCACTGGCGCAGCAGCTCGGCATAGGGGCGGGGGTCTTCCACCTCATCCGCCGCAGCCCCGGCGAAATGGTCGGCGGTGACATTGCGCACGGTGTTGCCACTGGTCTGGATGGCGTGCATTTCCACATCGGCCAGCGCGGTAAGAATCGCGGGCACGTCAGGCAGCTTGGGCCAGTTGAACTGGATGTTCTGGCGGGTGGTGAAATGGCCATAGCCCTTGTCCCACCGCTCGCCGATCAGGGCGAGTTGCCGCATCTGGCGCGGGTTCAGCGTGCCGTAGGGAATGGCGATCCGCAGCATGTAGGCATGCAGTTGCAGATAAAGGCCATTCATCAGGCGCAGGGGGCGGAACTCATCCTCGGTCAAGCTGCCGTCAAGGCGGCGTTCCACCTGCTGGGTGAACTGGGCCACGCGGGCACGGACGAAGGATTCATCGAAGTCGGAATAGGAATACATCGTTTAGCTCGCGTAGTCGGCTTGCTTGCCGTGAAAGTAGTTCGAGGGGCCGCGCGTGCGGAATTCCTCGCGGAAGTGGGTCGGTTCCGGCCCATTCGGCCCGGCCTTGGCATCGGCCAGATAGGGGCCGACCACATACAGCTTTTGCGCCGCAGCGTGCAGCAGGCGCAGTTGCGCATGGGCCTCGTCCTCGATCAACTCGGCCTCGTGGTGAAACGGGGTCCAGCGGTCATCGGCGGTCAGATAAACCACATCGCCTTCGCGCAGGCGGTTGGCGGTGACGACTTTGGGCGTGAAGCTGCGGCTCATGCCTGGGCCTCCTTCAGGGTCTTGGCGGCGGTTGCGGCCTGCCGGGGGGCGAGGCCGTAAAGGATGACGGCGGGGCCTTCAAGGGCCTGTGCGACGGTTGCCAGCGTGGCAAGGGTCGCGGAATGGATGCGCTGGTCGGGGCGGCTGACATTTTCCACCACGGTGGCGGGGGTGGCCGGGTCGGCGCCGTGCATCATCAGGCGGCCCTGAATGAAACGGGCAGATTTCTTGCCCATATAGATGGCGGCAACTTCGCCTTCGGTTGCCATGCTGCGCCATTCATGTTCGGCAAAGCCGTCCATGTCATGGCCGGTGACAATGCGAAAGCCGGTGTTGCGGCCCCGCCGGGTCAGGCTTTGGCCGATGTTGGCGGCGGCGACGGTGGCGGCGGTCAGGCCGGGCAGGATGGTGAAGGTCAGGCCCGCAGCCTCCAGTGCATCGATCTCCTCGTCCAGACGGCCGAAGATGCCGCAATCGCCGCCCTTCAGCCGCACGATGCGGCGACCGGTCTGTGCTTGCGCCACCAGCAGAGCGTTGATGTCGGATTGCGTGACCGAGGGGCCAAAACCCTCTTTGCCGACGTTGATCCGCACCACATGGGCGGGGATCAGGGCCAGAACCTCATCGCCGACCAGCCGGTCATGGATGACCACATCGGCCCCGGTCAGCGCCTGAAACGCGGCCAGCGTCAGATGGCCAGCAGAGCCCGGCCCGGCACCCACGAAGGTGACGGCAGTGGTCGCTTGGGCGAGGGTGGGCAGGTCTGGCATGGGGGACTCGCGGATTTCCTGCCCCAATATAGGATATTTTCCCGTATTCCGGCCAGACGCCCTTGCAGATAAGGACATTCGTTCTGATACTGCGGCGCAAGGGAACATAGTTCCACCAAAAGGGGATCAAGGCGAATGGCGGCCCAACTGGACGATCTTGACCGGAAAATCCTTGTCGAGCTTCAGGCCGATGCCGAGCAATCGCTGGACGAAATCGCCCGCAAGGTCGGCAGTTCCAAGACCCCGGTCTGGAACCGTATCCGGCGCATGAAGGAACAGGGCGTCATCACCCGGCAGACCGCCATTCTTGATGCCGAAAGTCTGGGGCTTGAGGCGTGTTTCTTTGTGCTGATCCGCACCAGCGAGCATGAGGCCGACTGGCAGCGCAAGTTCCTGAAAACCCTGCGCGAACGGCCCGAGGTGCTGGAGGCGCATCGCCTTGCCGGTGACATCGACTATATCCTGAAGGTGCGCGTCAAGAATGCCCGGGCCTATGACACGTTTTATCAGGCGCTGATTTCCGAGGTGAAAATCTATAACGTGACCGCCCTTCTCAGCATGGAAGAGATCAAGGCGACCACCGTTCTGCCGGTCTAGGCGCAACCTTCTTCGCGGCTCTGCCGCACAAGTTCGGTGCGCGCCAGAAGGCGGTCGTCCGCCACCGGCGGCAAGGTCACGCGCAGACTGGCCAGGGCTTCGGCCTCGGGCTCCGGCAGGCCCAGAACGCGCAGGACGCCCTGCACGACGATGCGGCTGTCAACAGCCTCTCCCAAGGCCAGCCGGGCCAGGCTTGCCAGCACGGGCGCGCCCGTCAGGTCGCAGGCTTCGGGCAGCGGCATTGCCACGAAACGGCCCGCATCCATCCCGGCTTGCAACAGGGGCGGCAGCACGGCATGGGCCACGCTGCCCGGCGCCAGCGCAACCGCCGCCATCCGCGCCGCAAACCGTGCCACCAGCGGATATTTCCGGCCCGCGTCGATCAGCAGCAGAAATCCGCGTGCCAGCCGCTCGGCGGGGTCGGTCACCGGTGCGATTTCTGCCAGAACCAGCTCGATCAGTTCAACGCCCAACTCGTGGCTGGAGGCTTGAAGAAGCTCTGGCAAGGTAAAGAAATAATTGTAGAAACTGCCGCGCGATACGCCAGCCGCCCCTGCCACTTCGTCAATGCTTGCCCCGTCTGGCCCGTGTTCGGCCGAGACGAACAGCGCCGCCTCGATCAACCGCGCGCGCATCCGCTCTCGACGGATACGGGCGTTGCGGCTGCGGTGATCCACGCTCATGGTGCCGGTTCCTCACGCGGTGCCCGCAGGCCGAAGACGGCACAGTAAAGCGCGGGCGCGAACAGCAGGGTGATCAGCGTGCCGGCGATGATGCCCCCCATCATCGCATAGGCCATCGGTCCCCAGAACACCTGCCGCGAAATCGGAATCAGGGCCAGCGAGGCCGCCGCGGCTGTCAGCAGGATCGGCCTTGCACGGCTGTCCGACGCCTCGAACACCGCCTGCCAGCGGGTCTTGCCATGCCGGATCAGGTCTTCGATTTCCTGCACAAGGATGATCGAGTTGCGGATCAGGATCCCGACCAGCGCGAGCACGCCCAGAATGGCGACGAAGCCCATCGGCGCGCCCGAAGGAAGCAGCGCCGCAACCACCCCGATCAGCCCCAGCGGTGCCACCGTCAGTACGATGAAGGCCAGCCGGAAACTTTGCATCTGGATCATGACCAGCGTGACAAGGATCAGCAGCATCACCGGCACGACAGCGGCAATCGGCCCCTGGCTTTCGCCACTGGACAGGACGGTGCCCGCTGTCTGCAAGCCATAGCCCGCGGGCAGGGCGGCGGCCATCGCGTCAATCTTGGGCGCAAGGGCTGTGACGATGGTGGCGGGCTGGTCCTTGGTGGCCACCGCCGCCTTGACCGTTACGGTCGGCACCCGGTTGCGCATGTAGATCACCGGCTGTTCCGTCACCCATTCCAGCCGCGCAAAGGACGACAGCGGCACCGGTTGCCCCTCGGCATTGCCCAATTGCAGGTTGGCCAGTGCGGCCAGCGTCGAGCGGTCTGCCTCGTTCCCGCGCGCGATCACATCTATCAGGGTCTTGCCGTCACGCAGCTCGGTCACGGCAACGCCTTCATGCAGCGAATACAGGGCCTTGGCCACGTCGCTTTGCGTCAGGCCCAGTTGCCGCAACCGGCTGCCATCCACCGCCACGCGCACCACGCGGGCCGGTTCGTTCCAGTCGAGCGCAATATTGGTCAGCCGCGGATCGGTCGCCAGAAGCGCGGCCAGATCCCGCGCGCGGTCGCGCAGCGTCTGGGTGTCGGGGCCCGAAAGGCGGTATTGCACCGGCTTGCCCACGGGCGGCCCCAGTTCGATGTATTTGGGGTAAACCTCGATTCCGGTCAGCGTCTTGCCGAACTCGCGGATTTCGGCCTTCAGCTTGTCGCGTGCCGCCAGATCGGGGGTCATGATGACGATCTGTCCCATGTTCGGCCCCGGTGTCGGCACATCCAGCGCCAGGATGAAGCGGGGTGCACCCCGGCCGACATAGGTCGTCCAGAAGGTCGCCTCTTCCTTCGTGGCCAGCCAGGCCTCAAGCTTGACCATCGCCTCATCGGTGGCGGCAAAGCTGGCGTTCTGGCGGGCGGTGACATCGACGATGATCTCTGGCCGGTCCGACGTCGGGAAGAACTGCTGTTCGACATAACGCATCCCGAAGACCGACAGCGCAAAGACCGCCACCGTCACCGCGATGGTCAGCCATTTCGCCCGCATCGCCCACAGCAGCACCCGGCGAAAGCCGCGCCGCAACCGGCCCGGCCCGTTGGCATGATGATGCAGATCTCGCGGCAGGAAGGTGGTGCCCAGAATGGGCGCGAACAGCACCGCCACAACCCAGCTAAGCACCAGGGAAATCGCGATGACATAGAACAGCGACCGGGTGTATTCGCCCGCCGCCGAGCTGTTCAGCCCGATGGGGATGAAGCCCGCCACCGTGACCAGCGTGCCCGACAGCATGGGAAAGGCGATCGAGGTCCAGGCATAGCTGGCCGATTTTTCGCGGCTGTCGCCCAGTTCCATCCGGCTGATCATGGTTTCAATCGCGATCATCGCGTCATCGACCAAAAGCCCCAGCGCGATGATCAGCGCCCCCAGCGAGATGCGTTGCAGGGTAATCCCCATCTGGTCCAGCACCACGAAGGTCATTGCCAGCACCAGCGGAATGGCCATCGTCACCACCAGACCTGCCCGCCAGCCCAGCGAGATGAAGCTGACCGCCAGCACGATCACCACCGCCTCGACCAGCGCGCGGATGAAATGGTTGACCGATTCCTCCACCACATGCGGCTGATCGGCCACCTTGTGCAGTTCTATCCCCACGGGCAGCCCGGCCTCGACCTTGGTCATCAGCGTGTCGAGTTCTTCGCCAAAGCTGACGATGTTGCCGCCCTTGCGCATTCCCACGATCAGCCCGACCGCGGGCTTGCCGTCGAACCGGATCAGCGAGCTGGGCGGGTCGGCATAGCCGGGGATCACATCGGCCACATCTGATAGGGCGAAGAATACATCGCCCACCCGCAGCGTGGTATTGGCCAGCGCCTCGGGTGAGGTGAACTGGCCGGTCACCCGGACCAGCACCTGCTCGCCTCCCGTCTGGATCGTGCCCGAGGGGGTAATGGCGTTCTCGCCGGCAAGGGTGTTAAGAACCGTCTCGCGGTCCAGTCCAAGCGCGGCCAGCTTGCGGCTGGAAAACTCCAGATGCACCACCTGATCGCGGGTGCCGATCAGATCGACCTTGCCCGCGTCGGGCAGTTGCAGCACGGCGGCGCGCACGTCTTCCACCCGGTCTTTCACCTCGCGCGGGGAAAAGCCGTCATAGGTGAAGGCATAGATGTTGCCATAGACATCGCCGAAGTCGTCGGCAAAGGAAAAACCCGCGAATTCCTTGGGAAAATCGCCACGGATATCCGACATCAACTGGCGCACCCGCGTCCAGGTCACCGGCACATCCGCCGCAGGGGTATCGGCGCGCAATTCGACATAAACCACCGCCTGGCCCGGCCCGGTGACAGAGCGGGTTTCCTTCAGGTTGTCCAGATCCTGCAACTTCTTTTCGATCCGGTCGGTAACCTGCGTCACCGTCTCTTCAGCCGTGGCACCGGGCAGGGCGGCGCTGACGATCATGGTCTTGATGGTGAAAGAGGGGTCTTCCTCGCGGCCCATCGACAGATAGGACAGGGTGCCCGCGATCAGCGAGACCACCATCAGATACCACAGGAAGGACCGATGCCGCAGCGCCCAGTCTGAAAGGTTGAAGCCTGACTTCATTCGACCCGCGCTCCCACGATCTGTCCTTCGGTCAACGAGTCAGCCCCCCGGACCACGATTTCATCGCCCGCCGCGATGCCTTGCGACACCACGACCCGGTCGCGCAGCACCTTGCCCGGTGTCACCGGCACGGCGTGAACCGCACGGTCGGCGGGGTCAACCCGCCAGACCACCCTTTTGTCGGGCGGGCCGGATAGCGCGGCCAGCGGCAGGGTGACGACAGGGGTCGATCCGGCGACGATGGTGGCGGTGATCAGGCTGCCCAGCCGGTATTCGGGGGGTGTTGCCCCCATGGTCAGGCGCAGGCGGCGGGTGCGCAGGCTGGCACCGGCCTCGGGTTCGATCAGGCGCAGCGTTGCAGGAAAGGACTGGCGGACGCCCTGGCTGGCGCGCACCTCGAACCGGGCATCGGCGGGCAAAAGAACGACGAATTCCGCCGGAACGTCGATGACCGCTTCGCGCCCGCCCTTGCCGGCCAGCGTCAGCACCGGGCTGCCTGCGCTGAGCACGCTGCCCACTTCGGCCGCCGTGGACAGGACGATCCCATCGTCAGGGGCAGTCAGTGTGCCAAAGCGCGCGGCATCGCGGGCGCGGGCCAGATCGGCCTCGGCTGCGGTGGCCTGCGCCCCGGCGGTATCGGCCGCGGCCTGCGCCTGTTCCAATTGCGCGGCAGAGGCCACATTGCGCCGGACCAGCTCTCGCACGCGGGCCAGGCTTTGCAGTGCAAAATCGGCCTGCGCGCGGGCGGCATGGGCGGCGGCCTGGGCCGCCTCGACATCTTCCTGCAAGGTCACCTGATCCAGCGTCGCCACCACATCGCCCTTGCGCACCATGTCACCGGGCGAGACCGGCAGCGTGGCCAGCCTCCCCAGGGTCTGGAACGCCAGAACCGTCTGGGTCTCTGCTGCGATGACGCCGGGAAAACTGCGCTGGCGGGTTGGGTCGGCGATCACGATTTCGGTCACCACCGGGCGGGGGGCTGGGGGCGGGGCGCTGGTTTCGGCCCAAAGGGGCAGGGGCAACAGCACAAGAAG
>APMI01101494.1_pt1 | contig 10502 bp, 10 predicted proteins | sample 667938 | NCBI WGS metagenome assembly APMI01 (sample SAMN01084076, study PRJNA167559) | wastewater metagenome | biome: Wastewater | place: Denmark: Ejby Moelle, Odense | collected 2011-11-28
ATGGCGAAGTCTCGCCGTTCTTTCATGATGTTGCAGCAGTCGGCGACGAAATCGAACTCCGCGGTCCGCTCGGCGGACATTTTCTGTGGCCCGAGTCCGCCGACGAGCCGGTGCTGCTGATCGGAGCCGGCTCCGGCGTGGTGCCCTTGATGGCGATGATCCGCCAGCGCCGGTCCCTGGCGCAGACCGTTCCGGTTGCGCTCCTCCTGTCTGCGCGGACCGTCCGCGACGTGCTCTTCTCCAGCGAGCTTCACTCAATCGAGTCTGACGATTCAGCGTTCAGCTTGGCACTAGCAATCACACGTGAAGCTCCGACGCGCGCATCGGACTTCGCTCGACGCATCGATGGCTTAATGGTGCAGGAGACGCTCGCCCGTCTTGGACGAAACCCTTCGCATGTGTTCGTTTGCGGATCCAACGGCTTCGTCAATATTGCGACAGACGGCGCGCTATCGGCCGGTCTGGCCCCCTCGATCATCAAGACGGAGCGCTATGGTGGTTAAACGCAGCGACGCGCCCACGCTCGTTCTTGCTCAATTTTCGATTCCCGGGAGATCAGTATGAGCCGCTTTGCTGGACCTGTTTTCGTGGCCGCAGGTCTCCGAACACCTTTCGGCCGCGGTGGCGGAGCATTGGCCAGCTATGACGCGGTCTCGTTGTCCGTCCCCGTTGTTCAAGAAATGGCTAAACTTGCTGAGCCTGATCTGGCTGTTTGGGGAACCGTCATACCCAACCTGGGATGGAGCAACATCGCTCGTGAAGTTTGGCTGGACGCCAAGCTCAACCCCAGCATCCCCGCGTTCTCCGTTGTCCTAGCGTGCTCGACCAGCATGACTGCAACCTTCGCTGCGGCAGGACTGCTTGGTGGCGGGATCGACCTGACAATGGTCGGCGGCGCAGAGGTCATGAGCAGGCCGTCGCTTGCCTTAACTGCAGAAGCATCCAAGCGACTGACCGATCTGTTCGGGGAGGATCCGGCCGCGGCACTTTCGGCGCTGCAATCGCTGACGCCGCACGACTTCGTGCTTCCAACCAAGGGATGGGCCAACCGTATCACCGGTCGGACGATGGGCGATCACATGGAGGAGACCGCCAAAGCTTGGCGTGTCTCGCGCGAAGCACAGGACGACTGGGCTCTGAAGAGCCACCAGCGAGCCGTCGCCGGCTGGGACAACGGCTTCTTCGACGACCTTGTCATCTCCCTGCCGGAGCTGGCGCGCGACGCAAACCCGCGAGCAGATACCTCTGCCGAGCGGCTCTCCGCCCTAAAGCCAGCCTTCGATCGGGAGAGCGGACGGGGCAGCCTCACGGCCGGCAACAGTTCCCCCATAACCGATGGAGCGGCCGGCTGCTGGGTCGCCAACGAAGCGGGTCTGAGGAGACTCCCCGGCGGTACGCCTTTCGCGCGGCTCGTCGACTACGAAGTGTCGGCAGTCGACCTCCATACGGAAGGGCTCCTGATGGCGCCTTCCTACGCAATCCCGCGCTTGCTTGCGAGGCATCAGCTCGGCTTCTCCGACATCGCACTTTGGGAAATTCACGAGGCCTTCGCCGCTCAAGTACTGGCCAACGTTGCTGCCATCACCGATCCGGACTGGGTACGCGAAAAGACCGGCGTCGAGACTGCGATGGGCGACTTCGACTGGGACCGGGTGAACCCAAACGGCGGCTCGGTGGCCATCGGACATCCCTTCGGAGCGACCGGCGCGCGCGATCTTAGCCAAGCGGTGAAGGAGCTGTGGGCCCTCCCGGTGGGTTCGCGCGGGATCGTGAGCATTTGCGCTGACGGCGGCCAGGGCACCGTTGCTCTTCTTGAACGCATTTGACCGGAGAATATAGATGAAGGCGATCCGCTTCCACGAATTCGGCGCTCCCGGCGTACTTCGCTACGAGGATGCTCCGAAGCCCGCCGTCAGGCCAGGTGAGGTTCTCGTCCGCGTGCATGCGGCTGGCCTCAATCCTCCTGATTGGTATCTCAGAGAAGGGTATAAGGCGCTGCCACCCGAGTGGAGACCGTCGGTCGAATTGCCGGCTATACCCGGCTCGGACGTGTCCGGAATCGTTGAGGCTGTCGCCCCTGATGTCACAGCATTTTCGCCGGGTGACGAAGTCTTTGGGATGATCCGATTCCCAAGTTTTGGCGAAAGCCTAGGATATGCCGAATATGTTTCCGCACCGGCATCAGATCTGGCGCTAAAACCGCGCGGCCTCGACCATGTTCATGCTGCTGCAGCGCCAATGTCGGGGCTGACCGCGTGGCAGTACCTGATAGAACTGGGTCACAGCGAACCCAATCCCCTGCAGTCCGGGAGACATGATCCGGTCCCGCTGGAAGGTAAGAGCGTCATGATCAATGGCGCCGGCGGCGGTGTGGGTCACCTCGCGCTGCAGCTAGCAAAACACAGGGGCGCGCGCGTGATAGCTGTCGCGTCAGGCCGTCACGAGACCTTTCTGCGCGGGCTCGGCGCAGACAAATTTATCGATTACACGAAAATCAAGGCCGAAGACTCCGTGCGCGAGGTCGACCTCGTCGTCGATGCGGTAGGTGGCCCGACAGCCAGTCGCTTCCTGCGCTCGATACGTCGTGGCGGCGCGCTTTTTCCAATTTTTCCGCTTGGCTTCGCAGGACATGATGAAGCCGCCAACCTTGGCGTGACGGTCTCTGCGACACAGGTACGGTCCAACGGAGCCCAACTCGCCGAGCTAGGTCGATTGCTGGACAGGGGGACTGTTCGCGTCGCGGTCGATAGCACATACCCCCTCCCGGAAGCGGCTGCCGCTCACGAGCGAGCTGAGGCGGGCCACATTCAAGGAAAGATTGTCCTCACCGTTGACGGTGGCGATGCTGCAGTCACGCGCGACGCCCGGACATCGGCACCGCAGTGGCCGCCTCGCGTGCAAGGACATTGACGTGCTGAGCCTGAGCGCCGGTGCGACCGACGCGGGAGCGGTTCAGCGAGCGAAGGCGCTTGCTGAACTCATGGTTCTCGACACACCGGACGAGCAGTCCTTCGACGATCTCGTTTTCGTTGCGGCCAAGGCCTGTGGCGTTCCCATCGCTCTGATCACGCTTCTCGACACCGACCGACAATGGTTCAAAGCCAAGTACGGGCTCGACGTGTGTGAGACGGACATCGAACATTCGGTCTGCCAGATCGAGATCGACAAAGGCGACCTCCTAGAGATCGACGATTTAACGACCGATGCGCGAACGAAATGTAATCCACTTGTCACCGGCGAAAAGCACTTCCGAGCATATGCTGGCGCGCCGCTTGTCCTCCGATCCGGAGCGGTCGTCGGTCGGCTGTGTGTCATCGATACCGCTCCGCGGCCGGCAGGGCTGAGCGAGAAATCAAGGGCGATGCTTCAGGCGCTTGCCCGTCTCGCCAGCGAGAATCTTGAACTGCGTCGGACCGCCAAGGCTAGCGAGCGCCTAACTGAACTCCAGACTGCTCTTGTTGAGATCGGTGAGGTAATTCGGAGCAGTAGCGGCACGGAGGAGATGGCGTCTGGCACCTCTGCAATCGTTGGTCGGACCCTCGCCACGGACCGAGCCGGGTTTGGAACCGTCGACCATGATGTCGAGACGATCGACGTGGAAACACACTGGACCGCACCAGGTGTGATGAGCATCGCCGGTCGACACCGGCTTGACGAGTTTGGGAGCTTGCACAAGCCACTCGTCGATGGCGACCCTCTGATTGTAAGGGACGCCCTGTCCGACGAGCGCGCGCTGCACAATCTCGATGGCGCGTTGCGTATCGGTATTCGCGCAGTGATCGACATGCCAGTGCGCGATCATGGCAAAACAATTGCCGTGTTCTTTGTGCATTGCGGCACCCCCCGGCTGTGGCCGGCCGAAGAGATTGCATTCCTGCGGAGCGCTGCAGATCGACTTGAAGCCGGGGTTGCGCGGCAGCGTGCCGAACAGCGCCAGTACATCGTAAATGGTGAAATCGCGCATCGCCTGAAGAATACGCTCACCATGGTTCAGGCTATCGCGAGCCAAACCTTGCGAACCGTCACCGACCGCGATGCTGTCTACGCCTTCGAGCGCCGGCTGATGTCGTTGAGCGCAGCACACGACGCTCTGCTCCAGACAAGCTGGACACAGGCTGATCTCCAAGCTGTTGCGGCGACCGTCATAGAAGCGATCGGATTTTCGGATCGGGTTAGAATGGCTGGACCGCCAGTGGCGCTAGGCCCAAGAGCGGCGCTGTCCTTCTCCCTCATCGTGCATGAACTTCTGACCAACGCCTGCAAGTACGGCGCGCTGACGAACGACTATGGGAAGGTGTCGCTGTCTTGGGGCGTCGAAGAGAGCCAGGACGGCGATCTGCTGAAGATCGAGTGGCGAGAGCAGTGCGGACCTTCCGTTGTGCAGCCGACACGTAAAGGCTTCGGCTCAAAGCTAATCAGCATCGGTTTGGTCGGCACTGGTGGCGTCGATCTTCGCTTCGATCCAGCGGGTCTCGCGGCGGACCTGCATGCCTCTATGCACCAATTGGTCCAGGCTTGATGGAGTACGTGCGTGGAATGAACAGGCCTGTAGTGCTTGTCGTGGAAGATGAGCCACTTCTCCGTCTCTTTGCATCTGACATGATTGAGGAAGCCGGCTTCGAAGTGCTGGAAGCATCAGATGCCTCTTCTGCGCTCGTCACTTTGGAGAAACGGCGCGACATCCGGGTCGTCTTCACTGACGTGGACATGCCGGGTGGTATCGACGGCATCATGCTAGCCCTTTGTATTCGAAACAAATGGCCGACCATTCAGATCATAATCACGTCCGGAAGGCCGTGGCCGGAAAATGCTGTTGTCCCGCCGGGTATTCCTTTCTTTTCCAAGCCATACCGGCAAGACCGGGTGCTGGATGCGGTCAGGAAATTGGCTGCGTGATGACCCGGATCTCGCAGTCTCCCTCAACTCAGCCGTCAGGTAGGCTTGCGCCGGCGCGCACCCACGAACGAAAACCGCGCTGATACTTAGGTTTTGCCGCGAAGGATCCACGTCACGCGTCAACGATTGGAGATGCAAAATGAAGCCAGAGGTCCTCCTCTATGTCACGAGCTGGTGCCCATACTGCCGCCGAGCGAAAGCGCTGCTTACAAAGAAGGGGGTGGGGTTCACGGAAGTCGACATCGAGGCTAGTGCGGAAAACCGAAAAGCGATGATCGACGTCTCAGGTCGAAGCACCGTACCGCAGATATTCATCAACGGGACGCATGTGGGCGGCTCTGACGAACTCCATGCCCTTGATGCCAGGGGCGGGCTCGACGCGCTACTCGCCGTCGAACGGCCACCAGTGATGTGAAATGGAGCAGAAAGACTTCGATACGGCTTTCGCAAGGCTACCGGACGGATATAGCGAGGGCACGTACGAAGCCCGGCGCTTCGGCGTTACGGTCCGACGCTCCAAAGATGGCCGACGTAACAGCCTTTTCGCCCGAGAGTTGGCTGGAACCGACATCGTCAGCTTTAACTTGTACCGCGTCTCAGCCGGCAAGGCTTCGCTCAAGCCGTGTGAGATGTCCGCAGAAAAGGTCGTGGCGTTCGTGCTCCGGTTTCGACCCGACGCATGAGCTTGGCTTCACAACTAAAGGTCATGACGGTGATGGGCGCGAACGTGGGCATCTATGCGCAGGTTTCTCCGCAGACCAGGTCTGCAACGCTGAACATGGCGTCAAACCTCGGTGGTCCGAGTCAAAATGTACGCATGTGCGTAGGAGCTGAGAATGACGAAAGTTGGTTTCGGAGGTGGTTGCCACTGGTGCACCGAAGGCGTTTTCCAAGCGTTGCTCGGCGTCAGCCAAGTCGAGCAGGGCTTCCTCCGATCTGAGGCTCCAGCCGACACTTGGTCCGAAGGGGTGATCGTCACCTTCGATCCCTCGGCTATCGGTCTGGCGACGCTATCCGAGATCCATCTCAGGACGCACTCTGCCAAGCGAGCCCGTTCGCTCCAAAGTAAATACCGCAGTGCAATTTACATCTTTGAAGAGAGCCAGCGACATGAAGCTGAGCGAGCGATCGCCTGCTTGGGCGAGGAGTCTGGGGAAACAGTGCACACCTCGGTTCTATCGTTTGTAGACTTTCGGGCGTCGGATGCGCGCTACCAGAACTACTACCGAACCGATCCGAGCAGGCCTTTCTGTCAGCGCTACATTGATCCGAAGCTAGCGTATATTCGGCAGCACTATTCAAACTTTGCTCTGCCCGGATAGCTTGTGAAAGTACGCCTTTTCCAGGCATCCTTCCGCCGAGCCAACACCGTATGATTGGTAAACGCGATGGCTAGTCCAGCGCAGATGGGTGATCCCACAACGGTGATGGCTCGGCCGAGCCCCGTATTTGAAAGCCATCTCGGTGAAAGAGATGGCGCACCCAACCGACTCGAAGGCTTGGTCTCTACCTTCAACGGGCAACATTGAATGATGGTGCGGTGGCCGTGGTCGAACGGGCACTCCTCTCGGAACTGGGTTGAAGGGAGTCGCGTCTCTCCTCGTCCATGCGACCCCAACAGACGCGCAATCGAGATCGTCCACATAGCCGTGGCGCAGGACCTCTCCGCATCTAGCCGTCAACGAAAAGCGGCGTCTGCCCCGCCTATGTGGCCTCTATGGTATCCGTCTCTGCGACACCTGCCTGAAACGACTTTCGTGGCGGTAAATGGCACAGCATGAATGTCTGTGCGGAAGCGTGAGGCACCGGTCCAGGGCGCGTAAAACATAAACCCAAGGCCATCCTCGACAGACTACCGCGATGATCAACTCAAGACGCGGCGACACGGCTCTGGTTGTGCTGCCGAAGGAGGCGGTAGTGCCAGATAGCAAATTCCTTACGCCTGACGAGGTGGCTGAACGCTACAGGGGCGGCATCTCGGTTGGGACACTTCGAAATTGGCGCGCGATGCGTCGCGGCCCGTCCTTTGTCAAAATCGGCAAAGCGGTGCTCTACCCTCTCGACGAGCTTGATGCGTGGGATGAAAAGAATAAGGTGCAATGCCGTGCATCCAAGGGACTGGGCGACCACAGCGGTGATCAGGCGTGACGATCACGGTCCGACATGATCAACCGCTCCCAGTCTCCGGCCCCAGGCGTCGTCAGATTTCCGTTTATTGCATAAGTATCAATATCTTAGAACTCTTGAAGGCATGGTGCACAATTATCCCGCTCAGCACCCGACGGGCATTGTCGGTCACGCATGATCCCGGACAATCAAGATGTAACAAACATTCAGTGACTTAGCGGGAGCAAGAATGACCGAAGTGGGGTGATAAATTAAGAGATCTCTCCCAGATGTCGCTTCGCACCAATTTTGCAATATTACTTACATAAAACAGTTCTTTAGGCCATCATGACGGCCTTACAACCGCGATTAGGCGCTGGCGCCGCATCGCACTTGAGCTCTTGAATGAGTTGGTCGAGGCCGGCACCGGATTTCAGTCCGGGCTAGGTAGTTGACCGCGCAGCCAGTCGGTCAGGCCTTGGTGAAATGCTGAGTCGACATAAACATCGCAGCGCAAAACTACACCCGCTGGCATGTCGACAACGAGATGGAGGCCTGCGGCATAGCCATAGGCGCCGGCCTGCTCGGTCATCCCCTTCAGTTTCCAGATATCGCCTTCGAAATCGTTGTTTGCCGCCTTCTTTGCTTCGACGACGAGCAGATTTTCGCGCTGGCCGACGCGGTGAACGATGAGATCTGGCCGGACTGCGGCTTCCCGGCCAGGATCGTCCTCATGCAGCGGATAATGCAGCCGCTTGGCGACGTCCCCCCGGCGGTTCCATTCGACATTGACCGACCAGCCCGGGAATTTGCCCTCGAGCAGCACCGCAAGGCGCCCCACGATCGCCTGCTCTGAGGGATCGGCATAGGCTAAATCCTTGTCTTCGAGCAGCGTACCGATAGCGCCAGCGAGTATTGCAAGCGCGGCTTGAGGATCATGGGTCAAATGGGGCAATATAGCTTGAAATCCTCTGTTTCGAAAGAAAGCGCCGTGCGCATGGGGCGCCCTAATCTTGCTCTACGAGTAGACTTTTCAAATTACGCATGACGGTGGCAGACATGACACCGGACGGCATGCCGTGCAGGCGTGCCAAACCATCTACAGCGATCCAGACATCACTCGGCGTGGTCGGGCGAGCGTTGGTCTGGGTGAACGGTCCATCTGTTTCCGTCAGAACTCGATCCAACGGGAGCGCCTTGGTTATCGCTGCGCGCTTCTCATTCGCAAGCATCTCCGCGTTCACTGAAAAATAGCAGCCGAGATCGACCGCCCTCTTGGCCTCCGCTGCGGTGCCGGTGAACCAATGAAGCACCACGCGACCCCGGGTAGGCGGCAGGTGCTGCTCGATCATATCGAGCACGGCCTTGGTCGCTCGGACGCTATGAGTCGTGACGATCTTGTTCCCCGCCACCGCGCAAAGCGACAACACGCGAGCGAAAATCTCCTTTTGCGCTTCGAACGACCGGTAGAATCGAGGGCCGGCGTCCAGTCCGACCTCGCCTACATAGCGGGTTCGCGGGAGCAGCTCCTCCCATAGCCCGATCTCATGAGCGCGTTCAGCGACCAGTTGAGGATGCAGACCGAGAGCTGCCCGAACATGGCGGGTAGCCGACGCCAGTTCGTGGTTCCGCGGCCAAGCCTTGGGCGTGGTGGTCACGGTGAGGGTAAACACGCCATCGCGCTCGCAACGCTCCACCGCGGCCGCGTGATCGGGGTAGAGGTCGAGGTGGCAATGAAAATCAACGAGACCAGATCGCATAGTGCCTCTTATGACGGTGCGGCTCGAACGCCAGCCAGCAACCGCCCAACCTCTTCCAATCCGCGGCGATAGACATCGGCCAGGCCATCGTGCCGGGAAGGATCATCGTAGAGTGGCCCCGGCTTGTGTATGAGGGCCTTGGCAAGATCCGGGCGCTTCGACAACCGTGCGATCGCGATCTGGAAGGATCGGACCTGCTGACCTTCGGCCTGCTTAGTGTCCAACGTGGCGGCCTTCAGATCGGGCACGCCGTAAACTGTCGAATCCTTGCCTCGCAGGGAGGCCCGCCGAATGAGACATGGCAGGCAGTACCCGCAGTGCCCCTGCGGTTTCTTGGTCCAGCGCCCCTTCGTTGGTGACGAACACGATAGCGACAGCGGCGCGAGTTGCTTTAGCAGCGCCGGATTGGCGCATTGGGCGACCATTTCCCCCTTGGTCTTGTCCCAATAGGGATTCTCGACCTTCCCCCCGATGCTAAGCGCCCGGAGCAAATCGTTCCAGCGGGCCATGTAGAAAGGATGCGTCGTCCGAGTGCTGAGCGCGCCCAGCCGAAGCCGATCGAGCGGCACATTAAGCGCGATCAAGCCATTCTCCGGAACCTTGAGCACGAAGTCGCGGCCGAGGGCGGTACCGGCGGCGACTCCCAGGGAGAAGAACAAGAACGAGCGGCCGCGCGTGGTGTCCTCCGATCCGACATCCTCGACCAGCCCGCTATCGAAGCTCATCCACACCCGCAGCCGATCGAAGGCGGATGATTTGTAAGCGGCTTTCAAACCGTCGAAACACTGCTCCTGCGACTTGCTCACCAGCCCTTCGCCGGCATGGCTTACCAGAAGCGGCGTCTCGCCGGCATTCAAGCTGTCGATCGCGCCGATCAGACTATCCAAGCCACCGGAGAACAGACTTACGCCGTCGAATGGGGCGGGGATAAGGGTGGGTGTCGCGGCGGGGACCAGTTTTGAATAGGTCTTGGCCCGTTTGCGGAATCCGACATCCCACCTGTCGCCGGTCAGGAAGTTCAAGGCGCGGACCAGAGTGGGAGCCGCGGCCGTCCATCGCACCGGATCGCTCACCGGGATGACCAGCCGAATCTCGCGCGTCCAGGCGTCCTGCGATTCCGTGGAGCGGGAGATGCGGGTGTCGGCCGCGTGGACATGGGCCGCGACCACAAGCATATCCGCGCCGATCTCGCTCGGGGTCAGCTGCAACGCCTTGAGGTCGGCTAAGGCGCGGCCGATCCCGTGATCGAGACGCTTGCCCGCCACCAACTGCAGGGTCGATGCAACCTCGTCGCGCGCCTTCGGGACGCGGGTCTTATCGTCCGGCCCGAAACGACCGATAATTACATGGCGCCTCATTTTTTCGCTGCCTCCCCATCACCCATCGTCTGCAACACGTCGAAGGCGGATTGATAGACGTTGGTTACGAAGCCCATTACCGCATCGGGTGTCAGCGACTGAATGTTGACTCCCGCGGCGTTGATGGCGTCGCTGACCCCGCGCTGTATGAAATCACGCAGTTGCGCCTGCACCCTCTCCGCCGCCCTTGGGTCGGTCGGCAGGGTCACGACCTTGGTGCCGATGTCGTTGCAGATCCGAGCCTCGATCGCGTGCGTCGCATACAGTTCGAAGACGGTCTGAATCTGGCCGGGTGTCAGCGCATCGATGTCGGTAATGCCGGCGCCGGCCAGATCGGCGATGGTCTCGACGAAAGCGTCTCGCGCGATCCCCTCGTCGATCG